>Ga0307408_100002794_pt1 | contig 12117 bp, 7 predicted proteins | sample 322Cmetagenome_FD_202116 | JGI IMG/M metagenome (GOLD analysis project Ga0307408, IMG submission 202116) | Maize rhizosphere microbial communities from greenhouse at UC Davis, California, United States - 322HYB-C-3 | ecosystem: Host-associated > Plants > Roots > Rhizosphere > Soil | place: USA... | reverse complement strand
AAGATCTGCCTGTTGATGCCGAGGCGTTGGAAACTGCACTGGCGAGCAAACTGGCGCGCCCCTGTGCAAGCCAGGAGTTGACCACTTACGGTTTCGTCGCGCCGTTTGGCAAAGGCGAAGATGCACCCTTGGTGCACGTCAGCCAGGATTTCCTGTTGATCGCCGCGCGCAAGGAAGAACGCATCCTGCCTGGCAGCGTCGTGCGCGACGCGGTCAAGGAAAAGGTCGAGGAAATCGAAGCCGAGCAAATGCGCAAGGTCTATAAAAAGGAACGGGACCAGATCAAGGATGAAATCATCCAGGCCTTCCTGCCTCGCGCGTTTATCCGTCGCTCGTCCACTTTTGCCGCCATCGCGCCAAAACAGGGCCTGATCCTGGTCAACTCCGCCAGCCCGAAACGCGCCGAAGACTTGCTCTCCACGCTGCGCGAAGTCATCGGCACGCTGCCCGTGCGTCCGCTCACCGTGAAGACCGCACCGACCGCGATCATGACCGACTGGGTCAAGACGCAGAAAGCTGCTGACGATTTCTACGTGCTGGACGAATGTGAACTGCGCGACACCCATGAAGACGGCGGGATCGTGCGTTGCAAGCGTCAGGACCTGACCAGCGACGAAATCCAGCTGCACCTGAACACCGGCAAGGTGGTGACCCAACTGTCGTTGGCGTGGCAGGACAAGTTGTCGTTCGTGCTCGACGACAAGATGGTGGTCAAGCGCCTGAAATTCGAAGACCTGCTGCAAGACCAGGCGGAGCAGGATGGCGGCGACGAGGCTCTTGGCCAGTTGGACGCCAGCTTCACCTTGATGATGCTGACGTTTGGCGAGTTCCTGCCGGCGCTGGTGGAAGCGCTGGGCGGGGAAGAGATTCCGCAGGGGATCTAAAGACTGTTGGTCTCTATGTGGGAGCGGGCTTGCTCGCGAAGGCTGACTGATATTCAACGATGATGTTGAATGACACTTCGCTTTCGCGAGCAAGCCCGCTCCCACATTGGGTTTGTGGTGTTCTTAATAATAAGGATCAGGTCATGCGTGCACTGGCTGCATTGAGCCGCTTTGTCGGCAATACGTTCGCTTACTGGGTGTTGTTCTTTGCGGTGCTGGCATTCCTGCAACCGCAGTGGTTCGTCGACCTGAAGGTCGCCATCGTGCCCCTGCTGGGGCTGGTGATGTTCGGCATGGGCCTGGCACTCAAACTTGAAGACTTTGCCGAAGTGGCGCGTCGTCCGGGACGCGTGGCCCTGGGCGTGATTGCCCAGTTCGTGATCATGCCGGGTACGGCATGGCTGCTTTGCCAAGTATTCAGCCTGCCGCCGGAAATTGCCGTCGGGGTGATCCTGGTGGGCTGTTGCCCGAGCGGCACCTCGTCCAATGTCATGACCTGGCTCGCACGCGGTGACCTGGCCCTGGCCGTGGCGATTTCCGCCATCACCACCCTGCTCGCCCCTTTGCTGACCCCGGCACTGATCTGGCTGCTGGCTTCGGCCTGGCTGCCGGTGTCGTTCTCCGCGTTGTTCTGGTCGATCCTGCAGATTGTGTTGTTGCCCATCGCTCTGGGCATCATTGCCCAGCGACTGTTGGGCGCGCGGGTTCGTCATGCTGTTGAAGTGCTGCCTCTGGTCTCGGTGGTCAGCATCGTGATTATCGTCGCAGCAGTGGTCGCGGCCAGCCAGGCGAAGATCGCCGAATCCGGCTTGCTGATCATGGCCATTGTCGTCCTGCACAACAGCTTCGGCTACTTGCTGGGGTATTTCACCGGTCGGCTGTTCGGACTGCCGCTGGCCCAGCGCAAGACCTTGTCCCTGGAAGTCGGCATGCAGAACTCCGGCTTGGGCGCGGCGCTGGCCAGCGCGCACTTTTCGCCATTGGCGGCGGTGCCCAGTGCGCTGTTCAGCGTCTGGCACAATATTTCCGGGGCACTGCTCTCGACCTGGTTCCGCCGCATGAGCGAAAAACAGGACCGTGAGCAATTGGCCCGGCAGGCGGCGGACTGAGCGAGCGACTTGATCAAACGGTCAGCATTGGGCATCCTTCTGCCCAATGCGGGGACGACCCCGCTGCTCCATTGGAGTTTTTCTTGTCCGGGGACGACCCCATCCATCGATGAGGTGTGTGATGTCCTGGATCATTCTGTTTTTTGCCGGCCTGTTCGAAGTCGGCTGGGCTGTCGGCCTGAAGTACACCGACGGCTTCAGCCGCCCGCTCCCCACTGCGCTGACCATTGCCGCCATGGCGATCAGCCTCGGCCTGCTTGGCCTTGCAATGAAGGAATTGCCGCTGGGCACGGCCTACGCGATCTGGACCGGGGTCGGTGCCGTGGGCACGGTGATCGCCGGGATCATTCTGTTTGGTGAGTCAATGGCGCTGGTTCGGTTGGCCAGCGTCGCGTTGATCGTTGCCGGGCTGATCGGGCTCAAGGTCAGCGCTTAGATCCGTTTCTGTGGGAGCGAGCTTGCTCGCGATTACAATCAGCCAGCTGGCGTCGATGTCACAGGCAGACCGCTATCGCGAGCAAGCTCGCTCCCACAGGGTTTCGGCTTATCTCACAGCCCCGCGCAACTCCCCCACCAGCGCTTGCAACTTCGCAGGCTCAGCCGCCTCGACCGCCACCGCCGTCCCCGCCACCAAAGTCACTCGCGACCAAAAACGACGGAACATTCCTTTACTCGGATCGCGACTGAAGAAGCTCCCCCACAACCCTTGCAGCGCCAGCGGGATCACCGGCACCGGCGTTTCCTGGAGGATGCGCGTCAAGCCACTCTTGAACTCATTGATCTCACCGTCGGCGGTCAACTTTCCTTCAGGGAAGATGCACACCAGCTCACCGTCTTTCAGATACTGGGCGATGCGGCTGAAGGCTTTTTCGTAGATATGGATGTCTTCCTGGCGCCCGGCAATCGGAATCGTCCCGGCGGTGCGAAAGATAAAGTTCAGCACCGGCAGGTTGTAGATCTTGTAGTACATGACAAAGCGAATCGGCCGACGCACCGCGCCGCCAATCAACAAGGCATCGACAAACGACACGTGATTGCACACAAGCAGCGCGGCGCCTTCGTCAGGAATCGCGTCCAGGTTGCGATGCTCCACGCGGTACATGGAGTGGCTGAGCAGCCAGATCATGAAACGCATGCTGAACTCGGGGACGATCTTGAAGATGTAGGCGTTGACGCCAATGTTCAGCAGCGACACCACCAGGAACAACTGCGGAATCGACAGCTTGGCCAGGCTCAGCAGGACGATGGAGACAATCGCCGAGACCACCATGAACAAGGCATTGAGAATGTTGTTGGCGGCGATGACCCGCGCCCGCTCGTTTTCGACGGTACGCGACTGGATCAGTGCATACAGGGGCACGATGTAGAAACCACCGAAGATGCCCAGGCCGAGAATATCGATCAGCACCAGCCAGGCGTGGCCGAACCCGAGAATCTGCAGCCAGCCGTGGCCGTCGACGCTGTCGGGGATCCCACCGGAATGCCACCACAGCAGCAGGCCGAACACGGTCAGCCCGAACGAGCCGAACGGCACCAGGCCGATCTCGACTTTGCGCCCCGACAGCTTTTCGCAGAGCATCGAGCCCAAGGCGATCCCCACCGAGAACACCGTAAGGATCAGGGTCACGACGGTTTCATCGCCGTGCATCCATTCCTTGGCATAGGCGGGAATCTGCGTCAGGTAGATCGCCCCGACAAACCAGAACCATGAGTTGCCAACGATGGAACGGGATACCGCCGGCGTCTGCCCCAGGCCCAACTTCAGCGTGGCCCAGGACTGGCTGAAAATGTTCCAGTTCAAGCGCATCTGCGGCGAAGCGGCCGCTGCCCGTGGGATGCTGCGACTGGCCAGGTAGCCGGCCCCGGCAATGCCGACAATCGCCACTGACACGACTGGCGCGTAGTGCGCCGACGACATCATGATTCCTGCGCCGATGGTGCCGGCGAGGATCGCCAGGAACGTCCCCATCTCCACCAGGCCATTGCCGCCAACCAGTTCATCCTCGCGCAGGGCCTGCGGCAGAATCGAATACTTCACCGGCCCGAACAGCGCCGAGTGGGTGCCCATGGCAAACAGCGCCACCAGCATCAGCCACAGGTGATCGAACAGGAACCCCAACGCACCGACCGCCATGATCGCGATCTCGCCCAGCTTGATCAGGCGAATCAACGCATCCTTGGCGAACTTTTCTCCAAACTGGCCCGCCAAGGCGGAGAACAGGAAGAACGGCAAGATGAACAAGAGCGCGCAGAGGTTGACCCAGATCGAGCGGTCACCCTCGATGGTCAGTTTGTAGAGGATGGCGAGAATCAGCGACTGCTTGAAAATGTTGTCGTTGAACGCGCCAAGGGACTGCGTAATGAAGAACGGCAGGAAGCGCCGCGTGCGAAGCAAATTGAACTGCGAAGGGTGACTCATCTTCCATGTTCCTGAGTGGCGTGGACGCTTATTGGAATGACGCTTTTTCGATCCAGGCCACACATTACCTGTCTTTGCCGATTATTTCGCCAACCCCGATATACACGGCGACACAAACAACTCACCGTGCCAGGCGCCGACCAGCGTGCGCCAGCCAACGATCAGCCACATCACCACCAGCAGCGCCACCAGCCCACAGCCGAACACACTGAAAAACGCCAGACCCAGCAGGCTCGCCAGCTTCAGGGTCGTCAGCGCGTACACGCCCAAGGGAAAGGTGAAGCCCCACCAACCAAGGTTGAACGGGATGCCTTCACGTAAATAGCGCGCGGTGATCAACAGCGCCATCAACATCCACCAGAAACCGAAGCCCCACAGGGTGATGCCGGTGACCAATCCCAGGCCTGAAGCGACCTCGCCCATGCCCGGCAGACCATTGGCGGCGAAAATCATGGGCGCATCGCCGCCCAGCAGCAACATGCCCAGGGCGCCGGTACCGATCGGGCCAAGGGCCAGCCAGCTCGAAGCAGCCATGTTTTCGTGGGGCAGTTTATGCAGGGCCATGCGCAACAGCAGGATTGTCAGAATGCTGAATGCCACCGGTAGGGAAAACGCCCAGAGTATGTAGCTGGTGACCAACATCACCAGTTGCGAATGGGCGTCCCCAAGGTGCGGTGCCAATAACCCTCCGCTGGCGGCGGCGACTTCGGCGGCCACCACGGGCAACAGCCACACGGCCGTCATCTGGTCGATGCGGTGTTCCTGGCGGGTAAACATCAGGTACGGAATCAACACGCCACAGGCCAATGACATCGCCACGTCGATCCACCACAACACCTCGACCAGCGACAGCACGCCCTCCCCCCAGCGCGGTACGCCGAACAGCAGGAAACCGTTGATGATGGTTGCCAGCCCCATCGGAATCGTACCGAAAAACATCGACACGGTTGAATGTCCGAAAATCCGCCGGGCCTCATCAAAGAAGAGCACCCAGCGAGCGGTGTAGAGCCCGGCAAACACAATGAACAGCAAAATGTTGAGCAACCACAGCCCTTCAGCCACCCGGTGCAAGCCCGGGGTCGCCCCGGGCAACTGCGCCAAGGCCAGCGCCAGCACACCGGTGCCCATAGTGGCGGCGAACCAATTCGGGGTGAATTGCCGAACGACTTCCAGCGGACTCGGCAGATGGCTCAGGGGGCGCAGGCGATATCTTTCAGCACGGCACGTCATGGTCACTTCTCTCCTCGGATAAGGTGACGCCATGCTAGAACCAGAAAGAATATCTATATAACGGGTAATTTCTCTATATCTAATCTGTTTTGCAGATATACGATCAAGAACGAAGCCCATCAGCCAACGGTTTTGCGGGTTGGCGCAGCAAGCCTGCCAGCGCGCCGACGGCCATTAAGATCAGCACTGCACCGAAACCATTGGTGGTCGGAATCAACCCGTAGATACGGGTCAGGTTTCCCGCCAGCAACGATGGCAAGCTGAACGCCAAATAACTGAGCACATAGAACGCCGACATCAACCCGGCCCGTTCGTGGGGCAAGGCCAGCGGCATGATGCTGCGCAGGGCACCGAGGAATCCCGAGCCGAAACCGCTGCCGGTAATCAGCGTGCCAATGAAAAACAAGGGCAGGCTGGCCGTGTGCACGGCGATCAGCACCAGGGCCAGGCCAAGTACCAGCAGGCTGGCGCCAAGCCGCAGCATCATGTCCGCCGCGCGGTTACGCAGGGCATAGATCGACAACGCCCCCGTGAGCGTCAACACGGCCACCAGCGCACCGCCGATCAGGTTCGACGTCGAGCCGGTCGCGGCCCGAACCAAAGACGGGGCCAGGGACAGATAGAATCCACCGACCGCCCAGGCCGCCAAGTCCAAGGGCAATATAAGCCACAACGCGCGCCGCGCCTGGACCGGCACATGTAAGGTCGGGCGCAGCGATCGCCAGGCCCCGGGTTGTGGGCTGACGCTTTCCGCCAGGCGCCAGAGGTAAATGCCTTGGAAGACAAACAACGCCAACAGAATCCAGTAGGTCAGTTGCAACGGCATCGGCGCGAATTCTGCCAACAAGCCACACCCCATCGCGCCACATGCCATGCCCAGCAGAGGCGCCACGCTGGTGATCAGCGGGCCCTGCTGGCGATCGAAATCCAGCAACGCTGCGCCCAAGACACTGGTGGCCATGCCCGTGGCGAAGCCCTGGATCAACCGCGCGCCGATCAACCAGGCGACACTCTCGGCATTGATAAATAGCAGCATCGCCAGCACGTTGAGCAGCAACGCGACGAAAATCACCGGTCTGCGGCCGAGGTAATCAGACAACGAGCCGACGACCAACAGGGCCGCCAACAGACTGAACGCGTACACGCCGAAGATTAGTGTCAGGATCGCCGGGGAGAATTGCATGTGCTCCTGGTAGAGGTGGTACAACGGCGTCGGCGCGCTGGACGCCGCCAGAAAACCGAGCAAGGTGATCGCCAGAAATATCAGGCTGACGCGGGTCGAAGCTGGACGAGACATGGGCACGCTCCACAAGGACATTCATAAAAGCTAATTTTTTGCTTTTGCCGAGTGTGCTACCGGTGTGTGCTTAAAGCAAATTCTTTGTGTTAAGGTCCGACACATGGCTATCAAAGAAGGTTTACGCCCCGGCGGCAGAAGCGCCCGGGTCCAAGAGTCGATTCATTCGGCGGTGCGCGCCCTGCTCCAGGAGCAGGATCGCGCCACCCTGACCGTGCCGCAGATCGCTGCGCGCGCGGGCGTCACGCCGTCCACCATTTACCGGCGCTGGGGCGATCTGCCGGCGCTGCTGGCCGACGTCGCCATCGAGCGCATGCGCCCCGACGGCGAACCGGCCAACACCGGCAGCCTGCGCGGCGACTTGCGCGCCTGGGCCGAGCAATACCTGGACGAAATGACTTCCGAGCCCGGCCGCAACATGATGCGCGACATCCAGGCCTGCGCCACGCCGGGGTATTGCGTGGGCATTATCAGCGGCCAACTGCAGATCATCCTGGACCGTTATCCCGATGAGCCGAATCCCGGGATCGAGCGGTTGGTGAACGTGATCGTCGCGCCGACGGTGTTTCGCATCCTCTTCGCCACGGCGCCGCTGGAGGTCGAGGAGTTGTATCGGTTGGTGGATATGGCGTTGGATCAGTGAAAATGCCATCGCGAGCAAGCTCGCTCCCACATTGGATTTCGGTGTGCCACAAATCTTGTATTCGATAAATAGCCATTGTGGGAGCGGGCTTGCTCGCGAAAGCGGCCCGAAAGAACACTAAATAATTCCCCACCCGCGACACCCCGCCGCGCCTCGACCTTGGTCGACACTGACGAACCCGAGCGGGCATGCGAGACTGTCTTGCCGGGCTCAAGCCCGGGCGTATTTGTCTGGGAGTTTCCATGTCGCTGTCCAGCGGGCTGATCGCCGTTGTCGCCCTGGCCTATATGGCCATCATGTTCGCCATCGCCTTCTACGGCGACCGACGCAGCACGCCGCTGCCGCCGCGCGTGCGGGCGTGGGTCTATAGCCTGTCGCTGGCAGTGTATTGCACCAGTTGGACGTTCTTTGGCGCAGTGGGCCAGGCCGCCGAACAACTCTGGGCCTTCCTGCCGATCTACCTCGGGCCGATCCTGTTGATGGTGTTGGCGCCGTGGGTCCTGCAGAAGATGGTGATGATCAGCAAGCAGGAGAACATCACCTCCATCGCCGACTTCATCGCCGCCCGCTATGGCAAGTCCCAATCCCTGGCGGTGGTGGTGGCCCTGATCTGCCTGGTCGGCGTGCTGCCCTACATTGCCTTGCAGCTCAAGGGGATCGTGCTCGGGGTGAACCTGTTGATCGGCGCCGGAGCCGACGCCATGGGCACCCGGGCGCAGGATACGGCGTTGATCGTCTCGCTGATCCTGGCACTGTTCACGATTGTCTTCGGCACCCGCAACCTCGACGCCACCGAGCACCACCGCGGCATGGTGCTGGCGATTGCCTTTGAATCCCTGGTCAAGCTGTTCGCCTTCCTGGCGGTCGGCGCGTTCGTCACGTTCGGCCTTTATGACGGCTTCGACGATCTCTTCAACCAGGCGATGCTGGCGCCGCGACTGGAGCAGTACTGGAAAGAAACCATCAACTGGCCGTCCATGGTGGTGCAGACCGGGGTGGCGATGATGGCGATCATTTGCCTGCCGCGGCAGTTCCACGTCACCGTGGTCGAGAACATCGAACCCCAGGACCTGCGCCTGGCCAAATGGGTGTTCCCCGCCTACCTGGCCCTGGCGGCGCTGTTCGTCGTGCCGATCGCCCTCGCCGGGCAAATGATGTTGCCCAGCTCGGTGTTGCCGGACTCGTTCGTCATCAGCCTACCGCTCGCCCAGGCCCATCCGGCGCTGGCGGTGCTGGCCTTCATCGGCGGCGCCTCGGCCGCCACCGGCATGGTCATCGTCGCGAGTGTCGCGCTGTCGACCATGGTCTCCAATGACATGCTGTTGCCCTGGCTGCTGCGCCGCAACAATGCCGAGCGGCCGTTCGAAGTGTTCCGCCAATGGATGCTGTCGGTACGCCGGGTGAGTATTGTCGTGATCCTCCTGCTGGCCTACGTCAGCTATCGATTGCTGGGTTCGACAGCGAGCCTGGCGACCATCGGCCAGATCGCCTTCGCCGCCGTGACGCAACTGGCGCCCGCCATGCTCGGCGCGCTGTACTGGAAACAGGCAAACCGGCGCGGTGTGTTTGCCGGCCTCGCCATGGGCATATTCCTCTGGTTCTACACCCTGGTGCTGCCGATCGCCGCCCACAGCCTGGGCTGGTCGCTGGGCAGTTTCCCAGGCCTGGCCTGGCTGCATGGCAACCCACTGAACCTGCCGATCACCCCGCTAACCCAAGGCGTCGTCCTGTCCCTGGCCGGCAACTTCATATTGTTCGCCTGGGTCTCGGTGCTGTCGCGCACCCGGGTGTCGGAGCACTGGCAAGCTGGACGCTTCATCGGCCAGGAGATCAGCGCCCGCCCCAATCCTCGCTCGATGCTGGCGGTGCAGATCGATGATCTGTTGCAACTTGCCGCCCGCTTCGTCGGCGAAGAACGCGCGCGCCAGAGCTTCATCCGCTTTGCCTATCGCCAAGGCAAGGGCTTCAACCCAAGCCAGAACGCCGACAGCGAATGGATCGCCCACACCGAGCGCCTGCTGGCCGGCGTCCTGGGGGCCTCTTCGACGCGAGCGGTGGTGAAGGCGGCGATCGAAGGCCGGGAGATGCAACTGGAAGACGTCGTGCGGATCGCCGACGAAGCGTCCGAGGTGCTGCAATTCAACCGGGCCCTGCTGCAAGGCGCCATTGAAAACATCACCCAAGGCATCAGCGTGGTCGATCAGTCCCTGCGGCTGGTGGCGTGGAACCGCCGGTACCTGGAATTGTTCAACTACCCCGACGGCTTGATCAGCGTCGGTCGGCCGATCGCCGACATCATCCGCTACAACGCCGAGCGCGGCCTCTGTGGTCCGGGCGAGGCGGAAGTCCATGTCGCCCGGCGCCTGCACTGGATGCGCCAGGGCCGCGCGCACACCTCGGAACGGCTATTCCCCAACGGCCGGGTGATCGAGCTGATCGGCAATCCGATGCCCGGCGGCGGTTTTGTCATGAGTTTCACCGATATCACCGCGTTCCGCGAAGCCGCCCAGGCCTTGACCGAAGCCAACGAAGGGCTGGAACAACGGGTGGCCGAACGCACCCGCGAACTCTCGCAACTGAACCTGGCCCTGACCGAAGCCAAGAGCACGGCCGAATCCGCGTACCAATCCAAGACCCGCTTCCTCGCCGCTGTCAGCCATGACCTGATGCAACCGCTCAACGCCGCGCGACTGTTCTCCGCCGCGCTGTCCCACCAGCACGACGGCTTGCCGGGCGAGGCCCGGCAGTTGGTCCAGCATCTGGACAGCTCATTGCGCTCGGCCGAGGACCTGATCACTGACCTGCTGGACATTTCCCGACTGGAAAACGGCAAGATCAACCCCGACCGCAAGCCGTTCGCCCTCAACGATTTGTTCGACACGCTGGGCGCCGAATTCACGGCGCTGGCCCAGGAGCAAGGCCTGAAATTTCGGGTTCGTGGTTCGCGGCTGCGGGTCGACAGCGACATCAAGTTGCTGCGGCGCGTTCTGCAGAACTTCCTCACCAACGCCTTCCGCTACGCCAAGGGGCCGGTGCTGCTGGGCGTGCGCCGCCGCGACGGTGAGCTGTGCCTGGAGGTCTGGGATCGAGGGCCGGGCATCGCCGAAGACAAACAGCAAGTGATTTTCGAAGAGTTCAAACGCCTCGACAGCCATCAGACCCGTGCCGAAAAAGGCCTCGGCCTCGGCCTGGCGATCGCTGATGGGCTGTGCCGCGTGCTTGGCCATACATTGCGCGTACGCTCCTGGCCGGGGCGCGGCAGTGTGTTCAGCGTCAGCGTGCCGCTGGCCAGCACGCAAGTCGTGGCGCCCACTGTCGTGGTCGAGCCCAACGGTCACTTGCCCAGCGGAGCGCAGGTGCTGTGCGTGGACAACGAAGACAGCATCCTGATTGGCATGGACAGCCTGCTGACCCGCTGGGGTTGCCGGGTGTGGACCGCGCGCAACCGCGAGGAATGCGAGCGCTGGCTGACCCAGGGTGGCCGCCCGCAACTGGCCCTGGTGGATTTTCATCTGGACGACGGCGAAACGGGTACCGAGTTGATGGCCTGGTTGCGCACGCGGATGGGCGAACCGGTGCCGGGCGTGGTGATCAGCGCCGACGGCCGGCCCGAGACCGTGGCCCAGGTGCATGCGGCGGGATTGGATTACCTGGCCAAGCCAGTGAAACCGGCGGCGTTGAGAGCGTTGTTGAGCCGGCATTTGCCGTTGTAATTCAGGGAAAAGGTAACCCCCTGTGGCCAGGGAGCTTGCTCCCGCTGGGCTGCGTAGCGGCCCTCTTATTTGTGAGCGCTGCGCACTCAAGCGGGAGCAAGCTCCCTCGCCACAAGGGGGGCGGTGCAAACCTTGAAGGCTACTGACCCTGGCTTTCTTCGCCGGTCTCTTCAGGCAACCCATCCACATCCGCCATTGCGCGCTCGAGCAGCTCCGCAGGCAGGCTCTTGCTCGCCCGGGCGCCCAGCAGCTTCAGTTGTTCGCTACGGCTGACCAGGTTGCCGCGCCCTTCCGTCAGCTTGTTGCGTGCAGCGGCGTAGGCTTTGTCCAACTGCTGCAAGCGGCTGCCGATTTCATCCAGGTCTTGGATGAACAGGACGAACTTGTCATACAGCCACCCCGCCCGCTCGGCGATTTCCCGGGCGTTCTGGCTCTGGCGTTCCTGTTTCCACAGGCTGTCGATCACCCGCAAGGTCGCCAACAGCGTAGTCGGGCTGACGATCACGATATTGCGATCGAAGGCCTCCTGGAACAGATTCGGCTCGGCTTGCAGGGCAGCAGAGAACGCTGCTTCGATCGGCACGAACAGCAACACGAAATCCAGGCTGTGCAAACCGTCCAGGCGCTTGTAGTCCTTGCCGGCCAAGCCTTTGACATGCGCGCGCAACGACACCACGTGTTGCTTGAGGGCGAGTTGGCCGATGGCATTGTCCTCGGCGGCCACGTATTGCTGGTAAGCCGTCAGGCTGACTTTTGAATCGACGACGACTTGCTTGTCGCCGGGCAGGTAGATCAACACGTCTGGCTGGAAACGTTCACCAT
>Ga0307408_100002792_pt1 | contig 12119 bp, 7 predicted proteins | sample 322Cmetagenome_FD_202116 | JGI IMG/M metagenome (GOLD analysis project Ga0307408, IMG submission 202116) | Maize rhizosphere microbial communities from greenhouse at UC Davis, California, United States - 322HYB-C-3 | ecosystem: Host-associated > Plants > Roots > Rhizosphere > Soil | place: USA... | reverse complement strand
GTAGGCTGCTGCCTGGCGCTTGGCGGACAGGCCGCGGAGTACCTCGATGCCGATCGGCAGGACCGAAACCAGGACGATGGCGATGAAGATGATGTCCAGGTTGTCCCGGATCCACGGGATGCGGTCGCCCAGGATGTAGCCCAGCAGGGTGACGCCGCCGCCCCAGAGCAGGGCACCAATGACGTTGTAGAGGAAGAACTTCTTGCGGCTCATCTGGGCCACACCCACGATGACCGGGACGAACGTGCGGATGATGGGAACGAACCGGGCCAGGATCAGCGCCTTCCCGCCGTGCTTCTCGAAGAAGGCGTGTGCGTTCTCAACGTTCTCGCGCTTGAAGAGCCTGGAGTTGGGCTTGTTGAAGATGGCCGGGCCCGCTTTGGAACCGATGAAGTAGCCGGTCTGGTTGCCGATGATGGCGGAAATCACAATCAGCAGCGCGAACAGCCAGATGTTGAACTTGATGGTGTCGGTGGCCACCAGCAGGCCGGCGGTGAACAGCATGGAGTCGCCGGGCAGGAAGAACCCCACCAGCAGGCCGGTTTCCGCGAAGACGATGCCGCAGACCAGCAGGACCACCCACGGGGCAAGGGCTGGATCGGCCAGGAAGACTTGGGGGTTCAGCCAGTCGGGCAGGAAGGAGGCCAGCTGCGGCTGGACCGGTCCTGCCCCGCCCAGCATAGACACGGCGAGGTCGTTCATCACAGGAAAGTTCACCCTTCAAGGGTACTTGACGGGCCTGTGCCTGCAGGGCCCCGGGGGCAGGCGGCGGTAAGGTGGGGGCCGTGGGTTTGGACTTTACTGCGATCGACTTCGAGACGGCGAACGGCTTCAGGGGCTCTCCCTGCGCAGTGGGGCTCACCAAGGTGCGGGGCGGCCGGATCGTGGAAGAGGCCTCGTGGCTGATGCGCCCGCCGCGGAACCACGACCATTTCGATTTCCACAACGTCCGGATCCACGGCATCAGTGCCGCAGACGTCGCGGACCGGCCGCGGTTCGGGGACCTGTTCGCCGAAATCGGTGCCTTTATCGGAGACGACGTGCTGGCGGCCCACAACGCGGCGTTCGACTTGGGCGTGATCCGCTCCGCCCTGGAGGTCTCCGGCCTTCCCGGACCTGCCTACGATTACGTCTGCACCGTGATGCTCTCGCGGCGGTGTTATTCGCTGGTGTCCAACTCGCTGCCGTTCGCCGCGGAAGAAGCCGGCGTGCCGCTGGTCAAGCACCACGACGCCGCGGAGGACGCCCGGGCCTGCGCCGGCATCCTCATCGACATCGCCCGCCGGAACAACGCCAACAGCATCGCCGAACTTTACCTCTCGCTGGGCCTCGCGGTGCCGCGCCAGCAGGCCTTTGACCCCGCAGTGGATCCGCTCTCCAAGCCCAGCCTTGCCGCTGTCGCCGGCATGTCGCTGCCGGGAGCAACCGGCAACGGTGCGGCGCTGGCCCGCCCGTTCCGCGCCGGCTGGCCCGAGGAAGGCATCAACCCCGAACCCAACCCCGACGCCGGGCCGGGCCATCCGCTGTTTGGCCAGACCGTCGTCTTCACGGGCCAGCTGTCCATCGGGCGCCCGGAGGCCAAGGTCATGAGCGCCGAAGTGGGGGCACGGACCGAAAGCAGGGTGACCGGGCGTACCACGGTCCTAGTGGTCGGCGACGGATTCGTGGCCTCGGACCTCCGCTCAGGGAGGCTGACCGGCAAAGCGCGCCGCGTCCTGGAGCTCCATGAGCGGGGCCAGGCGATTGAGGTGCTGTCCGAGGGCGAGTTCCTGCAGATGGTGGCCGGCGCAGAACCAGCCACCGTCTAGGTGGCGCGTGCGGCTGGTCCGGCGGCCGCCGGCATCAGCCTTCGCCGGTGGTGACGCGCACCAGGAGGTCGGCCATCCCGCGGATAACGTCAGGGGCCTCCAGCGCTTCAAGCCAGTCGCCGGGCAGGCAGTCCTCGCCGTAGTAGGCGCCGAGGATGTTGCCGGCCACGGAGGCGGTGGAGTCGCTGTCGCCGCCATGGTTGACGGCCAGGGTTATGGCGTCGCGGAAGTGCCGGACCGCCGGTGTGTCCGGCCCGTCAGAGTCATCCGGCGTGGTGGCCAGCACGGCGTACAGTGCGAGAGCGAGCGCCTCCTCGGCCACCCAGCCTCCGCCCAGCACCTGCGTCAGTTCCTCCGGCCGGACGATGCCTTTGTCCGCAAGCTGGAGCGCCGCCTGCAGCCGTTCCGGCAGTTCGGGGGCCACTCCGGTGATGGTTGCGGCATGGGCCGTGACGCCGGCCGCCGCCTCCGCCAGGCCTTCGCCCGAGACCAGCCTGTGGACCAGGAGGCTGAAGATCCCGGCGCTCTGCCGGGCGGACGGATGGCCGTGCGTGAGGGAGGCGGCATCGGCACTTAGCTTGTACACGGCGTCGGGCGTGATGTGCGGGACCAGCCCGAACGGTGCCGACCGCATCACCGTGCCGCACCCCTTCGACTCCGGATTGACGGGGCGCACCGCGGTACCCATCTCGCCGGTCGCCAGCCCTGAGATGCAGGCCCTGCCCGGGTTCCGGCGCTGGTGCAGCACGGTGTGTCCATCGATCCAGCGGGGCTGGGGCACGGGAGCCGAGGCGGGGGCTGGTTCGCCCTGTGTGGCCAGCCACCGCAGGTAGGCGAGCCAGAGGCACGCATTGACGTCCGCCCCCACGCCCGAGTTGGCCCATTCCAGCGCCTCCGCCAGCCCGTCCACGGTGTAGAGCGTCAGTTGGGTATCGTCGGAGAAGTGGCTGCCGCCGGACAGTGCTTCGAAACCGGTGAGCCCGTCAGCGCCGAAGCGGCGCCGGATCTCGTCCATGCCGTCGAACTCCACCGCGTAACCCAGCGCGTCACCCAGCGCGCCGCCCAGCAGGGAACCGTGGATGCGTGACTTCAAAGTGGGCGCGGGTGCCCCGGTGTGGATGCTCATGCAGTAAATTTACCGTGGCGCCCGGGCCGGTCCCGCCGGCGTCTTGTTCGCTCCGGGGCCCCCAGCAAACCTCCAGCCTGGGCTGGAATAATGCTCAGGTTGCCTGGCGGCAGCACCCGCATGAACACCGACCTGAAGGTTCCACGATGAGCACCCCCGTTCCAGCCCGACCCGACGCCCTGACCGGCAGCCCGGACGCTTCCCGGCCCGGCCTGTTCCCCAGGCTCGCCGCCGAGGGATTCGGCAGCCTGATCCTGGCCGTCACCGGCCTGGGGGTGCCGCTGTTCAGTATCCCGCAGTCCAGCCCGATGCCTGCAGCCCTCGCCGCCGGCCTGGCCGTGACCGCCGCAATGCTGGCGTTCGGACACGTCTCGGGCGGCCACTTCAACCCGGCCATCACCCTGGGCCACCTCCTGGCGGGACGCATCCGCGCCGGGGCTGCGGCCGCCTACGTGGCGGCCCAGCTTGCCGGGGCGTCACTCGGAGCGCTGGCGCTTTACGCGGTCCTGCGGACCCTTCCCGGGATCGCGGACAGCCGCACGGCGTTCGACACAGTCACCGCCGGCTTCGGCGAGCACTCCATCGTCCAGGCGCCACTGGCCGCCGTGCTGCTGCTGGAGGTCATCGGCGCCGCCATCATCGTCTCCGTGTTCCTCGGCGCGGCCGCCCGCGGCCGGGCCAACAGCGCCGCCGCGCCGGTCGCCGTGGGTTTGACGTTTGCGGCCCTGCTGCAGCTGGGACAGGCGGTGGGCAATCTCCCGTTCAACCCGGCACGTGCCGCGGCATCCGCGTTCTTCAGCTCCGGCTGGGCGCTGGAACAGCTGTGGGTTTTCCTTGCCGCGCCGCTGGCCGGTGCCGCCGTCGCCGGCCTGGTGTTCCGCACTTTCCGGGCGGGTGAGCAGGCAGGCGAACACGCAGTCCCGGCTTCGGGGCCGGGCGCAGAATCCGGCGGGTCCGACGTGTCCGACGTGTCCGACGACGAAGGCGACGCGGCGCCCGTGGCTGCCCCGGCGGGGGGCGTGGCAGTGTCCCGGAAGGACAGCGACGGCGGCGCCAGCGAGGCGCAGGAATTCTTCGAGGGCAAGAGGGGCTGAACGCGGGCAGCTGCGGCGGTGACGCAAACTGTCAGTGGCTCCGGATAGCTTGGGAATATGCGGTTACTACACACATCGGACTGGCACCTGGGCCGCTCCTTCCACGGCGTGGGCATGCTGGAGTCCCAGCGCGCCTTCATCAACCAGCTCGTGGAGGCGGTGGCCGGGCACCAGGTGGATGTCGTCCTGATCGCCGGTGATGTCTACGACCGCGCACTGCCGGGCGTGGACGTGGTCCACCTGCTGGACGAGGCCCTGGTCCGGCTGACGTCGGCCGGCGCCAAGGTGGTCCTCACCAGTGGAAACCACGACTCCGCCATCCGCCTTGGCTTTGCCGCCCGGCTGCTGGAACGCGGGGGAGTGCACCTCCGGACCCGCGTGGAGAACCTGGACGAGCCGTTGCTGCTGCCACTCGGCGCGGACCGGGCAGGGAAGGAAGCCACCCTGGCCATCTACGGCATCCCCTGGCTTGAACCCCGGCTTGTCGCGGGGCAGTTGGGCGTGCAGACGGCCAGCCACTTCGAGGTCACCCGGGCTGCCACAAGCCTGATCCGTGAAGACATCGCGCGCCGTGCGGCCAGTGCCCCCATCCAGTCGGTGGTATTGGCCCACACGTTTGCCAGCGGCGGCATCAGCTCGGACAGTGAACGCGACCTCAGCATCGGGGGAGTGGGTGCCGTACCCCTGGACCTCTTCGAGGGCTTCAGCTACACCGCCCTCGGCCACCTGCACGGCCGCCAGGCGTTGTCCCCTGAAGTGCGGTATTCCGGATCCCCGCTGGCCTATTCGTTTTCGGAGGCGCGGCACCGGAAAGGGGCCTGGCTGGTGGACATCGGACCGGACGGGGTCGAGGCAGTGGAGGAAGTGCTGTTCGAAGCGGCACGCTCCCTGGCCGTCCTGCGGGGTCCGCTGCAGGACCTCCTGGAGTCGCCGGAACACGCGTGGGCCGAAACCGCCTACTGCCAGATCACCCTCACGGACGCGCAGCGGCCTGTCCGGGCAATGGACCGGCTTCGGGAACGGTTTCCGGACACCCTGGTCCTGGGCTTCGAGCCCCAGGGCGGGACTGCCGCCAGTGCCGCCACCTACAGCAGCAGGCTGGCCGAGGCGCCGGACGATCTCGCCGTGTGCTGTGGGTTCCTCGAGCACGTGCGCGGCCGCGTCCCGGACGCGGCTGAGGAAGCGGCCCTCGCCGCCGCCCTTGAGAACGTGCGCTTGCTGGAGGGTTCGCGATGAGGATCCACCACCTGAGCATTTCCGGATTCGGCCCCTTCGCCGGCACGGAAGACATCGACTTTGACCGGCTGAGCGGCCACGGGCTGTTCCTCCTCAACGGGCCCACCGGCGCCGGAAAGACCAGCGTCCTGGACGCCATCTGCTTTGCCCTGTACGGGTCCGTTCCCGGGGCCCGCCAGGACGGCAAGCGCCTGCGCAGCGACCATGCTGAACCGGGCCGGGAGCCGGCCGTCAGCTGTGAATTCTCCGCACAGGGGCGGCGGTTCGAAGTGACGCGCTCGCCGGCTTGGGACAAGCCCAGTGCGCGGGGCAGGAACGGGTTCACCACCCAGCAGGCCAAGACCCTCCTTCGGGAATTCGTGGATGGCGCATGGGTGGAGAAATCGGCGCGGAATGACGAGGCCGGGGCCGAAATCCTGGCCCTGCTCGGCATGGACCGGGAACAGTTCACCCGGGTGGTGATGCTCCCGCAGGGGGACTTTGCCGCATTCCTGCGGTCAAAGGCAGCAGACCGGCTGGAACTGTTGCAAAAGCTGTTCGGCACCCAGCGTTTTGAGGCCCTGGAACAGGAACTTTCCCGCCAGGCGGTTGAGGCAAGGGAGAAAGTCTCCGCCCTGGCCGGACAACTCGAAGTCCTCGCTGCACGCGCTGAATCCGAAGCAGCCGCCGTGGAACTGGACGCGGCAGACGCTCCACCCGCCGAGAATATGGCTGCCCGGCTGGAATGGCTGCGCCATGCGGCGGGGCAACGTCTGGACCACCTGAGGGACGTGGCAAAGGCGGCCGAAACGGAAAGCAGCGCGCAAGCCCGTGCCGTTGATGAGGAAAGCGCCAGGATAGGGCGGTGCCGCCGGCTTGACGCCGCCGGATCCCGCCGGGCGGCCGTCCAGGAAGCCGCGCCCCGGCTGGAAAGCCTGGCCCTCCGCCTGGCGCGCCACCGGCAGGCAGCCGTCCTCGACGGGCACCTGAAGGGTGTTGATGCAGCGGATGCCAGGGTGCGGAGCGCCGCCGGCGCCGCCGAGTCTGCCAATACGCTGCTCCGCCTCGCCGCGGAAGACAGCACTGAAATTTCCCGGCTGGAACTGGGCTGGGCCGAAGCACCTGGCCGGGACAGTGCTGGTGTGCAGGGTGCAGGGCTGGCCGGCGCAGGCGCTGCGGCTGCAGCCGGGGAGCTGGGCCGTCTGCGCTCGCTTCTGGCCGTCGTCGAGGCAAGGTTGCCGGACGAGGACAGGCTGCAGGCCCTCCGCGGGCAGCAGAACCGGCTGGCCGGGAAGCAACAGGAACTGGAAAGTGGGATCTCGGGACTGGACGGCCGGATGGCGGCGCTCCAGGAAGAACACGACCGGCTCGCCGGGGGCCTGGATGAGCTGGTCCAGCACGCCGGCACTGCCGCGCTGCGCACCAAGGAAGCCGCTGCCGCCACCGAATTGCTGGACGTTGTCCGCCGGCATGCGGCGGCTGCCGCAGCCCGTGACGCCGTAAAGCTGCGGTATGACGCCTGCCGCGAGAACCAGCTGGAAGCCAAACGCCGCTGGCTGGATCTTCGGGAAGAGCGGCTGGCGAACGCAGCTGCCGAGCTGGCCGCGCAGCTGGCCGAGGGAGCGCCGTGCCCGGTCTGCGGCAGTGAAGACCATCCCGCCCCCGCCGCCGCCGGGCCTGGAGGTCCGGGCCTCGCCCAGGAGGAGGACGCAGCCCACGCCGGGTATGAAGCCGCAGAAGCCGCCTTCACCCTGGTCAGTGCCGAACTGGCTGAAGCAAACCAGCACGTGGCAGTCCTCGCCGGCCAGGGCGGGGACACCCCCGAAGCAGACGCCCTTGGAAGCGCGGACGTGGCGCGTGCCGCGGCCGCCGAAGCAGACGCTGCAGTCAAGGAGCTTGCGGCAGTCCGGACCGGCCTGGATGCCCTGGACGCAGACCTTGCAGCGGCCCAGGCTTCAAGGGCCGGGATGGACGCGGAACTGCACCAGGTGAAGGCCTCGCTGGCAGACCTGTCCGGGCAGTCTGCCTCCCTGGACCAGGCCCTCTCGGAGCTGCGCGGCGGGCACCGCACCTTGTCCCGCCGGCTGCGGTCCTTGGAGGACGCGGTGGCTGTCCTGGACAAGGCTGTGGAGGCCGGGGCGCAGCTGGAGCGTGCCCGGGCGCAGGCTGCCGAGGCCCGGGAGCAGCTGGAGCTGGCATTGCCGGAGGCCGGCTTCGCCACTGCCGGCGAAGCCAGCGAGCAGCTGCTTCCGTCCGCCCAGGCAGCCGCCCTGGAGGATGAGGTCCGTGCCGCCCGGGATGAGGCAGCCAGGGTTGACGAGCTCTTCGCCTCGGAGGACATCGTGCTGGCGCTTGAGGAACAGGCCGCCGGATTCACCGTTGACGAACAGCGTATTGCCGCCTTGCGTGACGCCGCGGACGCTGCCCGCCAGGAAGCGCGGGATGCCCAGCTCGCAGCCGGCATGGCGGGCCGCTGCCAGGAATCCCTGGCCGCGATCAGCGCGGAGTATGAGACATTGACAGAATCTGTCCGCGGACCGGCTGAGCATGCGCAGATGCTCGCGGGCCTGGCCGATGCCGCGGCCGGCCGGGGGGAGAACACGTACAGGATGAGCCTGAACAGCTACGTCCTGGCGGCGCGGCTTGAGCAGGTGGCCCTTGCAGCGTCCGAACGCCTGGTGGCGATGAGTGATGGCCGCTACCTGCTGCAGCACACTGATGCCAAGGCCGCCAGGGGTGCCAGGTCCGGGCTGGGCCTGGAAGTGGTGGACCAGTGGACCGGCTGCCGCCGCGATACCTCCACCCTCTCCGGCGGCGAGTCGTTCATGGCATCCCTGTCCCTGGCGCTTGGCCTCGCCGACGTCGTGCAGCAGGAAGCGGGCGGCGTCGAGATTGAGACACTTTTTGTGGACGAGGGATTCGGAAGCCTGGACGAGCAGTCACTGGAGCAAGTCATGGACGCCCTGGAAGGCCTGCGCGACGGCGGGCGCGTGGTGGGGCTCGTCAGCCACGTCGGCGAAATGAAGCAGCGTATCGGCACCCAGCTGCAGGTGCTCAAAGGCCGGAACGGGTCCACGCTGCGGATTTCCGAGGCTGCGGATCTGGGAGCCTGATCCGCCAGTCCCGCCTGAAGCGGGTGCCGGGCGGCATTCGGGGGCGCGCTATGACTTCCACGCTATAATTTTCCAGTTACCGGGTTGCGCGCATCGGGAGGAGGGACGATGCGCATGAACTGAACGAGCCCGCAATGACATCACCAACCTCCCCTTCCACAGACACCTCCAGCACCCGCGGCCAGGTTTCCCATTCAGGCACTGCCCGCACACGAACTGCACCGCAGGGCCGTTTCGCCAGGCTCTCCCACCTGGCCGGCCGCAGCTTCATCCCCATTGGGCTTTTCGCCCGGCTGCCGCTGGCCATGCTCACCGTCGGCACACTCACCATGGTCACCTCCGTCAGCGGATCCTACGCCGCGGGCGGTACGGCAGCCGGAGCGGTCGGCATCGGCTCAGCCCTTGGTGCCCCCGTGCTTGGTGCCCTGGCCGACAGGCGGGGGCAGCGTCCCGTCCTGATGGTCTCCGCGCTCATCAACACCGCAGCAGTGGTGGCTTTGATCCTCACGGCCACGGGCCTGGGCAGCTCCGGGGGCTTCCACCCGGCAATCCTCGCTGCCGCGTTCGCCGCCGGCGCCAGCTGCCCGCAGGTGGGCCCGCTCGCGCGGGTCCGCTGGATGGCCCTGACACTGCACGGGCCCGCAACGGCCAACAAGCGGGACCTGGATACCGCGTTGTCCTACGAAAGCACCGCGGATGAGGTGACTTTTGTCCTGGGGCCGGCACTGGTGGGCATCCTCGCGAGCCTCGTGGCTCCATGGCTCCCGCTGGCGCTCGCTGCGGCGATGACCATCATCCTGGTTCCCGCCTTCGCCGCCCATCCCACCCACCGGTCGGTCCGGCCAGGCCAGGGACGGACCAAGGGCGACGACGGCACCAAGGGCAACCAGGGCGCCGGCAGGATCCCCGCCGCAGTAGCCCTGCCCGTGGCGGCCATGGTCTGCATGGGAACCTTCTTCGGCTCCACGCAGGCTGCCTTGAGCTCCTTTTCAGCCGGCCAGGCAGGATCCGAACTCGCCGGACTGCTGTATGCCGTCATGGGCCTGAGCTCCGCCGCTGCTGCCCTCTCGGTTGCCTACTGGCCCCAGCGGTTCTGGCTCTCCCGGCGGTGGACCCTGTCTGCGGCGCTGATGGCGCTGCTGGCGCTGCTGCTGCTGGTTCCGTCCTCTCTCGCCGGCATGGTGGCAGTCCTGCTCATCCTCGGGCTGCCGGTGGGCCCGGTCATGGTCACGGTGTTCGCAGCCGGCGGCGTGCTGGCACCTGCGGGCCGGCTGGGAACCGTCATGACTGCCCTGGCCAGCGGGATTGTGGCGGGAACAGCGCTTGGCTCCTCCATCGGCGGCTACCTGGCAGAAGCCGGCGGCCACCATGCGGCCTTCGTGGTTCCTGTCGGCGCTGCCGTGGTGCTGGCGTTGCTCGGGGCCGCGGCCGCCCGGGTCCTGCGGACCCGGCAGGCCGCCAACTGACAGCTGCCGTTAGGCCAGCTGGCGCTCGATCCGGGCGGCACTTTCGCCAAGGGCGGCCCCCACGGTCTCCGGATCATGGGCGGAACGGATATAGACGACGGCGAGTGCGGCCGGTCGTCCGCCAGGTACCCGGACCGGGGCTGCCAGCGAGGAGACGCCCGCAATGACTTCGTCATGGCTGGCCGAGTAGCCTTTCCGGCGTGCCTCGCCCGCCTCCGGGCGGTAGGGGATCCCCGTGTCCAGCCGGTCCCATTCGGCTTCCGTGAGTGCCGACTGGATGGCGATGCCCGGGGCACCGGCGTTGATCGGGTGCCGGGTGCCCGGATGCTGTGCCACTGTAGCGCCTGAATGCCTGGGCTCGACGGTCACAAGGGTGATGCAGTCGTGGTGGTCCCACACAGCGACGAAGGCCGTCATGTCCAGGGTGTTGGCCAAATGGGTCAGCTCGGGAAGCGCCGCCGCCTGGAGGTTCCGCGAAACCCCACGCGCCAGGACGGCCAGCCCGGGCCCCGGCTGGACCTTGCCGGCGTCGTCCCGCACCAGCAGCGAATGGTCCTCAAGGGTGCGCAGGATCCGGTAGGCAACCGATCGGTGCACGCCCATGGCGTCGGCCAGTTCCGCAATGGTCAACGGCCCGGGGGCGGCGGCGAGGATTTCCAGGGCGCGGATGCCCCTGGACAGCGTCTGGGACGCGGAAGCCTGCGCCGGCGCGGCTCCTGAAGGGGCTGCAGCGGGGGGAGTCATGGGTTCCATCCTAGGTGGCCGGCTGATTGCGTTCCGTAGCTCCTATTGTGACCCAGTCCCCGCACTTTTCCGGAATGTGAATCTGGGATTCCCATATGGAACGCTGCAGCCATCGGCCTCCCCTCAACGAAAGTTCACGCAGGGCGTGTCTTGTCTCACAATTTCGTAGTACCCTACTAACTAACTGACCGTTCTGTCGGTAATCCTGAAGGCGTCCCGGCGGCACTGCTGCCAATGAACAATGGAGTTTCAATGACCACACCGTCCAAGGTGGACACCCTTGCCGGCCCCAGCACCCGCCGGGAGGAACGCAAGGTCCTCGCCGGAACCCTCGTAGGCACCACCATCGAGTGGTACGACTTCTTCATCTTTGCCCAGCTGACCGCAACGCTGCTGTCACCGCTGTTCCTTGCGCCGCTGAACGCATCGAATCCCGGCCTGGCCCAAATCCTCTCCTTTGCCCTGATCGGCATCAGCTTCCTGTTCCGGCCGCTTGGCGCTGTCGTCGCGGGACACCTGGGCGACCGGCTGGGACGCAAGGCCATGCTCGTCTTCACGCTGGTGATGATGGGCGCGGCAACGGCGCTGATCGGCATGCTGCCCACCTACGCGCAGATCGGCGCCTGGGCCCCCATCCTGCTGATCCTCCTTCGGATCGTCCAGGGCTTCTCGGCCGGCGGCGAATGGGGCGGTGCGGCGCTGATGGCCGTGGAGCACGCACCCCTGAACAAGCGTGGCCTGTTCGGCGCCTATCCGCAGATCGGCGTTCCCGTGGGCATGATCCTGGCCACGGGCCTGCTGTTCTTCCTGAACAGCAGCATGTCCAAGGAAGACTTCGCCGCCTGGGGCTGGCGGGTGCCGTTCCTGCTGTCCATCGTGCTGATCGTGGTGGGTTACCTCATCCGCCGCGCCGTGGCGGAAAGCCCGGTCTTCCAGGAGATGGCCGCCCGCAAGGCGGAGAGCAAGGCGCCGCTGGGTGAACTGGTCCGCAGCCACAAGAAGCCGGTCCTGTACTCCACCATGATCTTCATCGCCAACAACGCCGCCGGCTACCTGCTGATCGCGTTCTTCATCGCCTACGCAACCCGCACGCTGCAGATGCCTGCCCCGCCGGTCCTGCTGGCCACCACCCTGGCCTCCTTCGGCTGGCTGATCTTTACGCTGGTAGGCGGGTGGCTCTCGGACCGCATCGGCCGCGTCAAGACCTTCCTCACCGGCTATGCCATCGTCTTCGCCTGGATGATTCCGATGTTCGCCCTGATCGACACGAAGAACATCTGGCTCTACGGCGTGGCGCTGTTCGTCCTCACGATCGGCCTCGGCCTCTCCTATGGCCCCATGTCCGCGATGTACGCGGAAATGTTCCCGGCGAATGTCCGCTATTCGGGTATTTCCATTGGGTATGCCTTCGGCGCCATCCTGGGCGGCGCGTTCGCGGCCACCATCGCCGAGTTCCTGCTGCAGACCACCAAGTGGGCCGGTTCCATCGGTATCTACATCATGGTGCTCTGCGTCATCTCCGCCATTGGCGTGGTGCTCGCAAAGGAAACCAA
>Ga0307408_100002791_pt1 | contig 12123 bp, 10 predicted proteins | sample 322Cmetagenome_FD_202116 | JGI IMG/M metagenome (GOLD analysis project Ga0307408, IMG submission 202116) | Maize rhizosphere microbial communities from greenhouse at UC Davis, California, United States - 322HYB-C-3 | ecosystem: Host-associated > Plants > Roots > Rhizosphere > Soil | place... | reverse complement strand
TGGTGTTCGCCAAGATTCTGTGGGACGCGGCGCGCGGGAAGCGGAACACGTACTGAGCCGCGGCTGCGCAGCGGGCTACGGGGCGTCGTGGCCGGTGGCGATTCCGTCTACGCGGATTACCGCGCGCTGCTTCCGCAGATAGGCCACGCGCGCGCGCTCGAACTCCCGCCTCGTCGCTGCCGACATCGGCACCTCCACGTCTGCCGAGTCGGTCGCCCGGTCGAGGACCATCGCGCCTAGGTCGGGGCCGTCCAGATGGAGCCAGAACTTGTGCGTCGGCGTGACGATGGCGAACGCGCCGGCCTGCGTCGGGAAGCCAGCTCCGGACAGGGAGACGACGTCGTCGCGGCGGGAGTCGAGGAGCGAGCGGCCGGTGACGCGCGTAGAGTCCCAGCCGGCGGCCCCCATCCAGTCGAAGAGGGTTGGGAAGACATCGGCGTGCGTCGAGAGCGTCGGCTTCATCCGCGCGGCGCCGCTGAAGCAGGCGACGAGCGGCACGCGCGTCCGCTCGTCGTGGAATCTGACGGCCGCGTGGCCGTTTAGGCCGTGCTCCCAGAACTCCTCGCCGTGGTCGCCCGTCACGACGAGCGCCGCCTCCCCGCTCGCGATGCGGGGCGCGAGGACACGGTACACGCGCGCGACCAGCGAGTCCACGTAGCCGGCGCTGTTGCGGTAGCGGTTGAAGATTCGCTCCCGCGCGCTCAGGGGAGGGTGCTCGGAGCCGGTGGGGAAGCGGCTCCAGCCGGGTGGGTAGCTGTAGCCGGCGTGCGTGGCGCTGAGGAATCCGAAGACGAAGCGCGGCGTGTCGTCCTTCGCGCGTAGCGAGGCGATCACGCGCGCGACGACCACGGAGTCCTCGCCGATGCTCTCGTAGCGATCGAATTGCGACCTGCGGAGCGGCGGTACTGAATACCCCGATACGCCCGACGCGTCGTACCCCTCCAATCGGTAGCTGGCGCCGTCGAGCGCGGCGAGCGGCGTCGAGAGGCGTCCCTCCTGCATGAAGGGGAGGAAGGCGTAGCCCTCCAACCCGTAGAGCAGGCTGAACGTGCCGAACTGCGTGAGGTGTCCGCTCGCGTAGTGGCGCGGTGCGCTGGCGCAGCCGCCGGACACCGCAAGGCGCGAGAGAAAGGGCATCACCTCGGGCGAGACGACGTCCCAACGAAAGGAGTCGGCCATCAGAAAGACGATCGTCGGCCGCCGCTCGAAGGCGACCGACGGCGGGGCGGTCGTCGACGAATAGGCGGGGCGCGCGTCGGGAAGTGACTTCCCCGGCGCCAGCCAAAGTGCGTAGAAAGGGAGCGCCGCCCGCGGCACGACACGCTCGGCATCGGGTTGATCGAGGGCGAGGAAGGTGACGAGGCCGGTCGGAAAGTACACGAGCAGTCGCTTCGGCAACCGCGCCGCGAAGCGCGGCGCGGTGCTGCGACGCGCCGAGCGGTCCGCGACCCGCCAGAGGGTGGCGGTGAGCGCGCCGGCACCGACGACGACCGCGACTCCCGCGGCCACGCTCCACCACGGAACTCGGCGCACGTCCTCCGTGGCTACCGCCGCCCAGGTGAGGCGGCCGTAGGGATGCAGCCCGAGGAGCGCGAACGTCAGCGCGTCGGTGACGAGCGCGAGTCCGATGAGCGTCGTGAGCGCGAGCGCGAATCCCTTCGCGGCGCTCGGGCCGGCGATCCTTCGGGTGATCGCGCTCCCGAGCAGCGTCACGCCGGCCAGTCCCGTCGTCAGCACGAGGCCGTAGAGGCCGAAAAACAGATACTCAGTCGGAGTGCCGCCGTCGGCGCGAATCGCCCGCACCATGAACGGGGCGCCCGCCGCGAGCACTATCCAGAGGAGGAGCGTCGCGAGCGCGACGAACCGTGCCAGGGTGCTCTCGAAGAGCGAGGGCGAGGTGGTGGCCGGCGACCCATGCGTCGGCGCATCCCCGGGCCATGTGGGGGCGCCGCGGTCAGTGGTGGAGTGCACGGGGGAGGACGACCAGCGCAGGCTGGAGGTGACGTCCAGCGCGGCCGGCCGCCGGTCGTCGGCTCGTCAGCGCCGCTCCACCTGAGGGCTCAGCTCGGGCGTCTCGCGCTTCGCGGCGAGCAGCTGCGTCACGAACCGCTGCCCCTCGCCGATCCGCTCCACCTCCTCGGCGATCGCGTCCACGGCGAGCGTCAGCCGCTCGAAGTGCGGGTCGTCGGCCAGAGCCGAAACGGCAGGGCGCGCCGCCGTGGTCCCGGCGCGGCGCCGGCTGAAGCGGCGCCGGATCCGGCCGAGGAACATCGCGACGACGATGCCGAGCCCGAAGGCACCGAACGACATGCCGATCGCGTCGTCCTCGTCGATCATCGGGCCCTGGTTCGGCTGCCCGGCGGTGAGGGCGAGCACCTCCGGCGCCGCGCTGCTCAGAAGCCGCTCGGTCGCCGCCTGGTCGCGCTCGATCTGCAGGATGCGCTCGTCGATCAGCGTGAGGCGCTGCTGGATGCCGGCCCGTACCTCATCCGCGCCCCCCTCGCTCAGCTGCTCCACGAGATTGGCGCGCCGATTCGTCGCCCGCTCGAGCTGATCGCGCAGCATCTCGCGACGCTCGCGGAGCCCCTGGACCTCCTGCGGCGTGGTGGGAAGTCCCTGGAGCGGAGTACCGTCCGAGAGGACGACGGTGGGGGTGGGCGCCTTCGGCGCCGGGGTGGCGGCCGGGGCCGCCGGGGCCTGCTCGGGAGGGGGAGGCGATTGCATGGCCGCTCCTACGCGCCGGCCGGCCGACGGGTTTCCGCGGGCATCGCGTCACGGCGGACAAGAAAGAAGGGGGCGGCTCTCCCGAGGCGCCCCCTTCTCACAGCCTATCGCCTTCTCGCTAGACGTCCAGGTTCGAGACGAAGCGCGCGTTCTCCTGGATGAAGACCCGCCGCGGGTCCACGTCGTCACCCATCAGGCGCTGGAAGATGTCGTTCGCCATGATCGCGTCGTCGATCGTCACCTGGAACATCGTGCGCCGGGTGGGATCCATCGTCGTGTTCCAGAGCTGCTCGGGGTTCATCTCGCCGAGCCCCTTGTAGCGCTGGATGTTGACCGAGCTCTTGCCGTCGCCGTTGCCGAGCCGGGTCGCGATCGCGTCGCGCTCCGCCATGTCGAAGGCGTAGTGCTCCTCCTTGCCGCGCGCGACGCGGAAGAGAGGGGGCTGCGCGATGTAGATGTAGCCGGCCTCGATCAGCTCCGGCATCTGCCGGAAGAAGAACGTGAGGAGCAGCGTGCGGATGTGGGCGCCGTCCACGTCGGCGTCCGTCATGATCACGATCTTGTGATAGCGCGTGCGCTCGAGCTCGAACTCGTCACGGATCCCCGAGCCGATCGCCGTGATGATCGTCCGGATCTCCTCGTTCGAGAGCACCTTGTCGATGCGCGCCTTCTCGACGTTGATGATCTTGCCGCGCAGCGGCAGGATCGCCTGGAACTGCCGGTTGCGCCCCTGCTTCGCCGAGCCGCCGGCCGAGTCGCCCTCGACGAGGTACAGCTCGCAGAGCGCGGGATCGACGAGCGAGCAGTCCGCGAGCTTCCCCGGCAGGTTGCCGATGTCGAGCCCCGACTTCTTGCGCGTCAGGTCGCGCGCCTTGCGCGCCGCCTCGCGCGCCCGCGCCGCCGACATCGCCTTGTCGATGACCGCGTTGGCGACCTTCGGGTGCTCCTCGAGGTACTGCGACAGCAACTCATTGACGACGCCCTTCACGGCGCCCTCGGCCTCGCTGTTCCCGAGCTTCGTCTTCGTCTGCCCCTCGAACTGCGGCTCGCGCACCTTGATCGAGAGCACGGCCGTCAGCCCCTCGCGGACGTCGTCGCCGGAGAGTGTCGTCTCCTTGTCCTTCTTGTTGAGGTTGCTGCTCTTCTGGATGTAGAGGTTGATGACGCGCGTGAGCGCGCTCTTGAGCCCCGTGAGGTGCGTCCCGCCCTCGTGCGTGTTGATGTTGTTGACGAAGGAGAAGACGTTCTCGTTGTAGCCGTCGTTGTACTGCATCGCGAGCTCGATCTCGATGTCGTCGCGCTCGGTCTCGATGTAGATGACCTCGGGGTGCAGCGTCTTCTTGGTGCCGGTGAGGTACTGCACCATCTCGCGCAGCCCGTTCTTGGCGTGGAAGGTCTCCGCCTTCTGCTCCCCCTCGCGCTCGTCGCGGAGGTGGATCGTCGTGCCCTTGTTGAGGAACGACAGCTCGCGCAGCCGCGACGCCAGCGTGGCGTAGTCGTAGCGCAGCTCGGTCATGATCTCGTGGTCCGGCTTGAACCAGACGCGCGTGCCGGTCTCCTTCGCCGGGACCTTGCCGAGCACCTTTAGCTTCGTCGTGGTGTGTCCGCGCACGAAGTCCATGTAGTGCTCCTTCCCGTCGCGCTTCACCCACACCTTGAGCGACTCGGAGAGCGCGTTGACGCACGAGACGCCGACGCCATGCAGCCCGCCCGACACCTTGTAGCTGCTCTTGTCGAACTTGCCGCCGGCGTGCAGGACGGTGAGCGCGACCTCGATCGCGGGCAGCTTCTCCACCGGGTGCATGTCCACCGGGATGCCGCGGCCGTTGTCCTCCACCGAGACCGAGTCGTCGGGATGGATGACGACGGTGATCTCGTCGGCGTAGCCGGCGAGCGCCTCGTCGATCGAGTTGTCCACCACCTCGTAGACGAGGTGGTGCAGGCCGCGCGAAGCCGTGGAGCCGATGTACATGCCGGGGCGCTTCCGAACCGCCTCCAGCCCCTTGAGCACCTGGATCTGTCCCGCGTCGTACGCCTTCCCCGCCATCGTCTCCGCCGTCGCTGTCTTCGCCATGATTGCCCTGAAAAGACGAGAATTCCGAACCCGAAGAGCGGCCGAAGACCGGCTCCTCGATAGCTCAACAAATGTAACCTTCCGGGGCCCCGGACGCAACCCGGGTGCCCGCCGGCAATTATTTGTCAGTCAATAACTTACAGCTTGATCTGATACCGTATCTTCTGCACCGGCTGGCGCCCCTCCTTGACGTTGAGCGCGCGCAGCAGCTCGGGCTCCATGAGCGACAGCTCGGTCATCCACGAGTTCGTTCGCACGGCCACGAAGAGGGTGCCGTCGGCGGTGATGAGCAGGGGCTCGGTGACGGCGGCGATCTGCGGCCCGACGAGCGACGCCCACTCCGGAACGACCGACGCCTGCTCCACCCGCTCCGCAATGCCGGCCTCGCGCAGCACCCCACCGAGCAGCTCGCCGAGCGGCTGCGGTTTCCTGTTCGGGCGGTCGGAGGACAAGAGTTGCCGGGGTACGGGAGGTGGGGCGCGAGGGCGCGGGTGGGCGACGACGAGTGACGCGCGGAGCGCGAAGAGGTAAAGCGCCGCGCTCGCTTGCGGAATCTACTCGTCCGGCTCGGGTCGCTGTTCCGCGCCCCGCGGCCCGCGTCGCTCGCCCCGCGACAATACCCCCTCTCGAATGTCCCAGCGCTCGAGCCTCGTCAGCTCGGGCGGGATGTCGCCGGCGCGGGGGACGGTGAGCAGGGTCTGACCGAGGCCGGCGGAGCTGAGCAGCTCGAGGATGCAGTGCGAGCGGCGGGCGTCGAGCTCGGCGAACGGGTCGTCGAGCAGGAAGAGCGGCGCCGCGCCCGACGCGTCGCGCAGCGTCGCCGCCTCGAGGATGCGGAGCCCGATCGCCGCCGTGCGCTGCTGGCCGGCCGAGCCGAAGAGGCGGAGGTCACGCCCCTCGAGCGCGAGCTCGAGGTCGTCCCGGTGGGGGCCGGCGTGCGTCACCCCGCGCTTGAGGTCGAGCGGCCGCTTCTCCCGCAGGGCGCGGGCGAGGAGCTCGCGCCGCGCGGCGAGCTCCGCATCGTCCGGGGCGGAGAGCGCCGAGGCGTAGCGCATGCGCGCCGCGCCGCGCTCGCCGATCGCCGCGCACAGCCGCACGAATTCCGGCGCCGCCCGCTCGACCCACGCCACGCGCGCGGCCCACAGCACCGCGCCGTGCTCGGCGAGCGCGGGCTCCCACACCGAGACGCGGGCGTCGCCGGCGCCGAGGCGGGCCGCGTCGCGAAGGGCGGCGTTGCGGCGGGCCAGCGCGCCGCGGTAGGACTGGAGCGCGGCCAGGTAGCGGCGCGAGGTGAGCGCGAGGGTGACGTCGAGGTAGCGCCGCCGCTCACTCGGCGCGCCGGCGACCAGTTGAACGTCGCCCGGCGAGAAGATGACCGACGGGAGGCCGCCGAGCGCGTCACTCAATCGCGCCGGCTCCGAGCCATCGCGACGCGCGCGCTTGCGCTTGCCGGCGCGCTCGAAGCCCACCGAGACGTCGCGCCGCGGCGGGTGCCCCCCCTCGGCGTGCGCCGCGACGTGGAAGCCGGCGGCGCCGAAGCGCACGAGGTCCTGGTCGCGCGCGCCGCGCACCGAGCGGAGGAGCTGGAGGTAGTAGACCGCCTCGAGGAGGTTGGTCTTGCCGTGGCCGTTCTCGCCGACGACGACGATCCCCTCGGCGGGGAGCTCGAGGTCCACGCGCTCCAGGTTACGGAAGTCGCGGATGGTGAGCCGCCGCAGCCAGAGCCGCTCCGAGGTGGCGCCGGCGGGTGCGTCCGCCATCACGGGCCGGGTGCGGTGGGGAGCGTCACCGAGCCCGCCGGCCGCGGCCGCGTGCACAGGCCGGCGCCGGCGGCCGGGTCGTCCGCACCGCCGCCGACGCGCAGGACGAGCGCGCTGTCGGCCGCGAAGCCCTGGTCGTCGAAGGCGACGGCGTACAGCTCCAGCGGGTCGCCGAGCGCCGCGGTGGAGGCGACGTGCAGCTCGAAGTCGATCGCCCCCTCGCGGGCGCGGTCGTAGCTCCGCGTCTGGCGGAAGGTGCTGTCGCCGGTGCAGGCGTAGACGGCGAGCGAGATGAGGCCGCTCGCGTCGCTCGCCGCGGCGACGCCGGTCACGCGGCCGCCCGGCACCGGCGCGGCGTTCTCGACGTCGAGCGCGACGCGCGGCACGTCCAGCCGCTCCCGTTCGCCGATGCACGCCGCGGCGAGAAGCGCCGGCGCGGCGAGCAGCGAGGCGAGGCGCCGCCGGAGGGCGAGCGCGCGGCCGCGGCTCACGTGCCGGCGAACTGCGCCGCGCGCTTCTCGAGGAAGGCGCGCATCCCCTCGCCCATGTCGGACGTCGCGGCGAGGAGGCCGAACTGGGTCGCCTCGAGCGCCAGCCCCTCCTCGAGCGACATGCCGAGCCCGCGGTCCACGGCCTCGATGCAGAGCGCGGTGGCGAGTGGGCCGTTGGCGAGCACCTGGCCGAGCATCGCGCGCGCCGCGCCGAGCAGCTCGCCCGCCGGCACGACGCGGTTGACGAGGCCAATTCGGAACGCCTCCGGCGCGTCGATCATCTCTCCCGTGAGGAGGAGCTGGAGGGCGCGTCCCTGGCCGACGAGGCGCGGGAGCCGCTGCGTGCCGCCGTAGCCCGGCACGATGCCGAGCTTGACTTCGGGCTGCCCGAACTTGGCGTGCTCCGAGGCGATGCGCACGTGGCAGCACATCGCGAGCTCACAGCCGCCGCCGAGCGCGAAGCCGTTGACCGCGGCGATGGTCGGCTTCGGCGACGTTTCGAAGCGACGGAAGATCGTCTGGCCACGCTGGGCGCGCGCCTTCGCCGTCACCGGCGTCTGCGCCGAGAGCTCGGAGATGTCGGCGCCGGCGATGAAGGCGCGCCCCGCGCCGGTGAGGATCACCGCCCCAACGTCGTCGCGCCCCCGCGCCTCCTCGATCGCCCGCCCGAGCTCGAGGATCGTCGCGTCGTTCAGCGCGTTGAGCTTGTCCGGCCGGTTGACGGTGATCGTGGCGATGCGCTCGGCGACCTCGAAGGTCAGGAATTCGTAGGACATGCGGAGGGGGACCGGTGGAGGTGGGAGGGGCGCCGGAATCTACCCTGGCGCGCCGCGCTCGGGGACCACGCGGCGGCTGCGCGCAGGCCGGTGGCCGGACCGCTTCTTGCCCGCGCCGCCGGCATGACCGAGCGGTGGATCCTGCGGAAGGGGAGCAAGGAGCGCGGCTTCCGCTACGTCGACGAGAAGGGTCGGCCGGTGCGCGACGACGCGGTCCGCACGCGCATCGAGGCGCTGCGCATCCCGCCCGCCTGGACGGACGTTCACGTCGCGCCCAGCGCGCGCGCCGCGGTGCAGGCGTGGGGGTTCGACTCGAAGGGGCGCAAGCAGTACCGCTACCACCTCGAGGCGGTGGAGCAGGGATCGCTCCGCAAGCACTATCGAGTACGCCAGCTCGCCCTCGACCTCCCGCTCATCCGCGAGGCGATCGGCCGCGACTTCGACGGCGCGAGCCGCGCTAGGTCCAAGGCGCGCCGGCTGACGCGCCAGCGGGTGACGGCGGGCGTCGTGCGGCTGATCAGCGAGGGGTTCTTCCGCGTCGGCAACGAGCGCTACGCGAAGGAGAACAAGACGTTCGGGATCACGACGCTGCTCAAGCGCCACGTCCGCGTGGACGGCGACTGCATCGTCTTCAACTACGTCGGCAAGAAATCCATCGAGCAGCGGCAGGTAGTGGTGGACGCGTCGCTCGCCGCGTTCGTCGGCGAGCTGTCGGAGACGCCGGGCCGTCGGCTCTTCCGCTACCGCGACGAGGGCGGCGGCTGGCAGGACCTCACGGCGCGCGACGTCAACGGCTACCTGCACGAGCTGGTCGGCGTCCCCTACACGGCGAAGGACTTCCGCACGTGGGGGGGGACGCTCCGCGCCGCGACCGTGCTCGCCGAGCTGGGGCAGCCGAAGTCGGCGACCGAGGCCAAGCGCAACGTGAACACCGCGGTGCGGCTCGTCGCCGCCGAGCTGGGCAACACGCCGACGATCTGCCGCAAGTCGTACATCCACCCGATGGTGCTCGCCCGCTACGAGGACGACGGCGTGACGATCGCCGCCGACCTCGCCCGCGCGCGCCGCGAGCGCCGCAAGGGCGATTGGCGCCACGCGCCCGAGGAGAAGGCGCTCATCAAGTTCCTCGACAAATATTTCCCCGAGCGACGGAAGCGGCGGCGGTCGGCGGAGGAGCGAGCGGCCTAGCAACGGAGTGCGGCGTCCCCGGCGGTGCGCGCCTCGGCCCCGTGTCGCCGCCGACTTCTCCGTCCCCCGCGCGGCACCTACGTTTCCTCCGTGCCCATCATCCAGTCCGTGCGCTGGTCGCCCGGCGGAGACGCGCTGCGCATCGTGGACCAGCGCCGCCTTCCCGAGGAGTACGTCGAGCGCGACCTGACGACCGTCGAGGAGGTGTGCGACGCGATTCGCACCCTCGCCGTGCGCGGCGCGCCGGCGATCGGCGTGGCGGGCGCGATCGGCCTCGCCGTCGTGGCGGCGTCGATCGCCGACCGTCCGCCGGCGGAGTTCGCCGAGCGCCTCGAGCGGGCTGCGAACGCGATCCGCTGCGCGCGTCCGACGGCGGTCAACCTGCCGTGGGCGGTGGACCGCATGCGCGCCCGCGCCCGCGCCGACGCCGACAGCGGACTCGCGCCGCGCGCCGTCGCCGAGGCGCTGCGCGCCGAGGCGACGGCGATCCTCGACGAGGACCGCGCGATGTGTCGGCGGATCGGCGAGGCCGGGCTGCCGCTCGTGCCCGACGGCGCGCGGGTGCTCACGCACTGTAACGCCGGGGCGCTCGCCACCGCCGGCATCGGCACCGCGCTCGCGCCGGTCTATCTCGCTGCCGAAGCGGGCCGGCGCGTCTCCGTCTACGCCGACGAGACGCGGCCGCTGCTCCAGGGGAGCCGGCTCACCGCGTGGGAGCTGTCGCGGGCCGGGATCCCGGTCACGGTGCTCACCGACAGTATGGCGGCGTCGCTCATGCGCGGCGGCGAGGTGGACCTCGTCATCGTCGGCGCCGACCGGATCGCCGCCAACGGCGACGTCGCCAACAAGGTCGGCACCTACGCCCTGGCGGTGGTGGCGCACCACCACGGGATCCCGTTCTACGTCGCCGCGCCGACCTCGACGCTCGACCCGGACGCGCCGGACGGAGACGCGATCGAGATCGAGCACCGGCCGGCGGCGGAGGTCGCCGTCGCGCCGGCGGGCCCCCTCGTCCGCGTCCACAACCCGGCGTTCGACATCACGCCCGCCGATCTGGTCACGGCGATCGTGACGGACGCGGGAGTGAGTCGGGCGCCGTACGACTTCGGGCGAAGAGCGAAAGAGGAAGGACTGCTGCCCAGCACGGCGTAGCGAACGGTCTTTCTTCTTCGCTTCGCTTTCAACCATCATCGTCGCGCGACGGTGTCCAGATGAGACACGTCCTCGCCCTGGACCAGGGCACTACGGGAACGACCGCCCTCGTCGTCGCCGCGGACGGGCGCGTCGTCGGCCGCGGCTACCAGGAGATCACGCAGCACTACCCGGAGCCGGGCTGGGTCGAGCACGACGCCGATGAGATCCTCGCCCGCACCTGGCAGGCGGCTCGCGCCGCGATCGCCGCCGCCGGCGTCACCCCGGACGCGATCGGGATCACGAACCAGCGCGAGACGGTCGTCCTCTGGGAGCGCGCCACGGGGCGACCCGTGCACCGGGCGATCGTCTGGCAGGACCGCCGGACGGCTGCGCGCTGCGCCGAGCTATCGCCCGCCGCGCCCGACATCACGGCGCGTACGGGCCTCGTCGTGGATCCCTACTTCTCGGCGACGAAGCTCGAGTGGCTGCTGCGCGACGACGCGCTGCGGGCACGCGCCGAGCGAGGGGAGCTCGCCGCCGGGACGGTGGACGCCTGGCTCGTCTGGCACCTCACGGGCGGGGCCGTGCACGCGACCGACCCGACCAACGCGTCGCGTACGCTGCTCTACGACATCGCTGCGCGCGGGTGGAGCGACGAGCTGTGCGCGCGCTTCTCGGTGCCGCGCGCCCTCCTGCCGGAGGTCCGGCCGTCGGCGTCCGACTTCGGCACGACGCGCCGCGAGCTGTTCGGCGCTGAGATCCCGATTGCCGGCGTGGCCGGCGACCAGCAGGCGGCGCTGTTCGGCCAGGGGTGCTGGGCGGCCGGGGAGGGGAAGAACACCTACGGCACGGGCGCCTTCCTCCTGCTCAACACCGGGACGCGCCGTCCGGAGCCGGGCGGCGGGCTGCTCACGACCATCGCCTGCGACGCCGCGGGGCGCCCGTGCTACGCGCTCGAGGCGTCGATCTTCGTCGCCGGCGCCGCCGTGCAGTGGCTGCGCGACGGACTCGGCGTGATCGAGACGGCCGCGGAGAGCGAGCGGCTGGCGCGGGGGATCGCGTCTACCGACGGGGTGTACTTCGTGCCGGCACTGACCGGACTCGGCGCGCCCGACTGGGAGCCCGAGGCGCGGGGGACCATCGTCGGCCTGACGCGCGGCACGACGCGGGCGCACCTCGTGCGCGCGGCGCTCGAGGCGATGGCCTTCGGCACCTCCGACGTGCTCGGATTGATGGCGCAGCGCGGCGGCGTGACCTTCGACCGGCTGCGCGTGGACGGTGGAGCGACGGAGAACGATTGGCTGATGCAGTTCCAGGCGGACGTGTTGGGGGTGCCGGTGGAGCGCCCCGACCTCATCGAGACGACGGCGCTCGGCGCGGCGGGGCTGGCCGGGATCGCGGCCGGCGTGTGGCCGGACGCGGCGAGCTTTCTCGCGCGGCGCCGCTTCACCACCTTCGCGCCGGGACGCGGCGCGCACGCGGCACGCGCCGGACTGGCCGGCTGGCGGCGCGCCGTGCACGCCGCGCTCGCCTGGGCGCGCTACCACCTATGAGCGCCGTGATCGACACCCGGACTCCGCTCCGCGTGCTCCAGACGGGCGGCGACGAGCTGGCGCGGCGGCTCGAGTCGCACTGCGCCGCGCTCGGCGCCTGCCGGCGGTGCGACGGCGACGACCCGGCGGCGCTTCCCGTCCTGGCGAGCGCGCGCCGGCCGCGGGCGATGCTCGTCGGGCAGGCGCCGGGCAAGACGGAGATCGTGGACCGCAAGCCGTTCGCCGGCCGCGCCGGAAAGACGCTCTTCCGCTGGCTCGAGCAGGCCGGCGTGGACGAGGCGACCGTGCGCGAGCAGGTCTACATCGCGGCGATCACACGCTGCTACCCGGGGCCGAGCCCGAGCGGAAGGGGCGACCGCGTGCCGTCGCCGCGCGAGCGGGCGCTGTGCGCGAGCTGGCTCGACGACGAGCTCGTGCTCGTCC
>Ga0307408_100002790_pt1 | contig 12127 bp, 9 predicted proteins | sample 322Cmetagenome_FD_202116 | JGI IMG/M metagenome (GOLD analysis project Ga0307408, IMG submission 202116) | Maize rhizosphere microbial communities from greenhouse at UC Davis, California, United States - 322HYB-C-3 | ecosystem: Host-associated > Plants > Roots > Rhizosphere > Soil | place: USA... | reverse complement strand
TGGTTATCCGGTCATCTGCACTGACACCGAAGCCTATCAGGGCTACCTGCCGTGCACGCGGGTGAAGACCAACAGCACTGATGAATGGCTGCAGGCGATTCGCATGCATCTGGCCGACCCTGACGCCAGTTATCGCATGGGTGACGAGCTGCACGAGGTGGTCATGCGCGATTATGTGTTGCGTGGTGACAATCTGCGGTATTGGGAGAATGGCTGGCTGGCGGATTGATCGTTTATATAGGCGGCTTTTTGGGGTTGCCTTTTTTTTGGGGCCTTGGCGGCCTTTGGGCCGACCAGGCGTTGGTTGGTTTGGGTGAATATCCGTTTTTTGCTGCGCTGCGGTTGGCGGTTTCGCCCTTACGGCGACTCACTTTTTTTACAAACGCCTAAAAAAAGTAAGCAAAAAAACGCTTGCTCCTACGTTCGGCCCTCGCAGGCTCGGGTTCCTTCGCTGCGAGACTGATCCGGGCGCAGCGGCTCCGGTTTGCTTCGCTGCACCTCCTTCCGCTGTGTCTGGCTGCGCCAGACGGTCGCTGCGCTCCCACCCCCGGATCAATCCCTCCACTCAGCCTTCCGACGTCGCCGGTGGATCAAGATCAAGAGCACTCGAGCTTGCGCTCATTGTTGAGTGGGGCGGCTTCGCCGCGGGCAGCTGCGCTGCTTTGCTTTTCTGTGGGAGCGAGCCTGCTCGCGAAGGCGGCCTGCCGAGCAACCCATTTCTCCCAAATGCCCACGATCCAACTGTAGGAGCTGCCGAAGGCTGCGATCTTTTGCTCTTGCTCTTGCTCTTGCTCTTGCTCTTGCTGTTCTGTGGGAGCGAGCCTGCTCGCGAAGGCGGCCTGACAGCCGACCCATTTCTTGCTGGATGCACGCGATCCAACTGTAGGAACTGGCGAAGGCTCGGGCTGCGATCGGACGATCTTTTGCTTTGGCTTTTGATCTCTTGCCCCTCCACGCCCTCAGCCCGTCCGTCATTCTGTTGCCACTTCCACCGACGCCTCTATCAGCCATCTCCGAAAACCCGAGTCTGAGCTGGCGCGTTTCCTGCAAGTGCCCCGCAAATCGCCATAAAACGAGCGCTCGCGGTGTTTCCTCCTGCGCCCGTAGCGGCAGAAGGTTTAGCCAGAAGGCCTGCAACGCTCAAAAAGCAGTGCGCAGCCCGGTGACGTACGAGAGGGGAGACGATGAAGGCAGTAATTTTGGCGGGTGGCCTCGGCACGCGGATCAGTGAAGAGTCGCACCTCAAGCCCAAGCCGATGATCGAGATCGGCGGCAAGCCAATTCTCTGGCACATCATGAAGCAGTATTCCGCCCATGGAATCCACGACTTCGTCATCTGCCTGGGCTACAAGGGCTATGCGATCAAGGACTTCTTCGCCAACTATTTCCTGCACACCTCCGACGTCACCTTCAACATGCGCGAGAACCGCATGGAGGTGCACCAGAATTACAGCGAGCCGTGGAGCGTCACGCTGGTCGACACCGGCGAAGAAACCATGACCGGTGGCCGGCTCTTGCGCACTGCGCCTTATCTCAAGGACGAGAAAGCCTTTTGTTTTACCTACGGCGACGGCGTCTCGGATATCGATATCGGCGCTTTGATCCGTTTTCATGAAGCGCACGGCAAGCTCGCGACCGTTACGGCCGTGCAGCCTCCAGGCCGTTACGGTGCGTTGCAACGCACAGGCCACCAAGTCATGGGCTTCACCGAGAAGCCGCGAGGTGACGGCGGCTGGATCAATGGCGGTTTTTTCGTCCTGTCACCACAGGTGCTGCCTTACATCGCCGGCGATGCGACCAGCTGGGAAGCCGAGCCGTTGATGCAACTGGCTGAGTTGGAACAGCTGCATGCCTACGAACATTCCGGCTTCTGGCAGCCGATGGACACCCTGCGTGACAAGAACCATCTCGAAGCGCTGTGGCAGAGCGGGGAGGCCCCATGGAAGCAATGGGCCTGAGTGCGGAGTTCTGGCGTGGCAAGCGTGTCCTGGTCACCGGACACACTGGATTCAAAGGCAGTTGGCTGACCCTGTGGCTGCAAAGCCTTGGTGCGCAAGTCAGCGGTTTTTCTCTGGATCCGTCGACCGAGCCGAGCCTGTTCGAACTGGCGCGCGTGCACGAAGGCATCAATGATCAACGCGGCGATCTGCGTGACCTAGGCGCCTTGCTCGAAATCATTGCCGAGACCGAGCCGGAAATAGTCCTGCATCTGGCGGCCCAGCCTCTGGTGCGCGAGGGCTATCGCGATCCACTCGGCACCTATTCAAGCAATGTCATGGGTACGCTGAACCTGCTCGAAGCGATTCGTCAGGTCGGCGGCGTGTGCGCCTGTGTGCTGGTCACCACCGACAAGGTCTACGCCAACAAGGAGTGGCTGTGGCCGTACCGCGAAGACGAAGCCCTCGGTGGCCACGATCCTTACAGCAGCAGCAAGGCTTGCTGCGAATTGCTCGCGCAGTCCTATGCCGCGTCGTTCTTCCCGGCGGACAAACATGCCGAACACGGTCTGGCCCTGGCGACCGCACGCGCCGGCAACGTGCTGGGCGGTGGTGATTTTGCGCCGGAGCGACTGATTCCCGACGTACTGAAAGCCTGGACCGCCGACGAGCCGGTAACCCTGCGTTACCCGCAAGCGGTGCGCCCGTGGCAGCACGCGCTGGAGCCGCTGGCCGGTTATCTGCAATTGGCTGCTGCTCTCTACGAGTACGGCCCGGAATACGCCGGTGCGTGGAACTTCGGTCCCGGTGAGGCCGACATGTGCAGTGTCGGTGAAGTGGTCGAACTGCTCGCCAACCGTTGGCCGCAGGCCCGTGGTTTGCGTATCGAGCCGAGTGAACTGCACGAAGCCGGTCTGCTGCGGCTGGACAGCAGTCGCGCGCGTCAGGTGCTCGGCTGGCAGCCTCGCTGGTCGTTGCAGGCGTGCCTGGCGCAGACCCTCGATTGGCATCTGGCGTGGCAGAACGGCGATGACATGCGCGCCGTAACTCTGGGCCAATTGAAACTTTACCGAGGCGCGCTGTGAGCGAGTTTTCCCTGAAAGCGTTGCCATTGGCCGGCCTGTTCAGCGTTCAGCACAAACGTTTCGAAGACCAGCGCGGGCACTTCGCCCGGTTGTTCTGCGAGGGCAGCCTGAGTGCGTTCGGCAATGAATTTCATATCCGCCAGATCAACCATTCCAGCACCCGCGAGAAGGGCAGTGTGCGTGGCCTGCATTATCAGAATGCCAACGCCCCGGAAGCCAAACTGATTACGTGCCTGCGCGGTGAGGTCTGGGATGTGGCGGTGGATCTGCGCCCGGACTCGGAGACGTTTCTGCACTGGCACGCCGAGCACTTGAAGGCGGGCGATGGCCGCAGCCTGTTGATTCCGGCCGGTTTTGCTCATGGCTTTCAGACGCTTACCGAGGACGCCGAATTGCTCTATCTGCACAGCGCCGATTACGCACCGGAGCACGAGGGCGGCTTGTCGGTGAACGATCCTCGGCTGGCGATTGCCTGGCCGTTGCCTGTCAATAATTTGTCAGCGCGCGATTCCAGCCATCCCGCGCTTGATCAACACTTTGCTGGAGTGCGTCTATGAATTGCCGTGGGTGCGCCGCACCGCTGAATCTGCCGCTGATCGACCTCGGCACTTCGCCGCCGTCCAACGCCTACGTGCATGCCGATCGCCTTGAGCAGGCCGAGCAATGGGTCCCGCTGAAAGTCGCGGTGTGCGAGCAATGCTGGCTGGTGCAGACCGAGGATTACACCAGTGCCGACAGCCTGTTTGATGCCGAGTACGCCTACTTCAGTTCGTTCTCCAGTACTTGGCTGAATCACGCCGAGCGCTATGTCGCCGAGATGAGTGAGCGCTTCGGGCTAAACGCCGACAGTCGTGTGGTCGAGATCGCCGCCAATGACGGTTACCTGCTGCAATACGTCGCCGCGCGCGGGATCCCATGCCTGGGCGTCGAGCCGACTCGCAGCACCGCACAGGCTGCACGCGAGAAAGGCCTGGAAATTCGCGAGCTGTTCTTCGGCTGCGACACCGCCACGCAATTGCGCAACGAAGGCTGGAGCGCCGACCTGATGGCGGCCAACAACGTGCTCGCCCATGTGCCGGACATCAACGATTTCCTCGCCGGCTTCGCGACGTTGCTCAAGCCGACCGGCGTCGCCACTTTCGAGTTTCCGCAACTGCTGACGCTGATGGCTGGCGCGCAGTTCGACACGCTGTATCACGAACATTATTCCTACCTGTCGCTGACCGCCGTGCAGACCCTGTGCGAGCGCAACGGCCTGGAAGTGTTCGACGTCAGCCAGTTGAGCACGCACGGCGGCTCGCTGCGCGTATTCGTGCAGCGCAAGGACGGCCAGCGCCGCACTGTTCTCCCGGCAGTTCAGCAACAACTGCAGGCCGAACTCGATGCCGGGGTGAAAACCGCCGAGTACTACGCGACCCTCGCGCCTGCTGCCGAACGCATCAAACATGACCTGCTGCGCTTCCTGTTGCAGGCCAAAGCCGACGGCAAACGTGTGGTCGGTTACGGCGCGGCGGCCAAGGGCAATACCTTGCTCAACTACGCCGGAGTCAAAGCGGATCTGCTGTCCTGGGTGGCCGATGCCAACCCGCACAAACAGGGCAAGTTCTTGCCGGGCAGTCGCATCCCGATTGTTGCGCCAGCGCAGATCGACATTGAGCAACCGGACTACGTGCTGGTGCTGCCGTGGAACCTGCTGCACGAAGTCAGTCAGCAACTGGCGCAGGTGCGTCAGTGGGACGGGCGCTTCGTCATCGCCGTGCCTGAGTTGAAAGTGCTGTGAAAGTTCTGGTCACTGGCGCCACGGGCTTTGTCGGTCGGCATCTGGTTGCTGCATTGCTTGCGCGCGGCTGCGAAGTCTGCGCGGTGGCGCGCAACGCAGAAACCGCGAAGGGCATGCCCTGGATCAACCACGTCGAATTCGTCGCGGCAGATATTCACGCTGCCGACCTGAATGTTGTCGCGCTGACCGAAGGCATCGACGTACTGGCGCATCTGGCCTGGCCTGGGTTGCCGAACTATCGGGCGCTGTTTCATTTCGAGCACAACCTGATGGCCGATTACCGCTTTATCAAAAGCGCGGTAGAGGCGGGCGTGTCGCAGGTGCTGGTGACCGGCACCTGCTTCGAATACGGCATGCAGAGCGGTCCGCTCAGCGAGTCAACCGAGCCACGGCCGAGCAATCCCTACGGTCTGGCCAAACATACGCTGCACCTGTTTCTGCAGAATTTGCAGCAGGAGCGACCGTTCACCCTGCAATGGGCGCGCTTGTTCTATTTGCACGGCGAAGGGCAGAACCCCAACAGCCTGTTGGCCGCGCTGGATCGGGCGATCGATGCCGGCGAGGCGTCGTTCAACATGTCGGCCGGTGAGCAGTTGCGCGATTTCCTCGCGATTGAAACCGCCGCGAGTCATCTCGCCGCGATCCTCCATCAGCGCGATTTCGACGGCGTGATCAACTGCGCCAGCGGCCAACCGGTCTCGGTGCGTTCATTGGTCGAGCAACGTCTGCACGAACGTGGCGCAGCGCTGAATCTGAACCTAGGCCACTACCCGTATCCGACCCATGAACCGCTGGCGTTCTGGGCCGTTACCGAGCGCTTGCAACAGTTATTGGGAGAGTCGCCATGAGGCACGAGTTGTACCGGGCCACCGGCCTGCCGGTATTGCAGAACCGCACTTTCGCCGATGCCGAATCGGCGCGGGCCTCGGCCAGCGCCGACATGCTGCTGGTGCAGGACGAGCGCAGCGGTCTGGTCTTCAACGCCGCGTTCGATGCCGACAAGCTCAGTTATGACGCCGACTATCAGAACGAGCAGGCGCACTCCGGCCAGTTCCAGCAACACCTGCGCGATGTCGAAGGCATCATCGGCAAGCACTTCAAGGGCCAGGAACTGATCGAAGTCGGCTGCGGCAAGGGCTACTTTCTCGAGTTGCTCAAAGGCTTGGGCTATTCGATCACCGGCATCGACCCGGCTTATGAAGGCGAAAATCCCGAGGTGATCAAGGCGCCGTTCACGCGCGGCCTCGGCCTGGCGGCAGACGCCATTGTGCTGCGTCATGTGCTGGAGCACATCGAAGACCCGGTGAGCTTTCTGGCCGTGATCGCCGAAGCCAATCAGGGCGGGCAGATCTACATCGAAGTGCCATGCCTGGACTGGATCCTCGAGCACAAGGCCTGGTTCGACCTGTTCTACGAACACGTCAACTATTTCCGCCTCGATGACTTGCGCCGGATGTTCGGCACGGTGCATGAGGCCGGGCATCTGTTCGGTGGCCAGTATCTGTACATCGTCGCCGATCTGTCGACGCTGCGTCTGACCCCGGAGCAACCGGTGCCGCGTCTTACTCTGCCTGAAGATTTCAGCGCCAGCCTCGACCGCGCTGTGCAGATCATCCGCTCGGCGCCTGCGCAGGGTTCGGCGATCTGGGGCGCCTCGTCAAAAGGCGTGATCTATTCGCTTTTCCTGCAACGCGCCGGCGTCGCGGTCGATCGCGTGATCGATATCAACCCGGCCAAGCAGGGGCGTTATCTGCCGCTGAGCGGCGCGCGGGTGTCCTCGCCGCAAGAGGCGATGGATGCGCTGCCGGAAGGCGCGCACCTGTTTGTGATGAATTCCAATTACCTCGAAGAGATCAAGCGGATGACCGGTGGACGCTACGTCTATCACGCCGTCGACAGCGCTTCGTTTCAGTGACCCTTGAGATGACCAACATGACCGACAACAGCATCAACCAAGCCTTCGAAGCCGAGTGCCGCGAGCAGATCGCCCAGCAAGGTGACGACCCCAAACTGACCGGCCTGGCCCGCGATTTCTTCAACGAATCGGCCAAGCACAAATACAGCTACCACTTCTCGTGGATGGGCCGTCCGATCATCCAGCTGCCGCAAGACATGATGGCCATGCAGGAGATCATCTGGCAGGTCAAGCCGGACCTGGTTATCGAGTGCGGCATTGCCCACGGCGGTTCGATCATCTACTACGCCTCGCTGCTCGAGCTGCAAGGCCACGGCGAAGTGCTCGGCATCGACCTCGACATTCGTCCGCACAACCGTGAAGCCATCGAAAGCCACCCGATGGCCAAGCGCATCAAAATGATCGAAGGTTCGAGCATCGACCCGGCCATTGCCGCTCAGGTGCAGGCCGCAGCCAAAGGCAAGAAAGTCATTCTGGTCCTCGACTCCAATCACACTCACGATCACGTGCTCGAAGAACTGCGCCTCTACGCGCCGCTGGTGTCGGTCGACAGCTATTGCGTGGTCATGGACACCGTGGTTGAAGACATGCCGGCCGATTTCTTCCCGGATCGTCCATGGGGCCCGGGCGACAACCCGAAAACCGCCGTGTGGAAGTACCTGGAAGAGAACCAGGACTTCGAAATCGACCAGCAATTGCAGAACAAACTGCTGATCACCGTGGCGCCGGACGGCTACCTGCGTCGCGTTCGTTAATTCGCAACATTTACCCAGCGTTGTTTCGGCGAGTCGCCGGTTGTGGAGAGAAGTTATGCAAGGCAAGTACAGTTCTGAACTGACGCTACCGCTTGGTGAGCTGTTGACGGTGGTGCTGATTACCCACAACCGACCGGCGTTCCTGCGTCGGGCTGTGAAGTATTACAGCGACTTGCCCTGCAAGATCATGGTGCTGGACTCCACGCCGGAACGTGCGGAAGGCGATTTTTCCGCCGTCGATTACCATCATGTGCCGCAATTCGCGTACTGGGGGATGCAGGCCAAACTGGCCTATGGTGTCGAGCAACTGACCACGCCGTACATGGTGCTGGCGGCCGATGACGACTTCATCCTGCATGATTCATTGGCCGAATCCGTGGGTTTCCTGCAGGCCAATCCGGATTACGGCATGTGCCACGGCTACTGCCTGATGTACCTGACGCTGGCCGGTGGCGTCAGCTACTACCGCCGCGACAAAAAAGTCCAGGAAGACTACTGCTCCGAACAGGCTCAGGAGCGGGTCATCGATTACATGAGCCAGTACATCCCGCCGTTCTATGCGGTGACCCGTACTGATCTGATGAAGACCTGGCACTCGGCATTGCCACCCGGCACCAGCTTCCAGTGGCAGGAAATCGGCCATGTCTATTTCCTGCTGGCCAGTGCCAAAGCGCGGATTCTGCCGATCCCTTATGTGGTTCGGGAGATCAACTACGGTGCCTCCGAACACAGCACCGAGGTGTATCACTCGCTGACCTACGTCGATGCCAAATCGGTGGCCGAGCGTGAAGCTTTTGCCGAGTTCCTTGCCGCGCTGCCAACCCAGATCAAAGGGCTGGACGCCGAACAGGGCAAAGCGCTTGCCCTGCAAAGCTTCGAGGCAATGGTCGACAGCCTGCAATCGAATCGAGCGCTGACCGCGGAACTGATCATCCAGTCCACCTGGAATCAGGAGCTCAAGTATCCGGATCGCCGCTTCGGGCCTTTGCAGTACGTGGAAATGCCGTTCTACAACGAGGCGTTCTTCGACCGCCTGGCGCAGTTCGAATTCATGCTGCACGCCATGCCGGCGGGGCGCATCCAACTTGAAGGCCTGGAGGGCGTCTGGACCCGTCAGGCGCACTTGCTGCAAGCACGCAACAACGACACGCCGGAAAGCGTTCTCGACCGTTTGTGGCAGGCTCACGATCTCAATGCGTTCAATCGCACCGTGATCAAGCGGCTGGCGGCTCAGCTGACTGCGATGGGCCAAGCCGAAGAGGCGCAAGCGATGCAGGCCTGGATCGAGCGTCTCGAAGCGTTGACCGTCGATGACCATCATGCGGTCATGGACAAGATGCAGTCCGGTCGCCTGCTCAACTGGCTGGCCGCACGTGCGCCCGGCGCTCACCTCGAGGCAATCGGCCAACATCTGGCGGTGAATGGCGGCGGGCCGCAGTTCGGCATTTTCCTGCTGGATCTGGACGACGACATCGACAAGCTTCAGGTGTCTCTCGACAGCTTGCTGGAAGGGCAGTGCAAGGCCTTCCGCATTGTCGTGTTCACCACCGGCGAAGCGCCCGCCGCGACCACGGCACAGAACACCCTGCATTTTGTCCGAGTGACCGCGGGTAATCTGATCGACAAGCTCAATCAAAGCGCTCGTCAATCACCGTGTGACTGGCTGCTGTTGGCTGAAGCCGGTGATGAGTTCACTGCCAGCGGATTGTTGCGCGCCAGCCTGGAGTTGATGAACGCCGGCGATTGCCGCGCGGTATCCACCGACGAAATCCAGCGTCAGGAAAACGGTGCCCTGACCGACGTGTTCCGGCCGGGCTTCAACCTTGATCTGCTGCTGAGCCTGCCAACGCTGATGGCGCGGCACTGGCTGGTACGGCGCGATGCGCTGGTCGAAATCGGCGGCTATCGAGCTGATTTCAATCAGGCACTGGAGCTCGATGTGCTGCTGCGTCTTATCGAAGAGCACGGCCTCAACAGCCTGGCTCACCTCGACGAGCCGCTATTGATCAGCCAGGCACCAGAGCTGGTCGAGAATGCTGACGAGCGCCTGGCGCTGCTGCGCCATCTGGGCAATCGCGGCTACAAGGCCAAAGTGACGTCAGCGGTTCCAGGGGTTTACCAGATCGACTACCACCACAGTGATCGCCCTCTGGTATCGATCATTATTCCGGCGGGCAGCGATCTGGCGGTGCTGCAACGTTGCCTCGAAGGTGTGCTGCTGCGTACCCGTTACCATCACTATGAAGTGCTGATCGCCACCGCTGCGGATCAGACGGCTGAGATCAATGACTGGCTCGGCACTTACAAGCACTCCAGAGTGCAGGTGCTGCGCACTGACCGGACGTTGAGCGAAGCAGGATTGTTCAACGCGGCCAGTCGTCAGGCGCGGGGCGAGTATCTGGTGCTGCTCGCCGCCGATGCGGAAGTGGTCAATCCGAACTGGCTCGACTCTTTGCTCAACCATGCTCTGCGTCCAGAGGTTGGCGTGGTCGGGCCGAAACTGATCGACCGTGATCGCAAGATCAGCCAGGCGGGATTGATCCTGGGCCTGAACGGCGGGGTCGATTCGCCCTTCGTTGGTGAAGATCACGATGCCGACGGTTACCTGCATCGCTTGGCGGTGGAACAAAACTACTCGGCGGTATCAAGCGTGTGCCTGATGGTCCGCAAAGAGCTGTACGAGGCGCTCGGCGGTCTGGACGAAAGCACATTTGCCGAAGGCTTCAGCGATGTCGATCTGTGCCTGAGCGCCGGGCAGGCCGGTTATCTGACGGTATGGACTCCGGCGGTGCAAGTCATCCATCAGGGCGGTATGCCTAACGCCCCGCAAGCGCTGCTGGCCCTGCGCGAAAAATGGCCGGCGGCATTCGTTCAGGATCAGGCCTACAACGCGAACCTGAGCCTGAAGGGCAAAGGCTTCGTGCTCGATGACAATGCTTCACTGGACTGGGCACAGTTGCTCGCTTAAGCCTGGCGACAGGGACGGAATTGACAAAATGTTCAACGGTAAATCGATCTTCATCTCCGGCGGCACCGGCTCGTTCGGACGCAATTTCATCCGTCGCTTGCTGGAGCAATACCAGCCCAAGCGCGTAGTGGTGTTCTCCCGCGACGAGCTGAAACAGTACGAGATGCAGCAGACCTTCAATGCGCCGTGCATGCGTTATTTCATCGGTGACGTGCGTGACGCCGAGCGCTTGCGGCAGGCGATGCGCGGCATCGATTACGTCGTGCATGCCGCCGCGTTGAAGCAGGTTCCGGCGGCGGAGTACAACCCGACCGAATGCATTCGCACCAACGTCAACGGCGCGGAAAACATCATCGCCGCTGCGATCGATAACGGCGTGAAGAAAGTCGTCGCGCTGTCCACCGACAAGGCGGCCAGCCCGATCAATCTGTACGGCGCGACCAAGCTGCTTTCGGACAAATTGTTCGTCGCCGCCAACAACATTGCCGGCGAGCAGCAGACCCGTTTTGCCGTGGTGCGCTACGGCAACGTGGCGGGCTCGCGCGGTTCCGTGGTGCCGTTTTTCAGCAAGCTGATCGCTGACGGCGCGCAGGAATTGCCGATCACCGACGAGCGCATGACCCGCTTCTGGATCACCCTCGATCATGGCGTGCAGTTTGTACTGGACAGCTTCGCCCGCATGCACGGCGGTGAAGTGTTCGTGCCGAAGATCCCGTCGATCCGCATCGTCGATCTGGCGCGCGGCATGGCCGAGCATCTGCCGCACAAGAACGTCGGCATTCGTCCCGGTGAGAAGCTGCACGAACTGATGGTGCCGCTGGACGATGCGCGCATGACCCTTGAGTTTGAAGACCATTACACGATTCAGCCGTCGATTCGTTTTACCAGCGTCGACGTCGATTTCGCCGTCGATAAACTCGGTGAACGTGGCCGTGCGGTGGACGAGGATTTCGAGTATCGCTCGGACACCAACCCGCATTTCCTTTCAGTGGGGCAGATCGCCGATCTGCACGCGAAGCTGTCGGTATGATTCCTTACGGTCGGCAGAGCCTCGATCAGGCGGACATCGACGCGGTGGTCGGCGTTTTGCAGTCGGACTGGCTGACCCAGGGGCCGACCATCGAACGCTTCGAGCAGGCCATGGCCGAGCGCTGTCAGGCCGATTTCGGCGTGGCGGTGTGCAATGCCACGGCGGCGCTGCACATTGCTTGTCTGGCCGCGGACCTGGGGCCGGGCGATCGCTTGTGGACCACGCCGAATACGTTTCTGGCCTCGGCCAATTGCGGGCGCTATTGCGGCGCAGAGGTTGATTTCGTCGACATCGATCCATTGACCTGGAACCTCGATGCCTTTGCCCTTGAAGCCAAGCTGGAACAGGCCGAACGCGACGGCACGCTGCCGAAAGTCCTCGTCGCCGTCGCGTTCTCCGGGCAGAGCTGCGATATGCGGCGCATCGCCGAACTGGCGGTGCGCTACAACTTCACCGTGATCGAAGACGCCTCGCACGCAGTGGGCGCGAGCTACGCCGGCCGCCCGGTGGGTTGTGGCGAATTTGCGGCAATGACGGTGTTCAGTTTTCACCCGGTGAAAATCATCACCAGCGCCGAAGGCGGCATGGTCCTGACCAATCGCCCGGTGCTGGCCGAACGTCTGCGACGCCTGCGCAGCCACGGCATGACCCGCGATC
>Ga0307408_100002789_pt1 | contig 12128 bp, 10 predicted proteins | sample 322Cmetagenome_FD_202116 | JGI IMG/M metagenome (GOLD analysis project Ga0307408, IMG submission 202116) | Maize rhizosphere microbial communities from greenhouse at UC Davis, California, United States - 322HYB-C-3 | ecosystem: Host-associated > Plants > Roots > Rhizosphere > Soil | place... | reverse complement strand
ACCGCGCAGCTGATGCAGCTGAAGACGCTGCAGATGAAAAAGCACAACGCCGCCGTCGACGAGTTGCAGAGCAAGGCCAAGCTCTTCAACGAGCAGGTCCGGATCTACAAGTCCCGCGCCACCTAGCGCACTGCGCTGATGGCCGCGGGGCCATCCTCGTGACACACTCCGTGCGTGTCACGATCGATGATTTCACCCGCCGAAGCCGAAGCGCTGATCCGCGCTCACGCGGCAGTGCTGCCGGCAACGTCGTTGCCGTTGACCGAGCTGGTGGGTGCGACGCTGCGCGAGCGCGTCGTCTCGGCATTCGATCAACCACCTTTCGATCGCGTCACCATGGATGGCATCGCGTTCGCCTTTGCAGCGTACGAGCAGGGCCGCCGCGCATTTCGCATCGCCGGAACGCAGGCGGCCGGCGCGCCGCCGGTATCGCTGCCCAATAGCGAACAGTGCGTCGAAGTGATGACCGGCGCGATGCTGCCTGACGGCTGCGATTGCATCGTTCCGGTCGAGAAGATTTCCGTCGTCGACGGCGTCGCGCAACTCGCGGCGGATGCTGCACCGGAATCGAGATCGAACGTCCACGCGCGCGGCACCGACTCGCACCGCGGCGATCAGTTGCTGCAGCCGGGAGTCCGCCTGGGTCCCGCCGAAGTCGCCGTCCTCGCGGCCAACGGCCGAACGCACGCATCGGTCAGTCAGGCGCCGCGCATTGCAGTGATCTCGACGGGCGACGAGCTGGTCGAACCGGGCAAGCCGCTCGCCGAGTGGCAGATCTACCGCTCGAATGTCTACGCCGTGATGGCCGCCCTGCAGCGGCGCGGTTTTGCACAACCGACGCTCGATCATTTGCCGGACGATCCGGCGATCCTGCGGGAGCGCCTCGGTGCGCACCTGCAGGCGCACGATGTCCTGATCCTCAGCGGCGGCGTGTCGATGGGGCGCTTCGACTACGTTCCGCAGGTGCTGTCGGAGCTCGGCGTGCGCGTCGTCTTTCACAAGGTCGCGCAGCGCCCGGGCAAGCCGCTCTGGTTCGGCCTGGGCCAGGCCGAACAGGCGGTGTACGCCCTGCCCGGCAACCCGGTGTCGACGCTGATGTGCCTGGCGCGCTACACGTTCGCGGGCCTGGAAACGTCGCTGGGAACGGCGCGGCAGCCAGCCGAGCCGATCGCGCTGGCAGAACCTTTCGAGGTGAAACCGGCACTTGCGCTGTTCGTTCCCGCGCAGATCGGCTTCGAATCGGGGCATCGGCAGGCCGTACTGAAACCGACCCGTGGCTCAGGTGATTTCACCTCCCTGATCGGCACGGATGGCTTCGTGGAACTGCCGCCCGGGCCTGTCACGGTCGCCGCCGGTACGCCGGTGGCGTTATATTCGTGGTGACAGAACGCCCATGACCGACTCAATCGTAACCCTGCCGGTGGAGCCGCGGCCGCGCGATACGCTGAATCGCCCGCTGCACGACCTGCGCATTTCAGTGATGGACCGCTGCAATTTCCGCTGTCCGTACTGCATGCCGCGGGAGACCTTTCACGAGCACTATCGCTTCCTGAAGGCGAGCGAGCGCCTGTCGTTCGAAGAGATCACGCGCCTGACGCGCCTGTTCGTGCAGCTCGGCGTGCAGAAGGTCCGGCTCACGGGCGGCGAGCCGCTGCTGCGTCCGAATATTTCCGAGCTGGTCGGCGAGCTGACGGCGCTGGCCGGCGTTCGAGACGTCGCGCTGACGACCAACGGCGTGCTGCTCGCCCAGCATGCGGCGGAGCTGAAGGCGAACGGCCTGCACCGGATCACCGTCAGCCTCGACACGCTCGATCCGGAGATCTTCAAACAGATGAGCGGTGGCTTCGCGGAGCGCGACCGCGTGCTCGAGGGCATCGGCGCGGCCAGCGACGCCGGGCTGATGCCGATCAAGATCAACTGCGTCGTCGAGCGCGGGCTCAACGACCACACGGTACTCGACCTGATCGAGCACTTCCGCGGGACCGGCGTCATCGTGCGGTTCATCGAGTACATGGACGTCGGCACGCGCAATCACTGGAGTCGCGACCGCGTCGTTGCTTCGCGCGAGCTGCTGGAGCGCATCGGCGCGCGCTGGCCGCTGCACGCGATGCAGGAGAACTATCACGGCGAAGTTGCGGAGCGTTACGCGTTCGACGACGGCGCGGGCGAGATCGGCTTCATCTCGTCAGTGACGAATCCTTTCTGCGGCAGCTGTACGCGCGCCCGACTTTCCTCCGAGGGTGTGTTCTACACGTGTCTGTTCGCGCGCTCCGGCCTCGACCTGCGCGAGCCGCTGCGCAGCGGCGCCAGCGACGACGAGCTGCGGTCGCTGATCGCTAACGCCTGGACGCGTCGCGGCGACCGCTACAGCGAATTGCGCTCTTCCCTGCACGCCGGCGAGCAGCCGCTGCGGAAGATCGAGATGTATTACATCGGCGGGTGATCATGTCTTCGTTCTCCCATGTCGATTCCGCCGCGCGCCCGACGATGGTCGACGTCGGCGACAAGTCAGTGACCAAGCGCACGGCCACGGCCGTTACGCGCGTGCGCTTTCCGCAGGCAGTGGCGCAGGCGCTGCGCGATCAGCAGTTCAACACGCCGAAGGGGCCCGTGTTTCAGACCGCGATCATCGCCGGCACGATGGCCGCAAAGCGCACGCACGAGCTCATTCCGTTCTGCCACGCGCTCGGGATCGAGAGCTGCAAGCTCGCGATCGACATGGACGGCGACGACGCCGTCGTCCAGTGCACCGTGTCCGTGCATCACAAAACCGGCGTGGAGATGGAAGCGCTGACCGGCGCGAGCGTCGCAGCGCTGACGATCTACGACATGTGCAAGGCGCTCTCGCACGACATCGTGATCGCGGAGACGCGGCTGGTCGAAAAGCGCGGTGGGAAAAGCGATGCCCCGAAGGCGGCGCAACCGCACGGAGCGCCGCCTGCGGAAATCCCGCGGGACATTGGTTGATCCGATCATGATCCCTGCCCTCTTCGGTCTGGTTCTCGCCGGCGGCGCCAGTACGCGCATGCGCACCGACAAAGCGCTGCTCGACTATCACGGGCAGCCGCAAGTGCGCTGGGCGTTCGGGCTGCTGACGAAGTTCTGTACCGCGACGTTCGTCTCGGTGCGGCCGGATCAGCGCGATGACCCGTCCCGCGCAGGGCTTGCGCAGATCGTCGATCGCCAGCCAGGCATAGGTCCGATCGCCGGGATCTCGGCGGCATTGCTGGAGCATCCGCAGGCCGCATGGCTCGTGCTAGCCTGCGATCTGCCGTTCCTGACCGGGAGCACGCTGCAGCACCTGGTCGCACAACGCGATCCGCGGAAAGTCGCAACGGCGTATCGCAGCGCTCACGACGGCCTGCCCGAGCCACTGTGCGCGATCTGGGAGCCAGCTGCGCGCGAGCCCTTGCTCGCCTACATTGCGAGCGGCAAGCAGTGCCCGCGCAAATTCCTGATCAACGCGGACACTGCGCTGCTCGATCTGCCCGAGCGCGCAGCGCTCGACAATGTAAACACGCGGGAGGAGTTCGAATCGGCGGCGGCGACGCTGCGGCATCGCCCTTCCCCACGAAGCAAGACCGTTCGTGTCCAGTACTACGCGATCCTGCGGGAGCAGGCGGGTCGCAGCGAGGAGACGCTCGACACGAGCGCCGCCACGCCAGCCGAGTTGTACGAAGAGCTGCGGCGGCGTCATCCGTTCCAATTGGCGGCCGCGCAGCTGAAGGTAGCACTGAACTCCGAGTTCGCTGACTGGCAGACGCCGCTGCAGCACGGCGATACGGTGGTTTTCATTCCACCCGTGGCGGGCGGATGAAAGCGTTCTCCTTCAGTCAGGCGCCGCTGACGCCCGATACCTATCGGGCCGCGCTCGCCGATCCCGCCGCAGGCGGCTACGCCGCGTTCGAGGGCTGGGTTCGCAATCACAACGAAGGTCATGCCGTGACGCGGCTGGAGTACGAAGCGTTCGAAGCGCTGGCGAACACGGAAGGCGAGCGCATCGTGGCGGAAGCCATCGCGCGCTTCGGCGTGACGCGAGCGGCGTGCGTGCATCGCGTCGGCGCACTCGCAATCGGCGATCTTGCAGTGTGGGTCGGGGTCAGCTCACGCCATCGCGCTGAGGCGTTCGCGGCGTGCCGCTACATCATCGACGAAGTGAAGCATCGCCTGCCGATCTGGAAGAAGGAGCACTACGTCAACGGCGATTCCGGCTGGGTCAATTGCGAGCGCTGCGCGCATCCTCACGAGCACTGACGGCCTGCATCAGGTCGTTCAGCGAATGCGCGAACGCCCTGTCCGTCCCATCGCCGTTGACCAGCGTGGTCGCGGCCCACACGAACCGCCCGAGCCCGAGCGCGCGCACGTTTGCAACCGCACGCGACTGCGCTTTCGCGTCGCCCGTGCTGTACGTGAGAACCTGCTGCTTGAACTCCCGCACGACCGAGGGCGTGATCAACTCGGCGCGACCGACCATGACGCGCACGATACTGTCCGGCTTCGGTGAAATCTGCAGCTGCAGCGTGCGATCGGTCCAGGCGCGCGGCAACAGATACAGCACGCGCGTGCCCTCCTCCGCGAACCACTGGTCCTGCCAGGTGTTCACCATCGCGCGTGCTTCCTTCTCGTAGAGGCCGGCGTTCACGAGCGCGCGCGCCATATCGTGCATGGCCACCTTGCGCACGTCTTCCAGCGCACCGAACGGTTGTGTGTTCGGGTCGATCACCGATGCGGCGTTCGCGACCGCACCCACGATCTTTTGATACCGCATCATTCCCTGCCGGACGCAGACGAGGAACGCTGCCTCGATCCGCTCGCTTTCGCGCGCGTTGAGCGCGAGCTGCTGCTCGTCCGCGTCCATGCCGACCGCGAGCGGCGACTGGAAATAGCCGAGACCGCGATAGAAGAGGTCACGCTCGTGTTCCAGGCGCGATCGCGCCTGCGGGGCGGCAACCCGCAGGAAGTTCGCGTCGGTCTCGCGAGCGATGTAGTAGTGATCGCCGCCGGCGGCCTTGCCGCGAATCAACTTGTCCAGCGCCATCTCACGCGTGTCGCGTGCCAGAATCTTCACGCCGTTCCATTCGATCACGAACTGCCGCGTGTGGGCCGCCGCCATCGTGCCCCCGGTAGCCTGCGGGTCGATGGTCGTCGCCTGCGGGTACCACTCCGTGATGTTGCCGCCGCGAAACAGCACTCGTACGTCTGCGGTCCGCTCGCGCTGCGAGTAGAAATAGATGACCGGAGTCTCCATGCGCGCCAGCGCGGACCTGTCCTTCGGATTGATGACGACGGGACGGTCATCGTCGCCCATGGCGATGCGATAGACGAAGTCGGGGAGATCGACGCTCGCCGGCGGCATCCACGAGATCTGCTCGCCATTCGCGCCCTGGACTGTGGTGAATGTTCCCCACTCGTGCACGACGAATGGATCGTCGGTTGCTGCCGAGACAGCGGGCGGCGCGATGAACAGGGCGACGGCGACCAGCGACTGGACCAGACGGGTAAGCATGACGGCGACCCCTCTTCCCTGGATGGGAGCTATCGTCTGCCCGTCGCCGCCCCGTTGCAAGTGCAACGTCAGCGCTGTTCCGGGTGGATCACCAGGTCGATGCGGCGGTTGCGCGCGCGGCCCGCGGCGGTCTCGTTGGTAGCGACCGGCCGCGCTTCGCCATAGCCCACCGAGGTGATTTTCTCGGGATCCATTGCGAAATTGCTCACCAGGTACTGGCGCACCGCGTCGGCGCGATCCTGCGACAGGATCAGGTTGGTCGAGTCGCTGCCGTTGGCATCGGTGTGGCCTTCGATGGAGATCGATGCGCCGGGAAACAGCGCGAGCCCCTGCTGCACCTTTTTCATGAGGGGCGCGCTGCCGCCGTCGATCGTGCTGCGGCCCGACGGAAACTTGATGCCCAGCAACGACAGCACGATGTCGTCGCCCTGGCGGATGACGTTCGCCTCCTGCGCGCCAAAGGAAGCTTCCAGCGCCCGGACGCTCGAGCGCATGCGCTCCTGCGCATCCACACGCCGCTGCAGCGCGACGCGCTCTTCGGACTCGCCACCCAGCCGCGACTGCACACGCTGTATCTGCGTATTCAGCTGGGCAAGCTGATCGTCGCGATCGGCCAGGTCCTGCTTGAGGCGACGCACTTCCTGCGCCTGCTGTCCAGCGTGCTCGTTGATCTCCTGCAGCGGCGCCTGCATGCCCTTGTCGAACTGCGCCGCGATCTCCATCTCGCCTGCGATCTGCTTCAACGGCTCCTCCCACGAGAGGATGAGGCCTTCGACGCCGGCCTGGTCGTCGTTCTCCTCCTTCAATACACGCTCGATCAGCTGCGCCAGATAGGTCGCGTGCCGCGCTTCGTAGCGCGCCTGCGCGGCGAGCTTGCGCGGCTGAGCCACGTCGTAGCGATTGCGCTGAATCTCCTGGTCCGCTTCCGCGAGAAAGCGCTTGGCCGCCTGCAGACTGCGCGGCGCGAGCTTGCCGACCTTTGCTTCGTCAGCCTGCGCAATCAACGCGCGCGCCTCGTTGAGGATGCCGCCCTTGATGGCGATCAGCTCCGCCTCGCGCAGCAGGACTTCCGCCTCGGCAGCGCGGCGCTGTGCATTCTTCGTGTCGTTCTGCTCGTTTTCCATCATCGCCTCGCGGAAGCGCTCGGCGGCCTTCGTCCAGGCTTCCGACGCGAACTTCGGCGCTTCCGCGGTCAGCGCGTCCTCGCGCGCCTTGATCACCGAACCGAGCAGCTGGCGTGCTGCCGCGGCCGCCGCAGTCGCACGTGCCAGCGCGGCTTCACCTTCCTGCACTCGCGCGCGCACTTTTTCATCCTTGCGGCCGCGCGCCGCGTCCTTGACCGCAGCGTCGTGGGCCTCGACCGCCGCAGCGAAATTCTTGGGCGACAGTGCGTCGACCTGTTCGCTGCGCGCCTTGTCGAGCGCAGCCTTGAGCGCAGCCGCATCCAGATCCTGAGCAGCGTGCGCGGCGCCGGTGAGCGCGAGCAAGACAACGATCAATCGACTCATCAGCTTCACGGCCGCACCTGTCCCGAGCCTCGCACGACGTACTTGTAACTGGTCAACTGCTCGACCCCGACCGGTCCGCGTGCATGAAACTTGTCGGTCGAGATCCCGATCTCCGCGCCCATGCCGAACTCGCCGCCGTCGGCGAACTGGGTGGACGCATTGTGCAGGACGATCGCGCTGTCGACGCTCGCCAGGAACCGGTCGGCCGTCGCCTGGTTGCGGGTGACGATCGATTCGGTGTGCGCCGACCCGTAGCGGGCGATGTGCGCCACCGCAGCGTCCACGCCGTCGACCACCTTCGCAGCGATGATCTTGTCCAGGTATTCCGTGTACCAGTCCTGTTCGGTCGCGACTGTGACCCGCTTATCAAGGCGCTGCACTGCCTCGTCGCCACGGACCGCGCAGCCCGCATCGAGCAGTGCGCGCACGACCGACTCGGCGCCGGACCAGCTGCGATCGAACAGCACTGTCTCGGCCGCGCCGCAAACGCCGGTCCGCCGCAGCTTGGCGTTGAGCACGATCTCTCGCGCCATCGCCGCATCGGCATCGCGGTCGACGTAGACGTGGCAGTTGCCCTCCAGATGTCCGATCACCGGCACGCGCGCTTCCTTCTGCACGCGTTCCACGAGACTGCGTCCGCCACGCGGCACGACGACGTCGATGAGCTCCGTCATGCCGGAGAGCATATGGCCCACGGCGGCCCGGTCCGTCGTCGGCACGATCTGAATCGCCGCCTCGGGCAGTGCTGCCGCGCGCAAGCCCGCGATCAGACAAGCGTGAATGGCGCGGCTCGAGCGCAGGCTCTCCGAGCCGCCGCGCAGAATGACCGCGTTGCCCGATTTCAAGCACAGCGCGCCCGCGTCTGCCGTTACGTTCGGGCGGCTCTCGTACACGATGCCGATCACGCCGAGCGGCACGCGCACGCGCTCGATGCGCAGGCCGTTCGGCCGCGCCCACTGCGCAATGACGACACCGACCGGATCGGCCAGCGCTACGACTTCTTCGATGCCGCGCGCCATCGCTGCGACCCGCTGCTCGTCGAGTGCGAGACGATCCATCAGCGCAGGCGACAGCGCACGCTGCGCGGCCGCCTCCAGGTCGATGCGGTTGGCTTCGAGAATGGCGGTGCGTTGCTTGCGAATCTCGTCGGCGGACGCAGCGAGCGCTGCGTTCTTGGTCGCAGTGCTCGCACGGGCCAGCGCCTGCGCAGCCTCCACGGCGGCGCGCCCCAATGAATCCATCAGGGCTGCGACATCCTGCGACGACTGCGATCCGGCCTGCATGACGGCATTCTAGCGGCGAGCGCCGCGCAGTAAAGAATTGCAAATGTCACTGACGAGGGCGCAGCGTACACACAGTCTAGGGACGAAAGAATCGCATCGAGGGGTCGGATGGCCGTCGAGACCGGACAAGTGCAGGTCGCTGCCGCTGCGCGGCCACAGGAGTTCCGCGCGAGCGAGTCCTACCGCTACTACGTCGTCTGGTTCCTGTTCGTCGTCTATGTCTTCAACTTCGTCGACCGGCAGATCCTCACGACGCTCATCGAGCCGATCAAGAAGGAGTTCGGGCTGCACGACTGGCAGCTCGGCGCGCTCAGCGGCACGGCGTTCGCGCTGTTCTACACGACTTTCGGCATCCCGATCGCCCGCTGGGCGGACAAGAGCAATCGCGTCAACATCATCGCGCTCTCGCTGCTGATCTGGAGCTCCGCCACGGCAGTGACCGCGTTCGTGCGCAATTTCTGGCAGCTGTTCGCCGCCCGCGTCGTGGTCGGCATCGGCGAGTCCGGCTGCAGCCCGCCGGCCCTGTCTCTGATCAGCGATTATTTCGAGCCCAAGCGGCGCAGCAAGGCGCTGTCGATCTACGCAATGGGCGTGTACGGCGGCACCTTCATTGGATTGATGATGGGCGGGATCGTCGCGCAGCTCTACGGCTGGCGCGCGGCGTTCCTCATCGTCGGAGTGCCCGGCATAGTGCTGGCACTGATCCTGAAGCTGACGATCCGCGAGCCGCCGCGCGGCTTCTCCGAAGGCGGCGCGCACACGGTGAAGGAAGCGCCGCCGATGATGCTCGTGGTCAGGACGCTGGTGGCGAAGAGCAGCTTCCGGCATCTCGCACTGGCGTCGGGACTGCATGCGTTCGTGAGCTACGGCGTCAGTGCGTTCTACAACTCGTACCTGATTCGCTCGCACGGCTTCACGGTCGGCGAGGCGGGCGTGTGGCTCGCATTCATCGTCGGCATCGGCGGCCTGCTCGGCACATACGTCGGTGGCACGTATGCCGACAAGCTCACGCAGCGACACGGCGATTCGCGCTACATGTTGAAGGTGCCGGCGCTCTCGAACCTGATCTCGCTGCCGTTCGCCGCGGCCGCGTTCATGATGTCGTACACGCCGCTCGTGCTCGCCTGCCTGTTCCTGTACATCTGCTTCGGCACCATGTACCTGGCGCCATCGATCTCGGCGACCTATCGCCTGGTCACGCCGCGCGAGCGGGCGCTGGCGACTGCACTGCTGTTCCTGGTGCTGAATTTCATCGGCATCGGGATCGGACCGATCCTGACGGGCTTCATCAGCCACACGATCGGCAACAACCTGGCGGACGCGGGTATGCCGGCCGCGCAGGCCAGCGCGGACGGCCTGCGCCACGCCCTTTCGATCATCGTGTTCACGTTCGTGTGGTCGACGTTCCACTACTACCGCGCCATGCGCACGCTGCGTCAGGACGAGGCGCAGGTGTGAGCGTACTGATCGCGTAACTCGCGCTTCAGCACCTTACCGATCGCGCTGCGCGGCAACTGCTCGCGGATCTCGACGGACGCCAGCCGCTGCGTCTTGCCGAGCCGCTCGTTCGCCCACGCGCGGATCTCTTCCGCCACGGCCGTGCTGCCGGATTTGAGCACGACGAAGGCCACGGGTGTCTCGCCCCACTGTCGCGACGGCACGCCGACAACGGCTGCTTCCTTGATCGCATCGTGCTTGCTCAGCACGCTTTCCAGGTCGCTCGGATAGATGTTGAAGCCGCCGGAAATGATCATGTCCTTGCGGCGGTCGAGCAGCGTGAGAAACCCCTGCTCGTCGAACCGCCCGACGTCGCCGGTGCGGATGTAGCGGTTGCCTTCCGGGTCGTACCACTCGGCCTCGGCAGTCTTGCGCGGCTGGTTGAAATAGCCGTTCATCATCGAAGCCGGCGAGCGGCCGACGATCTCGCCGATCTCTCCGCGCGGCACCTCACGGCCCTGCTCGTCGATCAGGCGGATCTCGTGGCCGGGCGCGGGCTGACCGACCGTGTGCAGCTTGTCCGGAAATTCGTGGGCGTAGAGGATGCAGCTGCCGCCGCCCTCCGTCATGCCGTAGTACTCCGTCAGGCCGCCGGGCCAGCGCTTCAGGATGTCCGCCTTGAGCGCCGCGGCGAACGGCGCACTGGTGCAGAACTTCATGCGGAAGCTGCCGAGGTCGAAGCGGCCGAACTCCGGCAGGTCCATGATGCGCTGATACTGCACGGGCACGAGCATCGCGTGCGTCGCGCAGTGCCGCTGCGCCAGCTCCAGGAACTTCAGCGCGTCGAACTTCGCCATCAGCACAGCGGTGCCGCCGCGCGCGAGGGTCGGAAAGAAGCTCACCAGCGTCGTGTTCGAATACAGCGGCGTGGAGCAGATCGTGACCGCCGTGCGGTCGTAGCGCGCCAGTGCCGCTCGATGCACGTGCGCCCAACGCATGCGGTGCGATTGCACGATGCCCTTCGGCGTGCCCGTCGTACCGGATGAGTAGATGATGTTGAACGGCGCATCCGGATCGATCTGCACCGGCAGCGGCTGCGCTCCTTCGGGGGCGAGCCAATCCCGCATCGAGATCGGCACCTGCCGCAATCCTGCGGGCAATTCCCCCGCCGCCAGTGCCGCGCCGACACCGCCGTCGAGAAACAGAATCCTCGCGCCGCAATCGGCCAGCATCGTCGCCAGCGCTTCCGGCGTCGAAGACGGTGCGAGCGGTGCAACCGCGACGCCCGCGCGCAATGCGCCGAGAAAGATGACGCCATACTCGACACAGGACGCACTGCAGATGGAGATGACTTGGCCGGTCCGGACACCGTCCCGCTGCAGCGACGCCGCAACGCGGTCCATGAGGCTGTCGAGCGCGCCATACGTGAGCACGTGCCCGTCGTGGATCAGCGCAGGATGCTGCGGCCGCTCCTGCGCGTAGCCGTGGATGAGGTCAGTGACGAGACCGAAGTCCTGATCGAGGAGAGTATCGGGAGACATGCAACCGGATTATACGAATACCGTAGGTCGGAACTGATTGGGGAATTGTCGGCGCCTACCGGTTTTCGGCTACGCTAGCTTCACTATGCAGCGACTTCAACACAAGACCGCACTCGTCACCGGAGCCGCGAGCGGCATCGGCCGCGCCGCCTCGATCCTGTTCGCGCAGGAAGGCGCCAATGTCGTCGTGCTGGATCGTGCGCCGGCGGTGGAAGAGACCGCCGCGAAGATTCGCGATAACGGCGGCAAGGCGCTGGCATTCGTGAAGGACTCTACGGAGGAGTCGGCGATCGCCGGCGCAATCGACGCAGCAGTGCGTGAATTCGGCGCGCTGGACGTGTGCTACGCCAACGCCGGCGTGAGCGGCGGACTGGTGCCGTTGCAGGAACAGACCCCGGAGCACTGGGCCGAGATTCTGAAGATCAACCTGATCGGCACGTTCCTGGCGGTGAAGCATGCGGCGCGCGTAATGACGCCGCGCAAGCGCGGCTCGATCATCTGCACGGCGTCGGTCGCCGGCCTGCGCTCGGGTGCCGGCGGCTCGCCGTATAGCGCGAGCAAGGCCGGAGTCGTCAGCCTGGTGCAGACGACGGCCTATCAGCTCGGCGGCAGCGGCGTGCGCATCAATGCCATCTGCCCGGGCCTGATCGAGACCGGCATGACACGGCCGATCTTCGAGCAGGCGCGCGCCCGCGGCACCGATCACAAGATCGGTCAGCTGAATCCGCTGCGCCGCGCCGGCGCGCCCGGCGAGATCGCGCAGATGGCGCTGTTCCTTGCCTCGGACGATGCTTCGTACGTCAATGGGCAGGCATTCCCCGTGGACGGCGGACTCTCGAGCTCGCATCCCATC
>Ga0307408_100002787_pt1 | contig 12130 bp, 8 predicted proteins | sample 322Cmetagenome_FD_202116 | JGI IMG/M metagenome (GOLD analysis project Ga0307408, IMG submission 202116) | Maize rhizosphere microbial communities from greenhouse at UC Davis, California, United States - 322HYB-C-3 | ecosystem: Host-associated > Plants > Roots > Rhizosphere > Soil | place: USA... | reverse complement strand
TCGGAACGGCAGGCAAGATGACGGTCGAGTGGCCGCAGCCGGTTGACCACGTTGGGTCGATGGCTCGAACGCGTCCTTCACCTCAATGACACACACCTCGAGCTCGCAATCGCGAGGAGGCGGTACGGTCGTCGGCGTCCGGACCGCCTTGCACGTCTACTTCTGCCTTGCACGTCTACTTCTATGGTACGTAGCGGAACGTGTACGTCTGCATTTCCCCGTTGCCCAAGAGGTCCATCTGCAGCGTGATGACACCGTTCCTGTAGGTACCGTCCACGCCGCCCTCCCCCGCGGAGATGGAGATCTGATTGCCGTCGATCTCGTAGGTGCCGTCGGCGGACCGGGTGCCACTAGCCTCGTTCCCGTCGGTAGCCGCCCTGTAGTCGATCGCGACGTGGATGTCTCCGTTCTCCTGGAGAATCATCTCGCCGCCCGTGATCGTGAACACGAACTCGTCGTACGAGGCGCCGCCCGGGAAGGTGACGGGTCCTCGGAAGATCGTTCTGGGGATGTTCTTCTGATCGACCTGGAACAGCGCGAACGTTCCGACGGGATTCTCGTCGTTGCTCGGTCCGGTGCTCGAGTCGCTGCCTGAGCAGGCGATGGTGCCGAAGAGTGCGGCCGCTGCGAGCACCCCGGCAATTCCGCTGCGGATGGCACGCCGCGTACGCTGGGTCGCGGCGAAATTGATGCGCGTCATGGTGGTGCCTCGTGACGTCGACGGAATGGATGAGTGAAGCGCTCCGTGTGGAGCGCGCGCCGGCGTGGTCGATTCTCTGTTGCCAGTCGCGCGACGAGGCTAGCACTCACCCTTCACCCAGGTCTCACCGCATCAACGCCTTGTTAGGCAACGATTTGCCGTCGGTAACGTCCGGGCCGCCACCGCCTGTTCGGCCTTTCATCGGCATGAGTTCTGCACCTTGGTCTATCCATAAGCACCCGAGTCGCGCCGGTTCGCCAACCGGCGTTCATGCGAAACCAGCAGCGGAGTGAGGCATGGCGAAGCAAGACCGCGATCAACGCACGCCGGACAGCACGCCGAAGGACCCGGATGAGTGGGTCACCGGCGACGAGACCATGACCGGCGCACAGGCATCGTACCTCGAGACCCTCGGGCGGGAGGCTGGTGAGGAAGTCAACGAGACACTGACGAAAGCCGAGGCGTCTAAGAAGATCGACGAGCTTCAGGAGCGTACAGGCCGCGGCCGCGACCACTGAGACTCAGGCGACAGCCGCAGTCGAGACGCGGGATTGGGGTCGGACCCATGCCCGACCCCAAATCCTTACTGCCGACGCTGGCGCAGCACCTCGTAAAGCGCGATCGCCACGCTCGTCGACAGGTTGAGCGACCGGACGCGCGGGGAGAGGATCGGCATCGTCACGAAGTGATCGCGGTAGCGCTCGTGTAGCTCGCGCGGCAACCCGCCCGTCTCACGTCCGAACACGAGCACGACACCGTTCGAGGCGCCGAACGGCGCGTCCCAGAACGGTCGAGTGGCCTTGGTCGAGAAGAAGTATGCGTCGCCAAGCGCCGGGAGCTCGTGCTCGAACACCTCCCAGCTCCGCCACGTGTGAAGGTCGACGTACTTCCAGTAGTCCAGGCCGGCTCGCTTCACCTCCCGCTCCCGAAGCGAGAACCCGAGAGGCTCGATGAGATGCAGCGTTGCCCCGGCAGCGAGGCACGTGCGTCCCGCATTGCCGGTGTTCCAGTGGATCTCCGGATGGACGAGGACGACGTGCGTCGCCACGGTCAGCTCGCGTCAGTCGATTCGCTCGAGGTCGTGCCGCATGATCGGCCGCGCGCGCACACGGCACGCGACCGTCTTGAATCCGGCACGCTCGAACGTCGACACGATACCGGTGGACGTCGAGCTCGGCGATAGCGACCTGTCCAGCGGATAGGCCTCGACCGCTGGGGCCTTCGCGCGCTTTGCCGCACGCAACGCCGCCGCGATGAGCGCGGATGTGACCCCTCGCCGGCGATATCCTTTCCGCACGTAGAAGCACGAGATCGACCACACCGGCGCGTCATCGACCGGCACCAGCCGTCGCGAGCGATCCAGCTCGGGCAGGAGCCCGCGCGGGGTGAGCTGGCACCATCCCACAGCCACGTCACCGTCGAACGCGAGCAGGCCGGGCGGCGGCCCGCGCTTCACGATCGCTCGAAACGCGGCTCTGTTCGCGCTGCCCGGCTTTCGACGATACGCCGCCCCTATCCGCCAGTACATGCACCAGCAGCGGCTGCAGACGGCGCTGTCGCGGAAGAGGTCTTCCAGCACAGGCCAACGCTCGGGCGTGAGTGGTCGCACCGTGAGCGCGTTAGGCATTCAGACCGTCCCTGTTCGAGTCGCGACCCACGCCGCACGACTGATGACCAAAAACCAATGACTCACGACTGACGACTCGGGAAGGCTGATCGTGATGTCTTCGCGAGTCGTGAGTGGTAGGTTGTAAGTCATTGGTTTTTTGGTCATCGGTCGCTGGGGATAATGTTGCAGGGCTGGCAGACAGCCGGTAGCTTCGCGGTTTGGCCCGAGCAACCGGAGACCGATCGTGCATGGAGCCACCCCGCGAACCTGGCGCACCGGCTGTGGCATGACCGCCGCCGCCCTGTTCGCTCTCGCCTGCGCGAGTGGAGGCAGCAGACCGCCCGCCGAGCGCGCCGCCTCACAACCCGCCCCTGGCGCGACCGCGCCGCCCGTGTGGATCGCGAAGATGGACAGCGGGCGAGCACGCTTCAGCCCCGCGGACGTCGAGTTCATGCAGGGGATGATCCACCACCACGCGCAGGCTATCCTGATGTCCGGCCGCGCCGCAACCCACGACGCCAGCCCGGCCATCCGCGAGCTCGCCGCGCGAATCATCGTCGCGCAGCGCGACGAGATTGCCTTCATGCAGCGCTGGCTCCGGGAGAACAAGCAGGAAGTGCCGGACGCCGACACTTCGCACTTCACCATGGCCGGGATGGACATGAAGATCATGCCCGGCATGCTCACGCCCGAGCAGCTCAAGCTCCTCGACGAGGCACGCGGCAAGGAATTCGACCGCAGCTTCATGGAGCTCATGATCCAGCATCACCAGGGCGCGATCTCCATGGTGCAGAAGCTGTTCACATCCGAAGGCGCGACACAGAACGAATACGTGTTCCGCTTCGCGTCGGACGTCGACGCCGACCAGAGCGCCGAGATCGAGCGCATGCGGCGCATGCTCGCGAGCGGCTCGCTCTCCGTGCCGCGCGATTGACCGTGAACCCCACGAGAGGAATTCGTCATGAATAACCCCAGGACTGTACGCATTCCGCTGCTGGTTGTCGGCATCTCCATCGCTGCCGGAGGATGCGCATCGAAGTCCACGACGGTATCCTCCGCCGCCTCCCCCGCGGCAAGCCCGTCGGCGCCTAACGCCAGCGTCACCTCGGCCGCGGCACCGAACCCCGACCTGCGCATCGGGCTCAAGGCCGGATGGTGGGACGCCGGCCAGGCGACATGGAACATGGCGCTCGTGTCCACGACGCCGCCGTCCGAGAACTTCGTGAACAAGAGCGATCCGGGGGACCAGCGTGTCTGGAACTCCGACCTCGCCTTCACCGGCAATTACGTCATTCAGGGCAACTTCGCCGGCTACCAGGTCTGGGACGTCGCGAACCCGAAGTCGCCCAAGCTCAAGACCTGGTACCTGTGCATTGGCTCGCAGAGCGACGTGTCCGTCGTTGGTCACCTGCTCTTCGAGTCCACCGAGGCGACGAACGCGCGCGTGGATTGCAGCCCCGCCGGCGTGACCGACACCGTCAGCGCCGATCGTGCCCGCGGCATCCGCATCTACGACATCACCGACATCGCCCATCCGAAGCGCGTTGCGACGGTGCAGACGTGCCGCGGCTCGCACACCCACACGGTACTGGTCGACCCGAAGGACAAGGCGAACGTCTACGTCTACGTTTCCGGTTCGGCGCCTGTGCGCTCGTCCAACGAGCTGCCTGGCTGCTTCGACACCGCCCCGTCCGACAATCCGAACACGACGCGGTTCCGCATCGAGGTCATCCAGGTTCCGCTCGATCACCCGGAGCAAGCGCGCGTCGTGAATCGCCCGGCGATTCTCGCCGACCTCGCGCCTTCGCAAGGGCACGGCGAAACGCCCGCGGACTCCGCGGCGCAGGCAGAGCGGATGAAGGCGATGGGCATCAACCCGGCCACGTTGCGGCAAGCGGCGAACACCGGGCCGATTCAGTGTCACGACATCACGCTGTACCCCGCCATCGGCCTCGGTGGGGGCGCGTGTCGAGGCTACGGTGTTCTGCTCGACATCAGCGATCCAAAGAATCCACACCGCGTTGGCCTCGCCTCCGACACGAACTTCGTCGGGTGGCACTCGGTCACCTTCAACAATGACGGGTCGAAGATTCTGTTCACTGACGAGTGGGGCGGCGGCACGTCGCCTCGCTGCCGCTCGACCGACAAGATGGAGTGGGGCGCCAACGCGATCTTCACGCTCCAGAACAACCAGATGACCTTCGGCAGCTACTACAAGATCCCCGTCGCGCAGCTACCGGTCGAGAACTGCGTGGCGCATAACGGGTCGCTGATCCCGGTGCCGGGGCGCGACATCATGGTTCAGGGGTGGTACCAGGGTGGCGTCTCGGTGCTGGACTTCACGGACCCGCGGCAGGTGAAGGAGATCGCGTACTTCGACCGCGGGCCGATGGATGCAAACACGATGTACGTGTCCGGGTCGTGGTCAGCGTACTGGTACAACGGGTTGATCTACAGCTCGGAGATCACGCGCGGGCTCGACATTCTCGAGCTACGCCCAAGTGCCTTGCTCACGCAGAACGAGCTCGATGCCGCGAAGCTCGTGCATTTCAACGAGCTCAATGTCCAGGACCAGCCGAAGCTCGAGTGGCCGGCGGCGTTCGTCGTGGCACGGGCGTATCTCGATCAGCTGGCGCGCGGGCAGGGGCTGGCAGCGGATCGTATCGCACAAGTGCGTGAAACGTTAGGCAGGGCCGAACACGCGACGGGCGACGCGCGACGGACGGCGTTGACACAGCTGGCGACACAGCTCGACGGCGATGCGTCGAGTGCGTCGGACCAGAAGCGGGTTCGGGCGCTGGCCGGTGTGGTGAGGGAACTCGCCCGGGGGTAGCGGGCGACTGGCGACAGGCGACGGGCGACGGGCGACGGGCGACGGCTAGAAAGCGGAACCCTCGGGATGCATCTCGCTGTGAGATGAGCATCCCGAGGGTTTTCTGTCGCCAGTCGCCAGCCGCCAGTCCGCCTAACGTGACCGCTTTCGCGCGTCCACCGCGTGATAGTAGAGATCACTCATGACCGATTGTGAGTGGTTTGGGCCGAGACGCGTGTTCTACGGGACCAGTCGGGCACACGCACGGTTGACACCTGTCCGGCACGCCCCGCTATTAGCATGGCTGCCGCCTTTCCGTCGGCAGCAATCCCTCATCCAGGAGGCCTCGTGCGCAGAGATCGTACGATTCTCGTCATCGCGGTCGCGTTGGCATTCCCCCAGCTCGCGCGGGCACAGACGCGCGAAATCACTGGCACCGTGACCGTCGCCGGCGGTACCGTCCCCATCGCCGGTTCCATCATCTCGGCCGAAGGCACCACCGCGGAGACGCGGTCGAGCAACGAAGGCCGTTACCGAATCACAGTTCCGGCAGGCCCGGTGACGCTCATCGCGCGTGGCATCGGGTACAAGCGTGGGACGCAGGCCGTCGGCCCGACGCAGACCACGGCGAATTTCGCGCTCGAGCGCGACGTCCTGCAGATCGAAGGCGTCGTGGTGACAGGCACTGCCACGACGATCGATCGCCGCAGCGCCACGACGGCGGTGGCCCAGGTGACGGGAGACGCGATCACCAACGTGCCGGCCCCGACGATCCAGAACGCGCTGGTCGGGCGCGTCAGCGGCGTGAACCTGCAGTCGAATTCCGGCGCCCCGGGCGGCGGCATCCAGATGCAGGTGCGCGGCAACAACACGATCCTCGGCTCGTTCGACCCGCTCTACGTCGTGGACGGCGTTCTCTACTCGAACAGCCGGATTTCCAGTGGGCGCGGCTCGATCTCGGACGCTGCGTTCGCCACGGCCGAGGACGATGCGGTGGACCGCGTGGCCGACATCAATCCCGAGAACATCGAGTCCATCGAGATCATGAAGGGCGCCGCGGCGTCGTCGCTCTACGGCTCGCGCGCCGCGAACGGCGTCGTGATCATCAAGACCAAGCGCGGGCAGCTCGGCACGCCGCGCATCAACGTGCGCCAGGTGTTTGGCCAGTTCGACATCGCGAAGACGCTGGACAGCCGGCGCTTCACGCTGGCGGACGCGACGGCTAAGTACGGCGCCGGCGTTGCGCACTGGTTCGACAACAACGCCAATCCGTACTTCAACCACTTCGACCAGCTGTACGACAACCACACGCTGTCGTACGAGACGGCGATGGATGTGAGCGGAGGCAGCGGCAATACCCGCTATTTCGTGGGCGGCACGTGGAAGCACGACGGCGGCATCGAGCCGAACACGGGGTTCGGCCGGCAGAATCTTCGGGTCAATGTCGATCAGTCGCTGAACAGCAAGATGGACGTGCAGGTCTCCACGGAGTTCAACCGTGCCGAGCATGACCGCGGGTGGAACAACAACTGTAACAACTTCGCGTGCCAGGGCTACGCGTTCGCCTACACGCCGAGCTTCGTGGACCTGAAGGCGCGCGACCAGAACGGGGATTTCCTCCGGCCGGATTGGGGCATTCAGGCTAACCCGATTCAGACCGCCGAGCTGGCGCGCAACCACGAGGAGACGAACCGGTTCACGGGCGGGTTGACGCTCAACTACGATGTGCTCAACACCGGCCGTAACTCGCTGAAGTTCGTGGGCGCCGCCGGGGTCGACGCCTTCGAGCAGAACAACAACCTGTGGTCGCCTAACGAGCTTTTCTTCGAGGCGAATCAGGCGCAGCCCGGCGCGGCGGTCGAGGGGAACGCCTCCAGCCGGATATGGAACTGGAATCTGAACGCCATCCACAACTTCGTGCCGTCGGGCGGCGGCTGGTCGGCCAACACATCGGTCGGCGCGCAATACGTCGAGGAATACCTCGACTTCAGCCGGATCACGACGACCGACCTCATTCCCGGCCAGCAGAACGTCGGACAGGGCACGAGCACCGTCGGCACGGATACCCTGATAAAGAGTCGGACAATCGCGTTCTACGGACAGGAAGAGGTGCGGCTGCTCTCCGACAAGCTGCTCCTGCAGGCGGGCGTGCGCGCCGAACGCACGAGCAACAACGGTGACATCGACAAGTACTACCTCTTCCCGAAGGTGTCGGGCTCGTATCGTCTCCTCAACGTGATCGGCGCGGGCAGCGAGATCAAACCGCGCATCGCCTACGGCGAGACGGGCAACCTGCCGATCTTCGGGCAGAAGTTCACGCTGCTCGACACGCCGCAGCTGAGTAACCTCACCGGCTTCACGGTCGCCGGGGCGTCCGGCAACGCGGCGGTGGAGCCGGAGCGCGTGAAGGAAATCGAGGTCGGCGTGGACGGGCTGGCGATGAACGGGCGCCTAACGTGGGAGCTCACCGGGTTCCAGCGGAACACCACGAACCTGCTGTTGCAGCGCGTTCCCGCACCGTCCACGGGCTACGCGACGCAAGTGTTCAACGGCGGCAAGATCGAGAACAGCGGGTTCGAAGCGGTGCTTGGCGTCACGCCGATCCAGCGCAACAACAACCTCGTCTGGGTGTCGCGCGCGACGTTCACGCAGTACACGAGCGAGGTGAAGGATCTCGCCGGGCTTCCACCGTTCCGCCCACCGCTCTCGGGCTTCGGTGGGCTGGGCGTGACGTTCATCGAAGTCGGCCAGCCGCTGACGCAGATCATCGGCCGCGACTTCTGCAGCCCCTCGACCGACCCTGCCTTGTGCGACGCGGACGGGGTTCGCACCGCGACCGACGTCAAAATCGGAAACTCGGCACCGAACTATCGCATGGGCTTCGTCAACGAGCTCACGTTCAAGGCGATGCACCTGAACGTCGTGCTCGACTATCAGAACGGCGGCGACATCATCAACCTCACCCAGTTCCTGTACGACGATGCCGCGACGGCGGCCGATTATGGCTCGAAGGACTGGGAGTATCGCATGAGCGGCTACAACGGCGGCGTGATCAGGCCCTACATCGAGGACGCGACGTTCCTCAAACTGCGTGAGGTGAGCCTGGGCGTAACGGTTCCCCAGCGATTCCTGGGCCGCAGCGGTAATGTGATCAAGTCGGCGCGGGTGAGCCTAACGGGCCGCAACCTGGTGTCGTGGCAGAAGTACTCGGGGCTCGACCCGGAAGTCGCGAACCTGGGCTCCGCGGCCATCCACAACAACCTCGACGTGGCCGCCTATCCGCCAAGCCGCAGCTTCTTCCTCGACTTCTCGCTGGGGTTCTGATGATGACTATCACTGGAATCAGTAGAAACCGTCACGCTGGACGGCACGGTCGCAGCGCCGTCACGGCGCTTGCGGCACTGACGGGGGCGCTGCTGCTCTCGTCGTGCGCGAACCTGGATGTTCCGGACACGAACGCCCCGACGCAGGATGCCCTGACGGAGACTCCGACCAGAGCAACGCTCGCGCGTACCGCCGTGGGCATTCAGACCCAGACGTCCCTCGACATCCCGGCGCAGATCCAGCAGTGGGGGATCTACGGGCGCGAGTTATACAACCTTCTGGGGAACGATCCGCGCGAGACGGGCGAAGAGGTCAGCGGACCGCAGGACCCGGGCGGCCGCGCCGGCGGCGAGTGGGCGAACAAGTATGCCGGAATCCGGTCGATCAACACCTATCTCGCCGCGTTGCCGAAGGCCGGTTTGACGGAAGCCGAGGTGTCGGCGTCGCAGGGTTTCGCCAACACGCTCAAAGCCTGGTACCTCCATATGCTCGCGGTGCGCAGTGGGCCCACCGGCATGCCGATCGACGTCGATCGTCCGATCGATGCCGAGCCCGCGCCGCTCGTCGGCTCGCAGGAGGCCATGGAGGCGGCGTCGACGCTGATGGACGAGGCGCTCACCGAGCTCAATGCGGGCGGCGGCGCGTTCCCGTTCAACTTCGTCGAGGGGTTCGAGGGGTTCGACACGCCGGCCACATTCGCGAAGTTCAACCGCGCACTCGCCGCGAAGATGCTCGTGCACCGCGCCACGTTCTATGGGTGTACGGCGTGCTGGGCACAAGCGGCGACGGCCATGGCCGCCTCGTTCGTCACCGAGACGGGGCTTCCCGTCACGCTCAGACTCGGCGTGTACTACGGCTTCACGAGCACGGCGAACGAGACCGCGAACCCGATAACTGAAACGCTCGACAACAACCGCTACTGGATGCACCCGTCGATCATCACGGGCGCCCAGCTTCGCCCGAACGGCCAGCCCGATCTCAGGCTCACGACCAAGATCGCCCTGGCGCCAGAGCCGCGGACGCTCAATGACCTCACCGGGACGTACAAGCCCGTGATGTACAACGACCCGTCCGATCCGAGCGTGCCCGACCTCGATGCCAACGTTCCGTGGATTACCAACGAGGAGCTGCTGCTGCTCCGCGCGGAGATCCGCTGGAACACCGGCGACAAGCCGGGAGCCATCTCCGACATCAACCTGGTCCGCGTGAACGCCGGCGGCCTCGCGCCAACATTGCTCACCGGCGGGAGCCTCGACGCTGATTTCATCACGGAGCTACTCTACAACCGCACGTACTCGTTGATGTGGACGCAGGGAACGCGGTGGGTGGACGCTCGGCGCTACAACCGCCTGAACACCCTGCCGCTCGACCGGCAGGGCGATGTGGTGCACCCGAACATGCTGATCCCGAGCGCCGAATGCGACGCGCGTGGATTGGACGTGCCCTGCTCGATATCTGGCGGTTGATCGGGCATCCTCACTGACGTAGAACAAACGGGCCCGGCATCCCAGTGGGTGCCGGCCCCGTCGTTTTACGTCAGTGGTTGACTGATGACTGAGAACCGACGACTGACGACTCAAAACCGATGACTGGCCATGACATCACGATATGTCGTGGCGAGTGATGAGTCATGCGTTGTGAGTCATTAGTTCTCGGTCATCAGTTTGCCGGCCGGTCTACGATGACCTTGACCCGTGCCGTGTCGCCGCGCGACGAGACCGCGCGGATCTCGTGGGTACCCGCGACGAGCGCCCAACGATCGCGGTCGTACCGCTTGCCGTCGATCGACCACTGAACGCGCGACGCACCCACGCCCCCTGCCCGCAGCGCAATGCTCGCGTATGGCGCCTCGACGCCAGCGGGAATCGCGTAGCGGTCGCCATCGAGCGGCGACGTGATCCGGAACTGCGCCGCGCCGCTGTCGTGGGGCGGCGTATCCCGTCCGCCGGGCGCTGACGTTAGGCGAGCCGTTCGATCGTTTGGCCCCTGCGCGGCCGCGAGCGCGCGGCCGACCTCATCCACCAACGGTCGCTGTCCGTGTCGTTCCCATTCCGCGTACTCGTCAGGCAGCGTGACGTGCCCGCCGCGCTCCCAGTCATCGTCGCGCATCGGTTCGGTGCCACGCACGAACCACTCCGTGAGCGCCGCACACTCGGGCGTCGCGCGCAGCCCCGACAGTCGACAGACCGGCATGCTCACCGCCCCGGCTTCCGCCGGTGTGGTCAGCACACCGGGAGGGACGTATCGGGACACGGCCATCAGCGCGCGATGTAGCAACGGGCCGGCGCCGGTCACGCCGCTCACGCCTTCCATCGCGTGCCCGCTGAAGTTACCCGCCCAGACGGCCACGGTGAACGCGCGCGTCGTTCCCACGGCCCAGTTGTCGGTGAAGTGACGGCTCGTGCCGGTCTTCACGGCGACCGGGAACGGGAAATCGAACGGCGTGCTGGTGCCGAATCCCGGGATGCGCGCAGCGGGATCGCTCAGGATGTCCAGCACGATCGCGCTCGCGACCGGCGAGATGACACGTCGCCCTCCGCGTGCGAAACCTCTCGGGGCTGATGCATCGCCCAGCCGCCACGTCCACGGGCGCCACTCCCCGCCGTTCGCCAGCGCGCGATACCCGTTCGCGAGCTCGATGAGCGTGACGTCCCCGTTGCCGAGCGCGAGGCCGAGCCCGTAGTACTCCGCGTCCTGCTTCAGTGACTCGAAGCCGGCGAGGCGCAGCGTCTGCAGCAGTGCATTCGCGCCTAACGACGACGCGACATCCACGGCGGGAACGTTGTACGAGCTCGCGAGCGCTTCTCGCACGCGGGTAGGTCCGCGAAAGCGACGGTCGTAGTTGCGCGGCTGGTACGGTCCCGTGGCCGTCGCGTACGTCTTCGGGATGTCGGGCAGCACACTCGCAGCCGTGTAGCCGCGGTCGAGCGCGACGCCGTAGAGGAACGGCTTGAGCGCGGACCCCGGCTGGCGCGCCGAGACGACCATGTCGGTCTGCCCGTCCTTCGGTGCCCAGAAGTCCGGCGAGCCGACCCAGGCGAGCACTTCGCCCGTCTCGTTGTCGAGCACCACCGCGGCCGCCTGCTCGACGTTCCGGTCGCGCAGCACGTCCACCGTGTGTCGCACCTCGGTCTCGAGCTCGCGCTGCAGCTCGATGTCGAGCGACGTTCGAACGTGGCCGTTCCCGCCTAACGCACCAGAGTCGGCGGTCCACGCGAGCACGCGTGTGGTGAAGTGTGGCGCGACGAAGGGTGTGACGCGGCCCGTGGATCCGAGCGACTCTTCGCGTGTGCGCGCGATGTCGTCGCGCGTCGCGAAGCCGAGCCGACGCATGCGCGCGAGCGCGACGGCCTGACGACGCCTGGCGCGCGACGGCGAAACCTGTGGGTTGTCGCGCGACGGGGCGTGCGCGAGTCCGGCCAGCGTGGCAGCCTGGCCGATGCTGACCTCCGACGCTGACGCGCCGAAGTAGAGCGCGCTCGCCGCGCTGACGCCGACCGTCCCCTGTCCGAGCTGCACGCGGTTCAGGTACTGCTCCATGATCTGCTGCTTGCTCAAGCGCGACTCGAGGCGCAGCGCCCACATTGCCTGGGCGATCTTGCCGGTCCAGCTTCGCTTCGCCGGCTGGAGCAGGCGGGTGAGCTGCATCGTGATGGTCGACGCGCCCGACACGGTCTTCCGGGCG
>Ga0307408_100002786_pt1 | contig 12130 bp, 13 predicted proteins | sample 322Cmetagenome_FD_202116 | JGI IMG/M metagenome (GOLD analysis project Ga0307408, IMG submission 202116) | Maize rhizosphere microbial communities from greenhouse at UC Davis, California, United States - 322HYB-C-3 | ecosystem: Host-associated > Plants > Roots > Rhizosphere > Soil | place... | reverse complement strand
CGCCTGCGGGGTCTCCCCTGTCCCGTCCTCCTGCAGGAGTCTCGCGCCTTCCGCACAAATCAACAGCGTGCCAAAATCAATAATAAGCTTTAACATAGCCATTTTATTAATAATAAAAGCTGACGAGGTTCCGTCAGCTTTTAACAATCATTTATTATTTTCCTAAGTTTGCGATGTATTCAGAAAGCTTTTTAAGCTGTTCGTCATCACCTTTGAAAACTCCAGGAGGCATAGTTCCTTTACCTTCTTTTGCAATTTTGGCAATATCATCAGCAGATAATCCAGTATCAACTAAAGTTGGTGCACCTGCACCACCCTGGAAAGCATCACCGTGACAAGTTATACAAGTATTTTCTGAGGCAATTTTATATTCTTCAGATGTCTTGTCAATGTCAACGTCTGCCACAATTTTACCATATTCTTTTGCTGCTTCCCAATCATGGGTAGATGCAGACTGCCATGTTAAAAATGTAATAGCTGCTATTGCCAACAACATAAATCCAGTTGCTAATGGGCGTTTGCTTGGACGGCGTTCTGGTCCGCGATCTAAGAATGGAGCTAATAATAATGCTCCAAAAGCTAGTCCAGGGATAACCATAGCACCAACTACTGTATAAGGTCCAGCAGCATATTCATACTTAAGCAATTGGTATAAGAATAAGAAATACCAGTCTGGCATTGGAACATATCCTGTATCTGACGGATCCGCAATCCTTTCAAGTGGACTAGGATGTGCAACTGTTAAACATAGTATCCCAACAAGAAATACTGCACCTACCAACCATTCTTTCAAAAGGAAGTTAGGCCAAAATGCCTCTGTTTTACCAGGGTATTCTGAGTAATCCTTTGGAATATTCTTTTTCGTACGGGCCTCAGGTGCCAATACACGTGAGTCACCAACGAATTTCATTCCTTTACCGCGATGCATCGAACAATCCCCCTCCTTTATTCGTAAATTAAGATTATTAATAGATCAGAATCAAATTAAGAGTATTATAGTGGTCCAGAAATACCCTGTTTACGAATCATCATGAAATGAGCTGCTAATAAACCAAATAAAGCAGCAGGTAAGAAGAACACGTGAATCGCAAAGAAACGAGTTAAGGTTTGAGCACCGACAATCGTCTCATGACCCGACAGTAACGTTTTCAGGTGAACACCAATAAACGGTACTGCTTCAATAATTTGAAGTGTAACTTTTGTAGCGAACAACGCTTTCATATCCCAAGGTAATAAATAACCTGTTAAACCTAAAGCTAGCATGATGAAGAAAATAAGAACCCCAACAATCCAGTTTAGTTCACGAGGTTTTTTGTAAGCGCCTTGGAAGAAAACGCGTAATGTATGTAAGAACATCATTACAATAACTAAACTAGCACCCCAGTGGTGCATACCGCGAACGATTTGTCCAAAAGCTACCTGATTTTGAAGGTAGAATACAGACTCCCACGCGTTTTTTATATCCGGTACATAATACATCGTTAAGAACATACCAGATAAAATTTGAATAACAGTAACAAAGAATGTCATACCGCCAAAGCAGTATACAAACGCAGAAAAGTGATGCGCTGGATTGACATGCTCAGGTACCTCATGATCTGCGATATCGCGCCACAAAGGCGTAATATCTAAACGTTCATCTACCCAATCGTAAATTTTGTTTAACAATGATTACGCCTCCTTTGTCCGTGGTTCAGCTTTACCTAAATAAAGTAAACCGTCTTTTTCTTGCAATGGATATACATCCAGCGGTGCAATTGGTGGAGTACCCTTAACGTTTGTACCATCCTTTGTATATCGTCCAAAGTGACATGGACAGAAGAATTGTTCTGGATGTGTTTTATCCGTACCCCATGCCACTGTACAGCCTAAGTGTTTACATACTGGAGATAGGGCAACTATGTTATCCTGTTCATCCTTATAAACCCAGGCAGTATTTGTAACGTCTGAAGTATACCAAGCATCCTTTTGCTCAAACGTGAAATCAACTCGTTGTGGTTCTGCAGTGATGTCTTTAATTTTCAATGGAGTTGCAATAAAATCTCCACCAGCTTCCGCCGTTAATACTGGGTCAACTGCAAAACGAACCATTGGCATTAACATTCCTGCTGCCATAAATCCTCCTACCCCTGTAAGTGTGTAGGTTAAAAATTGTCTTCTTGATACGCGATGCTTACTCATGCTTATCCCCCCTCTATTCACAAGTTAAGTCCATCGGACATAAATTAAACACATATAAAACTAGGACATAACAATGATATATCAAACTTTTTCCTAGGTCAATATCATACTATTTTAAAAACATGTTATTCAGAAAAGAAATATTAATTTTCCTGCCATTTTTGCGTAAATAGACTTAACAGCTGCTTCACTTGACTCTCAATCAATGAAATCTTTTGTTGATCGTTCAGATGCTCAAGCGGAAGAGATGGAAGCCAAATTAATGAACCAGTAAGATCCTTCTCATGTAATTTCCAATCGCTCTCTGAAGTTATGTAAAAAATATGCTTAAATTCGTTCTTCTTAATATTTTCTTCCCATTTCTTCATCTGCAGGACTATGTCTTCTGGATGATCACTCTTGAAGTATGTAAAAGGTGGAAGTAACAATAGTCTTCCAGTAAATTGTCTTTCTAAGTAACTAGTAAGTAACGTAATAAATTCAGCACTTGAGGCTGATTGCATCATTTCATTCCCAAATGAAACCGAGACTAAGGGAATGACAGCTGTATCCACGTATTCTTTTGCAGCTAAATATGTTTCTATATCTTTTGAAACCCACTTCATTTATGACACCAGCCCTTTTCACATCATTACTTCTATCATATCACTTTTGCCCAAAAAACATAAAACGAAAATAGGGAAAAAAATTTGTAAAATCAAAAACGGAAGCCTGCTTATCGCAGACTTCCATTTTTCTCAGTTTCTTTTAGTTGATTTAGCTTTTCGGTTAATGCACGAAAAGCTGTTTTATCCTGCTTATCAAGTGCTTCATCAATTAATTGAAGCAACTTCTCCCGTTGAAACCGCTCAATGCTGTTTTGTAAAAATTGTTCTGCTACAATACCGTCTTTTTCATTTACTTGCAGGTGTTTTGGTACAAATGGGTTTTCTTCTAATACGGCTGCATATTGATGCGCTTGATTAGAAGCATGAAAGTTTAATTGAATAAAAATATCTTCGTCACGATTTAACCGAATATCATGAAAGGATTTTTCAGCATCAGTGGTCATAACATTTTCTTTATAAAAGCGAAATGGTACTTTATCAACGCAGTGGGTTGACATGATTAAACCGCGAGGACAATACTGTGCTTGCTCTACAAAATGAACCTTCTCCATTAATTGGTCGTGACTCATTAAATAATTAAGAATCCAAACACACTCTCTTCTTTTTAATTGATAATGATTTAAAAACCAACGAATAAAGTCCTTTTTCTCGTTGACAGAAACAGGGGTTGCCATATATAGTTTCCCTCCTCTGTATATTCAGCTTTTTATTAATTCTCTCTACTTAATAGACGGTCAAGCAAATCAGCATATTCTCCATTTGTAGGATCACCTTTTTGTAACTGTTTAAAAATTTCGGCAGCAAGGTCGGTTTTTCCTTCCTCAATTAGAAAATAACCGTAATCGTTCAAAAAAGCTTCATTATTCTTAAAAAAAGTATATGCACTTTCATATTTGTCTAATGCCTTGGAATATTCCTCTAACTTATCATATGCAAGGGCAGAGTCCCAAAGGAGCTGGGGTTCCTCATCATCTACAAAATCCAGCTGTGAGATTAAATCAATCACTGCTCCGTACCTTTCCTGCTGAAAAAATAGCTTATTTAGTGTAAGCGCTGCTTCTGTGAAGCCTGGATCTAATGCAAGTGCCTCACGGAAATACTGTTCAGCTAACTCTGGTTTTACAAGTTTAATGGCAATTTTACCACCAAAGAAATATAAATCTTTATTAAATTCATCCTGCTTAATGCCTTCTTGAATCGCCATTAGACTGTTTTCAAGTTCTTCTTCCCGTTCATACGCCTTTGCTAGATGTAAGTATAGGGAATGGTATTCTGGGTCAAGCCCTTTTAATTCCTCGAATTTCTCAATTGATGTCCGATTATATCCTGCTTGAAGTGCTGTAAAGGCATATCCAAATAGCGTATTAATTTCTAATTTCTCATCAATCGCTTTGTCATAATAGAAGAGAGCTTCTTCAAATTCCCCTGAGGCACTGAGGAGCTCTGCCATTCGTTGAAAAATGCTTACACCTGCAATTTCGTGATACTCCTTCAAAACTGTTTCATATGATTTCAATGCCTTCGTTACTTCTCCTTGTTCACTGTAGAGTTCACCTAATGCGAAATCAATGATAACCTCATCTGGCAAGATATCCTTAGCTTTCTGCAATTTTCTTTCACATACCTCATATAACCCTTGAACTTGATAAAGGTCCGCTAAAAGCAAGAGAGATTGTCCAAAGCTGGGGTCGTGTTCGGAGATTTTTTCTAATTCTAGAATTGCTTGTTCCTCATCCCCAGACTCCACTAATATTTCACCTAGCAAGACGAGGAGTTCTCCCTCTTCAGGATAGACTGCCAAAAGATTTTCAACAAGCGCCTTTGATTCATCTAAGAAGCCAAACTGGAACATTTCTTCTGCAAGGATGAATTTTTCATCGGGCTGACCTTTGGTTAATACAACATTATATTCATTTATTGCTTCAATATGTTGACCGCTTTCCAACATTGAGATAATTTTATTTATTCTGTCCATGATCTCTATCCTCTCGGTTCCCTTGATTGACTATAATGCAAAATATGACGGGGTACGCACCCTAACATATTCTCCATATCCTGGTTTAAATAAAACCTCATCCCCTGCTCGTATTACTTTTCCCTTGTTTACTGTCACTACAAGTCTATTACTATGATAAAGAAATAAAGCCGCTTCATCAACATTCATGATTTCTCTAGCTTTAAGATATAAATTATAGCTTACTTCTGCTCCATTCAGTAGGCTTGCCTTTAGTGGATATAAGCCCATTTTGTTTAATACTGGAAGTGATAATGGTTGATTCTCTTTTAGTTCCTCATATATTGCAGGAATTTTTTCATTTTTCATTATTCCTTTCCATTTCGACACAGCACCTCTTGCTTCCTTCTTTCCTTCATTAGAAATTATTGGAACAAGCGGACAATTATACGGGAAGAGAGCCTCCCTAATCCAGCCCCAAGGAATATTAATTAATTCACTAAGATTATCAACTTCTAAAAAAATTGCAGGTACTCTTTCTCTCTTACACTTCCTAATAAAGGAAGGAGTTAACAAGCGAAGAGGGATCTTCACACTAATAATAAAGTCAATTGGACTGCTCATAAGTGCCGTTTTGGTTTCATTTATTTTTTTGGTTAATTCACTTTCGTAAGAAATCGAAATATAGGTAAGTAAGGTGGTACACCCTTTCAAAAGAAAATTCTCAATCATATATTTGCGAAATTCCTGAAAGGAAGCATTTAGAGGGATACTTGAATCTAAAAGTACGTAAGATGGGGTCATAATAAAAGGTTCTGCATTCATTTTCATTAATTTCTTATTATGAATTTTAGCAAATTTTGCAGCTATGTGGTTACCTTTAATCAACAGAGATGATTTTGTAAGTTCAGTTTCCTTAAGAATATTAGCATTTTCAATAATATACTCCATCTTACCACCTCTTCCTAGCTTAAAGTTCTTAAGACAAGCTATGAGCCAATCATAAAAACTATGACAAAAAAAAAGCTGCACAAGTGGCAGCTTTATTTTTTTAAGCTATTAAGGTGGCTGAAAAAGTTAGGGTAAGAAACCGAAATGGCCTCTGGGTTTTCAAGCTTAACTTCGTCCTTACAAAGCAGTGAAGCAATCGCAAGCATCATTCCGATTCTATGGTCACCATGACTGGACACGGCTCCGCCTCTAAGAGGAGTTCCGCCATGAATAATCATTCCATCCTCAGTAGCTTCTATTGAAGCACCCAGTTTCGACAATTCTTGCACAACCGTATCAATTCGATTCGTTTCTTTGACTTTAAGCTCAGATGCATCTTTAATAATTGTGGTTCCTTCCGCTTGTGTAGCTAATAAAGCAATAATTGGGATTTCATCAATTAGTCTTGGGATTACATCACCTTCAATGACTGTTCCTTTAAGACTTGATGTTTTAATCGTGATATTTCCAGCTGGTTCAAAGGCATCTTCATCATGGTTATGAATTTCTAAATTGGCACCCATTTGATTCATGACCTCGATGATACCTGTTCTAGTCGGATTTAGTCCTACATTCTTTAGGACAATTTCACTATCAGGTACAATCGCACCGGCAACTAGGAAAAATGCTGCCGAAGAAATATCTCCGGGAACCAGAATATCAGAAGCAATCAACTTTTGACCGCCCTTTACCGTAATTGTACGGTTATCCTTCCCGACTTCACCACCAAATTTCCGAATCATTCTTTCGGTATGATCACGTGATTCAGCTTTTTCGATTATGATTGTTTCTCCCTCAGCCTGAAGACCAGCTAGGATCAACGCAGATTTCACCTGAGCACTAGCAACAGGCATATTATATTGAATGTGATTTAAATGTCCACCGCGAATACTAAGTGGAGTAAATTCTCCATTCTTACGACCATCAATTTGCGCACCCATTGTTCTAAGCGGCTCCGTCACTCTTGTCATAGGTCTTTTGCCAATTGAGTGATCGCCTATGAGTGAAGAGAAGAATGGTCTTCCCGCTAAAATTCCTAATAATAATCGAATGGTTGTTCCAGAATTTCCAACATCCAATATCTCAATAGGTTCCTTTAAGCCATCAATTCCGTTTCCATAAATGGTTAATTCATTTTCATTTTCTTCAATTATGACTCCTAATTTTCGGAAGCAGGAGATCGTACTTAAACAGTCATCGCCGGGCAGAAAATTCGTCACCTTTGTTACACCTTGTGCAATTGAACCAAACATAACAGAACGATGTGAAATTGATTTATCTCCAGGTATTTCAATAACTCCCTTTAAACCATTCCTAGTTGACTGTAATACTATTAATTCCATTTCATCACCTATTCTTCAAATCAAATTATGTTCCAATTGAGGTAGCGTAGCTTGAGCAGCTATGAATACACTTTTCCGCCCGCGCACGGTCCTCTTCTGTTTGAAAACTTATCACTAGTACTCCGTATATTTCATCTTCTCGAGTTTCCAAAATACGAATGTTTGTAATACTAATATTTTCTTTTGCTAAGTACCCTGTAACTTCAGAAATAACACCAGGATAATCCGGAACGTCAACAAATAGGTCGTAAAATGAAGGAATCGCTCCCTTTTCTCTTACCGGCAGGCCATCACGGTATTGCTTAGCCTGTTGAAAGTAGCGAAATATCTCCTCACTATTTTCTTCCTCAAGTAAATCCTTCACCCAATTCATTTCATCTTTCCACTGTTCTATCAACCCTATCAGTACTTCACGATTATGCAGTAAAATATCCTTCCACATTGCTGGGCTGCTTGAAGCAATCCTAGTAATATCTCTAAATCCTCCTGCAGCTAAACGCGGAATAAGACTCTCTCCTCCAGCTAACCTCTCCGTTTGACGAACTATAGAGGCAGCAATGATATGAGGGAAATGGCTGACGATTCCTGTTAAATAATCATGAGTTTCCGGTGTGACACTTAAAAATTTCGCATTTGTGCCAATTAGCCATGCCTTCAACATTTCCACTTTTGAGTTTTCAATATTTTCCTCAGGTGTTAGTAGATAAAAGGCATTCTCAAAAAGAATTTCTTTTGCAGCCGACACACCACTTTTATGCGAGCCAGCCATCGGATGACCACCAATAAAGGTGTATCCTTTTTTCAATAGGCTTTGTGCATTCGCAACAATTTTACTTTTTGTACTTCCGGTATCAGTAATGATTACTTCTGGATTTAACGATTGCTCTGACAATAAGTGAATAATCGCTTCCGTTTCGATTACTGGTGCGGATATAATAATTAAATCTGCAGATGCGGCACCTTCTGCTATATGGTCAGCCACTTCATCAACAACACCCAGCATTTTAGCTAGCCTTGCTTGTTCTTGATGAATATCATAGCCTATTATAATAGCGTCTTTATGTTCTTTCTTAATACATAAAGCTAAAGAACCGCCAATTAACCCAAGCCCAATAACAAAAACTCGGCCTTTCATTGGTAGTCCCCCTATTTTCCACTGAGCTTAGCTGTATTTTGTTGTGTTAAAAATTCACCTAATGCTTTTAACACACCTTCATTTTGTTCTGAAGAACCAACAGTAATTCTTAATGAAGAAGGGAATCCTAATGCTTTCCCAGATCTGACGATATAGCCTTTTTCTAATAGAAATTGAAACCCTTGATCGGCATCGGCATTTATATCAATTAAAACAAAATTTGTTTGAGATGGATAATAATCAAGTTCATGTTTTTTGCAGAAATCATAAAATTTGGTCAAACCTTGTCTATTTTTCTCTTTGCAATCTTCGACAAACTCTTGATCCCCAAGAGCAGCTTGTGCCGCCACTTGTCCAAATGAATTAACATTGAACGGTTCTCTTGCAGGTTCGAGTGCCTGAATAATAGACCGGTTGGCAATACCATAGCCAACTCTTAAGGAAGCAAGCCCATATATTTTAGAAAATGTTCGTAACACAATTAAATTTGAATAATTACCTGTTAATTCAATTGAATCATAGTAATCATCAGCAACTACGTATTCATAATAGGCCTCATCCAACACCACTAAAACATGAGAAGGAACTTGATCTAAAAAGGCAATTAATTTATTTTTTGATACATATGTACCAGTTGGATTATTAGGGCTGCAAACCCAGACAACATTGGTATTTTCATCAATGGCAGCATACATTTGCTCTAAATCATGCTCGCCATTGAGTAATGGAATTTCCCTAATCTCTGCTCCTTCAATCACAGCATTATGCTTGTATTGAGAAAAAGAAGGGGTCGCCATTACCGTATTGGCCCCTGGATGTAATAATGACCTTGATATAATTTGAATAATGTTATCCGAACCATTCCCAAATATTAGTTCATCTTGACTTACATTTAAAAAAGAAGCTACGGATTCCCTTAAAGCAGTCATGTAGCCATCAGGGTAAATAGCAAAGCCTGGTTGAGTGTTTTTTAATGCAGAAAGTACTTTATTTGAACACCCAAATGGATTTTCATTTGAGGCTAGCTTAACAATCTGTTCTAAGTTATATTGTTTTTTAACTGACTCAATTGATTTACCTGGCTGATATGGAGTCAGTGTTAATAACTGCTTTTTCCATCTCATTTATCTCCACCCCATCCTTAAGATGATATATTATAGTGCTGTCTACTTAGCCAAGGTATTACCTAAATCAGGTCTTAATACCTTTGCCCCCCCTAAATAAACATGCACAATTTCTTCCTGTGGTACTGCCGTATTTACATGCATCATAACTCTAACGCACATTTCCAAAGAATTAGGCACAGGCAATTCTCTCATGCACATAACAGGGACGTAGGTCCAGCCGGCAAATTTACGCAGTGCTCTTGCTGGAAAAACTGCATCTAAGTCCTCTGTTGTTGAAATAAAAACAGAAGCTACTTGCTCAGGAAGAATATTATTTCCCTCAATCAATTGGTTCACAAGCTCTTCTGTTGCAGATACGATTGCTTCTTCGGTATTGCATTCGACGGTGATTGCTCCCCTCACCCCTCTAATCATGAAAAGCACCCCTTGTTATTAAAAGTTCTTGAGCTGATCTAATAGAAAATCATCCGAAAGTTCCTGAAGGTTTGGTTTTCCTATTTGATTCAACAATACAAACCTTACTGAACCACCTGCAGACTTTTTATCCTGCTTCATTTTTGACAGCAGCCGCTCAACTGTTAAATGAGCTGGTATTTCTGTTTGATACCCTAGTCCTTTAACCCATGTAATAAACTCTTCTGTATTAAAGGATAGCCCTGAAACCTCTTTACTTATCTTTAATGCAAATATCATACCAATCATTACAGCTTCACCATGTGTAAAATTACCATAGCCCATCTCTGATTCAATTGCATGACCTAGTGTATGGCCAAAATTTAAGTAAGCACGAATCCCCGTCTCTTTTTCATCCTTTGACACAAATTCATTTTTTATTTGAATTCCTTTTTTTAGGGATTCAAATAATTGTTCAGAGGTCAAAGAATTAAGATTATTGATATCTGATTTCAACCAATTATAAAAGCTAGCATCATAAATAAGTGCATGTTTAATAACCTCTGCAAAACCAGAACGAATTTCTTGCTCAGGCAGTGTCTGAAGTAGTTCTAAATCATAAAAAACAGCCTCAGGCTGATGAAAAGCCCCAATCATATTTTTTCCTAAAGGATGATTAATTGCTACTTTTCCACCGACTGCACTATCATGAGCGAGGATGGTAGTTGGAACTTGGATAAAGGGTATACCTCTCATAAATGATGCCGCAACAAAACCTGATAAATCTCCAACCGCTCCACCACCAAGAGCGAGTATGGCAGACTTTCGATCTAGGTGGTTTTCTAATGCAACGGATAAAGCATCATAAAAGACTTCGAACGTTTTTGCTTTTTCACCGCTGGGAGCCGTAAAAACAACTGGGTCCCATTCAGTCAAAAATGGTAAGACCTTATCAAGATGAATCCTGCCAACTGTTTCATCTGTAATAATTAATATTCTAGTCAAATCTGTAAAATGATTCGCTATAAAAGTACTTATTTCACCTTTTACTCCTTCGCCCACAAACACATCATAGCTTTTGGAACTCGTTTGAATTTCAATGGTCTCCATTAAAATTCCCTCGCATATTCACGCTGCCGGTTAATTTCAGCAGCAAACGTATCGAAACGATCACTGTAAAATTGTTCTATAAGGGAATTAGCAAGCTCCCATGCGACCACATTTTCTGCCACTACAGCTGCCGCAGGAACAGCACAGCTATCAGAACGCTCTACACTTGCAGAAAATGGCTCCTTTGTATCAATGTCAACACTCATGAGCGGCTTATAAAGCGTTGGAATTGGCTTCATGACTCCGCGAACGACAATTGGCATCCCAGTAGTCATACCGCCTTCAAAACCGCCTAGACGGTTCGTCTTTCGAATATAACCACTTTCTTCGCCCCAAACAATCTCATCATGCACTTCACTTCCAGGCTTTCTTGCAGCTTCAAAGCCAATTCCAAACTCTACTCCTTTAAACGCATTTATGCTTATTATCGCAGCTGCGAGCTTTGCATCTAATTTTCTATCATATTGCACATAGCTTCCTATTCCTGCAGGCATACCTGCAGCAATTACCTCAACAACTCCGCCAATGGAATCACCATTCTTCTTAGCATTGTCAATTGCATCCATCATTTCCTGTTCTACACTAGGGTCTGCACAGCGTACAGATGAAAGCTCTGTTCTTTCCTTTATCTCTTCAATTGATAATTCTGTATTTGGCTTAGCCTTAATTCCGCCAATTTCAACCACATGGGAAACAAGTGTAACACCGACTAGCGATAAAAGTTTCTTAGCAACTGCACCGGCTGCTACTCTTACAGTAGTTTCTCGTGCAGATGACCGCTCAAGAACATTTCTCATATCCCGATGCCCGTATTTTATTGCTCCATTTAAATCTGCATGTCCAGGTCTTGGACGAGTTATTTTTCGTTTTACTTCATCCTCTTGTCCATCTAACAATGGGTCTGCTCCCATAATTTTCGTCCAATGCTTCCAGTCATTGTTCTTTACTACTAGAGCAACTGGAGATCCAAGTGTTTCACCATGTCGTACTCCAGATGTGATTTCAACCGTATCTTTTTCTATTTGCATTCGTCTACCACGGCCGTATCCCTGCTGCCTTCTTGCAAGTTCTGTATTAATATCCTCAGCTAATAATGGCATTCCTGCTGGAAGGCCCTCTAGTATTGTCGTTAATTGCGGACCGTGTGATTCCCCAGCTGTTAAATATCTCATTCCCATTACACTTTCCCCCTTCAACTCATTAAAGGATTTTTATCAATATACCATAATTAGACTAATAAACCTAGTATAATTATCTGAAAATAGCATAAATTGATAGTTGATTATTTA
>Ga0307408_100002784_pt1 | contig 12136 bp, 5 predicted proteins | sample 322Cmetagenome_FD_202116 | JGI IMG/M metagenome (GOLD analysis project Ga0307408, IMG submission 202116) | Maize rhizosphere microbial communities from greenhouse at UC Davis, California, United States - 322HYB-C-3 | ecosystem: Host-associated > Plants > Roots > Rhizosphere > Soil | place: USA... | reverse complement strand
CTGATCAGGGAATGCAACTGCTCTATCCGTATATCTATCCCATGAATATAGTGCATTTTCATCACCGCCAATAGAAGGCTCCCAGGACGCAACACCATAAGAACCAGGACGTTCACCGTCAGTTTTTGTTCTCTCCCAAATTGTGCGATAGTTAGATTTGTACTCTCCTGAGATAATATCCCAATTATCACTCGTAGTAATTGATTTCACATATGCACCACCACCGAACTTCATATTGTCGGCGTCACATAAACGCAATTGAGAAGGCAATGTGGAAACGATACCTGTACAGAAATTATTCTTCTGCATTACCTGGTTCACATCACCGGTCCAGAATGTTCCGTGATCTACAGTAGGATTCACATTCGTCTGACTTGGGGCTGCCAAATAAACGATCTCAGAAAGGTTCAAACGTGCAAATTCCATTGCCGACTTTTCCAGAGGATGCATCAAAATAGGGTCTTTTGACCATGGGAAGGACATTTTTTTGTCTTCTGTTGACTGTACGCTTTCCAAAACGATATAACCATAGCGGTATGATCCGCCGACTTTCGGCAATAATCCAGTTACGGCATAATCACCTAAATTACCCGGGGTCATTTTTTTGATATCCGAAAACGTTGCGATCATCTCTGCTGTATAACCGGATTTCACATTCACCATTGAACGGAAATATACTTCATCCATATATCCCTGTCCGTCAGGAGAATAATCGGTACGCTTCAGGTATTTATCCCTGAATTCCTTTTCCACATCTGCTTTTACCGGACCATCCATAGGACTGTCCAATTCAAAAATCACAACATCCGCAGGAATATTGTCCAATTGGGCATAATAAGACAAATCTGTTAAGGTATTTGTCATATTATAAACCTGGTTTGCCGCCAGTTTCGTGTTGAACAACTGGAAGCTCGTAAGTCCCATAAAGGTCTCAATTTGAGAATCACTTAAACTTTTATGAAAGTTATTGGTAAGATAAGTTGAAGCATCCCAGGTAGATTGATCCAACAAGTAGTTCAATTCAAACTGTGTCATGAACCCTTTTAAATCCATATGCTTAGTTGCTCTTGTACTCTGAACAAAAGCATAATGATCTGCAGCATAATCGATCTCCATTGATGATCCTCCCGGAGATTCTATCTTGATCAGTTTCCAGGCTTTACAATTGGTATTTGCCGTGTTCTCGTTTTGCTCTGCATTCGGATAAATCTCAGAAGGCCTTGAAGAATTATAAGGTTTGTAAGCACCCCATCTGTCAGTCGCATTATTGCTGAAAGCAGGATTGCTTGTTCCCGAACCATAAGTGAATTTAATTGGCGCCAACGCTGTTTCTTCTGAAACGGGCCCGGAATACACACGAATTTCCAATAAGGTCAATTTTCCTGTATTGGGTCCTGAAGCATTAATGTTCGATGGATTTTGTGGACAAAGCGAATAATCATATTTGAATTCAACCGTCATCATAGGCTTGGCGGTTGCGCCATCAGCCAAACGTTCACTTCTGTTATACACAGTAATTTTATCCAGCTTCTTCAAAGGCATTCCGGTATTCATTCCACCGTTTTCACCATTTACACCGTAAGCATCATCTCTGTTAGAAATCGTAAACTCAGCGATCATGTTTTTCGACTCCACAGAATGCGTATACCAGATCTCTTTTTCTCCATAGGTATACATTGCCATATTATCGGTTTCTATCGAAAGAAGGTTTTCGTTAAAAAACGCTTTATTGGTATTATATGGCATTCTCCATTTATAAGGAGCATCCGTACTATAAAGACGCGTGTAATTGAATTTGTAGTAATTCCCGGGATCATCCAGCGACGGACCGTTAGATGAAATATCGTAATAATCATCACTTAGAATATGCGTTAGCAAAAATGATGATGCATAGGCTGGTGTAGTGGTCTTGTCATAATAGTTACTTGATCCATTCGTATTGGTTATTGTATTCTCTGTACCAGCTGTATATCCTACTAAACCTTGTGAATCTCCGGAAGTAGCATTCGTTGCAAACCCAACTTCGCTTTCATTTTTTGAGTAAATCGGAAGTCCGTAAAAGTACTTCTGCCCTGAAGTATTGATCACCTCAATTCCGGAAATATGATTGGCCAAATGGTTTGCATCTGTTCGGTTAAAAGAACCTGAGATCATTGATCCACCATAAAAGGTGTTAGGATTATAAATACCTATCGCTGGGTAAGTTACCTGAGCAGGAGTCAACGGTCTATATATAGTCGCTCTTGTATCGGCAACGTTTTCTGCGTTGATTGTGGTAGCACTCAATGTGGCTGTTGGAGTCGATCCATCAGTATTCAAAGTCATCAACTGATTCGTCTTCGAAATCGATGGTGGTGTTTCTGATTTCTGAAGTACTAATGCAGACGGGTTTGCGCCACCCATCACACCAAATAAATTGGATGTCTTGGGAGTTTGTTCTCCAACACCTTTAAATGTAACCTTACTATCTGAACCGAAACTAAAGAAATCACTACCTTCAACCCATTCACCGGATTCATTATCACCATTACCTTCAGTATGTACATATCCAACTGTTAAACTTGGTAGCTGTGTAGCATAAATCTGGATTCCCAGCGAAGGGTTTTTAGTTACCGACTTGGTTGTTGAATTTACATCAGCATCTTTATAAACACCAATATCATTACGCTGTCCACGAAAAGTCCCACTCAATCCTGCACCGTTTACATAAAAAATATCATAGGTCGGAAAAGCATAAGGTAAATTTTCCATTTCCTCAGAAAACTGAACATCTCTTTCACGGTTAAAATCCATCGTTACCGGAGCGCTTCCCGTATAATTCTCACTTTTCTGAGAATAAAAATAACCAAAGGCAGGGCTACTGATGGCTTGCGTAGTATTATTACTGTACTCAGTTTCCTGTGTCGAATAATAATCCTGGTGTTCATAACCGGCTGAAAATCCCCATTGCGAAGCCGGACTCATCATAAATCCAGCAGTAAGGTCGGTGGTAGTATTGAAATGGTTCGTTTTTGTGCTGTAATTGATTCTTGGAACATATGTAGCCGTACCACACGTAAAAGTTGGACTAAAACCTCCCAAAGAACTGATCAATGGCATAGAACTTATTCCCACAGAAATACCACGACTTGTTATTCCAGCACGTGTAGAATAGTTCGAAGAAGCCCCTAAACTGAAGGTTGGTGAATCTTCCCCTCCTGGAACATATCGATCACTGAAGCCCATAGTTGTACTCCTACCAATTCCGTTCTTATCATCTCTACTATAGCCAAAACCAAGGTTAAATGGCAATAACATTTGTGTACCGTCGTCGTTACTTCCGAATGGCATTTCCAGCGAAGTACCAATGTTCAGGTCAAACGTTCTGGATTGACCAATATAAGAGTTCCTATAACTTCCTCCTAGTATGGAAAGATCTAATCCGAATTTGGAAATGCGGGAACCCGGAAGACCTTTGTACATAACTCCACCAACGAAACCATTCTTCTTACCATCAGTATTCTCATCCTGTTTCTGGTTGTGGATACTACTGATTGTTTGAGTTCCGTCAAATTCATCAGGAATACCTCTTTTCTCACGGCTGATACTTCCAACGTTCAGGTTCCAACCCAAACCAACCCATGAAGCTTCATCCATCATTCCGATATTTGAATTGTAGCTCAAGGTGATAGGATAACCTTCGACGCTAATCAACGGAATATTGTAGGAAAAATCTCCGGTAAACGGATCAACCAGCTCGGAATTAGTATTCAATGAAAATCCGGAAGCTTCCGTTTGTCCACCAGGGCCACCATTAGAAGCAGATGCAGCTGAAAGCACAGCGTTACTCACTGCAACATGAGCATTTGCACGATTTTTCGAGCCAAGAACAGCCGAACTTTTCGAATCCAGGTTCTCCGATTTCGGTAAAAGAGCAACAGAGTAATCTGAATAACGATACGCTAATGCTGCAGGTTCAAAAACCTGTACAAACATTAACGCCAGTAAACATCTTGCCATTACCAGTTTCCCCCTGGTAGATGCAGTTGATTTGATTTCGGTGTTCATTAGTTCTTATATATAAATTCAACGTATTCTTTTTCTCCTGTGCTTCTGGTCAATTCAAGCACATAAAATCCTCCATCTGTTAAACCTAGCGTCGACAAATTCAGTGTTGTTCGGTTATCGTAGTTTGTATAATTCACAGCAGGAAGAAGGGCCGGCGATCCCGGAACTGATCCTCCGTTTGACGCAATTGCGGCTTTCAACACATGGTTATTATCGTAGAGTTTCATTGCCCATTTATTTGATCCTTCCTGGTACTCACCCATAAATTGAATGCGTAATTTCCCTTTATCCGTAGTGGTATAAGAAGCATCCAGTTGCGGTTTGAAAGCATAATATGAGAACCTGTCACAAGAAGCATCATCAACTTTCACCGTAACTCTTGGCTTATTTGCTGCGGTTGTAGCATCTGAAGTATGGTATTGCTGATAACTCGTTGCTGATGCACTTGGATCGAAGCCAACAAATCCGTACCCGAAAGAGGTGGTAGGATTGGAATTCTCATATTGAAAAAAAGCAGTAAGATCTAAAACTTTATTTTCAGTAGCAGTCGCCGGAGCAGCTATAAGTACAGTAGCAGGTGTAGTCAGATCCAGTGCAGGTTTATTATTCCAGTTAATTGCACCTTCAACCCAGTCAGCAGTAGCTCTGTAAACATTCGCCTGACAAGTACCAAGTGAAGTATGAGCACTCCCGAATAAATATTGAGTTGCACTGAAAAAAGAGTTATTAGGATCAGGCCATAACCTGTTTCTCAGGTAAAAGTAATAGTTACGTGCAATACCTGAAGTTCTACCTGCCTGCATCGTTACTCCTGTTCCATAATTTGTTGTTGGCGAAAAAGAAAATACCTGGGCATCATCCACAAACAAAGGATCCTTTAGCAGATCCATGGTAGTGATCTCGCAACGTGTACCTACCAGGAACATCATTGTATATACAGGTCCATAAGCGGGAGTAATAACAACTCCGTAACATCCTTTAGGTTTACCTGAAATACTGGAAGTTGTTGCACCTGAAATTATACCTAAGGAATCATACCACTGGTAAGTTGGCGCAGTAGCACCGCTTGAGTAAGTTCCACCGGCTATAGTAACAGACACACCGCCATCAGAAGCACCAGGGGCTGTTGTTTTGGTAACTGTAGCAGCAGTAATACGTACCGGATCATACCAGGAAATTAAAACTCCGGGACGATCTGTAGTAGTGGTTGCTTCACGTGTGTGGTACTGACAAGGAGTCACCGTTGTAGTCTCTGAAGCACGTTTGATCAGAATTCCTGTTAAGGGTACACTTCCTGCAACATGCGCCTGGATCATTGCCGTAACATCGAACTCGCGTTTACCACTTGTAAGTGCCGAAACCGTTTGCTGGTTGGTAGTTGTAACCGCCGGCTGATTTCCGAAATTCACTCCTGTTTCTGTCCATGAACCAGTCACACCCTGAGCAATGAAGCTGGAACTTCCTGATCCGGATTCTCCCAAACCCGTAGGCGTTAATTGGAATTTGGCACTCACAATTACGGCAGTCGTCGGAATCGAAAAAGGATTGAACCAGTAAATACTTCTGTAGTAATCAGAAGTGGTTACTACGGAAACATTTGAAGTGTTTATTGAGCCATAATTAGTTCCGGAATTCGCGAAAGACACATGTGCGTCCTTAGTGGAACCAAAATGTGCTGCTGTTTGTGCATAAGTGGCATTTAGACATAGCCACGCCGTAAATATGCCCAGGAGCATATAAGATTTATTCAGCATAATTTACCTGATTAATATGTGGTTTCTACAAGAGTATACACCCTGTATACCCGGTTGTCATTTGTGGTTTTCATAAGATTTCGAAATGGTGTTATAGGTTATATTTTTTCAAGGTTAATATTTTTGGTTGATAAAACTTCAAATCAAACAATTCCGCCATAAGCTTTACGCGAAAAGAATTTGATGTAATTAAATTGAATGTGGCATTCATGGTCGCTGGTTAAGAAATGTTAAAGCGTCACAAACTTAAATCTTTTTCAAATTAAAAAAACAAACAACTCATCTTTTTAACAAAGAAATCTTGAAAAGTTTAAACCCCATAAATTATACTGCGCACTCGTGTGTAATTTAGGGCACGAAGGATGAAAATCTTTAGCTGCAATTTGATATTGTGTTTTCATGAACCAAATGTACCGCACGAAGTACGTAAAGGAATTACGAGGTTGATGGATTTGATAAAGATTAAGGTTTTCTTTGTCATAACTTGAGAGACTTAATTATCATCCCCAAAAATAAATCTTCACCACTGCATAGAGCATCACCACAGATTTTGAAAAGCAGATGGTTCTTCTGCTAAGTCGTTTTATGTGTGTTCGTAAGTTCAGGTTTTGACGCTCAATTCCATTGTTTCTGCGCTTGAAAGTTGTATGTTTTTTCTTTGGGATAACTCCTCGATATCCAGGATACCCATCTGTATTGATTGATTCAACGGTTACTTCAAGCAATGGATTGATTACTTTTCTTAAGTTGACCTTAGACCGCGTTCCAACTGTCAAACTGAATACTCGTTTCAATGATTGATCCCAGGAAAATATAACACAAATCTTCCTATTCTCATTCTGAACAAATGTATGAAGCTCATCAACCTGGATTCGTCCAAGGATTTTCGGAACCTCTGGTGGATCAATCCTTTCTGCAATGCAGAGGATCTTTCTAATTACTGTAGAAGGTGAAATATCGAGAATTCTTGCAGTACTTCTTATCCCGAGGCCTTCTTTAGTGAGTTGGATAATCTTCCTATCGTACCGATTTCCATAAGAACGTGGTTGTGGATCTATTACCTTACTCGATTTGCAAGCCCTACATAAAAATCGTTGCTTCCCTCCAGGCGTTTTGCCATTTTTCACCAAATAATCCCCACAAACAGAACAATTTATAGGAGCGTCAACAATTTATCCCGACCCTTCGGGACATCTGGAACACGAGGGAGTAAGAAAAGGCATTTTAAGCGATTTAAGCCACTTTTACGAGAAAGGGGAATGTTAGACATCCCCCTATACGTTTAAAGTTCACTTTAGTTAATCAATTGTTTTTCAAACTAATAGCATTAATTCAAGATATCATCAACAATTTATCCCGACCCTTCGGGACATGTGAAACATCACCTTCTGCTTTTAGCAGTGTTAGAAATCAACTAGTTATGATTTCAAAAATGCTCCAGGTGACGAATTGATACATTACCCACTTTTACGAGAAAGGGGGATGTTAGACATCCCCCTATACGTGCAAAACTTATTTTTGTTTATTAGCTGTTTTTCAATTGTTTGAAGTTTTATTTATTGCTCATCAACACACCTGAAACACTACCTTTGAATAAACGAAAAGTAAATTTCCAATAGGTGCAATTTTGATACACGACCCATTACCCCTAACTATCGATATTCTATATTTCCAGTACCATTATATTTACCAATAGTATCGCCATTTTCATTAATCACATCTCCCCATTCTGATAAATTATAAATCACTGTTTTTCCATTCACAACTTCAGCTAAAGACTTTTTCTTGTAAAAAGGTGATTGAGCATATTTATTTTGTTTAACAATACTATCCTTCTTGATCAATATTAACCATGCAGGTAATCGGGTGTCCGCTTTTTTGTATTCTCTGATTCTCGATTTTTCAACCAATTCATTTTTCCAATTATTCGTTGAAGAAAAGACATCAGTCATATCAAGATCTATGCACCAATAAATTTCATTTCTAACAAAAAAATCATTTACTTCAAACTGTTTTGACAGTTCATCACTTGTAATTCCTAGAAGAGTTACTTTACATTCACCTTCTGAAACTTTATTGATACGGATGTATCCAATTAAATTAACATTTTTGCTTTTGTAATGGGACATTTCTTTTGAAAATTCATCCAGAAGACTCAAGAAAACAGGTTTCAGTTGGTATTGTGAAACCTCTAATTCAGGCTCTTTTTTTTCAGGGATACTACGACTTTCACAGGATAGAAGAAACCCGATCAAGAAAAATTTGATATATTTTTTCATCATCATTGATTTGGAGTTTGTAATGTTTTCAAATAAGGTATTAATTTGAAGGCTCCGCTACATAAGGCGGCAGTTGTCATATTTTTAGGTAATACACTTATATCATACTCAACGTAACCATCCGTTCCCCTATTATAGTACATAATCCTTACAATATTAGTGAATTCCATTACCATTGAATACATATAAGGTATAGATTCGCTATTACCATAATCTCCATTTGAAGAAAATCCACCAAAACCAGTGTTTTCCAACTGAGGATGAGTATGTAACTGAGCAAGAACTCGAACTCCATTAATATATGTTTTCTTATCAGTAGTTGTCGTTTTTATCAGATTTGGAGAAGAGCCATTCGAAGCATAAACGTTAGGGCAAACCCAAACACCACGTTCCGTAATATATGCAACTTGCTCTGAATTCACATTGCCACTCTTATACATAGTATTTTTCCACATATATTCATAAGCGTCTGTTTCATTTGCAAAAAAACCACCGTTAGTTAACACCTTAGGTCTGCTATACTTATCCTGAGTTTCATATGCTGCTCCTTCTAAAACCTGTATGTATATCATTCCCTTCGCCCTTAAAGAATAATGACCTTTATATACTTCTTCTTCATCAACATTATAAGGGTTGGTATAACTAATTCCTCTTAACGTTCCAAACCTATTATACTTTAACTTTGCATTTTCCGGAACATTGATTGTTTGATTACCTATCGTTTTAACTTCCTTTAATCCAGTATAAGGTGAACCACCATCCTTACTTCGATTTCTATCACCTTTAATTTCAACCTCATCTAATGTCTTTCCTGATCCTTCGCCAGCACCTGATACGCTGCCACCGTCTTTAGTTTTCTTCTCTGGTTCTCCAGGTGTTCCCTCCAACCCCATCGGATCCACAAAATAAACTGGATTGTTATTAAACGCCAAATACGGCGACATACTCGGAAACTTCGCCATCATCGGATCCAAACTCATCCATCTCCCCAATCTCGGATCGTACTGTCTGAACTCGGTAGTATAGCTGTTTCCATTCCCTTTGAGTTCAATGTCCTGTTCCATACCGTTGTATCCATAACGATAATCCCCATTGTTCCACTTTCTGCCTGGCATTACCATCCCATATGGGTAGTAATCGGCTTTCATTATCACTACTGCTTTGTAGCGTGAATAGGATTTTTTGAACTTCAGGTTGTCCAGTTTCACGTACGCAGATTCTGTGGACGTTTTAACCAGTTTGTAAACAAAATAATCATCTCCGGAAGCCGCTGTGGTGTAGGTATAACTGATCGTTGTTCCATTCACCAATTCACCTGTTGTAAAGGTCTTCAGTAATGTTGGTGTAACCAGGTCATTTGTGTTGTTCTTGTACAACTCAATACTGAAATTGCTTACTGCATTTCGGTCTGAAATATCCAAACTGAAGCTATAGGTTTTGGAACCCACGGTTGCTTCTGTACGGTAAGATGCCGCTGTGGTTGCTGTTGCTGTTCCATAGTTCAGTTCATTCCCTGAGTAGTTGATAGATGGCGTACCACTTACCGTTGTCCAGCTTATTGAACTTGAGAAATCATGCCAAACTCCAAGCGAGTAGTCTGCATCAAGCATTTTTCTATCGGTAATTACAGCATTCACGTTTCCTAAGTGATTCGTCAGCTCGTAATTCTTTAATCCTAACTTATTGGTGTATTTTGGTCCGTCAAGCGCCGTATAACCATTGGCATAATTGTATTTGTCCGCATTGATCAACCCTATTCTTCCTGCACCGTAAATGTTTTGCTCACTTACTTTTGATTCGTTGTGTGAGAAATGGGACATACCTATGGTATACGTTTTTTTGATCACATCGTAGGTTGCTCTGCCTTCATGCTTTCGGCAGACAGGCATTACCTGCCCGTTGGCTTTGGCGCCTTTTCCGCCTCCGGGCTTTAGTGCTCAGCATGGTAAAGTGTGTTCAGCGGCTTTTCCGCCCGAGGCGGATAAAGCCCTGAACTCTACTTTTGCCATTGCTGGCAGCTACCACCCTGCGTCGGGGCGTGGAACAAGAGTTCAAAACGAAAGGGCATCCCTTTTGAGACACCCTTTCATTTTAAAAATATAAATTCTGCGTTTAGCAGTGTTAGAAATCAACTCGTTATGATTTCAAAAATGCTCCGGGTGACAATTTGATACATTACCAACTCATTTACCTCAATTCCTTTAAAGGAGGTGGTCCATCATTTTTTACTTTCTCTATTGCTTCCAACCAATATTCCCAAAATACTGAATCAGCAGGAGTATCTTTTTCAACATATTCACCTCCGCTCAAAATATCAGTTAAATCATTAGATCCAGTTAGTTCCCAATAATGCATTAAAAGGTATAACATTGCCTCGTAACCTTGTTTCTCAGTTATTGTTTTTTCACTTGTTATCTTCATACTACTTTAGTCCTTTATTTGTTATAATATCCAGTGGAATCTCATTTATTCCCGCCCCTTTAACTACACCATTCTGAGTATATCCGTACAATTGTGTTCCATCCTCTAAAGTTTTTGCATACCAACTCTTGCCATATTGGTCAACTCCCAAAAGGTGCTTACTATTATTTGTCAAATCAGTAATTAACTTTCTATTCGTAGGAGTATCAAGAAGTTTACCTACTTTTCCTGAAAATATATGATTAGCAAGACTTCCTTCTGGAATAACATTAGCAACATGAGCACACGGATTATTATTGTGAACCAATATCTGCTGTTCACCGACATAATAGGTCGCATAATCGCTTACTGCAAAGTTATAAACGTTTACAGCTGTATCTATCCTACTCTTTTCCGAAAGTACAACTTTTTCACCGTTTAATAAATCCAAAGTGTCACCCACTTGTAAATCCATTGCTTTAACCCAATTGCCATTCACATAGAAAGGATGATCATCTGTTGTATAAATGGTATCTGAACCCATTACCAAACGATCCAAGTGATCTATTTTCCTAACTACCGTGTTGTAAACTGTTTTTAAAGACTTATCACCTGTCACTTCATCAAACGACCAAACTTTATCTCCGACTACAATGTCTTCAATATTTTTAAGCCCATCTTCCGTAGAAATTTTAGTTCCTTCTACAAAGCAGGCCATTTTAATTACTTTATTCGTTATATCAACCACTTCGTCACTCTTTGATGCTGCCCGATAAAACAACTTCCCTGCTTTTGAGAATATTTTCCCTCCGGGGAGAAGACTCATTCCTTCGATAATGACATCAGATGCAGAAATTTCTTCACCATTTGCCAATTTCTGTGCAAGCTCCAAACCTGGAATTACGTATTGAAGTGGTTTCTCATAAATCCTACCCATTTCACGGGCATGTGCTACAATTGGAGCTTCCGGAGTATCCTTAACCGTTGTCGGACTCTGATATCTGCTAGCGTTATATTTTTCAATAGCCCGCTTGTTACTTTTCGCTTCACCGGGTGTTAAACCATAAGAGTATGGTTTAAATGGATTAATACGAGTATTATCACTTGCAGCTGGAGTCATGTTCGGACCTGCTGGTCCATTTATTCGTCTACCATTTTTATCATAGATAGCATATCCTCTTATTTCAACCTCCGCTAGTTCTTTCGCCACACCTTCTGCAGCGCCAGCGGCTACTCCAGGAACTTCTGCTCCACTCTTGTTTTTTCTCTTCTCCGGATCACCCTCAGCAGCCAATCCCATAGGATCAGTATACAACACCGGATTATTATCAAAAGCACAATAAGGACTCTGCCATGGGAATTGCGCCTTAAGTGGGTCAAGTGACATCCATCTCCCCAATCTCGGGTCATACTGTCTAAACTCCGTTGTATAACTATTCCCGTTATCCTTCACTTCATTGTCCAGCTCCATGCCGTTGTAGCCATAGCGGTAACTGCTGTTATTCCATGTTCTGTCGCCCGGCATAGCCATCCCAAATGGATAATAATCGGTACGCATTACGGCTACTGCATCGTATTTAGCACGGCATTTTACCGTTACATCCTGCACCGAGTAAGCATAACTTCCTACACCTGTTGTTGGCTTGATTTGGATCT
>Ga0307408_100002783_pt1 | contig 12137 bp, 11 predicted proteins | sample 322Cmetagenome_FD_202116 | JGI IMG/M metagenome (GOLD analysis project Ga0307408, IMG submission 202116) | Maize rhizosphere microbial communities from greenhouse at UC Davis, California, United States - 322HYB-C-3 | ecosystem: Host-associated > Plants > Roots > Rhizosphere > Soil | place... | reverse complement strand
ACACCCGGAGTTTATAAAAGAGGATAGCTCCAGCATTTCGGACGCCCTCGGGTGCTTAGGGGAAATGATTGAAATCTTAGACCGTAGCAATAATTAAACAAATATCATTCTTATTATGAAATGTACACCAGTTGAGGGGTTTGAGGATTTTTTAAAAAGTGATACCCCAGCAGATATAGTGAGAAAAAATCTCACAAGGTTATACATGAATTATTCACGGATGCTAATTCGCTATAATGAAGATTCGGGGAAGCGACTTCCGAAGATGAGCTTTATACTCTAAGCCGGGTAATTGACATTCTCGAATGGAGAATATGAAATCCCTGACAAATAACACTCTCAACTTGGTAACAACCTTAAACAAATTTTAAATTTTAATTCAATAACAAATGGACGCAGTATTAATTTACAAAGACACAAAGAGAATCGCTTCGGCACAAGCAACATTAGTAAAAATTGTAGAGTTTACACAGAATGTTTACGATGCCTTTTTAGAAATTGGCGTAGATGTAACCTTAGACGATTTAAAAACACTGATTTTTAGTATACGTAATCCACAGACGTCCTGTGAAGCTGTGATTAAGGGTTTTGTGACTAACTTTTTTTTAAACAAGGCTGGAACACCGGAATTTAATGGAGTTCCTATCAAACGTTCAGAACTTGGTAAGCTTATAGATATTCCTGATCTAGCAGGTGTCGTTTCGGTAATTTCAGAATTTGACCGATACGAAACTTACGAAGATAAGTTCAACCCGGCTTTACTGGAAATTTCCGATGATGAAGTTAGTAAGACAGAAACGGCTGATTCTGAGCTAGACGCTAAATTCACATATTACACTCAAAACGATCGTGGTGCAGAGATCGCAACCAAACTGTTTGAAATGTGTGAGGCCTTAAATTATCTACAATCCTATCTGAAGTTAAATTATGCAAATCAGGTATTAGATGGAAAATTGATAGGTATCGAACACCACAATATCTTCAGACCGAAACTTCATTTTATTAGAGAGCAGGAATCGAGATTCCCGGACTATGTCGCAAACTAGGCTAAAAGTTTAAGATAAACTACCTAATTAGCTGTCATAAGCAATCATTTAACATAGTTGTAGCAGGATTGAATTGTATAGTTCAATCCTGTTCCCTTTTAGAGATTTAACTAAAACAAAAAAAATACTTTTGAATCAGAGTTTATGAGAAGTAATTCGCTTTTGTCCGAAAGGAACGTATCTATTTTTAAAGATTTTGAAGAATTGTTTAATCAAGGAAAACGCTTCGACTTTATTTACGAGGAATTGTCAGGTAAGTATTTCCTCGTCCCGAAAACAATTGCCAAAATCGTTTATAGTGAAGCTAAAAAGCAAAAAAACGAGAATGTTAATTCAGCCCTTTCTAATTAAGGGCTGATATTACCTAAAGAACAAGTAGTTAATTGTAAAATGGCATATAATCAAAATAACCTGTTTAATAAAGTCAAAAGGATACAAGACGATTATTTAAAATACAAAAATGAGGATGTGACTTCAAAGTTTGTTTATGAAACCTATATCTATCCAGTGTATAATATCAGCATCGTAACATTCTATAAATATATGGGAATGAATGTTAGAAAGGAATTAAGCAAACAAAAAGAAATTCAGGACTTAATTATACTTAATAACTGTAAAAATAATGGGGTTTAATGGATATAACAGGCTACTTATAATAAAGAAGGTACAAGACGATTATTTGAAATACAAGACTGATGGGGTAACATCTAAAACAGTTTATCAAAAATACATCTACCCAGTCTATTTTATAAGTATCGCAACAATGTATAATTATTTAGCGATAAACGCTCGAAAAGAATTAAATCAAATGAAAGCCCAAACTGATTAGCGTTGGGCTTTTTTCTTAAAAAGGAAATAGTATGAGTGCTGGACAAGCCAAATTAGAACTTTTATTAGAGCTTAAGAACAAAATTAGAGGCGGCTTAAGTAGCGCCCGGCAAGAACTGTCAAAAGGTATGAGTTCTATGAAGTCCAAAATGATGGAGTTTCGAGAAGGCACAAGCGGTGCACTTGAAGCAGTGAGTGGACAAATACCGGGAGTTGGGGGAGCTTTATCGATGTTAGCAAATCCATATGCCGCGGCAGCGGCTGGGGCAGTGGCTTTGGGTGCAGCTTATGTGAAGTCTGTTAGTAAAGCGGCTGAATGGGAAAAAGGTATGGCAAAAGTCAACGTTACCGCCCAGCTATCCAAAAAAGAGTTATCGGAATTAAGTGGAAAAGTAATGGACATAGCGGCAGACAACGGAGCTGCATTATCCGAAGCCCCGGATGCTTTCAATACAATTATTTCAGCAGGATTAGACGCGAAAGAAGCAATACAGGCATTTGGCCCCATATTAAAAGGTGCGAAGGCTGGATTTACAGATGTTAAAGTTGTTGCAGATGCAACAGTTTCAACGATGAACAGTACCGGTTGGAAAAGTGCTACTGATGTGCTTGATGTTCTCTTTGCCACTATGAATAAAGGTAAAGCAGAGTTTGCAGACATAGCAGACTATTTACCTAAGATCATACCTATGGCTCAAAAAGCAGGGCAAAGCTTTCAAGATACAGCAGGCGCTTTCGCCTATTTAACTTCTCAGGGGTTTAAGTCAGAAGCGGCAGCTACCGGTTTAGAGAACGTATTTAAAGCAATTTCCGACCCACGTGTAACAGATGGTTTCAAAAAAGTTGGAGTTGACATCTATGATGCCACAGGAAAAGCCCGTCCAATGTTAAATATTATAAAAGATTTAAAAAACCGTTTGGACGGATTGTCAGATAAGGAAAAAGCCGGAATATTTAAGACTATTGGGCTAGATGGCGAAGCAACAACTGCAATTGGTGCCATGCTTAAAGATTACGATAAGCTTGCTGAAATTATAAAGTTTACCAATAGCAGCCAAGGACAGTTAAATGAAGCGATAAAGAACGCTGAAACGCCTATGGATGTGTGGCGAGTCGTAATGTCTCAAATAGATAAGGCGATGATTGGAATTGGTCAAACCGGACTTCCCATTATTAAGTCGGTGGGGTTATATGTACTTGATACGATTAAATACTTTAAAGATTTATGGAACCAGAGCGCCTTGTTTCGAGATACAATAGCAGGTGTGGGTAATATTATTTACATCGCCTTTAAAATGGCAATTCGAGGCCCCTTAATGTTATGGAATACTATTAAAGGAGTGGGTGACATTCTTGGATGGCTAGGTGAAAAGGTTGGGCTTGGTACTGGTTCGTTTACGAGTATGTATGAAACAGTTCGGCCTTACCTTCTATATATATGGGAGTTTAGCAGCAAAATAGCAGACATCTGGTACAAGTTCTCTACTTACGATTTTTCAGGAGCATTAGAGGCAATGGCTAACTTTAAGATGCCGAGCCTGTCAGACATAATAAATCAATCTGATAATGAAATATTAGAGCACAAAATTAAAACTCCTGGCTACGGCCAAATACAAAAAGGTGCCATTCCCGCTATGTTCGGTATTCAGCAAGGGTTTCAGTTCTTTAAAGAAAAAAAGGAAAATTCTTTAGCACCTAAACCAACTAAGCCTGCATCACCAACGGCGCCTAATACTCCTACAAGTACTAACGGAACCAATGTAACCGGCAAAGCAGAACAAGTTAAAAACTTGACTATTAACATGGATTCGATGTTTAAAATGGGAAATGTTAGTAGCTCAAATTCTGAAGTATCCAAAATGGGTAAAAGGGAGTGGGAAAGATGGTTTGAGGAAATGTGCGTTCGTATGATTCGTAATATGGAAACGTCTTATAGTTAATTAACAATCGCTATCCACGGAAGAAGTATTAAAATTTAAAACATTATAGATTAAAATTAAATATGAGAAATGAACAATTAGGAATTAGCCAATTAAATGCAAACCTAAATAAAGGATGGACTTGGGATGACTGGCAAAAGAATGCACCAGAGGGTATAGAAGCAATGGAAAAACATCGCCCTGATCTGTTTAATACCCTTTATAATGCAGAGTATGGCAACTTACCCGGCGAAAAAAGCTTCATTAATTCAAGTGCCAATCAATTAGGAATAAGTCAATTAAATGCAAACCTAAATAAAGGATGGACTTGGGATGACTGGCAAAAGAATGCACCTGAAGGAATAGAAGCGATGGAAAAACATCAACCTGAATTGTTTAACGCTTTATACCGTGCTGAGTTTGGAAACTTACCCGGAGAAAAAAGCTATGTTAATTCAAATAACGAACATCAAGGAACTAGCCAATTAAATGCAAACCTCAATAAAGGCTGGACTTGGGATGAATGGCAGAATAATGCTCCCGAAGGAATCGAAGCCATGGAGAAACAACGGCCTGATTTATTCAACGCTCTCTACAAAGCTAAATATGAAGTTATTGAAGATAATAGAAGCTATAGCAATTCTTCCACCGAAAATTTACCTCCCATAATAGCCGCTTCCAATCCGATTAGGACACCAAGTGTTGTAGAAACTAGATCAGATAAGAGTGAAAATATAGATGAACTTGAATTTGACAAGCAGGTATATAATGCTTTTGGGTTAACACAAGGGGATTATAATCGCGGTCACCGATTACCTGGCCATCAGATAGCAGAATATAAAAGAGACCCGGAAGGGTATAATGCAAGATACATAAGCAGAATGAAAGGTGGTTAAATTCCAAGTCAATGCCAGTATTGAACTGACGAGTTCAAATGCGACTCCTACTTTAATATATAACTATCAAAAATGCCATACTTTTGATACTAGCGTTTAATATATGTGCAATGTTTTATTTTAATTTATTGCCTATGGATAAAAAAAGTCCTTCTTCATAAATTATTTGAGTTTAATTTGTACAGAGGAAATGTGAATCCTCTTAAAAAAGCATAAGTTTTACTTATGCTTTTTTTGTTTAAATCGATTTTAATTTGGCTTTAAAAAACAATTAAACACATATATTTGTATGGGGTTGATGGTTTACAACTTATCTTCCCCATCCACGAAAAGCAGAAGCCAATAACTTCTGCTTTTTGCTTTTATAGCCGACTGCAATTTGCGTTCTGTAACCGTTTTTACTCATAAATTATTAAACTTGTCATTTGTGAGGAGTACTAAAGAAAGACAACCTAAATAACATGCTAGTGAATTTCAACGAATATTCTTTTGAAAAAGCCTTACTTGAACGGCTTAATGCAACATTGAGCCAACAAATTGATAATCAGAAAGAGGTTTTAGACCTATTGATTAAGCTTTTGATGTCCACAAAAGGAACAGTGCAATTAAGCGGTTGCCAATGCTTTGTTGATATCTTGGCAAAGATTCGCTTTAATATTGAATCTTCTATTAAACTTTCGAATGAATTATTCGAAGACTTCAGATTTAAAGCAAGTGTGAACCTTTTATATAGAAGTATTGTAGACGACGTTATTAACGGCTATTACTTGCTTGGAACAGTTGCATTATCTGACCATGAACAAAGAGCTCTGAATAATGAGCTAGATATTTTTCACAAGGAATTTTTATTAAGCAGTTTAAAAGCCATTGATGCTGAAGCGGAATTTACAAACTATGTAAATGAATTGTGCGAGAAGGAGCCAATAGAAAAAATTGATATATCTGATGATATAAAGAAAGATAATCCTCAATTGTTTAATATTAATGGAAAATGGAAAACTAATTCTGAAATTCGAAGTACAACGCCCACCTTTCTTGTTCAATTGATGAACCAGCCAGAAAAAGGTTTTTGGGGATTTATTTCGGAATCTAAAAAAATAGAATTCATTAAGGCGAGAGGGTTGGGAGCACCTGATAATTTAACCGTTCTTTTTAAATACTTGTCCCAATTTCAACACTATAGCCCTAAAACCCATCAGTTGATAAATTCCGATATCGATTACGATTTGACTGTTTATGAGAAATGTATAGATGAAGTATTACTTTTTCTTCACCAAATAATAGACGTCTTACAATTAAAGGCTAAGGACGAATTAAAAGGCGAATTAATCAGTTTGTTGAATAGGATTTTTGATGTTCAATCCGAAAACTAAATGTAAAAGACTAACGTGTTATAATATGTTTGAACAATTTTTAACAGACAAAATTAATGTAATTAACCTCGATGGTGATGTTTACGCTAAGGATATTAAAGCCCAGGTAAACGAGAACACCGTTAATCTAATGAACTCAAACCTTCCGATAAAAGAAGGCGAGATCATAGAACGAATGCTCCCTAGTGGTATATTGGAACGCTATAAAGTTTTAAAAACTATTTATAGAGCAGCTTTTTTAACTATTCCTGAAAGTATAGAGTGTCAGGTAGAAAAGGAAATGTCTATTAAAAAGGAGGTAACAAACTCTGTTACTTACAACTTAAGTGGTCATAACCATCGAATTTATAACAATTCTACTGATAACTCTGTAAACAATATTACCCTAAATGAGGCTAACGTGTTTAGTGAGCTTAGAAAGGCAGTTGAAAATATTGATAAGAATAATAACTTATTATCTATTATAGACCGGCTAGAAACAACTAAGGGGCAACCTAGTTTTAATGAAGCTCATAAAGAATTTATAGGCATGGCGGCAAACTACATGACTATTATAAGTCCTTTTATTCCGCAAATTACAGGATTTTTAGCATCGTAGACGATGGTATATAAAACATATCTTTTTAAATGTAAATGGTAAAAAATGGTACTTTTCGTTTTGGCGGAAAGTACTTTTCGTTTTTTCGTTTATAGATTCCATAGCAGACGCTATTCGAGGATAGTGTTCGCCGCTGCTGGTAATGCTTGAGTTTAGTTGATAAGTAACAGTACCTTTCGGGATGGTGATAACTTTTATTACATCCCCATAACCAACAGCATATGATTTGGATATGGCATAGGCCCGCATATAGTACACCGTGGCAGGTTGCAAGTTCTCAATTCGATAGATATATCCATTATTCGAAAAATACTTCGTTGTTTTATTATCGGAAATAGAAGGCTGGGAACTAGTACTCCAACAGAATCCATGTTCCAGCAGCTCTGTTACGGGAACACCCGCTATAGTGCTGCGCCCGAAAGCCATAGTTGCTCCGCGTGCAAAATTAGGATTGGTGGTTACCGTAGGAGCAGCGCCTGAAGCGTTTGCTAACCGGTAGATGTAAATTGCCTGATAGATATCGTTACGCCCTGCATTGATGCTTGTCAATGGAGCTTCAAAATTGGCAACAAGGGTTTGATTTTTTTGAATAGCCGCAAGGAGACTATCTGCCCTATTGCCGCTTCCATTTCCGTAAACTACAACCGCAGAATCAATACCCACCTGTAGTTCATGATATGCAGTAACAGATATTAAAGCATTGCCTGCCGCATTTTGCAACTGCGTAAATACGGTGGTTAATTCATCATTTCCGATGGTGGGGTTGTTTATTGCCTGTTGCGCGGCATCAATAGCATTGGTAAGTGCTGTCCGAACCGCATTTTGCATATCGTTGGCCAACACAGCGGTGGTTGAATTTTTTAAAGCTTGTAAACTGTCTTTAATGGTTTGTGCAACAAAGCCCTTGTATTGCAGCCTGAAATTGTCGAGAGCTGCCCAGTTACCTTGTGAGTTTACCGTTTTAAATCCAATTTGAGCTGTTCCATCCAATACTAAAAAGTCAAGGGAATACTCGTTCCGGTCTGTTACGGCTTTGTTCGTTGTATTTGCAAAGAAAAAGCCACCGGGCTTGCCTGAAAGCGGATTCTGTGCAATATTATGAGCTGCCAACTTCAACGTATACATGCCATTAGGCAAACCGTTGATTGCTTGCGTTAAGCTTACGTTAGGCAGTGGTGGCGCACTTACCCATTTTTCTATATAAGTATTTCCATTTTTAAAAGTGCCGAAGCTGGTATTGGTTTGCGTCACCATACCATTATTGGCCCATCCTGTAAAAGAGGATTCAAAACTTGGATTCGCAACAAACTGCGTCATTTCAAAATAATCACCAGCCCCTGCGTTCAGGGCCACTACCGGTGCGTATGCCCTGCCTGCAACATACAAAGCCGGGCCACTAACCCCTTCGATACCTACAGAAGCGCTCGTTGTGCTGGCTTCTTCCAGCAAACTGACACGGTCTATCCAGTCAACCTTAGAAACCGAACGATAAAGTGTAAGCCAAAAGTCTGAACCCGAAAGGGATGCCGGCGTTTTAAATATTCCCGAAAACGTTTTTTTGGTGGTTTCGGTTAAGGAAGTTGTGGGGCCTGCCAGGGTGGTAACATTGCTGCCAAATTGGGTAGTGCCCAGTAGGATATTGTATACAGCACCTCCGTTGCTTGAAGCGGGAGAAGATGTCCAATAGTCATAACTAAGTTGATAATAGGTATTGGGTTTCAGTGTGCCCAATTTTTGCGTCAAGTAGCGTGTCGTGCCATGCATCACTACGGAGTAAGTCCCTTCGGAAAAATAAGGAGCAAGCGTACGGATAGCAGCAGTCGATCCGGTTCCCCAGTCCAAAGCTTTCGATTGGTTATAGGCATTCCAATAGATTCCATCTTTATAGTGGCTTGTTGATGTTCCCTGAATGACACGTTTTTCAAATCCGGGATTTGCAATCAGGTTTAAAGGACTATAAATACCAGCCTTGTTAACACTATCGTCTACAGCCTGCCTGATGGGTGGAAAACTCAACACAAGGTTTGAATTGACGGTTGTTTTGTATACAGCATTTTCATACACATATACAATGTCACCCCTTTTTACAAAACGAACAGCGGAGGTGCTTGTTGGGACATACTGGTACGAGGTGGCGCCATTCGAAATTTTTATCAGGGTGTTTGCTGTTCCATTAACTTCCAGGGTAAAATCGTTTGATTGATTAACCACAAAAGTTGAAGGGTTTGCTACTGACGTAGCTAGAGGCGTTAAATTGCCTATTACACTACTGTCGGGGAAATAAGGGTAAACTACCTGTGCCCCTGCGGTAAAAAAACACAAGCACAAGCCAAGGTACATCGTTAGAAGTAAAATTTTTTTCATGAAAATTTCAAGAGGGTTCTGGAAGTTTATATTTGGTTTATGAGTTAAAGAATCCGCAGAACCCTATTAAAGAATCCCCAACTCATAGTAGACAGTTTTTCTGTAATAGCGATCCGCAGAAAAACACTTAAATCAATGATCTATTATTGGTGTTTAATACTTTTCAAAATAAGCTTTGCCGGTTGCCGGCCAGGTTTAATTTCATCGTTTGGACCTAAAAATTTCACATTTGTCTTTGTTGACCCCGGCATATTTAAGGCATAGCTCTCCGCTTTTGCTCAATGTCATTTAGTTAAGTGGTTTGTGAGGACACAAACCACGGCCAGGGCGCCGTGGCTCATGTCGCTACGAGCCGCTTAATGCGGAAACAGTACCTCCTCCCTCCTATTTAAAAAAGAATGCTGCTAGAGGAAGAAAATAAAGCAAGCACTCCTGACTTTGTAAACACCTCAGGTTCAAACGTAATTATTCATAGACACTTCGGATGGACGGAAATTAACAGCCTTTACCCGGATTTTAATCAAGGTTAAATTGGAAGGTGTGTGGGGCTTACAGGGCAGGCTTGTCGGTCCAGGAGCAGCTTTGCCGTTTTTGCCATAATAATAGTTTCGGCGTATTATTGGGCTCTGATTCAAGGTTGTTGAATGCAAGTGGAAGCAGCCTGGGTTTTGTATATTAACCTGAGTTCGGGTTATAAATGGGCGGTTTGCGAGAGTGTGGTGCCAATGCTATCACGTTGAGCGTAGAGGTGCTGGTGTCCCCACCAGCACCGGGAGCTCTCCGTGGTTGGTGTTCCCATCATAGCCGTTAACTTAAACGTAGTTTTTATGTGTAATATATTAAAATAGAGAACTATGTAGGTTAGGATTAAACGTAAACGCATTTCTCCCACGGTTGGTGTCCCCACCAACACTTAACTTAATAACAACTCAGGACTAGCAAATAGGTATAAATGAAAACTAGTAAATTCGACAATGACAACTAAAGAAGCGCTAATAGGCTTTTATAATTTCAATAAACTAAATCTCCAAGCTGACTTTGAGTCACATTGCGTGCGGGTATATATTGGCTGTATTTTGGCTCCTGTTCCAAACATTAATGCAAGAAAAAAGTATTTAAAATTTCACGATCTACACCATATAATGGTGGGATATGGCATTGATAGGATTGGCGAAAGTGAAATAAGTGCATGGGAGCTTGGATCTAGAAGTTGTCGAAAACCATTAATATCAATAATGAATCTCTTCGCTCTATCGACAGGTTTTATTTTAAGTCCTTCCAGAGTTATTAATGCCTTTTACAGAGGATGCCGGAGTAAGAATTTATACTACCTTTCAAACATGATGAAAGAGTCCGAAATCGACCAATTAAGTTTAGAGATGGTTAAGGCCAATCATCTGGAAATCTTCCCCAATATTAAGCTTAAACTATTACGGCAGATGGAATTTGCAGGATATATTTTCTTTTCAATGATTATTCATGCAGGGATGTTATTTGCAGGGAAGTCGCTTTTAATTGCGGAATCTGTAAAGGAAAGATTTTTTAAATGAAGTAAATTATTAACCTGGGTTCGATTCAGCGAACATTGCCAGCGACGTATGTGGAGATGTTTAGAGTTCCTTTAGCAGATGCCTCCTCTGTCTGCTAACAGGTACACTCATCTTGTTATTCATTATCAAGTAACCACCATCTGCCTTTTTAAAGGAATCGATATGATTTTTGTTGATTAGCCACGACTGATGGATGCGGACAAAGCCATATAAAGAAAGTATCTGTTCATATTCGGAAATAGGTTTCGACACAACAACCGGTTTGCTTTCATTGAATAGGTGAAAACTGGTGTAACTATTGTCTGCACTGCAGCAAACTATATTATCGATAAGCACGTACCTCACCTCATGCTGATCGGGGAGCGCAATCCTCTTTTGTGTGTTGAACCTCTGATGTTGGTATGACTGTAGCAACATTGCGATCTGTTCGGACTGTGCGTTTTTTTGCTGGCTGACTTTGTGTACTGCGGCTATCAGTTCCTCCGGGCTGACAGGTTTCAGCAGATAATCTGTAGCAGAAAATTTGATAGCCTGTACACCGTATTCATCATGCGCGGTAACGAAAATGATGTGAGCATTGTTCGCCGGGAGCTGTTTTAAAAGGTCAAATCCGGTCTCCTGCTGCATCTTTATATCAAGGAATAAAATATCAGCAGACTGATCGGTTAAATATTGCAGTGCTTGTTTAACCGAGCTTGCACTGCCAGCAATGGTTAATTGTGGGCAGTACCGTTGTATCAATATCGAAAGCGTTTCAATGGCGCTCTGTTCATCATCTACGATATAGCAGGTAAGGTTGTTCATGCAAGCCAGTTTTGAAAGGTAAAGGTAGTGACTGTGCCCCTTTCCGGCTGATAATTTGTTTGCATACTAATGGACATCGATTCCAATCTCTCGTTATATACGGCGATACGTTTTCTGGTAAGGGATAAGCCATGGCCCTCCTGCACTGCATCAGTATTCCAGGTAGCATTACCGTTATCAGCAACATCAACGCAGAGAGAAGTATGGTCCCTTGAGATATTTATGGTTATCTCACGATGAGCAAGTTCTGTGCTAAACGCATGACGGATGCTGTTCTCCAATACCGGTTGCAATAATAAGGGAGGAAAATCAATTAGTGATGGATCAAGCTCGGGTGAGATGATTATGGTATAGGAAAAAGCCAATCTTTCCTGCTCAAGCTTTAAATAATCCTCCTCGATTTTAAGTTCCTCCTGCAGAGATACAAACTCCTTTTTGCCGTTATCCATCACATCACGCATAAATCCCGCCACATTGCCGATATAGGCATTTGCACGGCCTGGATTGCCGCTGTTGATGGTTCCTTGTATGGCATTTAGTGAATTAAAAAGAAAATGGGGATTTAGCTGGCCGCTCAGAAGTGCAAGGCGGGCTTCGGCATCCTCTTTTTTCCGCTTTAGTAGGGCAAGTTTTCTTTTGTTCTTTTTATTCCAAAGATAGGTCCCTATACCGCCAGCAGTTAGTAACAGAATACTGCTAACCGCAATCTTTCCCCATTGCACTTCAAATGGCTTTTCTTTAACCAGAATCGTTATCTTA
>Ga0307408_100002782_pt1 | contig 12138 bp, 10 predicted proteins | sample 322Cmetagenome_FD_202116 | JGI IMG/M metagenome (GOLD analysis project Ga0307408, IMG submission 202116) | Maize rhizosphere microbial communities from greenhouse at UC Davis, California, United States - 322HYB-C-3 | ecosystem: Host-associated > Plants > Roots > Rhizosphere > Soil | place... | reverse complement strand
AACGCATGACCCACCTGCTGGATTCCATCGTCATCGACACCAAGCCCAATCCTGAAGTCTCCGTGATCTGGATGCACGGCCTGGGCGACAGCGGCGAAGGCTGGGCGCCTATCGTCAATGAACTGGACTTGAGCGGCCTGCCGGGCATCCGCTTCATCTTCCCGCATGCGAACACCATGCCGGTAACGATCAATGGCGGCTATGTCATGCGCTCGTGGTACGACATCGTGCACACCGACCTGGGTCGCCAGGAAGATGAAAAGGGCCTGCGCGAATCACAGATCCTGGTCGACGCGCTGATCGAGCGCGAAATCGCGCGCGGCGTTCCGGCCCATCGCATCGTGCTGGGCGGCTTCTCGCAAGGCTGCGCGATGACGCTGCAGGCCGGCCTGCGCTATCCGAAGAAACTGGCGGGCCTGATGTGCCTTTCCGGCTATGTGCCGCTGGCCGACAAGGTCGCCGCCGAACGCCACTCCGCCAACCAGGACACGCCTGTGTTCATGGTGCACGGCCGGATGGACCCGGTGATCCCGATTGCCCGCGCCGTCGCTTCGCGCGACCTGCTGGCAAAGCTGGGCTACCAGATCGAATGGCACGATTACCCGATGCAGCATTCGGCTTGCGCCGAAGAACTGCAGCATGTCTCGGCATGGCTGAAGAAGGTCTTCGCATGATCTGCACCACACGCGCCCGGCGGGCCTTGCTGCTGGCAGGGCCGCTGCCTCGCCAAGTCAGGTTGTCTTGCCAATCAGCGCGAGCTGCTCGGCTTTCAGGCTGCGAAACGCCTCCGCAGCATACTCCGAGACCTTGGCAGGATATGGAATCAGTGCGAACTGTTCAGCTATATTGCCCTCGTCCCATTTCTTGATGACTGCTTTCCATGCAGCGATATGTGCAATGAGCTGAAGCAGGCAATCGGGAACTTCATGCTCTCGAATCAGGTGAGCGCTATTGATAATGAGCTTTTCCTGCGTCGCATTCATTGGCATCAGTACTTCCAATACCCAGAGACGCCATTCCCGCATCGCAGGCGTATCGCCATCAGTTGGCTCATGCGGGTAACCTTGCCTGAATGTTGCGCCAAGCTTGGCCGTCATCGCTGAATAAGCAATGGCACTCGCCCGCGTTGAGAGATAGAGTGGTCCGTAGAACTCATTGAGCTGCTTTGATACCAGGTCCAGGCGTTCCCGTCGGCGAGCTAGCAGCAGGTTGTTCGTATAGGTGGCCAGATAGCCAACGAAGGCTACCGCAACCGTTGTTGCCAGCGAGATGTATGCAATTTCCATAGATTGCGCCCTTTGCCGACACATCACGAAGCTGCGGGAAAGTCCGGCTTATCAGCCTAAAGCGTAGCTGCCCACAGTTTGCCCCCCGCCGCACGCCAGTATCATTCGCCTACCCCGCGCAGGTTGCTGCTCAATTTGTCGAGGCCGGCAGCGAGACGTTCCACGTCACCGGCCGTGATGGCGCAGACTTCCGCAATCTGCTCGCTCACCTTTATGCCCGCAGCGCGCAGTTTGCGGCCTTTGTCGGTCAGCGTCAATACGCGGTTGCGTTCATCGTTCGGGTCGCGGTCGCGCAACAGGTAGCCTTCGGCTTCGAGCCGCTTGACCAGCGGCGTGATCGAACCCGGGTCCTGCTGCAGGCGCTCGGCCAGGCCTTTGATGCCCAGGCCCTCTTCCTCCCACAGCACCACCATCACGAGGTACTGGGGATAGGTGAGGTTCAGCGGAGCCAGGATCGGCTTGTACAGCTGCGTCATCTTCAGCGAAGTCGAATACAGCTTGAAGCAGAGATGCTGGTCCAGCGTTGGGGGCGTGCGTTTTTCCATGGCGCGTACTGTAGCACAGCCCCCTGTTGCAATTAACGCTTGACCGCGGCCAGGATCACCTTGGCCACAGCTTCCGGTTGCGACGCCATCGGCACGTGGCTGGTCGGCAGCGTGGTGGTGGTCGCGTTGATCTTGGCGGCGAAGGACTTCTGCAGGCCAGGGTCGATCATGCGGTCCTTGGATGCCACGATGTAGTAGCTTGGCTTGGTCTTCCAGGCTGCCACGTCAACCTTGTCGCCGAAGGCGCTGGCCTTGATCGGCCCCTGGGTCGCGGTCATCAGGCGGTGTTCGGCCGGAGTCAGGTCTTGCGCGAAGTTGACTGCCATCGATTCGGCCGACAAGTAAATAAAGCCGTTGTTATCAGGCTTGAGGGTGGCGATGCCCGGCGGCACAGGGAAATCCTTGCCCAGCTCCCCAACGACCTCGCCCTCCGACGGGGCGAAGGCGGCAACGTAGACCAGCGACTTCACCTTGTCGCTGGCGCCGGCCTGGGTAATCACGGCGCCGCCCCAGGAGTGGCCAACCAATACCACCTTGCCGCTCTGCGCATCGATCACGCGCTGGGCAAAGGCCACGTCGTCCGCCAGGGAAGTCAGCGGGTTTTGCACCGAAACCACCTTTACGCCCTGCTTCTGCAGGATCGGGATTACCTTGTTCCAGCCGGAGCCGTCGGCAAAGGCGCCGTGCACCAGCACGACGGTGGTGTCTTCGGCAGCGTGGGCGGGAGCCAGGGCGGCGCCGGCAACCAGGGAAGCTGCGAACAGGGCGGATTTGATGGTCGATTTCATGGCAAAACTCCTTTTGATTAGTGTATTAATGATTAGCGCGCTAAGCGCATGAGTTGAAATATAGCGCACTAATCGTTAGTGTGCAAATTATTTTTCAGGAACGGTCGTTCGAAAATTGTGGCAATTTCTTCCACACCCTGCGCTGGTTCTCCAGGCGCTGGGCAATGGACGATCACAGGAACGTATCGCAACGAACCACTGTCAGCGCGAAGCCGGCCCCTCGCACGCGGCTCGAAGACCTTCCGCGCGTATCGACATGTCCCAAGTGCCGGTACACCCGAAAACCTGAAGATTACGCACCCGCATGGCAATGCCCGAGCTGCAAGGTCGCCTACAACAAGGTTTCAAATTAGCTTATCGAGGGTAATCGGCAGGTCGCGCACGCGCTTGCCGGTGGCGTGGTAGACCGCGTTCGCCACTGCGGCGGCCACGCCGACGATGCCGATTTCGCCGATGCCGCGCGCGCCCAGTTCGTTGAAACGGGTGTCGTTGCCGGGCAGCGCCACCACGTCGATGTCACCGATATCGGCATTAACGGGCACGTGGTAATCGGCCAGGTTGGCGTTGGTGGCACGGCCATAGCGCCAGTCCATTTCGGTCTTCTCCATCAGCGCCATGCCGAGGCCCCAGACGATGCCGCCAATGAACTGGCTACGCGCGGTTTTCGCATTGAGCACTGTGCCGACGTCGTAGCAGGCCACAATGCGCGGCACATGCACAGTACCCAGGTCGGGATCCACGGTGACTTCCACGAAAACGGCACCGAAGGAATGCATGGAATACTGCTTCTTCTCTTCGCCCGGCTTTGCTTCTGCATCGCCCGTCACAGCCTGCCCGCCGTTGCGCGCGATGACCGCCGCTGTGGGCTCGCCGCGTTCCGGTGTTGCGCGCAGGCGCAGCCAGCCGCCTGCCGCCTCTATCTCCGCCGCATTGAAGCCATGCAGCGGCGATGCCTTGTCGGCTACCGCGAGCGACACCAGCTTGTCGCGTGCAGCCGTGCAGGCACGGTGCACGGCCGGGCCAACGCTGGCTGCAGTCATGGAACCGCCGGACACCGGCGCTTCCGGCATTTCCGTATCACCGAGTTCAAAGCGCACTTTCTCGAGCGGCAGGCCGAGCGCATCCGCCGCAACCTGCGTCATGATGGTGTAGGTGCCGGTACCGATATCCTGCGAGCCGCAACGCACCAGCGCCGTCCCGTCCGGCGCGATGCTGGCCCAGGCTTTGGCCGGCATGCGGTTGGCCGGATAGGTCGCGGTAGCCATGCCCCAGCCGACCAGCAGGCGGCCGGCCTTCATCGAGCGCGGCGGCGACGTGCGTTTGGCCCAGCCGAAGCGCTCGGCAGCCACCTTGTAGCATTCGCGCAGCTGCTTGGCCGAGAAGGGGACGTTCTTTTCGGGGTCCTGGTCGGCGTAGTTCTGCAGGCGCAGGGCGACCGGGTCCATGTTCAGCGCATAGGCCATTTCATCGATGGCGCATTCGAGGGCAAAGCTGCCTGTCGCCTCGCCCGGCGCGCGCATATAGGTCGGCACGCCGACGTTCAGCGTCGCAAGCTGCTGGGTAGTCTGCAGGGCGTCACTGGCGTACAGGATGCGGGTCGGTGAACTGCATGGCTCGGTGAAGTCGTCCTGCACCGAGGTGTGGGAGATCGTGTCATGGACCACGGCCAGCAGGCGGCCGTTGGCGCTGGCGCCAACACGGAAGCGCTGTGCGGTCATCGGGCGTGCCCCGACCGGCGCGAACATCTGCGGCCGCTCCAGCGCCAGCTTGACGGGGCGGCCTGCCATGCGTGCGGCCATGGCGGCCAGCACCACGTGCGACCACATATTGCCTTTGCAGCCAAAGCCGCCGCCGACGTAAGGCGACACTACCCTCACTTTTTCCGGCGGAATGCCGAGCGCGCGAGCGCAGTTCTTCTTCACGCCTGATACGTATTGGGTGGCGTCGTACAGCGTGAGGCGGTCGCCGTCCCAGGCGGCGATGGTGGCGTGCGGCTCCATCGGGTTGTGGTTTTCGATAGGCGTGGTGTACTGCACGTCGATACGCTGCGCGGCTTGCGACAAACCGGCTTGCACATTGCCGCGCTGCGTCTGCATTGGCCGATCCGGCTGCTCCTTCGGCTTGCGCAATTTGCGCTTGGCGGCCTGGAAGTCCAGCAGCGCCGGTTGCGGCGCGTAGCGCACCTTGATGGCGCGCGCCGCATCCTGCGCCTGTTCCAGCGTTTCCGCCACCACGACCGCAATCGGCTGGCCGTTGTATTTGATCTCGTCGTCCTGCAGCAGGTTCAGTTTTGGCGGTGGCGGCTTCTGCTCTTCGCCGCCGGGCTTTTCGCGCGGCAGCCGCGGGGCATTCTTGTGCGTCATGACGGCCAGCACGCCGCGCATGCCGCTTGCGCGTGCCGTGTCGATGACGCTGATGCGGCCCCTGGCGATGGTGCTGAGCACCAGCACGCCGTGCGCCACGCGCGGCAATGCATGCTCGGCGGAGAAAGGGGCTGCGCCGGTGACTTTCAGGCGGCCATCGGTACGGGGGATGGCTTGTCCGATCTGTTTCATGCGCCCTCTCCTGCGATGCGCAGCGCGCGCACGATGGCGCGTTGCGCGAGTTCGACCTTGAAGCGATTTCCTTCAAGCGGCTGCGCGCCTTCCAGCAGGCGCTGGGCGGTGGCGCGGCATTGCGCGCCATCGAGCGGATGGCCTTGCAGGATGGCTTCCGCCTCCGGGCTCCGCCACGGCTTGTGCGCCACGCCGCCCAAAGCGATGCGGGCTTCGCGCACGACACCTCCCTCCATGTCGAGCGCCGCCGCCACGGATACCAGCGCAAACGCATAGCTCGCACGATCGCGCAGCTTGAGATAGTGGCTGTGGCGCGCCATGCGCGATGGCGGCAGGTCGATCGCCACGATCAATTCACCGGGCTGCAGCACCGTGTCCTGCTGCGGCGTGTCGCCCGGCAAGCGATGGAAGTCGCGCATTGCCACCTCCCGGTCGCCCTGCCGGCCGCGCAGCAGCACCACCGCGTCGAGCGCCGCCAGCGCCACGCTCATGTCGGAGGGATTCACCGCCACGCAAGACGGGCTGGCGCCGAGGATGGCATGCATGCGCTGGTAGCCCTGGCGGGCATCGCAGCCCGAGCCAGGCTGGCGTTTGTTGCAATGGCTGAACGCCGTATCGGTGAAATAGGGGCAGCGCGTGCGTTGCATCAGGTTGCCGCCCATGGTCGCCATATTGCGCAGCTGGGCGGAGGCGCCGGACAGCATGGCCTGCGCCAGCAAAGGATAGCGCTGGCGCACGACAGCATGTCGCGCCGCGTCGGCATTGCGCACGCCGGCGCCGATACGCAGGCCGCCGCCCGGCAGTTCGTCAATTCGGTCCAGCCCGGCGTGGGTGATGTCGACCAGCCGCAGCGGATGCTCGACATCGCCCTTCATCAAGTCCAGCAAGTTGGTGCCACCGCCGATGAAGCGCGCGCCATCCTGCTGCGCAAGACGCAGCGCATCTGCCGCATCACGGGCGCGTTCGTAGTAAATGGATTGCATGGTGCGCGCCCCTTAGGTGCGCCGCAGCGCCACCTCGCGGATGGCGGCGACGATATTGGGATATGCGCCGCAGCGGCAGATATTGCCGCTCATGCGCTCACGGATTTCCTCATCGGTGAAGCCGGCCCCGTCGGCGCGCAACTCCTCCAGCAGCGCCATGGCCGAACAGATCTGGCCTGGCGTGCAATAACCGCACTGGAAGGCATCATGCTCAAGGAAGGCTTGCTGCATCGGCGACAGCTTGTCGCCTTGCGCAAGGCCTTCGATGGTGGTGATGCGCTGGCCCTCATGCATGACGGCCAGCGTCAGGCAGGCATTGATGCGGCGGCCGTCGACCAGCACGGTGCAGGCGCCGCACTGCCCGCGGTCGCAGCCCTTCTTGGTGCCGGCCAGGCCGATGTGCTCGCGCAGGGCATCGAGCAGCGTCACCCGCGGTTCCAGCGACAGGCTGTAATCGCGGCCATTGATGTTCAGGCGAACCGGCTGGGGCGGCGCGGCGGCAAGAGCCGGCGTGGCGGGCGATGGCGCGCTGGTGGCGGCCGGCACCTGGGTGGCGCCGACAACGGCCAACGCAGATTGCAGGAAACTTCGGCGGTCAGGCATCGTTCGCTCCCCGGAAAAAGCAGCGATATCGATGGTGCCGCGTATGGCAGCGGGCTTCCGTTAGCCCGCGCACACAATGGCTACTCTGCTAGCGGAGCTGCTGTCGAGGGTGGCGCTGCCGAGCGCGCGCCATTCATCACCATGGCCAGCAACGTGTAGTAGCCGTTGATGCCCATCAGGTCCGTCACGCCCTTCTCTCCGAATTGCAGCATGGCGGCGGCCCAGGCGGCATCGCCGACTTGCTTCGTCGTGTGCAGTTCGTGGCAGAAGTCATAGACTGCTTGCTCGTCTGGCTGCAAGCCCTGGGGCGCCTGCCGCGCCGCTATGGCGTCGATGATGGGCTGCGGCACGCCTGCCTGGGCGGCGATCGGGGCATGGATGGCCCACTCCACCTGCTGGTCCCATTGCCGCGCGGTGACCAGGATCGCCAGTTCGGTCAGCCGGGTGCCGATTGCGCTGCGATAGCGCAGGTATTCGCCCAGGCGCTGGGTGCAGGCCATCAGCTCAGGGCTGTGCAGCAGGGGCACGAAAGGGCCGTACAGTGCGCCGCGCGGGCCGTCGATGACTGCCTGGGCTGCGGCGCGCTGTTCGGCTGTCATCGCCGCGGCGGGGATTGGTCCTAGTCGTTCATTCATAACGACAAATGGTCGCACAGGACAGGAGAAAAATCAAAACGCCACGGCAGCGCGCGCGCTAATGTCGTTGGACCACCAACCCTGCGAGGAGCTGCCATGACCCACCTGATCCACCGTGACCTGCGCCGCACGCCCCCCGTCGCCGTCTGCGCTTTCGGCATGCAAGTGCGCGATAGCGAGGGCAAGACCTATCTCGATGCCAGCGGCGGCGCCGCTGTTTCCTCGCTTGGTCATAGCCATCCGGACGTGCTGGCGGCGATGCAGACGCAGCTCAAGGTGGCAGCTTATGCGCATACATCCTTCTTCACCACCGAGGTGGCGGAAGAACTGGGCGAACGGCTGGCACAGGACGCACCGGGCGACCTGAATCATGCCTACCTGGTATCAGGCGGATCGGAAGCCATCGAAGCGGCGCTGAAACTGGCACGCCAGTACTTCGTCGAACATGGCGAAACGGAACGCCGCGTCTTCATCGCGCGGCGCCAGAGCTACCACGGCAACACGCTCGGGGCGCTGGCACTGGGCGGCAACGAGTACCGCCGGCGCCATTTCGAACCGATGCTGATGGATGTGGCGCGCGTGTCGCCCTGCTTTGAATACCGCGAGCGCCGCGCCGGGCAGGACGTGCATGAGTACACGGCCAACCTGCTGCAGGAGCTGGAAGCCAAGATCCTGGACCTGGGACCGCAGCATGTGATCGGCTTTTGCGCCGAAACGGTGGTGGGCGCGACCAGCGGTGCGGTGCCGCCAACGCCGGGCTACTTCAAGGGCGTACGGGCGCTGTGCGACAAGTACGGGATCCTGATGATTGCCGATGAGGTGATGTGCGGCATGGGGCGCACCGGCACCCTGTATGCGATCGAGCAGGAAGGCGTAGTGCCGGATATCGTTGCGCTGGGCAAGGGGCTGGGGGCGGGCTACCAACCGATTGGTGCGGTGGTAGCGCGCGATCACATTGTGCAGCGGCTGCGCTCAGGCAGCGGGGTGTTCCAGCATGGGCATACCTATGTGGGGCATCCGGTGGCGGCGGCGGCGGCGCTGGCGGTGCAGAAGGTGATCCGGCGCGATTCGCTGCTGGGCGCGGTCACCGTGCGCGGGGCGTCGTTCAGGCGCATGTTGCGCGATGCGTTCGGGATGCATCCGAACGTGGGGGATATCCGGGGGCGCGGGATGCTGCTGGCGTTGGAGCTGGTGCAGGACCGGGAGGGCAAGCGGCCGTTCGATCCGGACCTGCGGCTGCATGCGGCGGTGAAGGATGCCTGCATGGAGTGCGGGCTGATGGTGTATCCGATGGGGGGCACTATTGACGGCAGGCGGGGCGATCATGTGCTGCTGGCGCCGCCGTTCATTGCGACGGAGGCGGATTTGCAGCAGATTGTGGGGCGTTTGAGCGATGGGCTGGAGCGGGCTTTGGTTCGTGTGCGGCCCCCGCAGTGGTAATTCGGGGTCAGACGGGACGGCCATCCGGCAGGGGTCTGACCCTGCGGGTCAGACACTGATTTACCGGTTTAGAATTCCTGGTACCCGATCACATCCTGCTGCTGCTCGCCCAGGCCGGCGATCCCGAGGCGAACGAAATCGCCCTTCTTCAGGAAGCGCTTGCGCGCCAGGCCAACGCCCGGCGGCGTGCCGGTCGCGATGATATCGCCCGGCTCCAGCGTCATGAAGCGCGAGATGTAAGCCACCAGCTGCGGCACCTTGAAAATCATGGTCTCGGTGCAGCCGGTCTGCATGCGCTTGTCGTTTACCTCGAGATAGAGATCCAGCTTGTCCAGGTCCCATACCTCGTCGCGCGTCACCAGCCAAGGGCCGACCGGGCCGAAGGTATCGCAACCCTTGCCCTTGTCCCAGGTGCCGCCGCTCTCCAGCTGGAATTCCCTTTCCGATACGTCATTCACCACGCAGTAGCCGGCGATATGCTTTTCGGCGTCTTCCTCGCTGACATTGCGTGCACGGGTGCCGATCACCACGCCCAGTTCCACTTCCCAGTCGGTCTTCTTCGAGCCTTTAGGCAGCATGATCGGATCGTCCGGGCCGGACAGGCAGGTGATCGCCTTCATGAAAATAATCGGTTCGCTCGGAATCGGCAGGCCGGATTCCTTCGCGTGGTCGGCGTAGTTCAGGCCCACGCCGATAAATTTGCCCACCTTGGCAACCGGCACGCCGAAGCGCGGATTGCCGCGTACCACCGGCAGCGTTTCGGGATCGATTTTGGCCAGCTTGCGCAGCACCTTGTCGGACAGGTTGGCGCCGGCGAAGTCGCTGATCTCGCCGGACAGGTCGCGCAGTTTGCCGAATTCATCGATCAGGCCAGGTTTTTCTTTGCCTATACGGCCGTAACGAACCAGTTTCATAACTCTTCCTTCTTGTTGAAGGCGCCATTTTACCGGAAGCGTCGGAGCAGGTAGCGGCACAGGCCCGGCAACTGGATCAGCACCAGCAAAGTGAAGGCGAACTGATAGGCGACGGCGGGGTAGTGTCCAAGCGGAGACGGCTGCCACAAGCCGATCACCTGGCCGAAACCTGCCTGCACCACAAAGGCCCCGACGAAGATCAGCAGGTTCAGGCAAGTCGAAGCGCGCCCCGTCAATGCCGGCGGCATGGCTTGCGCCACGATTGAGTATTCCATTCCGGTCACGCAGCCCACCAGCATGAACAGGACCGGCAGTACTTGCTGCGCAGGGCGCCAGCCGGACGCGAACGCGCACTGCATCAGCACGAACAACAGCACGCCGGCAGCCGCCACGTCGAGCGTGCGCCAGCCGCGCTTGGCCGCCCATTCGGTCAGCATGCCGACCGCGATCGATCCGAAGATCACCGCCGCCATGCCGAGGTAGAGCAGCCAGGCAATCGCCTGCTCGCCGTAGCGCGGCACGTCGGCCAGCCAGCGCGCGATCCACAGTCCCTGCACGCCGAAGAAAACAGTGTGCGGCAACAGGACCAGCATCGCTGTTTCGCGGAACACCGGATGGGTGAAGGTATCGACCAGCGCGCCGCGGGTGAATGGGCGCGGCGGCGTGGCGGGCGGCGTGGGCGCAAGCAGCAGGATCATCAGCGCGACGACAATACAGGCGCCGGCAAGCCCGATCATCAGCCACTGCCAGCTCATATGGTGCAAGGCCAGGCGCACCGGCAGGGTGGCGGTTGCGGCGCCCAGGCCGCCGGCTGCGATCAGGTAGCCCTGCACCGAAGGCACCTTGTGCGCGGGCAGCCAGGTGGTCAAGGCCTTGATGGCGGACATGAAGCAGGCGGCAAGCCCGAATCCCATCAGCGCACGGGCAATCGCCAGGCCGGTGAAATCCCTGCCGCCGGCAAAGGCCAGGGTGCCGACGGCGGCAACCAGCAGCAGTGCGAATTGCACGCGGCGCGGGCCGTAGCGGTCCAGTGCAATGCCGATCGGGAGCTGGGCGAGCGCAAAGGCAAGGAAGTAAGTGCTGGTCAGCATGCCAAGCTGCGCAGGCGTCAGGTTTGCCTGCGCCACCAGTTGCGGCGCCAGCATGGCATTCACGCTGCGCAGCAGCCAGGAGATGTAGTGCCCCAGCGCGAAAGGAATGAACACCAGCAGCAACGTGGCGGAACCGGACAGCGTGCCTGGCACGCGCTCGCGCCCGCGCCACCAGCGCGCCGGTGCTGCGGACCAATGCCTGCGCCATTCGCCGGGAAGCTGCGACGGCACGGAACCGGCGGCGGGCGGGCGCATACCATGGCCCTATGCGACCAGCGGAATCACGCGCCGCGGCAGCACCGGCACCGTCGCCACACCCGGCACATGCCCGGCCCCTTGCTCGCCCTCCTCGAAGAAGAACTTGTCGCGCCCGAATGCGGGACGAAGCTGGTCGAACCAGGTCGCGGTCGGGTCGTACCTGGCATAGAACGGCTTGCGCACCCAGTCGGCATTGCGCGCCTGCAGGAACTGCAGCGCGAACACTTTCTCCCCGCCGATCTGCGCCACGCCGTCAATCACCACCTTGCCGGGGAAGGCGCTCATGGACGGTCCCCGCACCGTGCGCGCCAGTCCGGACACCATCTGGTACGCCTGCTGGAACACCTCATGCGCGCGCGCCAGCGGCAACTGGAAATACTCGCGCGGCCCGGTATCGCGCTCCACGAACATGTAATACGGGATCGCGCCCAGCCGCACCCCGGTGCGCCACAACTCCGCCCAACTGGCCGGGTCCTCATTGATATGCCTGATCAGGGGCCCTTGCATGCGCAGCGTCGCGCCGGTGCCGACAATCCTTTTGACGGCCTGCTGCGCCACCTCCTGCCTCAGTTCCACCGCATGGTTGTAGTGGCCCATGATCGCCATGTTCTTGCCTGACGCGACCACGCGTTCGAACAGGCGCAGCAGATCGTCGGCATCGCGGTCGCTGACGTAGCGCTGCGGCCAGTACGATACCGACTTGGTGCCGACGCGGATATTCTGGATGTGTTCCAGGCCAGGCCCCAGCAAGGGCGTGATGATCTCCTCCATCGAGCGCGTGTTCATGATCATCGGGTCGCCGCCGGTGATCAACACGTCCGTCACGTCCTTGTGGTTCTTCAGGTACTCGACCAGCTCCGTGGTTTCGCGCGCATCGAACTTCATGTCGTCCATGCCGACGAACTGCGGCCAGCGGAAGCAGAAAGTGCAGTAGGCGTGGCAGGTCTGTCCCGCGCTGGGGAAGAACAGCACCGTCTCCTTGTACTTGTGCTGCAGGCCGCGCAAGGGCGCATCGTTCACGCGCGGCACGTTGTGCGTCA
>Ga0307408_100002779_pt1 | contig 12153 bp, 11 predicted proteins | sample 322Cmetagenome_FD_202116 | JGI IMG/M metagenome (GOLD analysis project Ga0307408, IMG submission 202116) | Maize rhizosphere microbial communities from greenhouse at UC Davis, California, United States - 322HYB-C-3 | ecosystem: Host-associated > Plants > Roots > Rhizosphere > Soil | place... | reverse complement strand
CCACCAAGTCCTGTCCAAAGATGTTCTTGAATGTCTTTGAACAACAAGAAGCCCGCCTAGTGCGGGCTTTCTTGTGTCTGGCCCTCCAGATCTTCACCTCACCTGCTCTGTTTACCAGAGCAGGCCCAGCAGCGACGCCTTCACAGCAGCGGCAATCTTGTTCTGGCAATCAAGCTTCTTGATCGAGTGATCAATATGGAAGTTCACGGTGCGCTGCGAAATGCCAAGGATCACCGCTATGTCATCCGAACTCTTGCCATCGGCCGTCCACTGCAGGATTTCCCTCTCTCGCTGCGATAACTGAGTTTGAGTCTGCTCACAGGGGGAATTTGCGTGGTGAAAAAGACGCCCCATCCCCATGTGAGTGATGTGGCCTAACCACCACAGCGCCGCCTGCTTCTTTTTGAGTTCGTAGGGGGTGATGGTTTCACCGGATCGAGCAAACGTCACCAGCCCCTGCGATTTACAATCGGCAAGAGCCTGTCCCCACCCATCAGTCAGGCCATGACTCTGTGCGTCATCCCAGAATTCCGGCTGCTGTGTTTTCAGGCACTCATCCCAAACGACAGGCTGCTGGCTTTTAAGGCATTTTGCGACATAGGGATCTATTTCCAGATAGCGCTTCGAAGCATAGGTACTCTTCCAGGCATCTGAATAGTTACTGACGAGGAACAAACGTTGACGGGTGAGCGGGAAGCGCTGGCGCGAACCGTAAGCGACATATTCGAAACCCAGTTGATGGGAGACTGTGACTATTTTTTCAAATAACTGCGCAACACTGGACGCCCGCATGGCGTCGTCTAAAAGCTCGGCGTAACAATCCGTCATCAGCCACCCTCTCCTTGGGTAATACTCATTGTCTTTGCAATGTTATCGTTTTTATAAACATTCGAACAGCTGTCAACTTTACGAGTTGCCCCTCCCATTGGATTGAGCTCTAATCCGCGCCGCTTCAGCTAGGGCAAGGAAGACCGATGCAATACGTATATGGATGCTTCAAGACCATGGCGCCTCTCCAACTGCGCCGACTCGCACGCTATCGGTACGAGGTGTTCGTCGAACGCCTGGGTTGGCAATTGCAGACGACAGCCCGTTGTGAACTCGATCAGTTCGATCACGAAGGTGCTCATTACATCATGGCGGAACAGCCTGACGGCACGATCAAAGGCTGTGCCCGTCTCTTGCCGACTGTCTCCCCGTACCTGCTCAGCGAAGTCTTCTCACCCCTGCTCGGCAAGCATGCGGCTCCCGCACGGGCAGACGTCTGGGAGTTGTCACGATTTGCAGCGCTGGACCTCGTCGACCCCGCCAAAGACAAGCAAATGGGCGATGAATGTGCCATTGACCTTCTGAAGGCCACCATGCGCTACGCCAAGAGTTTCGGCGCGACACGCCTCATCTCGGTGTCACCTGTCGGCGTGGGACGACTGCTCAAACGCGGTGGCATTCGTTTCGAAATGATGGCTGAACCCAAAGTCCTCAATGATCGAATTCTGGTCGCTTGCAGCATGGCCGTTTAACTGTTCTTAACTTTCGAGACTCTCAATGAAAACCTTGGTAATTATTGCTCACCCTGATCTTGCTAGATCGCGCGTCAACGCCACGTGGAAAACCGCGCTGCTGACGCGAACCCCATTTCAGGTGAAGGACCTGGCCCAACAATATCCCGATGCTGTATTCGATATTAGCCGCGAACAAGCAGACCTGATCGAATGTGAACGGATTATTTTGCAATTCCCACTGTTCTGGTACTCGTGCCCTGCGTTGTTGAAAAAATGGATTGATGATGTCTTCACCCCCGGGTTCGCTTATGCTCGCGGGGGCGACAAACTCAAGGACAAGGAGTTGATGCTGTGTATTTCGGTGGGCGCTCCGGAAGATGGCTACCGTGCAACCGGCTTCAATAACTTCACGCTCGATGAGTTGCTGCGTCCATTCCAGCAGACCGCTAATTACGTCAAGGCTCGACTGGTCACGCCTTTTGTCTTCTATGAATCGGTGTTTGCCAGCGATGCGCAAATCGACCAATGCACCGAGGACATGCTGGCTCACGTGACGCAAACCTGCGAACCGCCGAGCGTCGTCTATGAAAAGCTGTTGCTCAGCGCCGAAGCCATGAGCGTGGCCCTGATTTCATGAAGCATGACGCGGCGAGTGGAGCTTTCCAGGCCACCAAAACCTTGCCCCATAAGGACAGCTTCTGCAGCCATCGTTTCGACAATGCATTCTATGCAGACTGCTTTAGCCGACAGACCGCCAGCGCGCCGTTTGACAGTGCACTGTCCTGCTACCTGTCGATGACGGCGAAAGCCCCTGGCTGGGTAAATGGATTGTTGAGGTTGCGGGATCGAATGGTGGTCCCTTTGGGGATGAACCCGACTCACGGCTTCCGGGCGCAAGAGCTTGATTCGCCCATCGTGACGAAAGGTGACCGTCTGGATTTCTTCACCGTTGCGTCCATCAGTCCGCGAGAGCTTGAACTCCAATTGGATGACCGCCATTTCACCGTATCGATCTCGATCTATCTGTCAGCGCATCCGCCGGCACAGAGGCTCTACATTACATCCATGGTGAACCCCGCTTCGCGCGTGGGGAAAGTCTACGTAAGTTTGATCGCGCCCTTCCATCGGGCGGTTGTGAAGACCCTGCTCAACCGCTTGGGTTGACGCCAGCCAGCATAAGGACATGTATGAAGTTGTTAAACCACACCGATCGGTGGGTATCTGCCTGGGCGGGATTTATCCAACGATGGCCGAAATCAGCCATGACGGCTTGCCTATTGTTGACAATAAGCTTTGCCTTCGGCCTGGCTCAAATCAAGATAGCCACTAACTATAAAGTCTATTTTTCGGCGCATAACCCTGAAGTCCTGGCGTATGAAAACTTCCAATCAACTTATACAAAAGGCGATAACTTCTTTTTCGTCCTGATGCCAAAAAAAGGCGACATCTTCGCCAACAGGCCCTTGCAGCTCGCCGCCGAATTGACCGAGCAAGCCTGGCAACTGCCCTACTCCACCCGAGTCGATTCGCTGACCAACTTTCAGCATAGTCGTGCCACCGGCGACGATCTGGAGGTTTCCAATCTGGTGAGCCAAGCCGGATCGTTGAGTGATTCACAACTGGCAGATCTGCGGACCGTGGCGATGGCCGAACCACTCCTTAGCGGTTTGCTGGTGAGTCAGGACGCCGGTGCGATGGCCATCAACGTGTCGCTTAAGTATCCGGAACTATCGCTTGATGAGGTCCCGCAGGCAGCCGCTGCGGCCAGAGCGATGGTTGAAAGACTCGGCGCTCGCTACCCCGACATAGACATCCTGGTGTCCGGCACTTCGATGCTCAATAACGCGTTTGCCGAAGCGGGTCTGTACGATTTACTTCATTTGACCCCTGCGATGTATTTGCTGCTCTTCGTTGCCATGTGGGTAATGAACAGATCCTTTATCCAGGCGGCGATGGTCATGAGCCTGGTGCTTTGCTCTTCGATCATTGCGATGGGCTATGCAGGATTTGCCGGAATCCTGATGTCACCTATCTCGTTTTCCGCCCCCGTTATCGTGGCGACCATCTCCGTGGCCAACGCCAACCACTTACTGCTCGCGGCAAAAAACAATTTTTTCCGTGGCATGCAACTCAACGCCGCGATCCACAAGGCATTGGTCGATAACTTCTTTGCGATCACCGTAACAGCGCTTTCGACATTGCTGGGTTTTCTGGCCGTCAACTCATCGGAGTCGCCGCCGCTGCAACATCTGGGTCAGATCACGGCTGTTGGCATTGCCGCAGCCTGGGTGTTGTCGTTGACCTTGCTGCCGTCGCTCATGCGCTGGGCCGGACTGACAGGAAAGTCTGCGCAACTGGAAGGCACGCCGCGGGTCGAGCGCGTAGCCGATGTGATCATTCGCCATCGCAAGAAAATCTGCGCGACGGTCTTGTTGTCGCTTTGCCTGCTGGCCGTCTGCATGTCTCAACTGCGTTTGAGCGATGACTGGTTCAAGTACGTCGAGCAAGGTAACAGCTTCCGCCAGCAGTCTGATCGGATCATGAAGCAGTTCGGTTTGTCGCCTGTCGAGTTTTCAATACCGGCCAATGGCACAGCAGGCATCAGCGACCCGACCTATCTGCAAAACCTCGATGAGTTCGTCACCTACTTGCGCGCCCAACCCCACGTCAGCCATGTCTATGCCGTCGCTGATGTGTTTAAGAGGCTCAACAAGAACATGAACGGTGACATGCAGGAAGCGTTGCGCCTGCCAACCGATAGCGAAACCGCGGCGCAGTTTCTGTTGCTGTATGAAATGTCCTTGCCTTATGGCCTGGATCTGAACGATCGCATCAATATCGACAAAACCGCATCGCGGGTCACGGTCATGCTGGGCGATGTCACAACGGAACAGTCCCGAGCGTTCATCGAAAATGCTGAAAACTGGCTCAAGACCCATCACCCTTCGATGGCGAGCTCCGCTACCGGCTCCACCGTCATGGTTTCAATGATTGCCCAGCGCAACCTGGACAGCCTCGCGTCCAGCACGGTACTGGCTGTGCTGGCCATTTCCGTGGCCATTGCACTGCTGCTTCGCAGCCCGCTGATGGGGTTGATGTGCCTCGTATCCACAACGCTGCCCATCATGGCCGCTTTTGGCGTCTGGGCGCTGGTTGAAGGGACGGTAGGCTTCTCCATCGCAGCGGTCGCTTCAATTTCCATCGGGATCATTGTCGACGATACCGTCCACTTCCTCACCAAGTACACGCGGACGAAAGGCACCTACGGCTGCAGCAATGCCGAAGCGGCCAGACAGGCGTTCATTGCTGTGGGTCCGGCAATCATGGCCAATACGGCGGTCCTGATGCTGGGCTTCCTATCGCTGTTCTTTTCCACCTTTAAGCTCAACGTCGACATGGGGATGCTGACGTTCCTGGCCATTGGCCTGTCAATGGTGTCCACGTTTTTCTTCGTCACGCCCCTGCTCGCCATGCAGGGCCGTCAACAGTCCGTTCCCGAGGTATATGAACTTGCTTAAGCACTCACTCCCCTTCGCCCTGACGCTTGTATGCGTGAGTCATTTCGCCGTGGCAGCAGCGCAAGATTCGAAAAGTGAACAAGGCCGTCTTATCGCCGTCGCCTACGACCAGAGCGATGCCGGTTTCAAAGACAGCCGGGTCAACATCAACATGGTGCTGCATAACGCGGCAGGTGAATCGATTTCCCGTTTGCTGGTGCTCAACACCTTGGAGAAAAACTCGGCGGATTCGGGCGATAACACTTTGGTTGTTTTTTCCTCACCGGCCGATGTTCGCGGCACCGCACTGCTGAACCACCCGCATATCGAAAATGCCGATGACCAGTGGCTTTACCTGCCCTCGATAAAACGCGTGAAACGCATCTCTACGAGCAATAAATCCGGCCCGTTCGTGGGATCTGAGTTTGCCTTTGAGGATTTCACCTCCCAGGAAGTGGATAAATACTCTTATGAGTACTTGCGTGCGGAGGACCTGGGTAATACTCAGGTGCAGGTGGTTTCCCGTATCCCAAGAGATGCCAACTCGGGGTACAGCAAGCAAGTGGTCTATTTCGATATAAAGAACAACCAACCGGTAAAAATCGATTTTTTCGATCGCAAGCAGGCCTTGCTCAAGACCCTTATATTGTCCGACTACCGCCAATATCAGGGTTTCTGGCGGCCCAACAGCCAGAAGATGTTCAATCACCAGACCGGTAAATCCACGGACCTGCTGATGTCCGATTACGAATTCGGCGTGGGATTCAAAGCGACTGACTTCGACAGCTCTGCCTTAATGCGACTGCGTTAATGCCTGGCGTCCCTTATAAAAACTGTTTCGGCTGGATTGGCTTGTGCGTATTGGCCGGCGCTTCTCAAGCAGCGGAATGGGACGTCCAGTGGGAAGGCAACGTTCAGTTGCAGAACCGTGCCTATTTTCATGAGCCGGCACCGCAACAACATACCGGCCCTGACTACAGCTATGCATTGACCCCTCAGCTCAAGGCCGGGGACCCTGCGGGCGACGTGCTGCTGACCGGCAAGCTTTTCTATCGGAAAGACTTCACCGACCGCGCAAGGACCCATTGGGATATTCGCGAATTGAAGCTCGACCAGAATTTAGGCGACACGCAGATAACCTGGGGGGTGGATAGCGTTTTCTGGGGCAAGACCGAGTCGCAGAATCTGGTCGACATCATCAACCAGCGTGATGGTGTCGAAGGGGTCTTTTCGGATGAAAAACTGGGACAACCCATGGTCAGGTTGCGCCAGGTATCCACCCGCGGCGTACTGGAAGCGTATTACTTGCCGTACTCGCGACAGGCAACTTATGCCGGGCGAGATGGAAGACTGCGGACCATGCCGGGTATCGAGGGCGATCGCGCCCAATATCGCAGCGGCGCAGGCCAGTGGTATCCGGGCTTCGCAGTGCGGTGGGAGCCGGACATGGCCGATGTTGACCTCGGGCTGAGTGTGTTTCACGGCTTGTCACGAGACCCATCGTTCGCCCCAATCCGCCACGACTCAGAAGCTTGGTTCGCGCCGGTATACAGCCCCGTCACACAACTGGGCCTTGATAGCCAGTACGTGACGGAGCAGACGCTTTATAAGCTTGAAGCGATCTACCGCACCGGACAGTTGGACCTGGCCCTGCGCGAGCGCAACTATGCCGCCGTGACGATAGGCCTGGAACATACGCTGGGAAGTTTCATGGGCGGTAGTGGTGATCTGGGCTTGATACTGGAATACAACCGCGACGGCATGGGCAAACGGTCTATCAATCCTTTGCAAGACGATATCGTTCTAGGGGCCCGGTATACCCTGAACGACAGCGCCGATACCTACCTGCTGGCGACAGTTGCCCTGGACAGGATCTATGCCAGTCAACTGTACAAGATCGAACTGACACGGCGCCTGGGACAGTCATTGAAGCTAACAGCCGAAGCGTTCATACCTTCGCTCAATGACGACCAAGAGTTTATCTACGGCTATCGGCGAGACGCTGTAGTCACCACATCACTAAGTTATTACTGGTAACGCGGATTACGCGAACAAAGGGACCTGTATGATCGAAATGGAACGAAAAATCAGTAAAGACATCGTGCATAAAAGTCACGACGATGATGTGCTGATCTATGATGCTCGCAATATGCTGCCCGCTTGGCTGACGAATGCCTTTGTCGACACGGCAGTTTCAGACCCGATCGCCACCGAGGCGATTCGACAGGCCTATCGCCCCTGCGGCGAACGGTGGGTATTACGCACCTTGCCCGAGCGGTTCAGCGCAGAGGCGCTGCAACGCCATGGCCTGGACAGTTGCCTGGAAGAGCTCACGACCCACTATACGCAGCAGGAAGGCGAATTCGTGCTGACGGGACTGTGGGTGCTTGAAAGCACCGAAGCCAGGTTGGGCTGTTTCGGAGAATGCACAGACCTGGGCGTTACCGAACGGCAACAGGTATATAAGGCACTTGAAAGGGTACCGGGCTACCCGCAACAGGGCATGGTGTACTACACCTTGTTCAATGATACGTCCAACTACTTTTTCTATCGCAAACATCACGAGCATGTTCCTGGACTGATGCTGATAGAAGTGGCGCGACAAGCCATGTATGCACAGTTTTACGAACACAGTGGTTATCGTCGTGGCGAAGTTTCGATTTCCATCGTCGATTTGCTCTCCTGCTTTCCTCGCTACACCGAATCGTCCTATCGGGTGGATGTACTGGTGTGTGACTACGATGAACAAACTCAGCAACGAGCGCGTAAAGTCGACAAGCGAGCGAGATTCTTCCAGAACGGTGAATTGGTCGCCGATATTCGCCTGCGCGGTGAAGCGATCAAAATGCCGGTTTTCAAGCGCATGCGAAACATCAACATCAATGCTGCACATTGGTTCCGGCCGCTCAAAGGCATACGCAACGAAGTCCTGGTGCGCCTCGACTGCGGCCGACACATCTGCGGTCACTTGGAGTTGCTGGCAATGAACGGCCTGCAGGTTCGCTGCATGGAAAAGACCATTGCCCTGGATTCACTGACCCATGGCCATGTTTATCTGTATCTGGAAAACGAAGGTATCGTGATGTTGCCCGTGCATGCGCTTCACGAACAAAGCGCAGTCGATGGACGCTCGATCAAACTCCATCTGGCGGATCTGGACCCAACGCTGCGCTATAAATGGCGAGAAGTGCTCAAGCAATTTGCTTATTTCTCCCACCAGGAAACGCTTGGCACCGATGCCATGGAGGATGCCATCCAGAAACCGGCCGCATCTCCCGTGCTGGAACTGAGTGTATGAACGACGCCTACCGGCACGTGCTCGAGCCGCTGTCCTTGTCGCCGCACCTGAAGCTGAAAAACCGCCTGTTCTTTGCCCCGATGGGCATTGATCTGGCCGATGAAAATGGCTGCTTCACCCCAGCCATGCTGGATTTCTACAAGTCCATCTTGGCAGGCGGCTGCTCCATGGCGTTTCTGAGCAATGCCACCGTGTCCGCGCAATCACGGCTTCAAAGCGCTGGCCTTGGGTTGTATGCCCCCGAGCAGGCCAACGCCCTCAAACCTCTGCTCGCCTGGTCGGAGCAGGTGGGTGTGCCGGTTGGCGTTCAGTTACAGCACTACGGCGGACAAGGCACTACGACCCTAACTGATGCGCCAGTGATGACGCCCAGCGGAGTGCCCTGTCCCCGGGTCTCCCAACTCGACCCGCATTACCGGGTTCGTGTCATGGACGAGGCAGATATCGCTGAAGTGGTTGAGCAATTTGCCCATTCAGCCTGGCTGGCCTGGGGCGCGGGCGCTCGACTGGTACAGTTGCAGGCGTCCAATGGATACCTGTTGGGGAGCTTTCTATCACCGGCAACCAACCAGCGAACCGACCGTTACGGAGGTAGCGAAGAGAACCGCGCCCGGTTGTTGCTGGAAGTGATAGAGGCTATCCAGCGCCGGACCGGCCCCCACCTGCTGATTACGGTTCGCCTGGGCATCGATGATCGTCTTGGAGAGAAGGGCCTGCAATTCAGCCAATTGAAAGAGACGGTACAGGCGCTTTGCCGGGCTGGTGTCAGCGCGTTGGAATGTTCGATGTGTGTCGGCGCCACTTTCAACCAATTCTTGACGTACTCACCGGCCATGGATGAGTACCTGCAGGCAGGTGTCAGGGCCATCAAATCGGTGTCGACCGTTGCAGTCGGCTACGCCGGTTTCATCGATGGGCTGGACAAAGCGGAACGCCTGCTGGCGGAGGGCGTATGCGATTGGATAGGCATGTCCCGAGCGCTCTTTGCCGACAACGATCTCATCAATAAGACATTTGAAGGGCGAGCGCACCAGATCAATCGCTGCCTGTGGGACGGGCAATGTTTCAAAGATAAGAGCAACCCTCGATTCGACCGGGTTTATTGCTGTGTAAACCCCAACTATCTAAGACCGGCACTCGTTTAAAGGAGCAAGACATGCACGACTTTTCAGGGAAGGTGTATTTGGTTACCGGGGGAACCAGCGGCATCGGGGCTCGGGTCAGTGAACGACTAGTGGAGGCAGGCGCGCAGTTGATCGTGCTCGCACGCGATCCTGACAAAGGCGCCAGCTTCGCCGACCGATTGGGTAGCAACTGCCAGTTCATTCAATGTGACGTGGCAGATCCGCTGCAAGTCGACGAGGCGTTCGGCATCATCAAACGGGACTACGCAAAGCTCGACGGCGCGTTCAACAACGCGGGAATCACGGCAGCGTACGGAAAGATCGCCGACTCATGCGCCGATAACTGGGAGACGGTCATGAACGTCAATGTCAATGGGACCTATCGATGCATGAAGCATGAACTGCAAATGATGCTTGCGGTCGGCCAGGGCGGCTCCATTGTCAACACGTCGTCCTGCGCAGGCGTAATGCCTATTGGCGGGCAGGCCGCCTATGTGGCCAGCAAGCACGCTATCAACGCGATGACTCAAGTGGCGGCGATAGAAAACGCGAAACTGGAAAATGACGCCTGCATTCGTGTCAATGCCGTTGCTCCAGGTCCGATTCTCGGCGGGATGAACAGCCCGGAACGCCTGCTGGCGGCGCCAGAAAATACCCAGCGAAAAATCAATGTGACCGCCATGAAACGCTTCGGCCTGGCCGATGAAGTGGCAAATGCGGTGCTCTGGTTGTTAAGCGAACAAGCCTCTTATGTGACCGGTACGATCATGCCCGTCGACGGCGGTTATGCGAGCGGAAAATTCTGATATGAAAAGCGTTTTCATTACCGGCGTCAGTCGTGGTTTCGGGCAAGCAATGGCACGCAAATTCCTGGCTGAGGGTTATCAGGTTTATGGCTGCTCGCGAACGCCCCCCGACATGCTGCATCACCCTAGTTTCCATTGGGGTGCCGTCGACATGAGTCGCCTCGAGCCACTGGCGGCAGAACTTGAAGCGCTGTTCACTCAATGGCGCTGCGACACCTTTGACCTGGTGGTACTCAATGCCGGAATGTTCGGCCCCTCCCCGCGCAAGGCCAGTGACATCAGCCTGGGCGAGTTCCAGACCGTACTGAACGTCAACCTGATCGCTAACAAGATCATCCTCGACCTGCTACTGAGCCGCTTCAGCATCAAACAATGCCTGTTTTGCGCCTCGATCGCGGGCGTGCGCCTGAGAGCCGGGACACTGGCCTACGGGGTGTCCAAGGCCGCCCTCAACGCGATGGCGCAAGTCTATGCATCGGAAAATCCGCAGAGCTTCTTCGCGGTGCTGGGATTGTGCAACATGCAAACCGATCTGTTGAAAAACGCTTTGGATGGCCCCCATGTCCGGGACTTCCCGGAAATTTGCGCCTTGCGAGATCGCGCAACCATGGAGGGTTACGTCACCCCGGCGACGCAACGCGCCGAGCAGGTGTGGGACTTGTTTGACGGCGGCCTTCACAAGTATCTGGTGTCAGGCCAGTTCAAGGAAATCAGAACGCTGACGGACCAGTAATCAACCTGTTTCAACCCGGTCGAACGTTTCGCAAGCAGGCCCGTGCCCTGTTTGACGGCCGGGTCATTCGACAATCACTCGCCATATTGCCCCTCGACACGCCGTTGCCCCATTACGCCCAGGCCGATACAGTCATCACATCGACCAAGGACGAACGCATAATGCTCAAATTCAACCGTAATCGACTGTCAGCCGTTTCGCTATTGGCTATCGCACTGACACTCACCAGTTGTAAGACCCCGCCATCCACCCCTACCAGCGCAGTATTACCCACCGCTCCGGAAATCTCGTCCGGCTACCGCACCGACCTGCAGACTCGCCGCGCCGACAGGCATATGGCCGCTGCGGCCAACCCGCTGGCGGCCGAGGCGGGGCGGGAGATGCTCCGACGCGGCGGCTCGGCCATCGACGCAGCGATTGCGATGCAGGCGGTGCTGACCCTCGTGGAACCCCAATCGTCGGGCATTGGCGGCGGTGCGTTCATTGTGCTGTGGGATGGCGAGGCCGTGCGCACCTACGACGGCCGCGAAACAGCACCGGCCGGCGCCAGCGAAAGACTTTTCCTGCAGGCCGACGGCAAACCCATGCCGTTTACCGCCGCTCAGATCGGCGGCCGCTCCGTTGGCACCCCGGGGGTGTTGCGCGCGCTGGAACTGGCCCACCGCAAACACGGCCGGCTGAAATGGGCGACGCTGTTCGAACCGGCCATCGCACTGGCGGAGCATGGTTTCGCGATTTCCCCCAGGCTGCATTCATTGATCGCGACCGACCCATCCTTGCCGGGCTCGCCGGACATGGCGGCATACTTTCTCAATGCCGATGGCAGCCCGAAGGCAGTCGGCACCGTCCTGAAAAATCCGGCATTGGCGGGGGTGCTCAAGCGCATCGCCAACGAAGGTCCCGATGTTTTGTACAAAGGGCCGGTTGCCGAGGAGATCGTCGCCAAGGTGCAGGGTCACACCAACCCCGGCAGCCTTTCGCTGAACGACCTCCAGGGCTACACCGCACGGGAGCGGCCCGCATTGTGCACCGACTACAAGCGCTGGCAAATCTGCGGCATGCCACCACCGTCTTCGGGCGGGGTTGCCGTAGCACAGATCCTCGGGACGTTGCAGGCCCTGGAACAGCGCGACAGCAACGCGGACCTCGCCCCCTTGAAACACCTCAAGACCGATAAACCTGCCGGCATTGAA
>Ga0307408_100002778_pt1 | contig 12156 bp, 7 predicted proteins | sample 322Cmetagenome_FD_202116 | JGI IMG/M metagenome (GOLD analysis project Ga0307408, IMG submission 202116) | Maize rhizosphere microbial communities from greenhouse at UC Davis, California, United States - 322HYB-C-3 | ecosystem: Host-associated > Plants > Roots > Rhizosphere > Soil | place: USA... | reverse complement strand
GATCAATAGCAAATTTATGGCTCTCCAGTTAAGGCGAAAAACGCACGAATCGATCGTGTATATCGACAAGGACTCGGCGCCGCGGATCATGCCGAATGGGGAGGATTTTATCCTTGAAGATATTCCCATCGGCACACGCGTTATATACCCGAACCCGCCGATAAAAGGCTTGCCAAACAGGGAGGCGGCGATCAGGTATGCGGTGAATCATCCGCTCGAGATGGAGCCGCTTTATGCGCTGCTGGAGCCCGGGATGCGGGTGACGATCGCGATGGACGACATTTCGCTGCCGCTGCCGCCGATGGCGACGCCGGACATGCGGCAGTCGATGCTGGAGGTCGTGCTGGACATGTGCGCGGCGAACGGGGTCGATGACATCCATTTGATCGTCGCGAATTCGCTGCACCGCAAGATGACCGAGTGGGAGATGAGGCGGATGGTCGGGTCGGCCATTTTCAACGAGTATCACCCCGACCGCTTCTATAACCACGACGCCGAGGACGACAACGAGCTCGTCACACTCGGTCACACCCGCCACAACGAGCCGCTGCGGGTCAACAAACGGGCGATCGAGAGCGATCTGCTCATCTATCTCAACATCAATCTGGTCCCGATGGACGGTGGGCACAAGTCGGTAGCGGTAGGATTGTGCGATTACGAGAGTTTAAGAGCCCACCATGAGCCGCAGACCATCCGCGATTCGCATTCGTACATGGACCCGCCGGCGTCGGAACTAAACCACAAGGTCATCCGGCTCGGAAAACTCGTCGATGAGAACTGCAAGGTCTTTCACATCGAGACCGCGTTGAACAACAAGATGTTCCCTGAGGGCTACGACATCCTGACGCGGAACGAGGACGAGTTTTCGTTCGCCGACCGGATGAAGTGGGAAGCGATGAAGCGGACGTTTTCGAAGCTGCCTCGCGGAGCCCGTCGAAAGATGCTGCACGCCATTCCTGCACAATATGAATTAATTGGCTGTTACGCCGGCAAAACCGAGCCCGTACACGATAAGATCCTCGAGCTGAATTACCGGCAGTACGAGATCCCGGTAAAAGGCCAGTGCGACATTTTGATCTCCGGCATCCCGGACATCTCGCCGTACAACGTCTACTCGGCCCTGAACCCGCTCCTCGTGCAGGTGATGGCGCTCGGGTATCACTTCAACATGTACCGGAACAAGCCGCTGTTGAGAAAGGGCGGGGTGATGATCATTACGCATCCTTGTTTCGACGAGTTTGACCACAATTTCCACCCGTCATACATCGAGTTTTTCCACCGTCTGCTCCCAGAATCGCGTGACGCGTTTTATTTAAGGGAAAAATACGAGAGGGAATTCGCGACGAACCCGGCATACGTCGAGATGTACCGCCGCGGCAATGCTTATCACGGCGCTCACCCGTTCTTTATGTGGTACTGGGGCGAGAACGGCCGGCAGCACGTCGGGAAGGTGATCGTCGCCGGGGCCGAGAACGCCCACGTGCCTGAGATGCTTGGCTGGGAGCGGGCCGACAATTTGACCGAAGCGATCGCGATGGGCCGCAGCTACATGGGCCGCAACGCCGAGATCACGATGCTGCACCAGCCGGTGATCGGGCTGTGCAACGTAACAGATTGACTGAGAAAGTAAGGCAATTTCGACAGACCTAATTGGAGGTAAACTTATATGTCAACAACACCGCAAATGACTCCCGAAATGGAAACTTTGAAAACCCGGCTCAAGGCGACCTGGATGGCCGGCGATTTCGGCATTATCGCCCGCATGATCGAGCGCGGCGGCGACGAGTTTGTCGATAGCATCGGGATCAAGCCTGGAATGAAGGTTCTCGATGTGGCGTGCGGCACCGGCAACACGGCGATCCCCGAGGCCAAGAACGGCGCAGACGTGACCGGGGTCGACATCGCGACAAACTTGCTCGAACAGGCACGGGCGCGCGCCGAAGCAGAAGGCTTAAGTATCAAATTTGACGAGGGCGACGTCGAGGCCCTTCAGTACGAAGATGACAGTTTTGACGCGGTCGTCACAATGTTTGGTGCGATGTTCGCCCCACGGCCGGATGTTACGGCCAGCGAGATGAAACGTGTCTGCAAACCGGGCGGGTTCATCGCCATGGGAAATTGGACGCCCGAGGCTTTTGTCGGTCAGATGTTCAAGATCGGCTCGACGCACGTGCCGCCGCCGCCGGGAATGTCGGTGCCGGTGCAGTGGGGAAGCGAAGACATTGTCCGCGAAAGATTTGCCGACGGCATTTCCGATCTTCAGCTTAACCGCCGAAAGATAATGTTCACGTTCGACGGGACGCCGGAGGAGGTTGTGGAGCATTTCAGGCAGTACTTTGGTCCGACCAACAGGGCTTTCGCCTCGCTCGACGAGGCCGGTCAGGCCGCGCTGCGTAAAGATCTGGTGGATCACTGGACCAAGCACAACCAGGCAACCGACGGCACGACGAAGGTGGAGGGCGAGTATTTGGAAGTCATAGCGAAAAAGGCGTAGAGCAAGCTGGGCCGCGGCGACGCGATTTTTCTCTTCGCCGGCTCGCGGCGAAAAGTTTAAGCATGATGGCGTGTTCGCGATGGCCATGAACAGCATGTCGACGGAACTCGAAACCCGTTCCGACAGTCGGAATTATGCGTGCACATTCTAAAAAGATGTCGTCGCTCAATCAACCCATCGTATTCACTTTTTTGCTAATTTTCGGGGCCTACATATCGGCCGCCCCGGCTCAGACTCGGCCGCCGGCACCATATTCCGACCGCGGGGCGTGCCCGTTCGAATGCTGCACTTACCGGCAGTGGACGGTGGATAAAGCGACGGTAATACGCTCGGCGATGAGCGATTCGTCGCCGGTCGCGTTTCGGCTGGCGAAGGGCGAACGGGTTCGCGGCATCACCGGCGTGGTGATCACTTCGCAGCCCGGCATCGCGGAGGCCCTGAAAGCGACCGAGCAGAACGGCGTCAGGATACGACGCAGCGATCAAATTTACCTTTATACCAACCTGGGCGAAGGATTTGTAAAAGGTTGGCTAAAGGGCCGATTTTTTCAGGCCGAGGTGCTCGACTCCGACCTTTTCAAGATCGTTCGGCAGCCGCGGTCGGTATGGTGGGTGAAGGTCCGCAACCGCCAGGGCAAGATTGGCTGGAGCCGCGAGCCGGAGCATTTCGGGAATATGGATCAGTGCGGCTGACCCCTTGACAAGCGTCGAAGCAGTTTGAAATGAAGTTATCACCAACAGAGATATTTAAGGACAAGAACATCTTTTTCATCGGCGGGACCGGGTTCGTCGGGAAGGTGACGTTGTCGATGCTGCTGAATAACTTTCCGGATGTGGGGAAAGTGTACGCGACGGTTCGGGCGAGAGACGAAAACGAATCGCGGACGCGGTTTTGGATGAGCATTGTGACTTCGCGGACGTTCGACCCGCTGAGGGAGAAGTACGGCGAAAAGTTCGAAGATTTCATACGCGAAAAGGTGGTGCCGGTCAACGGCGATGTCGGGAACGAGTTTCTGGGGCTGGATGAGGACGAGGCTCGTCGCATTATGCAGGACACCGACGTCATAATCAATGGCGCCGGCAATGTGACGTTTAACCCGCCGCTGGAAAGTGCGTTGAGGACCAATGTGGTCGGTTCGCACAACATCATCACGATGGCACGGATGATGAAAAAACCGCGGTTGGTGCACGTCTCGACGTGTTTCGTGGCGGGTAAGCGCGACGGTCCGATATGGGAGAACGAGCCGGTTGTAGGGTATTTTCCGCGGAAGAACGAGCTGGTCGGAACGACCTTCGACGTCAATCGCGAGGTCGAGGATTGTGCAAGGTTGAGCGAGCAGGCGCGTCAGGAGGCGGACGATGCGGTGCAGGTGGCCAAATTCCGCGAGGCGGCCCGCGAGCGGTTTATCGAAGAGGGCCGCGACCCCGACGACGAATCCGAGCTGAAATCGGCCATATTCCGAGAGCGAAAAATGTGGGTCCGCGAGCGGACCACTGAACTCGGTGCCGAGCGGGCCGAATACTGGGGCTGGACGAACATCTATACGTACTCGAAATCGCTCGCCGAGCAGATCATCGCCCAGCAGGACGACATCGTAAAGGTGCTCGTGCGGCCGTCGATCGTTGAATCTTCGAACCAATACCCGTTTCCGGGATGGAACGAGGGATTTACGACGACGGCCCCGCTCATCCTGATCGCACTCCGCGGGCAGCCGATCATCCCCGTCAACGAAAAGTTAATACTCGACATTATTCCGGTAGACATGGTGTCGGGTGTCATCATCGCCGCTGCGATGAATGCACTGGTCGATGATAACCCGCCGCTGGTTTTCCAGGCGTCATCGGGCGATTCGAACCCGAACGACATGAAGCGCATCGTCGGGCTCGTCGGATTGTATAAGCGACAGCATTTTGAGGAAAAAGAGTCAGGCAACAAGCTCGCGAACAAACTGGCCGGAATGGTCGAGACGCAGACCGTAAAGCAGCGGACGTATGAGTTGACGTCGGCACCGATGCTTAACAAACTGGCGAAACGTGCCGATACGCTGCTCGATAGAGCTACCCCTCGATGGGGCGGCGGGCGGATCGGCAACATCGTCTCCGACATACGCAAATCGGTCGAGGATTTCGAGCGGACGACGCAAGAGACGATGGATGCCTTCGAGATGTTCAAGCCGTTCATGATCGACAACGAGTATCTGTATCGTTCGGACAATGTCCGGGCCCTGATGTCGATAGTAAAGGAACGCGAAAAGTCGCTGCTCCCCTGGTATCCGGAAAAGCTGGACTGGTACGAATATTGGCTCAACGTCCATTTCCCGGGAATGCGGAAATGGGTCCTGCCGACGCTCGAGGAAGAGCTGAAGATCCAGGAAAGGCGGTCGTACACTTACAAAGACCTTCTCGATCTTTTCGACACCTCGACGAAGCGGTTTCCGACCCGCGTCGCGATGCGGATCGAGAGGAACGGGCGGAAGGAGCAGTACACCTTTGAGGACGTTCGTGAATTGACGCTGCGAGCGGCGGGTTTTCTAGCGGCGAACGGCATCGGTCAAGGCGACCGCGTCATACTGTTCGCGAACAACATGCCCGAGTGGGGAATGACCTACTTCGGCATTCTAAAAGCCGGCGCAACCGTGATACCGATCGACCCGGCGAGTTCGATGGAAGAGATCGCGAACTTTGCAATAAAAGGCGAGGCTGCCGCGATTGTGATCAGCCCAAAACTTGCTGGCGAAAATCCGGATCTCGCGGACAAGGTTGCGGAGGCCGGTGCGGACGTCAAGGTGTGGACGTTCGACGAGGTCTTCGAGATGCCGAGCGAGATCGAGGAGGCGAACAGACTTGCCCTGCTTCCGCCGAAAGTGCTGGGGAACGCGGTCGCGTCATTGATCTTTACCTCCGGCACGACCGGCACACCGAAGGCGGTGATGCTGTCGCACAAGAATTTCACGAATATGGTGTCGATGCTGTCGAGCGTGCTCGACATGGACATCACCGACGGGGTTTTGTCGGTGCTTCCGATGCACCACACCTTCGAGTTTTCCGCCGGTTTTCTGACACCGTTTTCGAACGGCACGCAGATCACTTATCTGGACGAGCTGTCGAGTGAGGAATTGAGCCGGGCGATCGAGAACGGACACGTCACGGGAATGGTCGGCGTCCCCGCGTTGTGGGAGATGCTTCACCGGCGGATCAAGACACGATTGCGTGAGAACGGCGACTGGATCGCCGACATCGCGGAAAACGTCATCGAGTTTAACGCGTGGCTGCGCGACAACACGCCATTCAACCTCGGACCGATCGTGTTTTTCCCGATCCACCAGGGAATGGGCGGCAATATGCGCTACCTGATCTCGGGCGGCTCGGCCCTAAGCGAAAAGGTGCAGAAGGACCTGCACGGGCTCGGATTCACGATCCTCGAGGGTTACGGTCTCACCGAATCATCTCCCGTGCTCACGGTCGCGAGACCGGCAAACAAGTTGATGCGCGGGAGTGTCGGTAAACCGCTTCCCGGCGTCGAGGTCAGGATCGATAGCCCGGACGAAAACGGCGTCGGAGAGGTGCTCGCACGCGGGCAGAACGTGATGCTCGGCTATTACAAAAATGAAGAAGCGACCGAGTCCGTGCTGCACGACAGATGGCTGCGGACGGGCGACCTTGGGCGCCTGGACGAGGACGGGAATCTCTACATCGTCGGTCGCTCCAAGGACGTCATCATCGATTCCAACGGGAAAAACATTTACCCGGACGAGATCGAGGACCTTTACGGCAAATCGGGTTATATCAAGGAGCTCAGCGTCGTCGGTCTGCCGGACGACGACGGCGGCGAGAAGATAGCGTCCCTGGTCGTGCCGGATTATGAATTCGATATCGCGTTGTCGCGTACCGAAGTAAACAAAAAGGTCGAGGAACATTACCGCGAGGTATCGGCCGGTCTGCCGTTCTTCAAGCGCGTTAAGGTACTGCACGTCACACCGTTCGAGCTGCCGAGGACCGCCACGCGGAAAGTGAAACGACCCGAGGTCGTAGAGATGCTGCAGGCCTTGGAGGATCGTGCAAAGAACAAAACCAAAGCGGCCGTCGAGGCTAAGGGCGACGACAATTCGCTTTGGATCCGAAAGATCGTCGCGAGCGTTTCGAACCGGCCGCTGTCCGACGTTTCCCTCGAAGACAAGCTAACCGATCTCGGTTTCGACAGCCTGATGTTCGTCGAGCTGCAGGCGGCGGTCGAGGACGCCGGCGGCCAGGTTCCGTCGCCAGACACGCTCAACGAGGTGCAAACGGTACGCGAGCTTTTGACCGCTGCGAAACGGTTAGACAAGTCGAAGAGGCTCGCTGACGAGCCGCGGATCGAGGTAAAAAAAGAGGACGAGGAGATCGTTATACCCTCGATCGTTCGGCGCATCGGGAATGCGGTCGTGGACTTCGCACAGGACACATTGTACGAAGGCGTGCTCGACACCGAGATCGACGGGCATGGCAACGTGCCGATGCATACGAATTTCATTGTCGCCCCGAACCACACGTCGCACCTCGATACTGGGCTCGTAAAAAAAGCACTTGGTAAAGATGTCGCCGAGCAGACGGTGGCGGTGGCGGCGGCGGACTATTGGTTCGACACGAAATATAAGCGGGCGTACATGAGCAACTTTACGACGCTCGTGCCGATCGAGCGGACCGGAAGCTTGCGGCAGTCACTGCGCCACGTAACGCAGATCCTCAACGAAGGCTACAACGCATTGATCTTTCCCGAAGGCGGCCGGCAGGAAAGCGGCCGGATCGCCGAATTCAAGCCGATCATCGGTTACCTCTCGCTCAACCAGAAGATCGGGATCTTGCCGATATATATCTGGGGCACGTACGAGGCCTTTCCGAAGGGTGTCGTCATCCCGAAACGCACAAGCATCGGGGCGAAGATCGGGGCAAAGGTTGGCCGCTTTCTCGAGTATGAAGAGCTCAGAAAGATGACCGACGGCGTACCAAACACCGAGGCCTACCGCCTGATCGCCGCCCGCGTTCAGCACGAGGTCGAGAACCTTCGCGACGGCACGCGTGAAAAATTCGACGTCGCCGGGACGCGTAAGAAGTGGCGGGCCGAGCGGCGCAGGTCGCGAAAACAAGAGCCCGTGATCGAAGCCTGATCCAATGGCCAAAACCAAGGCACCTGCAAAATCAAAAGCGATCGCGAAACTTCCGGCGAAGAAAATTCTTATCACGGGCGGAACGGGATTCCTCGGTACGCACATCGTCAGGCAGTTTTTGGCGGCCGGCGAGAAAGATCTTCGCGTTCTGTCCTCGAGCGTGCCCGAATGGATGAAGGACGCCGGCGTTGAGCCGATCGAGGGATCGGTGACCGAGGTTGCGGACGTCGCCGCGGCTGTGCGCGGTGCGTCGGCGATATTTCATCTCGCCGGAAAGGTGTCGCGCGACAACGAAGACGCCGCGGCGATGAACAAGATCCACCTGCAAGGCACGCGCCTGCTCTGCGAGGCCGCGAAAGAGGCGGGCGTGGACACGATGGTCCTTGCCTCCTCGAGCGGGACGATCGCAGTAAGTGAAGACGAGCAGATTTTCGACGAGACATTCCCGCAGCCCGTGGAGATATTTTCCCGTTGGGCCTACTACGCGTCGAAATACTACCAGGAGCGGGCCGCGCTGGAGAATTTCGACGGCGACGGCCGCAGACTGTCGATAATGAATCCGTCGCTGTTACTGGGGCCGGACGACGAAAGGTTGAGCTCGACGAAACCGGTACTCGATTTTCTGGGCCGAAAGATCCCTTACACGCCGAGCGGCGGGTTGAATTTTGTCGACGTGCGCGACGCGGCGAGGGCATTCATCTCGGCTTTGGAAAAGGGCCGCCACCAGGAGAAGTATCTCCTTGGGGCCGCGAACATGACGTTCGAAGAGTTCTTCGGAAGGTTGGAAAGGCTGAGCGGGGTGCGGGCGCCGATGCTCAGGGTGCCGAAACGATTGGCGATGGTCGGATCGAGCTTTGTCGAGTCGGTGTTCAAAAACTGGGGCAAGACGTCGCCGGTCGCATCGAAGGAGGTCGATCAGGCTGAGCATTTTTGGTATTTCGATTCTTCAAAGGCTGAGGAAGAGCTGGGATTCGCCCCTGGCGACCCGCAGGAAACCTTGAACGACACCATCAAATACCTGAATGAGAATTTCCTCGGTCACGGGTCTTTGTGATCGGCGTCACACTCCACAGCCGATCTCGAACTCCTTGATCTCGACCGGACGTCCGTTCCGCATCTCGAAGGCCGCCGCGAACTCGCCCTCGTAATACGCACCGTTCAAAACGATCTCCAACCTGCCGTCGCCGTTGAGATCGGCGATCGCGGAGATCCGGTTCTCGGTCGGTGCGCCGAAATCGATCCGTCGTGTGATAAAGTCGCCCTTCAAAAGATAATCGGTCACCACTTTCCCCGAAGCTTTGCGAAGCAGCACAAACGAGTAGTCGCCCACCGCCGCGCTCGATGAAAGGCCGTTTCGGAAGTATGTCGCAGAGAGCACCACCTCGTCGACACCGTCGCCTTCGAGATCTACGCGGTACGCTTCGGCGATCTTCACGACCGGCTTCAAGATCTTCTTTTTCTTTAGGAAACTCGCGACCGCCGCTCGATATACGGCAACGTTCGGGTCGACCTTTTGGACCGGCCGCGGCAGCAGATCCCACTTGGCCGCCGTCCCGATCGCGACTCCGTGGTCCTGCTGCAGATCGAACTCGTATCTAAAAAAATCCTGACAGACGTCCTCGGTCTCGCCCTGTTTCGCGAGCGTCACGCCACCCTCTTCGACACCCGTCGGGCCCACGAGCACGAACTCGAATGAGCTTCCGGTTTTCGGCGCGATCCTCGACGGCGGCACCCACCTGCCGTCCCGCACGCCGCCCAATAGGCCGCGTGTCTTCAATTCTACGATCGGGATCACCGCGGTCTGAGGCATCGCCGAGGCGGAAACCGCACAGGTCAACATAAAGATCTTAATTGCGTTCTTGATCATCGGAGTCTGCGACCGTTCCGTTCCCGCGGCCAAATCCCTTATAAGCAAAATAAATGACGAGCCCGACCGCGATCGCGATCAGTATCGGTAAGCCTTCTTTCTTGAAATCGACATTCGCGAGCAGCCATCCGATCAGTCCTAACGAGAGCACTGCGGCCAGAACCCCAAGCGGCGTCGAAAACTTTGCCGGCGGAACATCGCGTCGCTGCCTGAAAACCGGCAGCGCAAGACACGTCGTCGCGTAAACAAGCAAACGTGTGACCGCGGCGATCGTGACGGCGGTCAAAAAGGTCGTGAATATGGTGAGTAGGAGCACGACAGCCCCGGTCAGCACGATCGCGGCGACCGGCGTCTTGTATTTGTCGTGTGTTTTCCCAAAAACTAAGGGAAGTTCGCTTTGTTCTGCCATGGCGAACGGGATCCGCGAAGACGAAAGAAACCCGCCGTTGAGGTTTCCTAGGACCGAGATCAAGGCCCCTACGGCAATGAAGCCCGCCCCGAACGATCCCATGAAATTGCCGGCGGCGTCAGCGAGGGGTGTTTTTGATGCCGCGAGTTCGGGCAGCGTGCCGATGGCGACGGCCTGAACTATGAAGAAGAGCACTGCACAAAAGCCAAGGGCGGTAAGCAGCGCGAACGGAACGTTTTTTTGCGGATCTTTCGTTTCGCCCGCGGGAATCGCCGCCGCCTCGAAACCCATGTAGGCGTATAGAAGCATCAATATCGCGGCGGGAAAGGCGGCCGTTTCGGGCACTGCTGTAAATTTGAAGTTGGCGGGATCGATAAAGAAAACGCCGACCACGGCAAAGATCAGCAAAGGGACGATCTTTCCGACGGCGAAAACATTTGTAACGATCGCCGATTCGCGGACACCGAGCAGGTTAACGGCGGTGATGCCGGACACGACGACCGACACGATCGCCACTCTGGTAAAACCTTCTGCGACGCCGCCGAAAAAATAAGCCAGATAGCTGAGCATCGCGTTGCAGTTGGCCGCAAACGTCGCCACGCGGACGATCCAGTAAAGCCAGCCGACCTCGAAACCGATCTCCGGTCCGAACGCTTCTTTAGCGTACAAATACATCCCGCCCGTCGTCTGAAATCGACTGGAGACTTCCGAAAAGCAGAGCACGATAAGTCCGACGATGACCGCGCAAGCCGCAAACGCAAACAGGCTAAAACTGCCGATCAGTCCAAAGACGCCGGCCGGAAGGATGAAAATGCCGGTCCCGATGATGGTGTTGACCGTGACCGCGGTCAGGTCCCAGCGGCCTAAGCCTCTTATCAGTTTTTCGCTCATCTTCTGCGGGCGGGAAGGGCTTCTTTCCCGGATGCCCTTTGTTTATACTCTATCGGAGTATCGGCCGCAAAATTACCCATTTCGCATTAACTTATGAGACCAATGAGAACCGTTGCCGCGATTATGTCGGCGAGCTTGATCATTTTCATTTCGACCGCGAACATCCTTGCGAACGACAGGGAGATCAAGCCGCCACGAGATTACGCGCCGCCTATTTTCCAGAGTTCCCGCGAGCTTGATGAGGTTCTGCGATCTTCGATCAATGACGTTATTGCAGGGCGCAAAAACGGTCCCTTCAACCCCGGGGAGATCGCTGCAACGTTGATCGATCTGAGGCATCCGTCCGTGATCCGAACGGCGGCCGTCGACGGCGAGAGGCAGCTTTATCCGGCCAGCGTAGTTAAGATGTTTTATTTGGCCGCCCTCGAGCGCCAGCTCGCGGACGGCAAGGTCACAATGACGCCGGAGCTGCAGCGCGGTCTGCGGGACATGATCGTCGATTCGTCGAACGAGGCGACCCAGTACATCCTCGACGTCCTGACCGATACCTCGAGCGGGGCGGAGCTTCCGTCGGCATCATTCGTCAAATGGCAGTACAAGCGCAACCGTGTCAATCGATTCTACTCAGCAATGGGGTTCACCAACATCAACGTCAACCAAAAGACTTTTTGCGAGGACGCCTACGGGATCGAGCAGCAATCACGCGGTTACAAAGGGCAGAACCGCAATATGTTAACGACCGACGCGACCGCCCGCCTGCTGGCGGAGATCGTGTCGGGCCGAATGAACACGCCCGAGAGAACGAAAGCGATGATGGACTTGATGGACCGGAACTGGTCGAAGCCTTCGGAAGACGCGGACAGCCAGGCGGCCGGGTTCACGGGCAAGGCTTTGAAGGACCTGAAGATCGACGGCGCGAAACTGTGGTCGAAGGCCGGGTGGACCAGCCGTTCACGCCACGACGCGGCGTACGTCGAGACCCCGGACGGTCTCAGATTTGTTCTTGTCATTTTTACCGAAAACCACGCGAACGAGCGCGACTTCATCCCCGACGTCGCGGGTAGAGTGATCCAAAGGCTGCGACGGGCGAATTCGTAGACGGCGTTGGTCTTTGGCGGCTGTGTGTCGCGTTTACTGGATCTCGAGCGCTTCGATCACATCGCGCATCTCGGCGAACGGCGCCGGCGGGAGGTCGCCCGTTTTTCTTTCGAAAAGGTATCTTTCTGCGTGTTCCGCGGCTATCGGTCGCGAGAAGTAAAATCCCTGGCCGTGAGTGCAGCCGAGCTTGTGCAGCGCTTCGAGCTGGGCGGCGGTCTCGATCCCTTCGGCCACGACCTCCATTTCGAGGTTGC
>Ga0307408_100002774_pt1 | contig 12163 bp, 10 predicted proteins | sample 322Cmetagenome_FD_202116 | JGI IMG/M metagenome (GOLD analysis project Ga0307408, IMG submission 202116) | Maize rhizosphere microbial communities from greenhouse at UC Davis, California, United States - 322HYB-C-3 | ecosystem: Host-associated > Plants > Roots > Rhizosphere > Soil | place... | reverse complement strand
ATAGCTTGGGTACTAAGAGCTGGATTTCTCAATAGTACATCTTTAAAGTATCCCGGAGCTACACCTGTAATTAAGGATGCCTTTTTTAACGCAATAGGCTCTAGCCATTCGCCCAGTTTCATACTCCACCAATGCTTGCTAAATTTTTTTTCTGTGCCTGGCCATTTATGAACCCAAGGATCGATATAGTCTATTCCATATTTAATTCCCGTCTTATCATGTACAAGTCGGCCTAAAAGAGCAGCAAAATGGGATGGAATGGGAATGTATAAAAAATCAGCGCCTTCTTCTTTAATGATTTTAATAATTCTCTTATACATTTGGTAAAAACCTCTAATGCCAATATCGCCTACAAGTCTTAAGGGTTTTGATGGCAAAGCATCAACTTTTTCTATACGCAGATTGTCTGGTAGAAGTTTTACTAGATTCCAGTCAAGCTCTTCTTCATAATTGCTTTCATGCACAGTAATAATGATAGGTTCCCAATTGGAGCTTGGCAGATGCTGCGCGAATAACCGACTCCTATGGACTGCTGCCAAATTTGATGGAGGGAAATGTGGCGAAACTATGATGATTCGTTTCATGCTTTTATAGTGTCTTTTACGACATAAAGAACTTTGGTACTTTCCTTTTCCCAATTGTATTTTTCTTTAGCCAGAATATAAGAGTTTTGTTTGTATTCATTCAGCAATGCCCTGTTTTCAAATAACTCTTGTATATAGGCTGCCAACTGATCTGCACTACCTGAAGAGTACACCTTTCCAATTGTGGGATGCGAATTGAGAAGTTGCTTTTGGGCAAGGGTATCGGATGCAATAATTGCTAAGCCTGATATCATATAGCTAAATATTTTATTTGTGAGGCAAAGCTGACGGTTTTTTGGATAGCTTACCTCAGTTGCTAGCCCTATGTCAAACTGGCTTGAGAAGGTTGATATATCATCAGGACTAATTGGATTGTGATAAATTAACTTCACTTCTGTGCTAGAAATCAAATTGTCAAAGGAATCGACGGTTTCCTTTTTTATCTCTCCTAATAAATGAAGTTCGATGTTCTTGTTTTTTAGGATATTTAACGCTTGAATTACGTCCTCAATACCGCGATGTTTTCCAATTGTTTGAGAAAACCAAAAAAGTTTTAATTCTTTTTGGGTATTTAAGGATACCGTGGATTGATTATTGAACGGAAAGACGTTATTTATTAGAACGGGGGTTAGGCTGGGGTACAGACATTTATACATCTCAGCAATAAGTGGACTAGCAGCTGTAAAATAATCAAGTTTTGAGAGAAACTTATCTTCAATGAACGATTTTAACTTAAAGTCCATATTCTGAGGATCGTCTGTAACCTCATTCCTGTGAAAGTCTTCTGCGTCAAATCCACACTTCACTCCTCTCTTTTTGGCAGCATAAATAGCTGCAGGTAAAGCTGCAAGATTGTGGGCGATGTAGATGTCGGCGGGATGTTTGCATGCTTCTCTACATAGTAAAAAAGTGCACCTGCCAATAGCTAATTCGGCGACTCCATGTTTTAATCCAATTTTATCTCCTGCAATTCGGCTTAATTTGTGAAAAAGCCTGCTTATCCAGTAGGTAATTTTATCTTCTTTAGGTGTTCCTCCTACCCTAATAGCCTGCCAAGGCTTTTTAGCAAGAAGCATTTCGTCCGATGCGGTCGCCCAATCATTCCAGTATTGATAGATAACAGTTACATCATAACCATTCTGAGATAAAACATCTGCTTCCTTTACCAGGCGAGGGTTAACTGAAGGTTGCCCAGAAGTAATTAAAACAATTTTTAAGGCCAAGGACTATTATTTAAGCTGTATTTCTGTTTAGAATATTTATTTCTTAGAAACTGTTGTAGATTTCAAGGTATGCTTTAGCAATGCTATTATCACTAAATCTAGAAACCGCAGTTTCATAGCATTTTTTTCTATCTAAAAATCTGATTTGACTTATCTGTGCTGACATTTCTTCAACAGAACTACTTAGGAAACCGGTAACCCCCGGTTCAATACCTTCTGGTACGCCACCATTTCGGAATCCTAAAACAGGCGTACCGCAAGCGAAGGCTTCCGGAATAATAATTGGAAAAGGCTCAAACCATTCTATAGGGGTTAGTAATGCGGAAGCATTACCTAAAAAATGATTTTTTTGTGCATCATTTACTACCCCTATATACTTAATTTGATCACCGTCAATCAGCGGTTTAATCTCTTCTTCGAAATATTCTTTTTCTTCTCTTAAGGTTGATATATTTCCTGCAATTATCAATTTCCGATTGGTCATTTTCGCCACCTTAATGGCACTATGAGCGCCTTTACAGCGTTCAAGTCTTCCTAAAAAAGCAAGATAAGCGTCTTCCGGTACCTGATCGTTAAAATCATACTTTTCCAATGGAGCGCAATTATATACTGTTTTCCAGGTGCTTTTTGATGTTTTACCAGTATTTACTATAGCGTCCGAAACAGCGGTATAAATTAGGTTTTTAGGAGCCACTTTGTCATACCAGTTAATATTCCTGATATTGACGTAACGCATGTAGGTTTGAATTTTTCTAATCTTTGATCTTAGAAAAGGCGCAAGAAATGCTAAACGCCCAAAGTTATGGAGTACATCATGGTTTTTTATCTCTTTTTTTAAGATTTGATATAATTCCAACGATACTTTCCAATCGATCTTGTTGTCTAACTCTCCATTACATCCGTAAGTGATTAGTCGGTCAGGCGACTTCGAATTTGGTCCTGCAATCAATGTTACTTTATGCCCCATCTTAACGTACTGATTCGCAAGATCAAAAACAACCCGTTCTATTCCGCCGTAATGCTCAGGTGGGACAGGAATAAATGGGTCCATTAAAAGTATTATATTCATTTTAAACAAATTAAAATCGTATTTTATTTGGCAGGCTGAGCTGCATCTTAGCATAAATAAACATCATTTCTCTACCCATCTCTTCAGTGATTCTGGTATTGGTAACCTTAATTTCTAAATGCTCTTTCCTTTTGTGTTTTTTAATTAGGTCGATGATTCTATTTTTAATACTTTCTGGATTATTAAATTCGAACAACCAGCCATTTTCATTTTCTTTAATAATTTCTCTAAGCCCCCCAATATTAGTTCCCAGAACAGGAGTTTTGACAGCGAGAGATTCATATGCAACAAAAGGGCCCGTTTCCAGCCAAAGTGAAGGAACACAAAGAACATCTAAAGAGGACAAGAAATCAGGAACATCAGAATTAGGGAGACTATCCAGCCAGGTGCAATTAGTAAATTTTGATGCTCTTTTTTTAAGGCCTTGAAAGTAGGCCGTTTCGTCTGGCTGCGGTAGACCAACAATTTTAAGGTGGAATTCAGTTTCATTGATGCATTCCAGGGCAGATAGTAAAACGTGAAGACCCTTTACCTGTGTAATTCTTCCAATAAAACCAATTGTAAATATTTCATTTATAGCCTTGGGTTGTTTTATAGGAACTTGATCAATTGCCTGTCGACATACATGAAGACGCGTAGGACTAAAGCCATTGCTCAGGAACATCAATCGTTGCCACTCACTTACTACTATTATTGCATCACAGCAATTACTAATCCTCGAAAAAAAATTTATCTTATTTTTTGCAGCATTGGTTATTTGCTCTAAAAAATCCAGTTTTCGAGTTAGGAATGACATAATTGTATTTAAAGGAGCATGAATCCCTTTGCTATGGTAGTAACAACTGAGGCATTTTTGTTCTTCAACCAAACCATCACAAACGACTTTGTTTTTTAATAATAGGTCGCCTCTAAGGCAAATATGGCCAGGAATATGTGATGTGATGGCTACAGGATACCCCAAATCTTTCGCTTTTTCAATATGAAATAAGCTAATTGACGTTGTTAGTGTATGAAAATGAATGATATCTGGATTAATAGAAGTAATTGTAGAGATGAAAGTGTCTAAATTATCCGCTGGAGTTTTATTAGTAATAACTCTTTTGTCAAGTGTTTTATTAAAAGGGATCGTATAAACAGAAAGTTGGTTATAGTTATAACTGGTTTCTTGAGTTGAACATGTTAGTACAGAAACTTCATTACCTAAATTTATCAATACTTTAGCTAAGTTATACACATATAGTTCTGTTCCTCCAGTACTTTGGGGAAAGAAATATTCACTAATCAATAATATTTTATACACTTTAAAAATGATGAAGTCCTAAAGACGATTCAATAGTAGTGAAAGCTTGGCAAAATTATTGAAGCCAATTATGCGACAAAGCAAATATTTTTTTCCATGCTTGTTCAACGTTCCTTTAAAACGGATTTTGTTAATTTCGTTTAAAGCTTTATTTAAAAGCACAGAATTTTTATCTTCAATTGCAGAAAGATAGATATGCCAGATAACCTCAAATGAAGAATTCCTCAGAGCGTTTAGTTCTTCTGTGCTAAAAATATTTTTCTGTTCTAGCTTTGTATAAGCTAGGTCATAGTTTTTCAAAAGACTAAGGTTGAACTCATAGTTATTACTCTGAGAAAGGGATTTGGGTACCGCAGTGCGATAGTAGAATAATGGTTTTTCAGTCTTGGAATAGTAAAAATGATTGGTTGAATCATACATCCTTATGGAAAGATTTACATCTTCAATTAACCGCATATTTTCATCAAAGCCATTTACTTCAAGGAATACCTCTTTTAAGATAAGTCCACTCATTAGAGGAAAAAAACCTTTCATTATGCTGATTATTGTAGGAGGTGATAAATCGGGCTCGAAAGTTTTAATGAGAATTGGTTGACCGGTAATGCTTTCCGCTTTAACCCTAGCCCAGGTAGAACAGACAAATGCTGGAAAGTTATGTTTAAGTGCTTCCCGAAATTGAATACTTATTTTTTCAGGCTCTATCCAGTCGTCTGCATCTAGGAACTGTATATATTTACCGCTGGCTATAGAAACGCCCTTGTTCCTTGAGGCTGAAGGGCCTACATTTTTTGTTTGGAAAATGTAGGTTGGTTCTGAAAAACATGCCTTTAGTCTCTCCTGCTCTTCATTCTTTAAACTGCAATCATCTATAACAATTATTTCTCTCGCTTCACACCACCGGTTTTCTTTTAAGAATTCTAACAATTCAACTAAATAGGAAAATTGCTTATAATGAGTGATTATTAAACTTACATCTACAGGCAAATTACCTAGAATCATTGTCGTTTGCTAAGTTTAGTTCGTAAAAATCTTTTTAGCGTGTAAATTCTTATTCCTAAGGGCAGCTTAGACTTTAGAAGTTCAGTAAGTCCCTCATAAATACGTTTTTCTTTAAGTGATTCCAGAATTAGTTCACTAACGTTATAGATCTCTGCATTAAGATTTGCCAAACGTAATTGAATTGATTCTTTCTGAACTGCCAGATTTTTAAGATATATAGAACTTACACCATGTATTTCAAGGTTAAGGATGTTGTGTAAGTTGTTAGATTTGCTATTTAGGTGATCTCGGAAAAATGAAAGTGTTTCATTGATTCTGATTACTTTATAGTGACTTGTGATAAGTTGCAGCCAAAATTCAAAATCCATACAGAACTTAAGGGATTCATTGAATTTTAGCTTATGATTGCGCATTGTCCAGAACATGCTTGGTTGAGGCGCCAGGAATTTTTTTTCAAGAGCTTTGATAAGGCTTCCCGGAAAGTTTGGGATATCCAATTCTCCATTTTTATCATCAAGTGATTTAGCGCAGTAACAATTGCCAATAAATAAAAAATCATCGTTTCCGTTGTTTTTCAAAAATTCATTGGCAATAATAAAGAAACTGTTATCATAGAAACAATCGTCACTGTTTAAGTAAGCGAGGATTTCGCCGCTAGCTTTTTCAAATCCCTTATTTATAGCATGTGTTTGACCTCTATCTTTTACACTTTCCCAATAGGTAAGTTTGCTTTCATATTTTCTAATGATTTCAATAGTATTATCGGTACTACCTCCATCAATTATAATATATTCAAGGTTGGGATAATTCTGATTTAGAACTGAAAGAATAGTTTCCTCTATAAACTGACCTTGATTATAAGAGGGAGTTACGATTGATATTTTTGGCCAATTTACCAATTTCAAATCTGTTTTTGATATCACTTTTTCGGTCCATGGCCACACAGGCTTATTAATATTAAAATCTTCAATTGAATCCATTGCTATATCATTAGGTCATAAAAGTATAATTGACGCGAATGGCATTTCTCTTGATCTTATTAGTGCTTCCCGGCATTTAAAAGTGTAATTAGTTTCATATATTATCTTTGATAAAGTCATCTACTTTATCAAAGTATTGTTCTACATTATGAAGTTTCTTTTCATCCCATTCCCACCATTTTATTTTCAAAAGGTCTTCAATCTTATCCTCACTAAATCTATATCTTAGAACCTTTATGGGATTACCTACAGCTATGGCAAAAGGAGGGATATTTTTTGAAACAACAGCACCTGCTCCAATTACAGCTCCGTCTCCTATAGTTATTCCATCTAAAATTGTAACATTCATTCCAATGAATACATCATTACCGATAAATATTGGTCTTTGTTCTACAACTTTCGTTTGATACGAAAGAGATATTCCGTTTTGTCTAAGGGGTGAATAAAACATAGGGGATGTACTTACTCCATTTAAAGGATGAATTCCATGTCCTGCCTTTAGATTTGGCCCTATTGAACAAAACTTTCCTACTCTAACTAATGAGAGAGAGGCGTTTGATGCGATGTATGTGTAGTCGTCAATAAAAGATCCTACTATTTGATAATGTCCGTACACCTTAGATTTCAATGAAACAAAGCTATTGTCTAAACGTTGTAGGCCGTTTAGCATACTTTTTTCGCCATAATACAAATTGTATATAGTTAACAATTTATGTATGATTTTAGAAATCATACTATATATTTTCCGTTGAATGGTATCTTTTAAGTTAAAGCCTGATGATTTTTTTAGAATTTTTTTTTCTTTCCTATAGAAGTCGTTGATCAATGATTTGATTGTAAAATCCTCATTGATGGGCTTTCTAACAACGTTAATACTTGCTGCAATTATATCTGTATTATAATGCGTGGTTTCTTTACAATGTACTCCAGTATTATCATGTCCAATATTCTTAACTAGAGTTGTTTTGGGAAAAAGAGAATATCCGTCTTCAAAGTACCATGATGCATACCATCTCACCGCCCACGTTTTTAGCCGAAACTTTTGATTGCCTAGTAATTGATCGTAAAAGTGAGCATCTCCCATTATATTAAATGTTTTAATAGATTCTTTACCTGAAAGTAGGTTTATAAATCTATTGATATCATTTGAATAACTTTTCCATGCTCGTTTCCATGTAGCCCAGCCCCAACAAGATAATATCCTTAAAAACACAGTATCATTTTCAATTGTATTTACAACAGGATACATATAACCTGAAATGTGCATTACCTGAGGATCGTGTTCATATACATTTAGGGCGTTATTCATATATTTTAGGAATCCCGGTGATGTAACAATATCATCCTCCAAAACAATTACTTTACCATACTGGTCCACGATCTTCGAGACTCCTTCGACAATAGAGTCCGCCAAACCTTTATTGATATCTGATTCAATAACAAAGACTTCCTTACACCATTTTTTCTTTTTAATCACCCTACGGGTTTCTTCAATTTGGCTCTTTAATTCTGGTAGAAAGTTTTTAGGTCCATCAGCATAAATGAATAAGGTAGATTCATTTGCTAGATCATTTGCCATCAGAGCCTCTAATGTTTGTTCTGTGTGAGATGGTCTGTTATAAACGAAAAGAACTATAGGAGCTAGAGTCATTCAATATTAACTGTTAAACCAATTAAAGCTATAAGAAGGGTTGTGTTCTTTATTAGAGGAATACATTTCGTCCTTGCTATTAACAGCTTTGTTTATTTCAGATCCTGAGACGATTTTTATTACTAAATCTTTAAAGTTAAAAGTAACTTTAGGGAACTTAAAGTTCGTGTTGTTTAATTCCTTGTAAAGATCTAAAAAAGGTGCAACATCTTTATTTAGTGCTTTATAATGTTCTATTCCAAAGATTATTAGATTATTTGCGTGCTTTTTTTTATATGATAAAGAAAAAGGAATCAATTTGTCTTGAAAATGGTGATAGGCCATTTCTGCTCTACCTAAATAAAATTTGGATAAATCTGCGCTCCGTTGTTCTTGTTGAACAGTAACGCCACCCCATATTTTTGAAGTTTGGAATATGGAGTTAGTTCCAATCGGATTAGAGCAAGCCATTCTGATCCAAAAGTCAGTGTCGGCCACCATATCAACTATAGGATTTAATTTGCCGATAGCTTTAGCCCTTTGCAAGCTAAAAAATGTTGCTCCTTGACTAAAGTGATCTTTTAGAGTATAAATATTTTCAGGAGAAACAAACTTAGGTATTCTTTCTAAGGTAGTTAAGAGGTTTAATTTTTCGTCGACTACAACTGATGCTCCAGTAATTATGATTAAGTTTTTTCCTGTATTGTAAATTTCTATAACATCCTCAAACACATTAGAATAGGCAAAGAAGTCATCTGAGCTCTGTATCACTGCAAACTTACCCTGGGCTTTATCTAATCCTTTATTTACGGCATCTGCAAATCCGCTATCTTTCTCTGAAAAAAATCTAATTCTATTATCTTGGGCAGCATAGTGTTTGCATACTTCTGCTGTGTTATCTGTAGAAGCTCCATCCTGAATGATTAACTCCCAATTTGAATATGTTTGTTTTAATACACTTTTAATACAGTTTTCTATAAATGGACCTTGATTATAAGAAGGTACAATAACAGATATTTTTATGGAATTCATTTTATAGGGTTGGGATTTTAATGAGATGGATGTTGTTTGATAATAGGCTATTAAGTCGTATTAAGGGTTGTCTATATGCGTCTTGTCATTAATCTTTAAAACTAGTTTTTGACCAAACCTAATAATAGGGCTTTCAACATAATCAAATACTAGTTTGCTTAACAAAAGAGTTAGTATTAAGGCGCAGCTATAAAATGTCACATTGTCTAAGGGATGTCGTTTATTTACTTTATAAAAAATATCAAATGCAAGGGGATGTAACAAATAAATCCCGTAAGATTTTTCGCCTAAAAATAACAGAATTTTTTTTATTGGTTTTGGAAATTCCCATTTGCCAACCATGAAACAAGCACAAATGATCATGGACAAAGCAAAGAAACAATCTGTTAAGTCCGGTCATAATATTTATTAAGTCTGGTCCGATAGGAAAGAATGCCATTAACAAGACCGAAATAACGAGCACAACACTAATGATCCGATTTGGGATTTTGAATATTGTAGATCGATAATAAGCTAGAACCATCCCGGCCATAAATAGAAAAAATTGATTGATCGGGCTTACATAAAGGGGACCCTCTGTGACTATAGTCTTTGTTGAATCTAATTTGTAAAAAGCATAATAATATAAGATGCAAAATGACAGAACCCACAACACGTAGAAGATGATATTATTCTTTCGAATTAGTAAAACGATCAAAAGGGGGAACAAAGAGTAAAAAACAAGTTCGACACCGATTGACCATGATAACCTTGCAACGCCCTTGGTAACATCTACAAATGCAAATAAGCCGGAATATGTTAGTAAGTATTGCTTAATTGTAAAAATATTACCATAGAAAATCGGCCTGAGTGAAGTAACTAACCATAATAATGGAAAAATCCTAAAGATCCGTTTGATTAAAAACGATATGATGTATCTACTTGATAATTGAAAAGAAGTGTTATAAACCAAGTACATCGTAGCACCGCTCAGAAGGAAAAAGATACTAACGCCGTACACAATCAAGGCCCCAAAAAAAGGTGCAGGTTCTGTGGAGTTATCCACAAGTATCCATGTTCGATAATGGATTATGAGAATGGAAAATGCCATTAATCCTCTAAGGTAATCCAATGTCTCTATCCGTTTGATCATTTTTGATTTTGTTAAATCTAGTTTTAGCCCTGTGAAATTTCCTCATTTAAAGACATTGCCGCTTCAATAGCTTTGTCCATATTATAGTATTCCCATTCCGCAAATCGTCCTAGTATGTAAATATTTTTGTTCTTTAAAACTTCTTTTATAGAGGCAATCAATTGGCGTGTCTTGTAATCTTGAATCACATAAGAGTTTTTTTCATAGTTTGATGCAATAGCTTTTAAATTTCCAGGTAATTTTTTTATTTCCTCAATCATTACCTCGTACTCCACTTTTCCTGAGAATTCAACTACACAGGTTTTTCTCAAGGAGCCTCGATTATTGGTGTCACTGAAATTACCTGTATAAATAATTCTATGTGCTTTCGTAAAAGACTCCGGAATATACAACCAGGAAATATCTGTGTCGTCTGTTTCGCAAAACAGATTGGAAGTTCCATTTGATTTTAATGACTTTAGTTCGTTTAAAGCAATTCCATTTTCTTCCAAAAGCTGATCTAATTCAGATGGTAACTTTCTAATGTCTCCTGTATAAACAACCTTGTCAAAAGATTCAGATTCATTTATAATTACTTTATTGTCAGCGAAATGTAATTTCGATATTGTGAATGAAGGTATTATGTTCAGATTTTCTGATAATCGGTCGATAATAAATTGAGAACCATCATTCTTTGGATAGTAGAAAGTGGAGTGGACCATTCCTTCCTCTTCCTCTCTTACTATGTTGCTTTTTATAATTTCTTTAAAATTTGGCATAGGAAGTTTGCCTTCGAGCCATTGCATCGCCACCTCTTTCAGGTCAGTATGCCATATTTTTTTATTATAAGGTTCGAAATAAATCCTAAATAGAGTTTCGCCAAAATTTTCCTTTAAAAAGTCTTCGAAATTATTGTATTCAAATGGTTCTTTATAAGTTCGTTTTTGAAGATCTGCTAGCTCTGAGACGATGCTGTTAACCAGATCCTTATCAAAAGTGTAAATGTAATTTTCGATTGGATAACCTGTAATTTTGCCATCATAATATACTTTAGCCTTCCTTTTAGCTTTAACAAACTCCAGGTCCTGATTAAAGAAAGACCAAAACCATTCAAGAACTTTAGGGTTTTTTGCATTGAATACATGACCTCCGACTTTATGGAATAGAGAATCATTAATCCTTTCGCATTTAATTAATCCACCTATTTTAGGTTGTATCTCAAATAATGTAGCATCATGTTTTTCTTTTAGCATTTGAGCAATGCTTAGACCTGAAATTCCTGTGCCTAGAATAGCTATATTCATTATATATCGTCTTAGAATTGTAAATTATTATTAATCATAAGTTTTTCTAGCCCAGTTAAGCTACTACTAAAATTTGCTCTATAGTTTTCCTCGTGACCTTTTCCCTTGATAGGGTGTGAAATAATCACATCTTTCCCATAGAAAAGATTTACATGATTAGAATTCTCATCAAATAGAGAACGATAGTCCCGATTGGCACATTCACAAATCATAGCAATCATATTTTTACAATCGAGGTTAGATTTGTAATCAGGCACATATGCTCCAGAGTGAAATGAGTTGTTAACGCCAAGGTTATTTAAGCTAATAGACTTGGATCCAAAAACATGGTGAGCAACCAAATAAATAAGAATTTGAGCACTTGCCCATCCGGATACAGTAGTATCATACGGAAGGAGACGATTTGCAGCATAGTCGCTGAATAACGTAAACTGTGCATCGAACCACCCCATTCGTCTTACAAAACTGCCTTTTCCTACAGTAAGAACATCTAAAAAATGATTTTGAAGGTTTGAAAGGTTTTTAACGCTTAGCACTTCCGGCTTATAGCTATCAACTGCTTTTTTTAATAACCTAAAAAAGGAATCAGATGAGCATTTTTCGAAAGTCCGGGGTATAGATTTTTCTATTTTTTGCTGGTAGATGTATTGTAAAAGTGGGAATTTAGTAAACTTCGCTTTATAGAAATCTAAGTCATCATCAATAAATAGATAATAATCGTATTTGCCCTTTACTTCGTCCCATAAACGGTTCCGTCCGTCTGACCAGGTCGAGGAAGGTAGAAAATCAATGGCCTTGCTGTTTTTTTCTTTGAAAGTGACAAAAAATAAGTCTAATCCTTTAAAAAAAAACTTATAATAATCGGATATGTCTGAAGCTGTTTGAGTTAAAATGCAGATTTTCATTTAATTATATATTATAGGTCCATTCA
>Ga0307408_100002773_pt1 | contig 12168 bp, 8 predicted proteins | sample 322Cmetagenome_FD_202116 | JGI IMG/M metagenome (GOLD analysis project Ga0307408, IMG submission 202116) | Maize rhizosphere microbial communities from greenhouse at UC Davis, California, United States - 322HYB-C-3 | ecosystem: Host-associated > Plants > Roots > Rhizosphere > Soil | place: USA... | reverse complement strand
CCAGTTTGCGGCTGCGTCGGAAGTAGTGAAAAAGGTGCTGGTTGTCTTTAACGGGTTTACTGACGGAAAGTTGTTTCCCTCGCTGGTTCCGGTGACGTAAGCATTTCCAGTTGCGTCCACCGCAATGCCGTTTCCGCGTGTGCTGTTGTTCTCACCGCTCAGGTAAGTCGAATAAACAAGTGAACTCCCGGTTGGATCAAGCTTCGTAATGAATGCTCCGCCTCTGGGAGATGTAGTCTGGAAAGCGCCGGGCGTGGTTGGGAAACCACTAAACTCCGCGGTGCCTGTGACGTATGCGCTTCCCTGGGAATCGACGGCAATTCCGTTAGCACCATCGCTGTTGAAGGACCCTAACAGGGTTGAATATGAGAGGACGGGATCGATGATCAGAGCTTTGCCGGAGTCGAAGCGATCGAGCTTGAACCTGACTTCGTTCCCCTTGACGACATACGTGCCTTTAACTTCGCGGCGACTTCCATTTTCATCGAGCTGGTAAATCACCGGCTTGTTCAGTGAAACTTCCCCGTGTTTCAAACTGAGCAGTAATTTTCCGGACTTGTCGAGTCGGATTTTATCGGCACCTTCGACGCTGAATCTAATGAGTTTTGGATTTGCGCCTGGGCCAATAACGAAGTCGTATTCGAGTTCTTGCTGGGTGCCGTAATACACGACATCGATTCCCGGATAGATGTCTTTGAAGTACGCCTTTCTGTAAGTCGGAATGTTACGCCGCCACTTCGCGGCATCATTGCCGATGAAGTAGTGGATTTTGCCTGGCAATTCCTCCTGACCTTCAACTTGAGGCGTTGCGCTCGCGCCCAGCATCTTCAAACGCAGGACCGTCCCTTCGCGCACGTCTTGATCCTTGGATTTCTCCGCTTTCAGGGCGGTCGGATTTTGCACTCGCAGGACAGCTTCGGTCGAGGTCAGAAACAGATCGTAACCCGGTCCGTGGGACAGGAACTTCACCTGTTTATCGATCTGTCCTTTATTAAGCTCAAAGCTGAGCGGCAACCTGCCGAAACTTTCCGCGACTCTGGCTCTGGTCGATGCGGCTGTGTTTGCTGTTGGAAGGTTGTTGTCGGCGTTTTGTGCTCCGACAAAAATCACGCTCGCAAAAACTGCAAGCAAACAGGCGACAGCGAGCACGAGCACAATCCGGCCAATGCGCGATGAAGTGGGGATATGTAGATTCATCTTTAGTAAGAGCTGTCTAAACTGCCGTTGAGTCTGAGGTTGGGAACCTGGGCAACTGCGGCCCATTGTCCTTGCAGTCCGCTCCGGAAGTCAACCCCAGGATTTGAATGGAAGGTTCGGTCGATGTAGTAAAAGTTTTCAAGGTCTTCGGGCGATATCGATTCGAAACTCTGAGCCGGCTGCCCACAGTTTTCATAAAGCCAATCGACCATGTTTTCCACGGTCTTACCTTCATACATGAGGCTGCGAACTCCTTCAGGCTTTAGCAAACCGCGAGGGACGTAAACGATTTGATCGGAGCCCAGCACGGATGCTATGTGAAGAGAAACATTCCTGAGCTTAGTTCCGATTTGCTGATCTTCTAAAAACCACGACCACCTCTAGAAATGCTGTTTCGTTAGCGCGGATTTTCTCTAAACTAAAAACACAGTCTCGTTTACTCCATTCCCACTACTTCCTAATCCCCGCATCAAGTTCTTTAGCGAACGACTTTTCATCACATCGCCCTTTCCTGTCGATGACGATTCGCAACGGATTCGCCGGTTGAGAGCCGATGTCGACCTTCGCCATACCGCACTCGACCTTATCCCCCCGCGGATTAGTCTCGACAGATACGATGTAACTAGATCCTTCGAACAGACTCAGAGAGATCTTTCCGTCTGGTGAGACGTCAACCATCTCTATCTCACGTCCGTCCTTCCCTTCGCCCCAATCGACTCTATACGAATGGATGAAAAAGAACTTCGGCTCCTTTCCTTTTTCATAGTTGTGTACCTTGATGTAAAGCTTCTGGCCTGCAGGTGCCGAAAATGGGTTTCCGTCTTTGCGAAAGACCTGGCCGGATACAGTTCGGAGTGGAATCATCGGCAGGGCTTTGAATCGAATTTGCGTTTTTTCTTCGCCCTGTTCGAGTACGATGGGCTCGGCTTTTGAGAAGTCTCGAACGCCCGGGTAGTAATGACGCGGGAAGGGCGAGCTGCCATCCAGGAAGTCATCGTCATTCATCACAATCGTGTAGGTGCCTTCACGTAAGCCTTCGAACTTAAAGGTGCCATCCGGATTAAGGCCGTAGAATTCCGTACGGCATCGCTCGAGAGTTTCTTTCTCAGTCGGCATGAGCCGGCAAACGCTGGGATAGAATCGCGGAACGTACTTCCAACTATCCAGGAGAAAAACTCCGGCAATACTGGCCGTTGCTTTTAGATCGATTTTGAAGGTGTCGAAAAATTGGTAGTCGCATGCATCTGGCGATGCGTTCGCGGAATACTCGAAAACAGTTTGCGTTTCCTCCGGCTTTTCATTGATCGGACGGTCGTCGCCGCGGCGCATCAGAGTCGCACTAAAAGGCACGATGACTTTGACCGTGTATTGGCCCGCCCTGGGCACCTCAAAACTGTAAGAGCCCTCGTCGTCCGTTACAGCCTCAAGGTTAAGTCCATTGCCCGTGATGACCGCTTTTGCGCCTTTCACGCTGTTGAACTGCTGCTCAGCGACTCGTCCGCGAATTGAAATCGGTCCGCTGTGTTTCGAAAGCTTTTCGAGTTCGGCTATCAATGGAGAGTTTTTCTCGATAGCTCCATTTCCGTCGCAAGCTCCGAAGCTCAGGTTACTGGTTTCCTTATCACGATGTGCAAAGATCAACCAGCGCTGCCCTTCCTTTACACTGAGATCGCACGACGTGCCGCGGTAGGTCAGAGCCTTAACAGTTTTTCCGCTAACTCCTTTGAACGCGTGCTCGAGGGTAAAGTGAACCCAGATCAAACCGCTGCCGCGCGATGAGATCGAACCAACGCCTCCGAGCTGCACGCTTGCGTCATTGTCACCCATTGCCGACGTGATCCGCTCTATCTTCCCGACAAAGACTGCATCCGCACTAGCAAAGAGTGAGCAGATGGGAGCTCCGTAGTCGAGACACGTGCAAGCATGTACCTCATTAAAGAAGTAAGCGCAAAACAACAGCAACGTTCCGGCCGTCAAGATCAGCTTCATACGAGGGAAATTATCTCAGAGGCTCAATAGATGTAAATGCGAATTGAGATTCTGGAGGAATTCCTCCTAACGTTTTAGGATTTCTTGTGGCCAATTTGTGGACCGACTCAAACAGCACACGACATGGACGCAATGGCGAGGAAATGGGAGAAAAGGCACCTGCTTGGTGGGCGAAGGCCGCAAGCGGCTGATGGAGGCCGTTAGACACCGCTCAAGCATAGCGTTAGAGTTGGTTAGTACCTGAATCAGATATATGCTGACCAAACTCACATCATTACTATTATTACCTTTGTTGTTGTCGCAAGCAGTCAGCAGCAGTGGTGACCAGACGAAACCGTATGAGGACCAAGAGGCGTACGAGGTGTATTCATCTATTCTTCCATCGGAATGGCCGTTGCGGGCAGCACGTGCCAAAACTCTGATCATTCAAAACGAGACGAAGGGCTTTCAAATGTGCTTACGCCCTGAGAAGGAATGGGAGGAGAAAGTTGGGCCCGCAATTTCTGATTACGTCAGATTGAACAGAGAACCTTTGCTACTTCAGCGAAAAATCAATGTCGAAGTGCCATATCAATTGATCATGGCAGATGAATTAAGATCAGCAATGCAAACCGCTGATTGGGAAGGCTTCTTTCAACGTTACCCAAAGTCAGGTGGTTGGATCGAATTATCTGCAGTAGGTTTCAACGCGACTAAGACAGTGGCAGTGGTCTACATGGGCCATCACTGCGGCAGTCTTTGTGGCGGCGGGGGTTTTCATGTCCTGGAAAAGAAAAATGGACAATGGGTTCCCCTCGAGTGGAAAGGATCAAGCTGCGGATGGGCAGCCTAACAGTGGTCCATGATTTAAAATGCCGAAAGTCGCGATGCCACATCCAACGAGTTGAGCCGCTCAAGCGCAACGTGAGGCGCCAAAAGTCACGCAATTACGGACACCCTTAATGGCTGAGAACAAGACAAAGCCCACTGACGCTAGTGTGGATGATTACATCGCGTCGAGAGCTAGTGAGCAACAACATGCTCACTGCGCGCGGCCGCGCTACCGTGTTGCAATGACGAACATACGGGTCCTTCGAGTGCCCTCGTGGCGCCGGAAGGTTTTGAGAAAGTTTAGATCGCGAGCGTAGTTTTCGCTGTTAAGAAATGGTGGTCCAGAATCGCCGGCGGGTAGGAGCTAACATGCATTAACAGCGACCTGTCTTTCAGGAGACTGTTCGTTGCGAAGTTTGTGTGGGGCGATCACCAGAATACTGCGGTACATAAGTCTCAACACACTCGAATCTTCCAATTCTTTCAGAGACTGTGAGGTCATTTGCCGTGACGCTCCGATCAAATTTGCCAGATCCTGCTGTGTGATTCTTATTCTCACAGGCTGATCCGGCGGCATCCCTGACTCGATAGCTATCAGGTCGATCAAAGCTTCCCTTACCCTCGTGGAGACATCGTTGCAAATGACATTCAACAATTGTGCTTCTGCTTTCTTTAACCGCAGTCCCACAGATTTGAGCAACTGCAACGAGAACTCCGGATGTGCGGTTAACAGAGATTCGAAATCCCTTCGGCATATTTCACATAGCAGCGAAGCCTCGAGAACCTGAGCCGAAGACGTGCGCGGAATACCGAGGATTGCATTTGTCTCGCCGAAAATCTCTCCTGGGCCAATTATTTCATGCAACACTTCCTGACCATCCACACCTAAGGCAGTGATCTTCATCCGGCCTTCCCGAAGGAGGTAGATGCTGTCGGCGGGGTCGCCAAGCATGAAGATCCACTCGCCCCGCCGGCGTTTTGTTATTCGCATCATCGCATTGAACTGATGTGTTGCCTGATTCATTTCCCTAATCAACTCGAGTCGGGTTGTAGACCAAAGCCTGGCAAAGTCATAAGCAGTTTCTGTTGATTGGAGCATACTGATTCTCCCTGTGATCTGTACGTGAGACGCGGAAATGCGAAAAACACACACTTCCAGACCTACTCTTATTTGTGAGGAACGACATTGCTTATTGAGGTGAGAAATTGCGGCCGGGACGACAACTCATCTCTCAAGTTCTGGGCTTATGAAGGTTGGCGCTATACAGTGCGAGAAAGGTGTTGAAAAATACATCGTAAAGATCAAAACAAATCTCAATGATTTTCAGTTATGTTCACGACATGGCCGTGACGTGACAAACGATGCCTCAACCCCAATCGAGGCGTCGGTTTCGGCTTTGCACAAAAAGTGGAAAAGATACCACGGGCTTGTCCCGTGGAATTTCATGTTTGCTGCTAACCGAATCAAAAACAAAGTCTCCAGATGCCACGGGCTTGTCCCGGGGAGTCTCACGTTTACTGCTATTTAGCGCTGAACGTGAATCTCCACGGGACGAGCCCGTGGCATCCAGTCTTTATCGCTGAGACCATCGGTGTAGCGACCAACGCGAGTCTCCACGGCACAAGGCCGTGGCATCTTCCACTTTTTGTGCAAAGCCGAACGGCTTCCACCAATTGTCAACTGGTTGACATTCATGATTCCCGCCGCGTTGTAGCCTCACGCCACTCAGGTCTTGAAGTCGCTTGATAGTTGACGCTTATGACGGCTCTCGTCATAGCTGCCTTAGAAGCCACACCGTCTGTGCCATTGGATCTGAATCAAGGTTCCGCCTTGTGAACATTTCACTAGTGGGCGAAGAACCTTCCGGATTTCTGCACTAAAAAAGGAGAAAAGATGTCCGATAGAAACTTCTTTTTGTCACCGAAAGCCTCAAAAGCTCGGCTGCGAGAAGCGGAGAACGCTCGAAAAAACCGTTGGGATATCATCAAAGCCCACTCCCACGGACAAGTCTCGCGCCGTGATCTGATCAAAATGGGACTATTTACTGGAGCCGGCCTGATGATTCCAATCAGCGGCCTCAGTCCCTTTGCCCGCAGCGCATTCGCCGACTCCAACATTCCGACCGGACTTCCGCCTAGTCCGTTGTTCGGAGTGCAACCATTCTCTACGCCGATGCCACGTTTCGACGTGTTGCCGCGGCAACCGGTTTCCGTCTTGAATCCGGCGCCAACCGCTCAGGCGAATACCACACAGCAACCTGTTGATCCTGCACTCGGCGGAGGAACGGGTCCGATCGAGGGACGACCCCCGGGACCAATCTGGGCGCACCAACAGTTCAGCCAGCTGCCTCCCGTGATTGCTATCCAGGCCACGATGGAGGGCGCCAAGACCAATACTGTTTACAATCCCACAGTTCCGTCGCTCCAGAATTCCGGCATCAACCCGGCCAATCCTATTCCGTTCCAGTTTCACCCGGGTTTGCCCATCCAGAACGTTCTGAAGGATTGGACTTACAACGGAACCATTCCTCCGAAGCTCATGCTGGTCCGGTATGGGGAGCCAGTCCTCTTCCGCCTCCGCAACAAACTCCCCGTTAACCAAAGCCAGAACGGAGGCTTCGGCATCCACACGATTTCTACCCACGAACATAACGGGCATCACGGAGCGGAGAACGACGGCTTCACTGGTGCGTTCTTCTTCCCGAACCAGTTCTACGATTATCACTACCCAATCGTCCTCGCAGGTCGCAACTCTATCAATACTACGGCGACTGATGCTCGCGCCTCCGGTCCGACCGATGCCGGTGGTCTTCTCAAGATCCCTGGTGACTGGCGCGAGACGATGAGCACCCACTGGTTCCACGATCACATGTTCAGCTTCACCGCACAGAACGTCTACAAGGGCATGGCCGGAATGTTCAATATTTATAGCGGCCTGGATCGAGGCGCCGAAGACATTGTCGATGGCGTCAACTTGAGATTGCCGAGTGGACGCGCCAGCGTCAGCGGCAAATCATGGGGCAACCTCGACTATGACGTGAACCTCATGCTTGCCGACAAGGCGTGGGACGCGACCGGGCAGCTCGCCATGGACATCTTTGAATTCGACGGATTCCTGGGCGATCAGATGACTGTAAACCTCATTTTCAAGCCTTTCATGGAGGTTGAGCGGCGCAAGTATCGCTTCCGCATCCTGAATGCGTCAGTCTCGCGTTTCTTCAAGATCGCGTTGAGTGACGGTTCGCCGATGATCCAGATCGCAAACGACGGTAACTTGTTACCGCGCCCGGTAACACTCACTCAACTTGACGAGCAGGGCATCGCGGAGCGCTACGACATCGTCATCGACTTCTCGCGATACAGCGTTGGCCAGAAGGTATGGATGGTGAACCTGGCTGAACACCAGGACGGCAAGAGAGTCGACAAGGACCTCAGTCTCGCGGAGGCGCTCTCCGGCAACTCGCCTGATCCTTGTGTTGGGAAATTCCTCGAGTTCCGAATCGCTCGCAACCCCGCACAACCCGATATAAGTCAGGTGCCGGCCACGCTGATCCCAAACCCGGACCTGTCTAATATTCCTGTGGCTCGCGAACGCATCTTCGAATTCAACCGCGGCGCTAATCAGACAACCAACGACCCCGTGTCGTCGTTCTTCGGGCCGTGGGGTATTGAAACTGATAACCAGCGAGGAACACTCGCCGCCGACTTTGGCCGTATCTCTGCGGCGCCACGTTTCGGCACCCGAGAGGTATGGACGTTGAAGAACGGTGGCGGTGGTTGGGATCACCCGATCCATATCCACTTCGAGGAATGCCAGACTCTGGCTCGCGACGGAAGTGCGGCTAACGTTCCGGCGTGGGAGCGCGGGCGCAAGGACGTCTGGCGCCTGAGACCTGGCGGCGAAGTGAAAATCACGCTCCAATTCCGCGACTTTGGCGGCATGTTCATGGAGCACTGTCACAACACCATGCACGAAGACAACGCGATGCTGTTGAGGTGGGAGATCGACGATCTGGGAGCCCCGTTCCTGCGACCGTTGCCGACTCCGATACCAAAACCGCAGGGAGTCACGTTTGTGCCCCCGACGGAGATACTTCCGACCGCTTTCTGAGGCGAGTTTACAAAGGAGATACCATGAACACACAGGTGAACATCAAAACAGGGCGACGGCGATTTAGCGCGAACGTCCTAACACTCCTGGTCGGTGTCGTTGCGGTGCTGGTCTTGGGGAATCCGTCCGTCCAGGCTCAGACAACCGGTACTACTACCGTCGACAGCAGCGTCACGATCGCGACAACTGGCACGGTGACCGAAGGAACGACCACCGTCACGCTCAATGGAAGCGTGATTATTAAATGTAGACGGGTGATAGATAACACCTCGACTACACTCGCTCCGCTTGTCCTGCTTGACTTCGATTTTTCGCAACTGCAGGGAACAACCGGGAGCGGAAAAACTCTCAAGACATATGTCACGGGAGAGAATCACGCTACCACACTCAGGCCGTTCCAGGCGTCCGACACTATCGTCGTCACCGTCCCCTACTTCGATAGCGCCACTGATGGCCAGCAGGCTAGCTCATTTCTGGCGACTGCCACTCTCAACTTCGACACCAGCACCGGGAAGCTGACGAGTGCAAGCCTCGCTTATGGAACGAACGTTTTTAAGTCCTCGGGTGTTGGCACCTTCACTGTGAATTAATCGCGCTTCGCGGCGCCTGAAATTGAGCTGGGCGATCCTCTGAAAGTAGGCCATGCGATCGGCGGCTGAGAGTCAGAGGGTTGCTCAACTCAATGCAACCTTTAACAGAAGGAGAAGTAGAAATATGAAACTTAAGGACGCGAAGCTGCTTTTGCTTGGGGTGCTGTTAATCGGCGTACCTCTATTAATCAATTCTCAATTTTCGGCGGGCGTCAGTTTCGCCCAACAGCAAGAACTCCAATACAGTTGCCCGATGCATCCGGAGGTCAAGTCAAAGACTGGCGGCTCCTGCCCGAAGTGCGGAATGCACTTAAAGCAGGCGTCGAAACCGGATGTGCCCACAGCAGCGGAAAGCTCGCAGCAGGGCGGGAGGCACTTTCCCAACGTTGAGCTAATCACGCAGCACGGCAAGAAGGTTCGCTTCTACGACGATCTAATCAAAGGTAAGGTTGTGGCTATCAACCTTATCTACACGACCTGCAGGTACAGCTGCCCCCTTGAGACTGCCCGACTCGTCCAGCTTCAGAAAATGATGGGCGATCGCATGGGCAAAGATGTCTTCTTCTACTCGATCTCGATCGAGCCGGAAACCGATACGCCGGAGGTGCTCAAAGCGTACGCGGAGAAGTATCACGTGGGACCTGGCTGGTTATTCCTCACTGGAAAGCCGGCGGACATCAAGCTGCTTAGCCACAAGTTGGGACTGGATTCGCTTCCCAGCGCTGACGATCCTGACGGCCACACACCGCATCTGTTGATCGGCAATGAAGCAACCGGACTGTGGATGAAAAACTCAGCCCTCGACAATACCCGGTTCCTGGCGATGAAGATCGAACACTTGACGGGTTACGCGTCGCCCAGTCTCACCACCGTAAAAGACAGCACGACTGCTTCCAAACTCAACATCGACATGGGGCAGTATCTTTTTGCGACGCGATGTGCTGCCTGCCACACGATCGGCAACGGCGACAAGATTGGACCCGACCTGCTCGGCGTCACAAACGTGCGAGACCGCGCCTGGTTGGCGAGAATGATCGTAGACGCAAACAAAATGATCGAGGAGAAGGATCCGATCGCCACAGCGCTATTCAAAAAATATAAGGAGATCAGGATGCCGCCCCTCGGCCTACCTGAAGCGGACGTGAACATACTGATCGAGTACATGAAGATTCAAACCGCCAGGTTGAACAACGGAGCGAAGGCGCGAACGCAAAACTGAGAGTAGTAGCAGTCTTCAACATTCTCGAAATCCGGCAACTAATAATCCTCGCCGCTACCGGTATTTTCAGTGTCCTCTGCTGCACTGTATGGAGAGTGCGAGCAAGGTAGTCTCAAGACCGCAGCCTAACACTTCTTACTCGAGGTCAGGCGGCTCGCACCATACACCCAACCGGTCGTCATACTTCCCGAGGTCAGGCGGCTTGCAATTTATTACCTAACCGATCGTCTCACGTGGGCGATTCGTGTGAATACGTTGAGAGGAGATATTTTCGAATGGCAAGATTTTCATTTAAGTGGTTGGCGTCGCTCGCCGCCCTCACTCTATTATCCGTCGTCGCCCTCGCGCAGACGGCGGGACCCGCTGCGCAACTGTCGCTGGGCGTGACCCCAACGATTGCGAGTGCCGGCAGCACGGTGACGGTTTTCGGTTCTATCACCAACACCTCTTCCAAGTCGGAGAAAGTGACCATCGATTACAACGTGGTCGGCCCATGCAACTACACGGATGCTTACACGGTTAAGGTCACGCTGAGACCCGGCGAGACCCGCACCGCCAGCAGCAGCCAAACGGCGCCCGCCTGTGCGGGAGATTACATCATCACGGCGACCGCCACCTCCGGCGGCGTGGTGCTGGACATCGAATCAGTCACGGTCACGGTTCAGTGAAGCGTGTTCTCGCCCGGGACGCAGACCTGCGTTCCGGGCACCTTATGTGTAGCTAAAAATATGTGGGCACCACCTACTCATTCGCCATCGCCAACCCGAAGGCAAACTACTCCGCGTTCACGATCAGTTCTGCACCGCCGACGCCAGTGTCTGTAACGCTCGCCCAGGTCCCACTCTACAGCGGCGAGACGACCTGGGTCGCGGTGCAGCGTTCCTGGCCTACCTCCAAAGAATCTCCAGTCTTGTGCTCCTCGATCTGCGCCTTGGAGTGACCGGCATGAGTGCTGAAAACAGTTTTTATCGTTCGGGTGAATTGGCCGAACTTGCGGGCGTAGTACCGATGCCTTGTGCCACTACGATGATGAACAAGCGACGTGATCACGTAATGTGGCTTTGACCATACGAAGACTACGCCTCACTTTCGCCTGCTAACGGATGGCGGCTCAATCGAAGTTGCAGCTAATTCGACTCAAGATACAGAGATCCGTGATCAGATCAGAATGCACCTGGGCCAGCTTTGCCTCAAAAGTCAGAAATCGATATTGGATACAGTCAGTACCACCTGCGATAGCGGGTGGGTAGATGATTAGTGTGCGAAATTCCTATTGATTTTGAATCCTAGCGATTTACCCACCCGCTATCGCAGGTGGTACTGACTGTATCCAACAAAAGTCTTTGACTTTTGAGGCAAAGCTACCTGGGCCTGCTTTGCACAAAAAGTCACTCCAGGGATTGTATCGGAGGTCCTGATCTCCCAGGCACGCACGCGCGCGACATTTTGACGCGCACCTTGCTACAAATAAACTGCAAGGGAATGAGAAACCGCGCAGACAACCTACTCCGTCGTTCAACTGAGGAGCGAAGCAAGACTTCGTTGCGAGAGTTGTCGCTGTTGTTTCTCAAACTCGGAACGATTGGCTTCGGCGGTCCCGCAGCGCACATAGCCATGATGGAAGACGAGGTTGTGCGACGCCGTCGTTGGCTAACGCATGACGAATTTCTCGATCTGCTTGGCGCCACCAACCTGATACCCGGTCCGAACTCGACGGAGATGGCAATCCATATCGGTCATCGACGGGCAGGCTGGAAGGGACTGGTGGTTGCCGGGATCAGTTTCATTCTTCCAGCAGTTTTGATTGTCATGGCCTTCGCGTGGGCCTACGTCCGATACGGATCTATTCCCGAAGTCAAAGGTGTGCTGTATGGAGTAAAGCCGGTCATCATCGCGATTGTCCTGCAAGCGCTGTGGTCCCTCGGACGCGCGGCGATAAAAACTAAACTCCTGGCTGTGATCGCAACAGCAGCAGTCATACTTACTTTTCTTGGGCTTCACGAACTTCTCGTTCTCCTGGGCGGTGGCCTGCTAGTTGTTGCCGTGCGATCGATCTTGAGAACAATCAAAGGTCAACAAAGCCTGCTGTCGCTGAGCTCTGCATCTCCAGTGATTGCTTTCCTACAGTCGGCGACGACCAGCGCAGCGACAGCTTCATTCAGTTTGGGGTTATTGTTTCTTTTCTTTCTCAAAGTCGGGGCGGTGCTGTACGGAAGCGGTTATGTTCTCCTCGCTTTCATTCGTGCGGACCT
>Ga0307408_100002772_pt1 | contig 12169 bp, 9 predicted proteins | sample 322Cmetagenome_FD_202116 | JGI IMG/M metagenome (GOLD analysis project Ga0307408, IMG submission 202116) | Maize rhizosphere microbial communities from greenhouse at UC Davis, California, United States - 322HYB-C-3 | ecosystem: Host-associated > Plants > Roots > Rhizosphere > Soil | place: USA... | reverse complement strand
CCGCATTGCTCCGTCGGCCGCGAACTCAACCTCGGTGTGCTGCGTTATGATCGGCCCGATCTGCACGTCGTCGATCATGCGCAGTCCGGTCTCCGTTCGCTCGATGGTCGTGCGCTGAAACCCCAGCGGGTTCCCCTGGATCATGACCACGAAGCTGTCGGTGCGGGGAACGAGCGCCGCAATGTTGATCGGAGACTGTGCGGCCAACGGTGCCGACGTCACGGTGAGCAGGAAGGCCAGACTGGCGGGTTTCATCGAAAGGTGCCGAAGAACGAAGGAATGCCTGGACGACACTCGCGGGTGTGCGTACGAAAATCGACGCGCGTCGGCGAGCCCGGGCAACGGGACGGGAGGCGCGCTGCCGGGTTGAACCGAAAGCGGCCGGGCTCCAAGCGAACCCGGTGCTGGCGGCATCTAGAAATCACCGGTGCGTGTCGATCACCCACAGCTTCCGCCTCCACATGCTTGGATCATTCACGCCGCTCGTTGGTTGCCGCGTCCTCGGTCGCGCGATCGCGGCCTCGCTCACGATTGCCGTGGCCGCCATGCCGCCCCGGGCAACTGCGCAGAACCCACTTCGACACTGGACCGAGGCGATCGACTCGCGATTCGCGATGAGTCAGCCCGCCATCGCGTACGTCCTTCACGTGGACTCGGCGGACCTGTCCGGCTTCGACGTGTCGATGACGGTTCGCGGCCCGCGTGACACGACGCTGCTCGCGATGGCGGCGCATCCGGAGTACGACGACAAGTACTGGCGGTTCCTCCGGAAGGTGCGTGTAGAGGACACACGGGGCGGTGCGACCATTTCGCGCGTGGACAGCGCCCTGTGGCGCGTGGTCGCGCCCGGTGGGTCGTTCATCGTTCGGTACCGACTCCAATTGCCGGCGGACGCGGGAGGTGAACGGGCGGCGTGGAAGCCGTTCCTGGCGCCTACCGGCGGACTCGTGGGCGGCACGCACTCGTTCATGTACGTCGTGGGGCAGACGCTCGCGCCATCGTACGTGACGCTGGAGCTGCCCGCCGGCTGGTCGATCGCGACGGCGCTCACACCGACGTCCGATCCGCGAACGTTCTCCGCGCCCAGCACACTCGTCCTCGTCGAATCGCCGATGCTGGTCGGTCGACTCCGGGACTGGCATTTCACCGTCGATGCGGTCCCGCATCGCGTGGTGTATTGGTCTCTGCCGGACGCCGTCCCGTTCGACTCGACGGCGGTCGTCGCGGCGATCGCAAAGCTGGCGCGCGAGGCGAGCGCGCTATTCGGGCGACTGCCGTACCGCGAATACGTGTACCAGCTCCAGGATGGCGCCTATGGCGCCCTCGAGCACCCGGCGTCCGTGACGTTAGGCGCGCGGAGTCGCGAGCTTGCGGATGGGTCTGGGTCGTTCCTGGGAGAATTGGCGCACGAGTACTTCCACACCTGGAACCTGATGCGCATTCGGCCCGTCGAGTACCGCGACGTGTCGTACCGGACGCCGCCACGATCACGGGGCCTGTGGTTCAGCGAAGGGCTCTCGATGTTCTACTCCGACCTCCTGCGCCGACGCGCTGGTCTGCCTGTAGGAACGCCGACGCGCGAAGCGCACCTCGAGACGGCGATCGCGCGCTACCTGTCAAGCCCGGGCAACGGCCGCCTGTCGGCGGAGCGCGTGAGCGAGGCGGAATACGGCAACGATCCGGCAGCCCTCGGCGACTACTCGGCCAGCACGCACCTCCAGGGCGAGCTGATCGCGGCGATGATGGACCTCGAGATTCGGCATGCGACGGGCGGCCGCCGGTCTATCGATGAGGTGATGCGCCTCATGATGGAGCGCTACTCCGGCGAGCGTGGATTCACCGGGCGCGACGTGGAGCGCGCGGTTGCCGAGGTGTGCGGCTGCATGGTGTCGCCATTCTTCGACGCGCACGTGCGGGGCGGCAAGCCGATCCCCTTCGACGACTATCTGCGCTACATCGGGCTCCGCGCCGACGTGACCTGGCGGCCGGCGTTAGGTCAGGATGGCCGCCCGGCGCCGGACTTGCGCGCGTTCCCGTACGACCGCAGTGACGGAACTGGAGTGCGGGTGGCGATCTCCGATCCATCGAGTGCGTGGGGCAAGGCGGGGTTGCACACCGGTGATCGCCTTCGGGCGATGAACGGCCAGCCGATCGCCACGCTTGAAGAAGTGCGCGGCGTGCTTCGGCAGCTGAAGTCGGGCGATACAGTTCGCGTGGACGTGGAGCGCGGCGGCGTGCGTCGCTCCGTCACCGTCGTCATGGCCCCCTTCGACCGACCCGCCGTTCAACTGCGCGAGTTGGCATCGCCAACGCCCGCGCAGCGCGCGTTGCGGGCGCGATGGAAGACAGGAGCGCCGTAACCGGGGTCGCCTAACGCCAGCCGCGTGCGGTCCGCGCCGCGCCGATGCGCGCCATCGCGGACTCGAGCACCTGGGGCTCGGCCACGTAGGACAGCCGGAAATAGCCGGTGCCTCCCGGCCCGAACGCGCTGCCCGGGGTGACGACGACGCGCGCGTCCTCGAGCATCGCGCGCACGAACGTCCAGTCATCCACGCCGTCCGGCACGCGGTGCCAGAGGTACATGGCGCCGCGTGGCGGCTCGGCGCGCTCCCCCAACCGGCGCATGACGCTCGTGATGGCGTCGCGCCGCGCGCGGTACGTCGCGGCGACTGGCGCCGAGAGCTCCGCGTAGTTGTCGAACGCGTGGGTGGCGCCATACTGGACGACCGACGGGGCGCCGTAGCCCACGTTCGTGCGATACGCGGCCAGCGCGTCGATCAACGCAGCGGCGCCCACCGCGAACCCAACCCGCACGCCCGCCATGTTGAACGACTTCGAGCACGAGTGGAACTCGACCGTGACATCCTTCGCTCCGGGGACCTCGAGCGCGCTCGGCGCCACGCATCCGTCGAACGTGATCTGACTGTACGCCAGATCGCTGACCAGGATCAGCCCGTGCTGGTGTGCAAACGCCACCGCGCGTTCGAAGTACTCCCGCTCGGCGACGGCTCCCGTTGGATTGTTGGGGTAATTGACGATCAGGATGCGCGAGCGTCGAAGCACGCCCGGTGGCACCGCGTCGAAGTCGGCGAGAAAACCCGTGCTCTCACGCATCGGGATGAAGTGGGCCGTTGCGCCCGCGAGGAGCGATGCTCGCCCGTACACCGGGTAGTAGATCTCGGGAATGAGCACGACGTCGCCGCTGCCAGCCGTCGCCGAGATGAGATGGGCGATGCCCTCCTTTGCCCCCGCGAGCGCGAGCACTTCGGTCGTGGCCTCGATCTGAACGCCGAATCGGCGCTTCATGAACCGCGCAACCGACTCGAGATAAATTGGCACGCCGCGAAACGGCGGGTAGCCGTGCGTGGCGGGGTCTGCGGCGGCTCGCTGCAGTGCCTCGACGATCGACGCTGGAGTCGGCCGGTCCGGGCTTCCAATACCGAGGTCATCGAACGACACGCCGCGTTGCCGAGCGTCGGTCTTGAGCCGGTCGAGCTCCGCGAACACGTAAGGCGGCAGCGAGTCGAGCGCTTTGCTCAGACGAGCAATCTCGAGAGGGGTCGAGGTCATGGTGAAAGAAAGCTAAGCCGCTACCCGTGAACCGCGTTCGTCGACGATACGACGACCTATCGTGACGGTCGTTGCCACCCCCCGAACCTGCTCGTCACCCTCGTACCGTCCGAAGTACGACGTCTCAAGGTCACCGAAAATGTCATCCCGTTCAATTCCGCCCTGCGATCACGAACTGCGCCCCGGAACGGCCGTGTGTCTCCGGTGTCAGCATGCCGAGCGCGCCGCTCGGCGCGCTCGCCAACGGCAGATAATGGCGCGCGGCACGGCCCTCGCGATGGCGCTTGGAGTGATCGCCGCAATCGGAGTTGCCGGCGCCTCGGTGATTCGAAGTCGGGCATGGAGCGAAGGTACGGAGTCGCTGGTCCGCGCCGCGGAGCCCGAGTCCACTTCCGCGACGGATTCGGCGACCGATGCGGCGCCGTCGCCCGCGGCGGACTCCGAGACGACAGGGCAGGTCTCCGAGCGGACCGTCGCAAGCTCGGCACCGTCGGCAGCGGCGGGGGCGAGCAGGCCGGCGCTTCCAGCCGGGACGATGGTATCGCCGGTCGTGCCTCCGGGTCGCACTGCACTCCGTGACACCATGGTTGCCGATCGTGCCGGCGATACGGTGCGCGTGAGCTTCGATCTGGAGCTGTCGCGGACTCGCCGCCCGGAGAAGTTCGAGGCGATCGTCCGATCGACGCTGCCGCAGGTGTACGGCGCCGCGGTGGACTCGGCGCTTCGGGCGCTGCCGGAGGGCGCGGTGGCGCGCGCCGGTGATCTCGTCACGAGGCTGCCGGAGCAGGGCTTTCACATTCCGCTGCCGGGCGGGCGGACGATCGCAGTGTGGCCGGAGACGCGTCCTGGCCGGGATGGTCCGCTGGTGGTTGCGTACCGCGCGGTGGCCTCGCGCTGATCCCTCTCGCTGCCTAACGGCTGCGTCGCGTCGCGCGGCGCACTGGCTGGTTCGACCGCTCGCGAATCAGCTCGAGCACCGCGATCTCGTCGCGGCGAAGGCCCGGCGGGCGAGCGACGTCGCGTGGGACGCTTCGCTCATCGCCGGTCGCTGGGGCGATCGTGACGCCGTCGACATACGCTTCGATTACGGCCGGGTGAACGTAGTACTTCCGGCACACGGCCCTCGTATTCCCGAGGCGCTTCGCGACCTGGTCGATCGCGCGAACCACGTTGGCGTTCGCTTCCTTCTCCGTGGCGGAGCCGCCGAGCGCGCGCAGCGCCTGTGCGGCCAGGATCGTCCCGGCCCAGGTTCGAAAGTCCTTGGCGGTGATCTGCCGGTCCGCGATCTCGCGGATGTACTGGTTGATGTCGCCGGCGTCGACGCTCTGGCGACGACCGTCGTCATCGAGGTACTGAAACAGCTCCTGGCCCGGGAGCTCCTGGCAGTGCTGGACAATGCGGGCAATACGACGGTCGGTGACTGCCACCGAGTGTGGGACGCCGCTCTTTCCGCGGAACTCGAAGCGAAGCTTTGCCCCGGACACCGCGACGTGGCGACGGCGCAGCGTCGTCAATCCGTACGACCCGTTGTCGCGCGCATACTCGTCGCTGCCGACGCGAATGAGCGTCTTCTCGAGCAGCCACACCACGGTAGCGAGCACCTTCTCGCGCGACAGGTTCGGCTGCGAGATGTCGCGCTCCACGCGACGACGGATGCCGGGCAGCACTTCGCTGAACTCCACCATCCGGCCGAACTTCGTGAGGTCGCGAACCTCTCGATACCGCGTGTGGTACCGGTACTGCTTGCGACCGCGGGCGTCACGGGCCGTGACCTGCAGATGGCCGCTCGATGACGGGCAGATCCAAACGTCGGTCCATCGCGGCGGAATCACGAGCTTGCGAATTCGTTCGAGCTCGCCCGCGTCGCGAAGCGGGTCGCCGTCTGGACGCACGTACACGAAGCCGCGCCCGCGCCGCCGGCGTCGAATGCCGGGACTCGAGTCGGTGACGTACCGAAGGCCGGCAGCCTGCGCCGCCTCTACGTGTTCATCGGCGATGCTCATCGTGCGGTCGCAACGCTCCGTTGCAGCGGAGACATTCCTCGAGGAGCGTGATGCAGATCACCTCGAGTCGTGCTGGGTTTCGAGTAATTAGACGGCCCACACGGCCAGACGGCACGACCTTCGGTGATGCGCGGCGCTCGTACCGTGACGAATGCGATTTGCGTCACGGATTCGGCGTTAGGCGGCGTCGATCACGCTCTGCGTTTGCGTCGGCGATCGGGGCGGCGCTGGCCGCGGGAGCTCGCGTATCGCGTCTCCACCGCTCCCGCGACGTCTGTGGGATCCAACCCGATATCGAGCTCGCCGACGATGAGCTGCACGACGTACCGCGCCTCGAGGCTGCTCAAACGCGCGAGCATGTCAGTCACGAGGCGTCGCTGGGCATCCGGGTCGGTCGCCGCGCCAAGGTCGTCGGCCCACCCGCCAACCCCGCTCATCGCGATCCCGCTCGGCAGGCGGCCCGCGAAGACCTCGGCGGCGACTGACCCGATGTCCCCGAGCTTCGCGCAACGGCGACGGAGGCCGGTCGAACCGCCCCGCACGAGACCTTCTATCGCGTCGACAACGATCTCCCATTCTATTCGGCGAGTCCCCGAGCCTGTCGGCGGAAAGAACGCGCCGACGAAGAACCTCGCCGCCGGGGGCACACTCTCCTCGGCAACCACTACGAAGTACGCGTCGAGAATGGCCCGTTTCTCGGGAGGCGTCGTGACCCCCCGAATGGCGTCCGCCGTCCCGCACCAGTGAAAGAGCGAATCGCGTGGCCGAACCGCGCCGTCTTGTGCCGCCGCCGACTCGGCGCCGCCGGCGCCCGGGACGACTTGATGGGCAACTGACTTGGTGCTCATGATGACCGCGTAAGGCAGACCCCATGCCGGGCCGATTTCGGACAGTGTTTGACGCGTGAGTGGTATCCCGACGGGTTGGAGACCGTTAACGGCCCGTTGTGCCTTGCAAGGGTTGGCGTTACCTTGTCCGCCAACGACGCACGTACCTCGCGAGAGGTGCGTCCATGTTCCGAAAATCCCGGACCCTCACCGGTCCTCAACTCCGCGTCGTGAGCGATCATTCGGGTCGCTCGGAACAGAGCCCATCGTGAGGGCAGAGTTCACGAGCCACATCTGTGATCGGTACGTACGCTCGTCGCGCGCCCCGAACACAGCCACAATCAGGGAGCACGAGGATGCGTACGACCGGAACCGTCAAGTGGTTCAACGACAGCAAGGGGTTTGGCTTCATCACGCGCGATGACGGGCAGAAGGACTGCTTCGTTCATCACTCGGCGATCGAAGGAAAGGGGTTCAAGACGCTGGCCGAAGGCGAGCGTGTTGAGTTCGACGTCGTGCAGGGCGCAAAGGGTCCTGCCGCCGAGAACGTGAAGAAGGTCGGCCGCTAAAGCCGTCCGAAACCACGGGTTCAGACGTAGCCGGGCCGAGCACTCGGCCCGGCTACGTCGTTTTACGGGAGACGCGCCACAAGCGTCTTCACCAGCACTTCGAAGACAACTCACACAAGGAGGGAGGCACTTTGATCGAGATCCAGCTCAGCGATGATGATCGCCTCGACTGGGCGCTCAAGAGCTTCAAGAAGAAGGTGCAGAAGGCCGGCATTCTCGCGGACCTGCGCCGCAAGCGCCACTACACGAAGCCGAGCGAGGCCCGCCAGCTGAAGGCCGCCGCCGCTCGCCGACGCCGCCGCGCGGCGGCGCGCAGGGGCTAGCACCAGCCCACTCTTTCGACGGGCTAGGCCGGCCGGCCGCCCAGCCGACCGCGGCCGACGGCGGCTCGTCGAACAGGAAAGCGGGGCCGGGTCAAATGAGACCCGGCCCCGCTTCGCATCCTCCACGCTCGTTAGGCCGGCGCGGGCCGATCAGAAGTTCGGGTTGTTGTCCCTCTCCGCGAGTGGGAGGGGATAACACGTCTTGTTGCCGATCGGCGGGAAGCCGGGCTTGAAGTACGGCTCGCCGGGAACCGGCACGTAGTTCACGTTATTGGGATTCCGGCGGAAATCGCCAAGACGCCGGCCCTCGAGCCAGAAGTCGAACCCCTTCTGGTTCATGAGCTCCGTCAGCACGCTCGCGTCATCGGTCGGCCCAGAATACGCCGGAAGTCCCGCCGCGGTGCGCCGTGCCGCGATCAGGTTGAGCTGGTCGGTGCTCGTTCCCGCTTCCGCCGCGATGTAATCCGCCTCGAGCTTCGAGGCCAGCCGGATTGGTGTCGCGTACGCCGGGTACTTCTGCTGGATGTAGAACGGACCGCTGGATGCGTCCTGTGGCGTTAGGTTGTGCTGCCCGGGCGCTAGGAACAGCACGCGAGGATCCGTGCGGAAGTCTGCCGACACACTCATGGACCCGCGGTCGAGCGTGAACTGCCACAACCGATTGCTCAGGCGCGTGCGGTTCGCGAGGTCGTCCACGTACGGCATGTTGAAGACGAAACCGCCCGGAACGGCCGCCGCATCCGCCGCGGCCTCGGTCTTCCGCCCGGCCTGCAGGTGCGCACGGGCGCGGCCGACGAGCGCCGCATTGGCGAGCGCCACGGCGTCCGGGGTGCCGTTCGCGGTCAGGATGGTCATCGCGCTCGTGAAGTTCGCGACTGCCGAGTCGAGCATGTTCTCGGGGCTCAACTCGGGTCCGGAGTCCACTGTTCCCGTGCAGAAATCCGTGGCCATGAACAGGAACGAGTACCCTCGCCACACGAACGACCGTCCTCGATTGAGGTTCGATTCGGGTGTCGGGAGGTCGAGGTCGAGCACGATCTTCGTGGACTTGGCCGCGAGAGACAGCGTCGTCCACACGTCCGTGTTGAGCGATCCGTTCGACTCGGCCACATCGCGCCGGCCGAACTCGTTGCGGGTCGGGAACGTCTCCGACACCTGCGTCTCGCCGGTGAACCACGACGAGTACATGATCAACCAGCCGTACGCCGTGGCGAAGTTCTGCTGTGCCGCGTTGGCCAGCGCTGCGGCGTCCTGAACCGGGTCGATCGCGTTGATGTCGATGACGTTAGGGTTATCGACGTTCAGAAAGTCCGAGCATGCAGTGGTGCCCGCGAGGACCGCGGCCACTGCCAGCGTGCGCCGGGTGGCGCGTGCAAGCGTCGTCGTCATAGGTCCTCGGGATCAGAAGGTGAGGTTGAGCCGGAACAGCGCGCGACGCGGATTCGGCAACGTGAAGAAGTCCTGCCGTTCGAACTGGTTGCCCGCGTTCGATATCACTTCCGGGTCGAACCCTTCGTAGTCGGTCCACAAGCCGATGTTCTGGAACGCCACGCCAACGTTCGCCGAGGACACGCGGCGCAACCGCGACAGGAACTTCGTCGGCACGTTGTAGTTCACCCCGAGCTCGCGAAAGCGCACGAAGTCGCCGGGCTGAAGGTACGCGTCACGCACGACATCGACCGTTGCCCCCGTGCCGTTCTCCGACAGGAACGCCGGTTGCCCGGCTGTCGGATTTCCGTAGCGACGGAGACGCTCGTGTGCCGAGAGCTTGTTGGGGTCCAGACGATTGTCGCTGCGAACGACCTGCGTTTCGCGGAAGAAATCGCTGTTGTTGTAGAGCAGGAAGTCCTGCTTCGTGTCGACCAGCGCGGTGACTCGGAGATTCCTGAAGAACGTGAAGGTGTTCGACCACGAGCCCTCGAAGGTCGGAAGCGTGTTGCCCACGACCTCGAACGTGTCGGCGACCGTCACGACTCCCGTCTCGTCATTGATGTTGCGGATCCGTCGCGAGACCCACGACTGCAGCGGGAACCCTTGCGTCACGCGAGTGAGCGTCCCGAACGCAGCGACGCCGCCGAGGTCGACGACCTTGTTGTCGAGCGTGTTGAACGCGAGACGCGAATCCCAATCGAACCAGGAGAACCTGACCGGCGCTCCACCGATCGAGACCTCGAAGCCGCGATTGTACATCTCGCCGATGTTCACGAACGGGTTCTCTCTGAAGCCGAGCGACGGCGGGAGCGGCCGCTGCAGCAGCAGGTTTTTGGAGGTCTTGTCGAAGTAGGTGACCTCCAGGTTCATGCGGTCATTGAAGAACGACGCGTCCAAGCCCGCCTCGATCTCCGTGCCCTTCTCCGGCTTGAGGTCCGAGTTGCCGGGATTGAGTGGAACGGCTCCCGACTCCACCGTCGTGTTCGCGCCAGTGACGAGCGCGGATGGCGCGGAGGCCAGGGTCTGGAGCGAGGCACCGGCTGTCGGCGCACGGCCAGTCGTTCCGATCGCGGCACGCAATCGGAGCGAGCTCACGATGCCGGACAGCGGCTGGAAGAACCCGTAATCCGAGACGACCCACGATACGCCCACCTTGGGCAGCAGAATCGGATCGGTGGCCGAGCCGAACGCCGAGAAGTCGTCGAGCCGTGCGCCCGCCTGCACGAAGAGCTTGTCCTTGTAGCCAGCCTGCAGCTGGCCGAGGTACCCGACCTGCCGGGTGTCCGTCCTGCCGCCCGCTGCACTCGAGGTCGACGCCGAGCCGATGACATTCGACGAGTTCGACGTGAAACCCTGACCGGTGGCGGAGATGCTGTCGAACCGCGTCGCGATGATCTGCGCGCCTAACGACAGGTTGAGCTGCCAGGCCTCGCCCATCGTCCGCGTGAGATCCGCGAGGTAGTCGACGGTATAGCGCTGAACGTTGCGACGCGTCTGAACGTTGTTCCCGGTGTTCAACAGGCCGGCGTAGTTGCCGCCGCTGTTCTTCGGGAAGTAACGCGTCGCTTCGTCGCCGACGATGTCCGCCCCCACCGTGACGCGGTTCTTGAACCACGTCCGCGGCAGGTACGTGCCCGTCACGTTGAGCAGGCTCCGGCGGGTCACAAGCTCGTTCTTGATCGCCGAAATGGCGTCGACCGAGCGATTGAAGCCGAACCATCCGTTGTTGCTCGGCACACCGTCATCGCGGCGTGTGAGGGGGGAGCCGAGGAGCGCTCCACCGAGGAATCCGTAAATGTTGTTGTCGTTGTCGGGCAGCTGTGAGGTCGACTGAATCATCGACGCGCCGCTCTCGAGTGTCAGCTTCGCGTTCGGGATCCAGTTGAAGTTCACGCGCCCGGCCAGCCGCTGGAACTCGTTGTTGGGGAGGACGCCGATGTTGCGGTCGGTCCCGCCACTGAGGAAGTAACCGTAGTTCTGGCCACCCCCGCGTCCGGTCCAGCCCAGCGTGAGGTCGGACCCGGTTCGGAATGCGCCCGTACGGAGCAACGGGTTGTCGTGCACCAGCGTGCCGGGCGCCTGGCCTTTGCAGAGTGGATTGGTGCTGGTCTCCGCGACGAGCGCCGCCGTGCATGCCCCGTAGTTGTCAGGCGGGGTGAAGTTTCGGCTGACCGATCCGTACTCGGTGCGAATGGATTGCTGGAACGAGTTGGCACCCGTCCGCCCCTTTTTCGTGATGATCTGGATGACGCCCGTGGACGCGTCGGCGCCGTAAAGCGTCGCGGCTGCCGGACCCTTCACGACCTCCACCGACTCGATGTCATCCGGATTGAGGTCGTTGAGCCGGTCCGTGCGCTGACCGTTGATGCCGAGATCCGTATTGCCGTCCGCGTACCGAACCCCGTCGATGAAGACCAGCGGCTGGTTCGACAGCGAGATCGACGATGCACCGCGAATGCGAATGGTTCGCGATGTGCCTGCGGTACCCGAAGCGGCGCTGACCGCAACGCCCGGGAGACGCGACTGCAGCAACTCGTTGACGTTACTGATCGGCGCGTCCTTCTTGATGTCGGCTGCCGACAGGGAAGAAACAGTCGCCGCCTGCGCGCGGCGCTCCTGGTTGCCGACCGTTCCCGTGACGACCACGTCGCTGAGCGTCGTGACCGACGGGTTCATCCGAAAGTCGGCCGTCACCGTCTGGCCTGCGGTCATCTGGACCGTGTCCCCCACGGCCGCATAACCCAGGCGATAAACGCCAACGATGACCCGTCCGACCGGGACGTTCGGAATCCGATACTCACCGCGAGCGTTGGTCAACGCACCGAGGGTTGTGCCGGGGATGGCGATTCGCGCATCCTGCAGCGGAAGCCGCGTCAGGCGGTCTGTGACCACCCCCGCGACGGTGCCGCTGGCGGTTGCGCCGCCCTGCGCGAACAGACTGGACGGCATGGTGGCCCCCCCGACCGCGAGCGCGAACGCCGCGATACGCGTGGGACCGTGGAGAACACCGAGTCTCATGCTGACCTCCTTCAGTTGTTGAGGACAAGCCGGACTGCCAGAGCGTCCGCGGCCGTATACCGCGGAATGGGGGACACATCGTACCTCGGGTCACGGCTCCGTCAAGACGTTTGGGACCGACTTACACGCGGCTGGTCACACGTCCTTCGGATCGGCCCAGGCTATCAACGGGTCCGGAGGCGGTCGAGCAGGATTCGGTGAGCGGCGGCGTCCGAACGGTGGAGGGCTGACAGGCAACCCCGCCTGGGAGAGTCGGCCGGGCTTGGCTCCGCGGCCTAACGTTGCCCCCGTCCGAGCCGGCGCCGCGGTCTGGCAGGGTTCTTCCGGTCGAGATAGGGCTTTGGGGTTAGAGATCAGGCCTCGCGGCCACCATGGCCGCGATGCAATAGTATGCCGTCCGCCCGCAGCGCTTCGCGCCTCGGAGGTAG
>Ga0307408_100002770_pt1 | contig 12172 bp, 9 predicted proteins | sample 322Cmetagenome_FD_202116 | JGI IMG/M metagenome (GOLD analysis project Ga0307408, IMG submission 202116) | Maize rhizosphere microbial communities from greenhouse at UC Davis, California, United States - 322HYB-C-3 | ecosystem: Host-associated > Plants > Roots > Rhizosphere > Soil | place: USA... | reverse complement strand
TGGCAGAGGAACCGGATCCCTCTGCCCTCTGCAACCTGCTGTCTACCGTCTTCAGTTCTCTGCCGTCTGCCGTCTTGTGCTAACCGACGACCAGCGCAGGACAACCAGGGTCAGTTAGCGATTCGGATCCCAATCGACGCGTACGTCAGCGCGTCGTCCGCCCGCTTGCCCGAGAACGTGTTGTACGTGTCGATCTTTCCACCCGACACCCGCCCGACTTCCGCGGCGAACTTCACGAACGGGAAGTTGAACGAGAAGTCCGCAAACATGTTCGCGCGCGTCATCTTCTGCGACAGGTTATAGGGACCGCCGTCCACGACGCCGCCCGCGTCGTTCACGCGCACGGAGGCACTGGCGCGATTGTCGTACATATCCTGACCCGCGCCGAGCGCGATGCCGAAGAACCCGAGCGACTTGCCCGCGACGGCCCGCCACGCCGACGTCTTCACGCTGATGCCCGACACCGCGATGTCGTCGTCGCCGGAGGCCGCGCTGATGCTCGTCGTCGGGAGATCGCGCCGCAGATACGTGACCGATACCGCCGGTATCGCGAACGACTCCGCCAGGACGCCGAGTCGCGCGCCGTAGCCGAGCTTGAGTGATCCATCGGGAAGCGAGACGGCCATGTTGCTGTTCGAGAACGCCGGGACGTAGGTCGCGCTCACGAGACCATCGAGCGCCAACGCGCGCGACAGACCAAGCGGAATGCCGCCGAAGAGCCCGATCGCGGCATCGACGGCCGGGAGGCCGACGACCTGGTTCTGCACGCCGAAGTCACTCTGCTCGGCGCCGGTGACTGCGTAGCTCACCTCCGAGACCTGCGGAACCCGCCCGCGCGTTGCGTTCCCGCGCACGCCGATCGAGAAGTGGCCGATGCCGCCTAACGCGCTCGTGGCGCCGAGCGTGGCGTTGCCGCCCACGAGCCCGATACCGAGCTGCGGCGTCATGAACGCGAAAATATCCACCGCCTTCTGACACGCATCCTGCGTCGTCTGCTCGTTGAGTGAGCCGGCGGGGCAGCGGGAATCGATCCCCTGCGCCGACGCGATCGCCGGAGCGCCGGCGAGCGACAGCACCAGCAGCGCGCGAGTCGACGTGAACGGAAATCCGTACCTCGAACCGAAATGCATTCGCGAAGGATCCTCATCTGAGAGATGTGAGCGACCGCACTGTCGGCGGCCCGGACACGCCGCTTGCGGCTGTGTTTGCTTCGCCCACGTATCCGACGAGGAAGGCCGCGGATGGTAATCCGTTGCGCCGGCGCGTCAGCCGGCGTCACGCTCCATCAGTCGGGAAGCTCCTCCTCGAAGGCGACGAGTCGCCGGAACTCCGTGAGTCGCTGTCGGATCTCGGACGTTCCGATCTCCAGCAGCCGTTCGATCGAGAACCGCTCAACCGCAAACGAGCCCATCGCCGATCCGTACACCACCGCGCGCCGCATGTTGTCGTCGTCGATGCGGCCGGTCCGCGCGAGATATCCCATGAATCCACCAGCAAACGAATCGCCGGCACCCGTCGGGTCGAACACGTGCTCCAGTGGATAGGCCGGCGCAAAGAACACCGACCGTTCGGTGAACATGAACGCGCCGTGCTCGCCCTTCTTGATGATCACGTGGCGAGGCCCACGCTTCATGATCCAGCGCGCGGCCTTGACGAGATTCGTCTCCTCGGTCAGCTGGCGCGCCTCGCCGTCGTTGAGCGTGATCAGATCGACGCGGTCGAGGAGCGCCAACAGATCGGAACGGCGGCTCTCGATCCAGAAGTTCATCGTGTCGCACGCGACGAGCTTCGGCTTCTCGACCTGATTGAGCACGTCGAGTTGCAGTCGCGGATCGATGTTGGCGAGAAACACGAAGGGCGCCGTCCGGAACTGCTCGGGAATTTTCGGGCGGAAGTGGGAGAATACGCCCAGCCGGGTTTCCAGCGTCTCCGCGGAATTGAGATCGTGACGGTATCGCCCGCGCCACCGGAACGATTCACCGTCCGCTTTCTCGAGTCCCGCCAGGTCCACACCGCGCTGGCGCAGGGGGGCGAGCTTGTCGACGGGATAGTCGCTGCCGACGACGCCGACGAGCTGCACCGGCGCGAAGTGGCTCGCGGACGCCGAAAAGAACGTCCCCGACCCGCCTAACACGTCCTCGGCCTTGCCGAACGGGGTTTCGACTGAGTCGAGCGCGACGGATCCGACTACCAGGACAGTCATCGTGGATTGGCTAGCGGGAAGCGGGAAGCGGGAAGCGGGAGACGGGTTAACGGCGCTCTTAACCGGTCTCCCGTCTCCCGCTTCCCGGTAGTTCACATTCTTTCCGGAGCAGAGACGCCGAGAATGCCTAACGCATTGCGGAGGACGATCTGCGTCGCGCGCGTGAGGACCAGACGGGCGGTCCGCAGCGGCTCGGGCTGATCCAGCACGTGATGCTCGTGGTACCACTTGTGGGCCAGGCCGGCGGTTTCCAATAGGTATGCCGCCACGCGGTGCGGTTCGAGCGCCTCCGCCGCACCGACCACGAGCGACGGGAAGTCCACCAGCTTCTTCGCCAGCTCGCGTTCCTCCGTCGTGTCGAGCACCGCCAGATCCGCCGCGCTCGCGTCGATCGATGCCACGTCGATGCCGCCCTGGCGAAAGATGCCGCACATGCGCGCATGCGCCATCTGAATACGGTAGATCGGGTTCTCGTCCGACTGGGTGCGGGCGAGGTCCACGTCGAACCGGAGCTGCGACTCCGGTTTGAGCATGAGGTAGAAGTAGCGCACCGCATCGCGGCCGACCCACTCCACCAGGTCGCGGACAGTGACAATGTCACCGGCGCGCTTGGAGAACTTCACCTCCTGGCCCTCGCGCATCACGGTCACCATCTGGTGTAGCGCATACTCCGGGTACCCGTGCGGGATGCCCATGCCTAACGCTTGCAGCCCGGCGCGGACGCGTGTGACCGTGCTGTGATGATCGGCGCCCTGGACGTTGATCGCGCGGCGGTACCCCCGCCCCCACTTGTCCACATGGTACGCGACGTCCGGCAGGAAGTAGGTGTAGTCGCCACCGCGCGCCGCGCTGCGCCGCATGACGCGGTCCTTGTCGTCGCCGAACTCGGTCGTCCGGAGAAACAGCGCACCGTCCTGCTCGTACGTGTGACCCGACTCGACGAGCGCGCCGACCGTGGAGTCGACCTTGCCGTCCGTGTACAGCGAGCTCTCGAGGAAATACTTGTCGAACTTGACGCCGAACGCCTGCAGGTCGATGTCCTGCTCCTTCCGGAGCTCCGCCACGGCAAATCGACGCACGGCATCGTCGTCGCGGCCGTCCGGATCCTCGGGATGCGCCTCGACGTACTCGGCCGCGATCTCGGCGATGTATTCGCCGTGGTAGCCGCCCTCGGGAATCGCGAGCGCACCCGTACGGAGCTCGGCGATGCGCGCCTGGACACTCCGCGTGAGATTCGAGATCTGCGCGCCGGCGTCGTTGTAATAGAACTCCCGGGTCACCTCCCAGCCGGTCCACTCGAGCAGGCTCGCGATGGCATCGCCTAACGCTGCCTGACGCCCGTGACCCACGTGCAGCGGGCCAGTCGGGTTCGCGGACACGAACTCCACATTGACGTGCTGGCCCTGCCCGACGTTCGAGTGGCCGTACTGCGTGTCGGCGGCGACGATGTCGCGCAGGCCCCCCGCCACCGTGCCCGCATCGAGGCGGAAGTTGATGAACCCCGGGCCGGCGACGTACGCGTCACTCACCGTCGCGCGCTTCAGGTTCATCCGCCCGATCAAATCGTGCGCGATCTCCTGCGGCTTCCGCCTGAGCGGTTTTGCCAGGGTCATCGCGAGGTTCGTCGTCCACTCGCCGAACGACGGGTCGCGCGGTCGCTCGAGCACTGGCGCCACCGAATCGGGCGCGCCAAGGTCGCGGGCTGCGCGAGTCAGCTCGTCGCGGATGAGGTCGGGTGCAGTCATTTGCTGTCGCCGCCCTTCGTCTTGCCGGTCGGCTTGCTATCCGTGGTCTTCGCCGCATCCGACTTTGACGCGCTCGCGCTGTCGGATTTCGATGTGGTCGCCGAGCTCGCATCGCTCTTGGCAGAATCGCCACCGCCGGCGCTCGACTCGCCGCCGGAGCTGGATCCCGACGGCTCCGACGCGCCCCTGCGGTGCGCGTTTTTGCCATAGTCGGTGAGGTAGAACCCGCTGCCCTTGAAGACCAATCCGGCACCGCCCGAGACGCGCCGAGTCGCCAACGCCCCACAAACGGGACATTCGAGCTCGGTTGCAGCTTCGCTGATCTTGCGCACAAAGCGTTCGAAATCGTGCCCGTTAGGGCAACGATAGTCGTAAGTTGGCATTGATTCGATACTTAGGAAGGCGGGGCGAACCCGTAACATAGCGGGCGCCACCACCCCGCTCAAGTTGGACGGTATTCGCCCCAGCTCGATCGCAAAGTGTCCGATATCTCGCCGACGGTCGCGCGCGCGCGAACTGCCTCGACGATCAGCGGCATGAGCGCCGGCCGCCCCGTGGCCTTCGAGTCCGCGTACGGCGCGGCTGCCGCACGAATCGCGGCGAGCGTCGCCTCGGCGCGCCCGGCATCGCGTGCTGCGCGCACCGACCTAACGCGATCGACCTGTTCGCGCTCGAGGGCCGAGAAGTCCGGAGTGGGGATCGATGGCGGATGGGCGTCGTCGGCAAACCGATTCACGCCCACGACGACTGTCTCGCCAGCCTCGACCCGCAACTGCTGCGCGTACGCGCTCCGGGCAATCTCCTCCTGGAAAAACCCCGCCGCGATGGCGCGCTCGGCACCGCCCAGCTCGTCCACCCTCTCGATGAGTGCGGTCGCCTGTCGCTCGATCTCGGTGGTCAGCGCTTCGACGAAATAGCTCCCCGCCAGCGGGTCGACCGTGTTCGCAATACCCGACTCGTACGCGACGATCTGCTGGGTGCGCAGGGCGAGCGTCGCCGCCTCGGCCGTCGGAAGCGCGAGCGCCTCGTCGTAGCCGTTCGTGTGCAGCGACTGCGTCCCGCCTAACGTCGCCGCCAGCGTCTGGACGGCGACGCGCACCACGTTGTTGAGCGGCTGCTGCGCCGTGAGCGTCACGCCACCGGTCTGCGTGTGAAATCGCATCCGACAGCTCGCGTCGTTGGCCTTGAACCGCTCGCGCATGAGGCGCGCGTAGATACGGCGCGCGGCGCGGAACTTCGCCACTTCCTCGAACAAGTCGCTGTGCGCCGCGAAGAAGAACGACAGGCGCGGCGCGAACGCGTCCACCGCCAGGCCCGCGGCCTGCGCCTGCTTCACGTACTCGATGGTATTGGCGAACGTGAACGCGAGCTCCTGAACGGCCGTAGACCCCGCCTCACGGATGTGGTATCCCGAAATCGAGATCGGATTCCAGTTCGCCACCTCGTCCGCGCAGAAGCGGAAAATTTCCGCGATGAGCGCGAGGCTGGGGCCCGGCGGATAGATGTAGGTGCCACGAGCGATGTACTCCTTGAGCACATCGTTCTGAATCGTGCCACTCACCTTCTCGCGAGGGATGCCACGCTCCTCGGCCACGACGATGTACATTGCGAGCAGCACGGCAGCCGTCGCGTTGATCGTCATCGAGGTCGACACGGTATCGAGCGGCAGACCGTCGAGGAGCACGTGCATGTCCTCCACCGAGTCGATCGCCACGCCCACTCGGCCTACCTCACCGAGGGCGCGCGGCGAATCGGAGTCGATGCCCATCTGCGTCGGCAGGTCGAAGGCAACGGACAGCCCGGTCTGACCGGCGCCGAGCAGGTGATGAAACCGTCGGTTCGTCTCGGCCGCCGTCCCGAATCCGGCGTACTGGCGCATCGTCCACAACCGCCCGCGGTACATGGTCGGCTGCACGCCACGTGTGAACGGGAAGCGACCGGGATCGCCGAGATCGCGCTCGTAGTCGACGGGCGCGTCGTTAGGCCGATACGCCGGCTCGACGACTATACCCGACGGGGTCAGTCGTTCGTCGGATTTCTGCTGAGGACGAGACGTAGCGGTCAGAAGCGCCGCCTAGACGGCTGCCGAGAGCGGCCGCTCGCTCGCGAGCATCGTGCTCGCCGCCTCGACTTCGAACCGGCTTCCAATGAAGAGGGGCGTCCGCTGATGAAGCTCCGTCGGGTTGACGTCGACAATACGCTGTTTGCCGTCGGTTGCCAGCCCGCCAGCCTGCTCCACCACGAACGCCAACGGGTTGGCCTCGTAGAGAAGCCGCAGCTTTCCGTTGGGACTCCTACGATTCGCCGGATAGCAGAAGACCCCGCCACCGAGCAGGTTGCGGTGGAAGTCCGCGACGAGCGATCCCACGTACCGGACACTCAGCGGCTTGCGCACCCCGCCGATCCCGCGATAGCTCCGCATGAGCTGCTTCACCGGATCGGCCCAGTCGTTCTCATACGAGTCGTTGACCGACAGGTAGCGGCCGCGCTCCGGGATCTTGATGTCAGGGTGCGAGAGCAGGAACTCGCCGATGGATGGGTCGAGCGTAAAGCCGTGTGCGCCCTGCCCCGTCGTATACACGAGCATCGTGCTGGATCCGTAGATCACGTAGCCCGCGGCCACCTGCCGGCGGCCCGGCTGCAATAGGTCCTCCATCTCGCCACGCGCACCACGCGTGATCTTGCGCACCACGGAGAAGATGGTGCCCACAGGGACGTTCACGTCGATGTTCGACGATCCGTCCAGGGGATCGAACAGGAGGACGTACTTCCCGCACTTGAAGCTTTCCGGAATCGGTATGATGTCCGGCTCCTCCTCCGACGCCATCGCGCACAGGCGGCCGCCATGGTCGAGCGCCTTGATGATCGTCTCATTGGCGAACACATCGAGCTTCTGCTGCACCTCGCCCTGGACGTTCTCCTGCTCTGCGGATCCGAGAATGTCGGCCAGGCCCGCGCTGCGGACCTTGTTGGCGATCATCTTCGCCGCGAGCGCGAGATCGTAGAGGATCCCCGACAGCTCACCAGTCGCTTCGGGGTGCAGGCGCTCCTGCTCGATGATGAAGCGCTCGATCGTGACGACGGAAGTGGCGGTATGCTTGACCACGGCTACACGTCCTGCGTTGATGGAGGGGCACTACTCCGTGCGAGTCGTGCCGATGCATAACGCCGCGCATCGACCTCGAAGCGGTTGGCGTGGTAGCCTCGCCTCAAGGACTCCCACACGTATTGCAGCGGGAAGGACACGCTGGCCTCAAACTGTTGAACGTGGCGGATTTCGTGCAAGAGCAGTTCCGCTTCCCAAATGAAGCCGGGCTCGACCCAAATCGTGCGCCACAAGGTGAATCCTGACACCGTCGTTGCACCCAAGCTCCAGCCGCCAATGCGCAACGGCAGGCCCCCAACCCGGTAGCGCGCGGCTCGAAGTTCCGGAAATTGCTCGGCAAGTTGTGGCGGCAGATCGACACGCCGCCCCAGGATCGCGTGGAGGATGCGATTCAGCGCGCCCACCGTTCGCCCCCCGCTTCGACGTCGAGCCACCGGCCGTTGGTCCGGATGACGACGGTTCCGACGTAATCGGTTCGAAGCACCTGAACGCCACGCTCGACGAGCGAGCGTACGACCGCAGGGCTCGGATGACCATACGTATTTTCGGCACCGACGGAGATCAGTGCGAGCGTGGGATGCACGGCATCGAGGAACGCCGGCGTGCTGCTTGTGGAGCTTCCGTGATGTCCCACCTTGAGCACGTCGGCGCGAAGCGCCGATACGTCCCGCGCAAGCATCCACTGTTCTTCACCCGCTTCCGCGTCGCCGGTCATGAGGAATCGTACCCGTCCATACTGGACCGACGCTACCGCGCTCGCCTCGTTGGGATCCGTGAGCGACGCCGCCCAGGCCGAATCGGGCGCCAGAAAGCGAATCCGCACGCCATCCAGCGCCAGCGAGTCTCCCGGGTGGACCCGGTGCCAGGCGATGCGCAACTGTGCCGCTTCCGCGAGCGACGCCCGATAGGAATCGCTCCCCGTCACGTAGGCGCCATCCCAATACTCGCTGGCCCGCATCGCAGCCAACGTCGACGCTCCGCCACCAACATGATCGCTGTGCGGGTGTGACAACACGAAGGCGTGCAGAGCGCCTCCTCGCCGACGCAGGTAGGGCAGGATCGTCGAGCGACCCGCGTCGCCTCCCGACCAGCTTCGCCCGGCATCGAAGAGCACCCATCGGCCCGCCGGAGTCCGGAGCGCGAGCGCGTCACCCTGGCCCACGTCGATCATGTGAAGCTCCAAAACGCCCCCGCGCCCGCTGACCTCGAACCCGATAACAGCGAGCGCCGCTGCCGCGGCCGCGCCGATCAAGCCCCGTGCACCCCAGGCGCTTCCCGGGGCGCTCGAGCAGGCAACGACCAGCGACACCGACATCACGCCGAGCAGACTGACCGTGGCCAGGCTCGGTGCAATAGGCACCGCCGCGAACGGAACGCGCGTCGCCAGATCCGCGACGACGTCCACGGCGCGCAGCATGGCGTGCGCGGCATCCGCCGGGAGCGAGGCAGCGAACCGGAACGGCGACAGCAGCAATGCGAGGAACAACGTTGGCTGCAGGACCGTGAAGATCGGTCCTGCCGCAAGGTTCGTGAGCGGCGCAACGATGCTCAACCGGCCGAACGTCCAGGCGATGAGCGGAAGGGTGACGATCGATGCGAGCGTGGACACGATCAGATCGCGCACGAGGACGCGTCGCCAACCGGTGACTCGGCCGGCAAGCAGGCGGCGAGCGAGCGCGCCGGACGCGATGAGCGCAGCGAGGCCGGCGACGCTGAGCTGGAAGCCGAGGTCGGTGATGATCCGCGGGTTCACCACGGGCGCCCAGGCGCCGAGCGCCAGGCCGGCCCAGGGTGACGTCGGACGTTGCGTTAGGCGGGACACGGCGCTGGCCCCGAGCATCACCGCCGATCGCACCGCGGGCGCCGGTGCACCAATGACGACGATGTACAGGAGCGTTACGACGAGCGCGAGCCAAACCGACGCGATGCGCGACACGCGGATAGCCGACAACAGCAGCTCCGCCGCGCCGGCGATGATCGCAACGTGCAGACCCGAGACTGAGAGCAGATGGACGATGCCGGCGTCCGCATAACGAGAGCGAATGCCCGCGTCGAGGGTGCGCGTGTCCGCGATCAACAGCGCCCGGGCGAGCGCGGCGTCGGTGCCGAACGTGTGGTCGATCGCGCGCCGTGCCCGCTCGCGCACGCGTCTCGCAAGCCCCGGACGAGAGAGGACAATGACAGTCGCGTGTTGAACGACGATGAGTGCCCCGGCATGCGCCGCGTCGCCGCGAACCGCGACGCGCGAGCCGGCCACGGCATCGCCTCGCGCGACCAGGAGACTGGCGCGCACCTGGCAACCGCCATCCTCGATCGTCGCGGGCACACGTGTTCGCGCACGCGCATCGGTTTCGATGACCGCTGTGTAGGCGACCGTCATGTCTGCCTCGGGGTTCAGCGCGATCGCTCGGCGCGCACACTGCTCGTCGGCGCGGGCTGCAGAGGTTGCGCGCAGCACGCCGGCAGCGCCCAGTAGCGCCAGTGCCGCAGCCCGCGCATCCCGCCGCACAGCGGCGACGGCTGCACCTCCCGCCGCGACGATCAATCCTGCCAACAAAAAGCCGCCGAACCCGAGAAGGAGTCCGGCGGCGTGTGCAATGAACGCAGCGGCGACGAGCGGCAATCAGGTGCTCCCTGCTATCCGCCTGCTCCGAGCGGTACGTAGTCTTCCGGGCCGTGGCGGGGGTTCTGGTTGACGCGTCGCATCGCTTCGAAGACCAGCACAGCGATCTCCGCTCGGGCCTGGTCGGTCGCCAGCGAGACACGCGTGACGGCAGCGCCGATCGGGGAGCCGCCAATGTACCGCGGTCTAGCTTTGTTGAGCGCCTGCGCAATCACGTCATCGTGACATCGCTCACAGGAGCAAAACTCCGGATGCTTCGTCCGCAGCTGGGCATACACCTCGAGCACCAATTCTTCCAGCGCGTTTTTCATCCTGCCATCGGCAATGGTGCCCGTTCGCGTGTGTGACATACCGCACCCGTAAAGGTCGAGCCGGTGGTGCCCGTCAGCTCGACGGTGAAGTAACGCCCGATCATCGAGTCGTCGCCCGGCAGCAGCACTGTCTTGAAGTCGCGCGTGCGGGCCTGCAGCAGCTCGCCGCGCCTTGCTGCCTTCTCGACCAGCACTTCGCGCCTGGCGCCGAGGAGCGTCATGTTCCGCTCCCTGGCTCCGCGCCGGACTGTATCGATGAGACGCGCGAGGCGCTCAGTCGCCACCTCGTCCGGCACGGTCATTTCGACCGGCATCCGCGTCGCCGGCGTTCCATCCCGCGGGGAGAACTTGAACGTGTAGGCGTCGTCGAAGCCCACCGTGCGCACGACGTTCAGCGTCTCCTCGAAATCCGCCTCCGTTTCGCCCGGGAATCCGACGATCACGTCCGTCGTGAGCGCGAGGCCTGGAATGGCCGCACGGAGTCGATCCACGCACTCAAGGTAGCCCTCGCGCGTGTATCGGCGCAGCATTCGCCTGAGCACACCGTTCGACCCGGACTGCATGGGTAGATGCACGTGCTCGCACACGGCATCCACCTCGGCCATCGCCTCGACGACCGCCGGCGAGAAATCGTTAGGGTGCGGGCTGGTGAATCGAACGCGCTGAATTCCCGGAACCGCGCCAACCGCGCGCAGCAGATCCGGGAAGCCACGCTCGCCGTCATGGTACGAGTTCACCGTCTGTCCGAGCAGAACGACCTCGGTCATTCCCTCGCTGGCCACCTGCTCGACCTCGCGCACCACGTCCGCAAGCTTCCGGCTGCGCTCGGCGCCGCGAGTCGTCGGCACGATGCAGTAGGTGCACCGGTAGTCGCACCCGCGCTGCACAGGGATCCACGCTTTCACCTTGTCGAAGCGGCGCGGCGTGAAGTCCTCGTAATGCTCCTCGAGGTCGAACGTCGTCGCGATAGCGCGTTCGCCGCGCCTCGCGCCCTCGACGAGCGCCGGCAGCGCCCGATAGCCATCAGGCCCCACGACGAGGCTCACGTGCTTCGCTTTCTCGAGGAGCTGTGGCCCGAGGCGCTGCGCCATGCACCCGGTCACGCCCATGACCGAGTCGGGCTTCATGTTCCGCTTGAGCTCCCCGAGGCGGCCGATCACCCGCTGTTCCGCGTGGTCGCGAATGGCGCACGTGTTGAGCAGGATGACATCTGCACCGTCGGGAGAGTCGACGGCCTGATAGCCGCTGTCCGTGAGCCGCCCGAGCATCAACTCGGAATCGCTCACGTTCATCTGGCAGCCGTAGGTCTCGATGTAGACCGTGGGGCGTGTCTCGGGCATCAGCGAATGATGGCCTGCAGAGGAACGCCCAGCAATCGCGACGGGTCGCCATCGAGCCGCGCGCGGCACCGTGTTCCGCGGGGAATCGACGGATCGACCGCGACCGTGAGGTAGTCCTCCGTCAATCCTTCTCGTCGAGCGGCTGTGCCCATGACAACCAAGTCACATTCGCCACCGATGCGGCTCGCGCGGTGCGTCGCAGCGCGTCGGTCGGCGATGGCGCGCAGCTCGGCGGCCCGCCGCTCGATCGTCGACGCCGCGACATGACCATCGAGGCGCTCCGCCGCCGTGCCCGGTCTCACCGAGTACGGGAAGACGTGGAGATAGGTGAACGGAAGCGACTCGGCGAGGGCTACGGTGCGGCGGTGGTCTTCTTCCGTCTCGCCGGGGAACCCGGCAATGATGTCGGCACCGAGCCCCAATACTCGAATGCTCGCGACGATGCGCTCCACGGCGGCAGCGTACGAGGCGGCCCTGTACCAGTGACGGCCCATTCGCTTGAGGATCGGGTCGGACCCCGACTGTAGCGGAGCGTGCAGATGCGGCGCGAGGCGATCCGGCTCGGCGAACAGCTCGCGGAGGCGGTCATCGACCTCGGTCGCCTCGAGCGAGCTGAGTCGGAACCGAACCCGTGGCACTTTTCGAACGAGTTGCTCGACCAGCGCGGACAACGTCGTGTCCGTGTCCACGCCGTAGTGCCCAATGTGTATTCCGGTCAGCACGATCTCCGGATGATGATCCGCGAGAGGCTCAGTCTCGTTCACCAGGGCGCCGACACTTCGAGACCGAGCCACGCCGCGCGCGAGCGTCGTCGCGCAGAACGTGCAGTGCTCGTCGCATCCGT
>Ga0307408_100002768_pt1 | contig 12176 bp, 12 predicted proteins | sample 322Cmetagenome_FD_202116 | JGI IMG/M metagenome (GOLD analysis project Ga0307408, IMG submission 202116) | Maize rhizosphere microbial communities from greenhouse at UC Davis, California, United States - 322HYB-C-3 | ecosystem: Host-associated > Plants > Roots > Rhizosphere > Soil | place... | reverse complement strand
GTGCTCGCGACAGTAGGCGTAGGTCAAGATGGCCGCTCCGTGGTTCTCAACCGGCGTTATCGTCTCCGCCTCGTTGAAGCTGCGCCCCATCACCGGGCCGGTGCCAAGCGTCGAGAAAAAGTCCGGCGAGATGCGCATGACCTGTTCCTGCTGCGTCGAGCCGGTCTCGCCGACGACTTCGCTGCCGTAGCGAAAGATAGACAGGCTCGAGAAGCCCGGGACATTGCCGCGCCGTTCGTAGTAATTCGTCAACGAGGAGCCGTCGCGCTCGACGCCGGCTTTCGGATAAGTGTTGAAGATCGCGACCAGCCGATCGGATTGGGGAAACGGCAACGGACGGAGCAGAATGGCCTCAATCGCGGCGAACATCGCGAGGTTCGCTCCGAGGCAGATCGCAATCGTGGCCAGCGCCGTCACCGTGAACGCCGGAGCGTAGCGCAGTTGACGAAGGGCGAAACGAAGATCGTTCATGCCGTCTCCGATTCTATGGCGTTTTATGGCACGTTGCGGGACCGCAAAATCAGGGCACTCGATATTTCCGCGGATTGGTAATGAGTAGTCGTTAGCGTTGATCGATAGGGTCGCCGGCGAGTGGGCAGCACAGGTGCAACAGGCTCAGCACGGGACCTGTCGGGCGTTTCGGGCGCTCGGAGCGGCCGACGCGGCACCGCGACGCCGTGATTTGTCGAATGAAATTATGGAGATGTGGTGACCCGAACACTCGCGAGTTGGAACCAAGTCGCGCCGTGCCTGCGTCAGCTCGACCGCCTGCGGGCGGCGGGCAAGGGGTAACTCCTCGCTCTTACCCACGATGTGGTGAGTCGTGAGTGACCGACGGCCTATCGCGGTAGCGGGGGATGATCGCTATGGAAGCAAAAACCTGGATCATCAAAGTGCGTATCCCCGCCTCGGCTGTGCCGCCGGGAGATCGCATATCGAACTCGACGGTCACCGAATGGGACCCGCTCTCAGTGCACCACAGAGGGACATCATGGCGAATGCCGTAGCACCAGCGGTTCGCAAATAATCGTGGACCAATGACCTCATCACACACCTCCCCCGCTCCGTAGTATCTCCTTGCGCGCACTGCCCGAACGGACCGTGCATCTTGCGCAGCCTTTTGAAAAGGCCGTTCTCGCCCGCCGTGTTGGGCGATGTGAGCTGGAATTAGCGCTGCGAAGGTGCGGATTGACTGCCGTTCGCCCGGCTAGGGCGCCCTCGTGCCCCGATCGATATGTCCGACGGAATGGCCCTGATGTGGGCGCAAGAGTCGAGTGCTCGCGGTGTGGCGTCACTTCGCCGCGTGAGCCGCAAGCCGCACGTCGTCCTGTGTGAACACCGCAAAAAAGAACGGCTGTGATTCCAGAAAGTGCGCCAGATCGCGTAACGTCAAACCACGAGCCGCCAGCCGGTCCTCGTCGACGAATATTTGGCTGTTTTCCGGTTCGAAGGATGTAATCAGCTGCTTCGTCCCCGGATCAAACTTCTCGTGCAACAGGTCTACGATCGACTGCGCGGTGTGTCGACGGTCCGGCGAAGACGGTTTCGACGGCATGCCATGGTCGGCGGTCAGCGCGACAAGATAGTTGTTCCCAACCTTCGCCTCAAGCGCCCGCAGCATTCGCGCCAAATGACGGTCCATTTCGCCGAGAGTGACGCGGAGCTCGCTCGAATCCGGACCGTACTTGTGGCCGACGAAATCCGCGCCCTTGTAGTTCAGCAGAATGAGATCCGCGATACCGTCGGCCCCCAGTGGCTCGCGCTCAATCATCGCGGTCATTGCATCGGCTTCGAATGCCGGAAACAGCGCCGAATGACGCACATCGGTAGCCGAGTCGATTCTGTGACTCATCCACTCCCCGCCAGGCTGCCACAGCTCCCTCGCATTTCGATCCTTCAGATACTCAGGGAGCCGGAAGCAGTCGGGGTTCGTTGCCCAGTTGCCGGTCTGTTGATCGTAGGCAGCGAGCACGGCTGGCGCTCCATTCAACTGACACGCTCCATGCCCCGCGAGCGGCGTCGCCGCTCGGTCGATGCTGCCCTGTGCCAGCACGATCGCACGACCACCCGTCGTAAGCTGCCAGACGTCAGCCAGGGTCATTGCCATCAGATCGTGTGGCAGTCCTCCAGCGAACAGGTCGTAGCGTCGTCCGTGAGTGCGATCGTACACGCTGACACCGGTGATTCCGTGCACGCGAGGATCGGCGCCAGTTGAGATCGTCGAGTGCCCCACTGCGGTATTGGTCGGCAGGAAGTTTACCTGCGCCTGAGTGAACCAGGCACTCTGCTGACGAAGAGCGGTTAGCGTTGGCATGGACGCCGCATAGCGATCGAAGTAATCCCGGCGCATGCCATCCAGCACGAGCAGCATCACCACTCGAGGGCGCGCAAACCCAGGCCGCAAGACCGGTAACACCTGGCCTGTCGCCGTCGGAGGCATCTGTACGCCAAGCGACGCTGCAAGCGTAGGCGCGACGTCCTGCTGCGCGGCTGGCATCGAGAACAGGCCAGTCCTTACCGCAGGGCCCGTAAACATCAGCGGAATCGAGACGTCATAGGACCAGGGCGAACCGTGCATGTATGCGACGTTCGGGTCAGGCCTCGTGATGACGTCGCCTTCACGCGACACGATGAGAAGTTGGCCCGTTCGGCCGGGAAAATATGCCCGGGCGAACATCTCCAGGAAGCGCTGTCGCGCGGCGGAATCGGGTGGCGGCCGCTTGACCTGCTCGCCCGAAACAGTCCACGCGATCGCGACCAGGCTCAGCGCGAGGAGACTGGCACCGCACCGGGGCAACTTTGGGATGACAAAGGTTCGCCGCGTCGTCATGGCAGCTCCATCGCTTCACGCGGGATGACCGTTCCGGCCGTGAAGACACACCGAACTAATTGTTCGATCATTGTCTTTGACTGGAGTGTCCGCGGCTCCAGGTAGTTGATGCCAGCAGAGCGCGAGCTGGTCCGATTCGATTCCTGTTTGCGGTAGGCCCTTCGGCCCTCGCAAGTGATTGCACAGACTGGGGAGTTTAATGGTGAGCCAAAATTTCGCGAGTTGGAACCGAGTCAACCGCTGGCTGCTGCAGGTTGAGAGCTTGAGGCGCGTAGCGTGAGCGGCAACAGTTGCAAAGTCTTCCCGAAAATGCCACCCCTGCTGTGACAATGGAAACTGGTTCACGCCGTGCCCGACGAGCCGAAGCTGCATCACTTCCTGCCGGAGGTTCAATGAAGCCATGACGAGGGCCAATGAAGGCGAGAACGCACGGAGCTGCCACGGTCACCCCGAGGATGCCAATCACGAGTTCCCACGGAAACCGCCGGCTCGCAGACATCGAGGGCGCTCGCGTCGGAGTATACGCCCCGCAGAATCTGGATTCGTGGGCTAGTCGATGAACGGCTGAAGACCAACCCACATGAGCAGGGCGAGAGCGGCGATACAGGCGCCGCGCGTCTACCGAGGAATCAACTTACGATGGGCGATGACCACAGGGACCAGAGACTACCGCGCAGCCTCAATGACAGCTGACGCGATCCCGGCGACTCCAGAAATAGCCGGATGGGCAATCGAAGGACTGCCACTCCGCATATGCCTTCGTGTACTGGACGCGCAAGAGACGATCGAATACGCGAAACGACGCCAGGAGCCACACAAGGAATGGCGGTCACGCCGCGAGTAGCACGAGCACGATCGGCATCATCGTGGTGACAGTGTCATGGCTCATTGCTTCGCTCGTCTTCGAACCGCACCCCACAACATGCGCTCGCGATACAGGAGCCCCTGCGATTTGAATTCAACCTCTATTTCGACCCCCTGCCCGAGCGAAACGACGACTCCTTCCGTTCCTGCACGTGGGCCTCTCGCAATGTGCACCGCATCGCCAACCAAAAATGGACCGCCCCACGCAACTCGCGCCCCCAGCTGGTACCCCCAGCCGATGGCGTGTTCAGCACCCTCGACGTGCCAGATCGTGTCGGCCGGTTGTCGCGCCGGTCGAAACAAGATAGGCCAGCGCTATTGCACTCCGAACGTCGCCCGACCCACGACAACGGAATTAAGGAGGATGCGTACCATATATGTGCCGACGCCCAATGAACCCGTTCCGAAGTTGTAGACGTACCGACAACTCGTCGTGTCAATCCGGAAACTCGGTCCATCGTCAGACGAAAGTGCGTACTCGCTCTCGTTGACCGGCCCCGGCGTCGATCCCGACAACCGAAAGACGGAGATCGTCGCCGGCGGGAGGTCGCACGTGGTGGCGCCACCGTAGGCAAGCGCGAATTTCACCGGGACGGCGTTGCGGCTGCTGCTGAAGACGCTCGTGCCGTCGGCCCGAATCGGCGCCTGCACGCTTGCGGCATAAGGCGATGCGGTGACCTGCAGCACGGAGGCAGCGCTGACAGCAGCGTCGAACGCGACGTCCCCGACGTTCTGCCGGGCGGCGGTCGCCTGTACCGAGTGGGCGCCTTCCTCGAGCGACGACGGATCGTACGGCAGCGACGCTGCGCCCACCGCATCAGTCGGCGCGGTGCCGACTGGCGCACCGTCGACGAAAAACGCGACCGTCGCTCGCTCAATGGCGGAGCCGTCATCCGCGCGTGTCAGCGTTGCCGACAGCGGCAACGGCCCAACGAACCCGGCCGTGAACGTGGACAGCGGCGGCGGCGTCAGCTGGAGCGTCCCCGCAATCAATATCAGCTCGAAGGCGCCGATGTCGCACGCGCCGCCCTGTGGGCGCGGAACCCCGCGCTCGTCCTGTCCTGGATCGCCGGGGACACTTCCGCACGCGTCCACCGGGACGGCATCGACCGCGGGACTCGTGGCCAGCAGCGCGATCGTCGGCACGGAATCGCCGTTGGCCTGAAGCCCGCTCGGGCTCAAGCCGGCCGGCACGCCGTTCTGATCGCCGGGTCCGGTGAACGCGAACGCACACGATGTGTCATCTGAGAGGTTGTGGCCCTCGGACGCAAGGTCGGACGGAAAGTAGGTCAGGCAGTTGCGTCCCGGACCGGCAAGAATCGAGTTCTTCACAGTCGCCGTGGCGTAAGCGCTGACGAGATTGCCACCCAGGTACGAGAGCGGCTGCGAGACGTTTCCCGAGAGCGTGCTGTGCACGATCGACAGACGCGTCGAATTGCTGAAAATGCCCCCGACGCCGCTGCATCCGCCGAAATTGCATGTGGACGAGTTGTTCGCGATCGTGGTGTTGACGATCGTCAGGGACCCGAGTACCGTGTCAATTGCGCCACCCGTCCCGTCGGTCGTGTTGCCTGCGAACGTGCTCGACACGATGCTCGCGGTCCCCATGGCATGGTAGAGGGCGCCACCGGCGCCGACGCCGGCCTGGAACGCCGCATTGCCGATCAACGTGCTGCGCTCGATGCGCAGTGCTCCGGTGTTCGATATGCCGCCGCCGACGGTCGCGGTGTTCCAGGAGACATCGCTGCGTGTGACCATCAGCGTCGATCCCACCGAGCTGAAGATGCCTCCGCCTGCCGCCGCCGCGGAGTTGCCGGCCACGGTTGAGTCCGTAACGGCCGTCATGCCGCCGTTGTCGATGTTATAGATGCCGCCGCCCTGGTAGATCGTGGCGGTGTTGCCGGTCACCGTCACGTCCGCGAGCGTGAGCTTCGTTCGCGTTCCTCCACTGAAGATGCCTCCGCCGATGGTGGCCACGTTGCCCGACACCGTTGAATTCGTCATCGTCAACACGCCGCTGTTGCCGTTGTAGATCCCGCCGCCGCCGAACGACGTCGCGGTGTTGCCCGACACCGTGACGTCGGTGAGCGTCAGCGTGCCGGTGTTCAGGAGTCCGCCGCCGTAGGTCCAGTTGCCATCGCGAATCGTCACGCCGGAGATGACCACGTTGACGGGAACCGACGGAAACGACGTAGTGTCGACCTCGAATACCCGCGACGCATGATTGCCCGAGATCGCGAGCACGCTTCGGCCTGGACCGACGATGCTGATGCTCTGGCGAATGAATATTTGTCCGCTCGTCAACGTGATCGTGCCTTCGACTGCGATCTCGATCGTGTCACCAAGACGTGCCCGTCCCACCGCGTCACGGAGCGACCCCGGGCCGGCATCCGCCGTGGTCGTGACGGTGAAGGTAGTTGCCAGAACGGGCGAAGCCCCGAGAACGATCCATAGGCACGCCCCACCGAACACGTTCATCGTCGCGCGGCCCATCAACATGTGTACTCCTGCGGCGGCAGACAGTGCCGTAATCGCGCGAACAATTCACGTCGCGCGTCCAGATGACACATCGCGCGTTGCCGGGCGTTTTGCGCGAGTGCCCGCCGAGCGGCAGGCTTGCGGCAATGACCGCGCCTGTCGAGTGGCCGAGGCACGCTTCTGGTTGGTTGCGTTTGTGCGCTCGCGCGCCACCGCGATGCTTCCATCACCCTGCGCGTCTGCGCGCACTACTTGCCGAGCGGGTCACAGCGCGACGCCGAGCGACTCGACACGCCGCCCGAAACCCAGGCGCAACCACGTCTGCAGCGTGCGAACTTGGTCGAAGAGCAGAAGTCGTTTGGAACGAATGGTGAGCCGCGAAGGAATCGAACCTTCAACCCGGGCGCTGTTTATCCTGGAAGCATTCGTCGAATCTCAGCGATTTCGGACAGCCGCTTTTGGTGGTGTTCTCGCTTGAATTGAAGCCAACCGGTAATCCACTCTGGGTCGCCTATGCGATGCTGCGCTAGAAGACGCAAGGCTAGCAGGTCGGCTCCCCACGATTGCCCGTCGGTTGCGATGAGAAACAGCTGGTCCGATAGGCCGCGAACTGCCTCGGGCGGCCATTCGCTGACAATCTGTTGCAACACCCGAGCCTTCAACGAATCACTACGCGAACCCAGGACCTCTCGCACCTGCGGAGCCAATCGTGGCCCGATTGTAGCTAGGAACTCGCGAGTCGGCTTGGCCACGGGCCACGACTCGTCCCGAATCCACTTCAACAAATCAAGAAGGATCGGTTGCACCGCCGGATAACCCCGTGCCGTGATGGCCTCGATGGCCGGCAGGTCGTCCTTGTTAACGGGGAGCAGCTTTCGGAGTTGCTTGCGAAGAAGGCGCTCCCGCTGGTCGATTCGCACTGCGCTCCCTTCGTTTGCCTGACGATGTCGGCAGACAGGATAACGCGGTCGCCACTGCAGCGCGCGCGCCTTGAGGCAAAAACGCCGAACAGGCTCGGAACGGGATCAGTCGCGCCTTTCGGGCGTGCGGAGCCGCCGGATCACCCAACGGAGCAGCGTCGAAAATGGACGGATGTCCGGCTCGGAGAACCGCTCCAGCTGCCGTCGAGTTCCTCCTCGAGCTCCGCTGACTTGCTGGTCCAGAGATCGTCCGGGATCCGTCCGCTGAGGCGGTCGTCGTACGCACGATCGAGCTTTGCTCGGATGGTCAGCTGTTGCTGCTGGAGCCGCATCGTCGTCGCCCGCACGAACGTTTCCTTGTCGGACTGACTCTCGCGCAGGACCTTCGCCACCGCCTCGGCGAGCTCCGTCGGAATGCGAACGCGCTTCATCGACACGGTTCTTACGAATCGTCTCGACGGCAGCAGCGAATCACCGGTCAATTGCCTGGTGACCAACCCGGTGTACTCGCATTCCGGTCGCCACGTCGTCATACCAGCAGGTGCGCGCGTTCTGGGTCAGACGAGTCTCGTTCAAGGGTTTGGCGAGGCGCGTCTCGCGGTTGCCTTCCACCGACTGCTGATGCCCGATGGTCGGACCTACGGCCTCGATCGGTTCCTTGGACTCAATCAGATCGGTGACGCCGGATTGCGGGACAAAGTGAATCACCATTACCTATCGACCTTCGGTGCAGCCGCAGCCGTTGGATTGATCAGCGGGCTGTCGCAGTACCTGGGGAGCGCGGGCCTGGCGCGCGGCGACGGAGACCGCACGATCGTCATTGCGGGTGGCGTTGGCGATGCAACCACGCAGGCCACGCTTCAGGTGATGAGTCGATTCTTAAATCGTCTCCCGACAATCACCATTCGCGAGGGCCACCGCGTGAAGGTCTACCTGACCAGTGATTTGGAATTGCCGGCGTACACGGCGCCGGGCGGCCTCGGTCAATTCTGAAGGGAGGACGTCGTGTCTCGTCGAATTCTTCTCTGTGTCATTTGCCTCATGCTCACAGTCAGTCCCGGCTTCGCTCAGCTCGCGGTGATCGATCCTGCGAACCTGGTGCAAGCGACGCTCATCGCCAGGCGGATGCAGCAGCACTACGAAGAGCTGAGGGCGCAGTACCTGACGATTCAGCGTATGGCGCGAGGGCTCGGCAATATGAATGGTTACCGCGTCCCGACAATTCCGATCACGCGTCACGACGTGGGTCGGTGGGAATATGGCCGCCCGTGGATCCAGGCCCTCAACAGTGGCGACGCCACCGGCGCCGCGTACTTGTCGACGGCACTTCCGGTGCTCCGACCTACGACCACGCCTGCCCGCTTGACGTCAGAGGCGCGACGAGCGCTCGAAAGGCAATACGCCACCATCGAAATCACCGATTCAGTCGCGATGATGGGCGGGCATCAAGTCGCTCTGGCACGGGGCTACCACGGGCAACTTCAGCAAGCGGTCCAAGACCTCGAAGGGGATGTACTGAACGGACTGCTGCGCTACCACGAGATGACCACAATCCTCGACAAGATCGCCGCCGGTGAACTCCTCGGACGTAGACAGGACATGCTGGCGAATCAGCTCCTATCCCACGCGCTCGAGCAGTTGCTCGCCCGAGGCAAGCGTCTGCGCGACACCGAAGCGACGCAGATGAACATGCAGCTCGTAACCTGGCGTGACGCGCGAGCCGCCAACCACGCGTTCGTCGCGGGTACTGGCGACGCTCTGCGGACGTGGCGGCAGCCGTAATCGGAGGTGGTCCATGAAGCGTAACGCTTTGATCGCGCTGTGCCTCTTAGCGGCGGGTTCGGCGGCACACGCGCAAATCGCAGTCCACGATGTGGCCGTGACTGCCCGCAACGCTGCGTCAGCGGTGCTGAAGGAATACATCCTGGAGACACAGCGCGAGCAGCATAGCCAGTTGCGGCGCATGGCGCAGCGGTTGAGCCTGCACACCAATCTGCGCAAGTACGCAGTGCCGGACCCTCCGCGCTGGAGGACGCATGGCGGCGATTTTCTGTTCGCCGGCGATTTCAACGACGCCCTAATCTTCGGCGATCCAGTGGGCGCGGCGTACCTGGCGGTGAGTCACGCCTTGACGAACTCGCGCACCATCCCAAGCAGCCTGACGTCGGCCGCGAGGCGCGAGCTGGCGGCGCGTCTTGCGACGATTGACATCGCCGACGCGAGCGCTATCGCAGGCATCCACGACACCGGCCAGCTTCGTCTGAACGGTCGGCGGCGTGAGCTCCAGGCGATCGATGCGTTGGAAGCCAATGTGATCGATCCTTCGAACGAGCAGAGCGCGACCGCGGTGCTCGACAAGATTAGCGGCGCGGTGCTCATCGGTGCTCGACAGCGTCAGGCTCGTACGCAGCTCCTCGCCGCTTTTGTGGAACAGCTCCTGGTCGATAGCAAGCGCGCCCGGGACGCGGATGCAGCCGCGATGAATATGCAGCTGGTTCGGTGGCGTGACGGTCGGGCCGCGAATCACGCGTTCGGAGCTGGTACCGGCGACGCGCTGCGGACCTGGCGGCAGCCCTGATACGGAACGTCGGGAGGGGGTATGGAGCTCAATCTGTTGCCAACGATTCAGCAGGCAATCACGAACCTGCTGACCACGTACGAGCCGGAGTTCCTTCGGTTCGGATATACGCTTTTTCTGTCGTTTGCCACCATCCTAATCGCCTGGCAGGGCATCTCGATGATGTTCTCTCGCGACGGTCTCGGCGACCAGATGTTCGACTTCGCGAAGCTGCTGCTGTGGATCTCGTTCGGGTACGCGCTCATCACCTTCTACGAGGCTCCGCTGCCTGGGATCGGTGTGTCCTTCAGCAACCTGGTCACGAATCAAACGCATTACTTCCAGAGCGTGCTGGAGGCCAGAGCCTTCGACAACATCTATCGCCATTTTGATGAGCTGTCCGATCACTTCATGCAGCCGGACGCGTGGTCGATTCTTGCCAACCTCATGTACTGGACGGTCCTACTACTCATTGCGGTGGCGAAGGCCCTGTCGCTCGCGGTTGTAGCGTTTGGCTTGATCGCGAGCGCTGTTTGCGGTCTCCTTGGCCCGATCTTCGTCCCGTTTCTGATCGTCCCGAGACTCGACTGGTTGTTCTGGGGCTGGTTCAAGTCGTTCGTGCAGTACTCGTTCATCCCGGTCGTCGCAATCGCGTTCCTGATGATCTTCGAGCAGTTCGTCTTCCGTTATGTGACCACGCTGCCCCCGACGATTACGTCGGCGGAGTACGGCGTCTACGGCATCCAGGCAGTGGCTGTGATCGCCACGTTCTGCGTTGGCATCATGCTCGTACCGTCGCTGACGAACTCGATTTTTACGGGCACGAGCGGACAGAGTGGGTTCTCCGGCATGGTCGCGGCAGCCCGCGGCCTTCGGGGTAGATGACATATGGCGGCTTACCGTCCACGCCCCAGCAGACACGAGGAACTCGAGGCCGAACAGCGAGAGGTATTCTCGCCGGGCGTTGGCCGCGTGCTGGCAATCGCATTCGGCGTGGCGCTCTTGCTTGGACTGCTTACGGGGACCCTCTGGATCGGCTGGAATCTGCTCTTCCGGTGAGGAGTGGCCCTATGTCCGCAACGGTCGCTGACGTCAAGGAGAAGACGCTCGAGGGCGCAAAGCGGCTGTTCGTCGAACTGTACGGTTCGGCATTGGTGATGAACACCTATCTCAAGATCGCGCTCGTGCTCGTGTCGCTCGTCGCAGCCGGTCTCCTCGCGCTCAACTTCTACACGGCAGCACGGTATTCGCAGGTGAGGCCGCTCGTCATCCGGATCGATGAAGTGGGGCGGGCGGAAGCCGTGAGCTATGACGCCAGCACGTACCAGCCGGAGCCGCCGGAGCTCAGGTACTTCCTCACGCAGTTCGTCGTCAAGCATTTCAGCCGCTTGCGTGCCACCGTGCAGAGGGAGTACCCCGAGTCGTTGCTATTCCTGGATCCGACGCTCGCAGACGCCACCATCGCGCACAACGACCAGAGTCGAGTTCTCGAAACCTTCTTGACGAACCCCTCCGCCGACGAGGTGGACATCGTCGTCCAGAACGTGAGCCTGAGCGAGCTTACGAAGCCGCCGTACAAGGCGTCAGTGAGCTTTCAGAAGGTCCTGTATACGCCGGGAACTCGACACGAGCGCACGAGGCAGATCGCGCAGATCGATTTCGTCATCCGTGATCACGTCCCCAACGAGTTCGTACGAGTCAACCCTTTGGGGCTTCAGGTCTCATACTTTCGCGTGGATCAGGCGTTCGAGGAGGCGAAGCAATGATCGCAAACGCTGCGTTCCTTGCCGCCCTGGTCACGTTCGTGGCCGTCGGCTGGCTCGCCGCCGAGCTGACGTACCTGGCGCCTTACAAGGCAGGCATTTTTCGCCAGCATGGAACGGTGATCGCCGTCTGCGTGACCACACTGTTCTTCAATCTGTGCGCACTCTTCTACAACGTCGGACGTTGGCTGTTCCTGCGGGATGCAGGCCGCAAACTCTCACATCTCGACCGGCAACTTCGCACCCGTGACGCGGTCCTGCACGACCTTCATCGTGATCTGAAGATGTGAGGGAGTCTCGGCGATGTGGCGTGAGCTCGATCCCCGTCCACACGACCTCGAGCGTGAGGATCCCAGCCGAGGAAGCCGCGGCGCAGGAGAGGGTATCTCCGGAACGCCGACGGAGGATCGCGATGTCTTCTCGCGAGATCTGAATCTCCCCCGAAGTTCGTCTCGCCGGCCCGTTCGGGACCGCGGCGACGTCTACGACTTGCGTGAGTCGGAGGTCCGTATTCTCGCAACCACAGGTGCATTCCTTGTACCTCCATGACGGGGCCGAGCGTTTGCAATCATTCTTGCGACAGCTCCCCGCCTACTCCGATTCGGTTGTGAGTCAACCGGACCTGGCGGTCGCAAGCGTCAATGCGGTCAAGGCGACGCGCAACCAGTGGGCGCTCGTGCAGGAGTTGCAGGCGGCGAAGACGGACGCGACAGTGACGCTCAGGATTCACCGACTGAGTTGGAAACGTGACCCAGCCGCGCCGA
>Ga0307408_100002765_pt1 | contig 12184 bp, 5 predicted proteins | sample 322Cmetagenome_FD_202116 | JGI IMG/M metagenome (GOLD analysis project Ga0307408, IMG submission 202116) | Maize rhizosphere microbial communities from greenhouse at UC Davis, California, United States - 322HYB-C-3 | ecosystem: Host-associated > Plants > Roots > Rhizosphere > Soil | place: USA... | reverse complement strand
CAACCTGGAAGTCCAGGATGTTTTCGCCAACAACGTAGCGCAGCGAACGCTCACCGGCGAAGTTGCCGATCTCACCCACGAAGTCCGAACGCTTGCGCTGGCTCAGGCGGGTTTCGAAGCCGGCCTTTTCGTAGTACACGGTCAGGTTGCTGGTGTGCTTCGACAGGCCTGGCAGCATGATGGTCTGGCCCAGGTTTGCGCTTGGCTCCTTGATGGTGATGGCGCTGTCGTTGTACGAGTAGCTGCCGCTCACACCGAAGCCGTCCAGTACCGGAGTCACCATGTTCAACGGCAGGGAAGCGGTCAGCTCCAGGCCTTTCATGTTGCCGCCCTTGCCATTGTAAGGAGCGGTGTAGTTACCGAACGGGGTGATCGCCTTGGTGCCAGGGATCTGCGCCGAGAAGTCGCGGGTACGGGTCTCGGTGAAGATGTAGGTATCCAGCTTCTTGTAGTAGAAGGCCAGTGCTGCGTAGGCTTTCTTGCCGAAGTACTTTTCGTACGACAGGTCGAATGCCTTGGCGCGCCATGGGTCCAGCTGCGCGTTGCCGCCGCTGCCGCTTGGCTTGAAGTCGTTGGTGCCGACGTTGAAGTCCAGTGCGGAACGCAGCTGGTCAACACGTGGACGGGCGATCTGCTTGGCCAGGGCCATGCGCACGGTGTGGTCGTTCGGCAGCTGGAACGCCAGGTTCATGCTTGGCAGTACGTCGGTGTAGGTCTTGCCGTCGTGGACAGGCTTGACTTCCTGGCCTGCCGGGGCGGTGCCGTCCCAGTACTTGGAATCCGAAGACTGGTCGGTGCGCTGCACTTGCACGCCGAAGTTACCGCGCAGGCTGACGTCGCCCAGTTCGTGCTCGATATTGGCCTTGGCGAAGGTCGTGGTGATCTTCTCATTCACGGTCCAGGCCTTGGCGATCAGGTAGCTCTTGTCTTCGGTCGGAGCGAAGGTCATGTACTTGGCCACGACGCCAGGCACGTTCCACGCAGGGATGGTGCCCACGCCGGCGAAGCCCAGGTCAACCGGTGCGTACAGCAGGTCCGACGAAATGGTCGACGGTGCGCCGGCCAGGTTGATGTTGCCTTCCGGCTGGTGCTTTTCCTTGCTGCGGTCGGAGTAGTGAACGCCGATATCGAAGCTCGAGAACCATTTCTCCAGGGCGCCGGAGGACTGGATGTTGGCAGCCAGCTTGAAGCCGTTCAGCTCATCTTCCACGTGCGGGGTCTTGCCGTAGCCGGAACCGTAGATAGTATTACGCACGTACAGGTTGGCAGGGCTGCTGTAATCGCGGCCCGGATTCATGGTCGGGAAACCGCCAGTGCCGATTGCCAGGGCAACGGAATCCAGGTAGGCACCACCGGCAGCGTCGCTGATCTGCAGGTTGTTTTCCAGGTTGACTTCGTCGCGCTTGGCGGTCGAGCGGCTCAGGTCAGCCACCAGCGACCAGCCATCCATCTTCCATTCGTTGTTCCAGCCGATGGCGCGGATATCGTCCTTGCGCTTGTCGTACATGCCGCGCACCAGCGGATACACGCCGGTTGCGGTACCGGTGGCGAACGAACCGTTGTTAGTGGTGACGTTCTCGAAGTTCAGGCCTGGGGTGTTGCCGCCGTTATAGCCGCCGATATGCACTTCGAACTGGTTGGCGGTATCTTCATGCTTGAAGCGCGAAGCATACACGTCGACCATCGAGGTGAAGTTCTTGTTTGGACGGTACTGCAGTACGCCCATCAGGCCGTCGCGCTTGTTGTAGCCGCTGCGTGCCAGGGACTTGATGCCGTCGGTGACCATGGTGCCGGCAGGCACGCCTGGGCGGGACTCATTTTTCCAAGGCTCATACAGGCCGGTTTCGCGTGCCAGCACCGGCGAATCCAGGTGGGCGAAGCCGACCGCCACGCCGATGGTGCGGTTGGCAAACTGGTCGATGTAGCTGGCGCTGAAGCGGCCGCCGCGCGAATCGGTGTCGGCGATGCTGCCCAGCGAGTTCTTTTCCAGGCGGGCGTTCATGGAAACGGTACGGCCGCCGAAGGCCAGCGGACGCACGGTCTGCAGGTCCAGGGTGCCGGACAGGCCCTGGCCGACCATGCCGGCGTCAGGGGTCTTGTAAATGGTGACGCCGCTGATCAGCTCAGACGGGTACTGGTCGAATTCCACGCTGCGGTTGTCGCCGGTGGAGACTTGCTCGCGGCCGTTCAGCAGGGTGGTGGCGAAGTCTGGCGACAGGCCACGCACGGAAATATTTTGCGCACGGCCGGCTACGCGCTGGGCAGCCAGGCCTGGCAGGCGGGCGATGGATTCTGCGATGGAGGTATCCGGCAGCTTGCCGATATCTTCCGCGGAGATGGCCTCGACGATGGAAGTCGCGTTTTTCTTGACGGAGATCGCGTCCTCAATACCGCGGCGGATGCCGGACACGGTCACAGTTTGCATCGGCGCGTCGGCTGCCTGGCCGGTGGTCGTAGTCTGCGCGTACGCAGTGCCCGCGAAGGCGGATACAAATACTGCACACCCAGCCGCAACCGGACTCAGTCGGAAAGCGGTATTGCCTCGCTTGTTGGCGAAGATAGTCATCAAAGTCCCCTCACTCATTAAACATTCTTTCCCGCAACCTACACACACCGGTTTATTTCGACTACACGGGAATCCTTGGAAAGCGAACGCTCTTACGGACGCTCTGAGGCGGATTCTGTACTAAAACTAGATTTGGTGTCAATGAATGACCATCATCATTACTATGTATTTCTACCCTTTCCTCAGGCCTCCCTCTGGGATTTCGGATGGTCACGTTGTATTTCGGCTACAAAGATAGACAAATTGATGTGTAGTAGAACTACATCGAAATTACGTGTATTGTCGGCCCCATAAGACGTCTTAACCGGAGAAATGATGAAGAAGACCGCTTTCGCCGCCCTGTTTGGCATCACCCTGCTGCAAGCCGCTCACGCCGCCGCGCCAACCGTCCAGCATATGGAACCGCCGTTCTGGTGGTCCGGCATGCAGAGCCCCAAGCTGCAATTGATGGTGAATGCGCCGAAGGTGGCGGACCTGGAACCGTCGATCGACTATCCGGGCGTGCGGATCGCCAGCGTGAGCCGGGTCGCCAACCGCAACTACCTGTTCATCGACCTGGTGCTCGCGCCGGACGTGGCGCCGGGCCGCTTCGATATCCGCTTCAACGCAGCGGGCAAGCAAGGCCTTACTTATAGTTACCAGTTGCTGGCACGCGCGCCCGGCTCGGCGCAGCGCCAGGGTTTCAATAGCTCCGACGCGATTTACCAGGTCATGCCGGACCGCTTCGCCAACGGCAATCCGGCCAACGACAACGTGGCGGGCATGCCGGACAGGGCCAACCGCGCCGAAGGCAACGGCCGGCACGGCGGCGACCTGGCCGGCATGACGGCGCACCTGGACTATGTGAAAGACATGGGCTTCACCCAGATCTGGCCAACGCCGCTTGTGGAGAACAACCAGGATATCCACTCCTACCACGGCTACGCCGCCACCGACCATTACAAGATCGACGCGCGCTACGGCAGCAATGAGGATTTCCGCACCTTCGTGGCGCAGGCGCGCTCGCGCGGCATCGGCGTGATCCAGGACGTGGTGCTGAGCCACATCGGCAGCCACCACTGGTGGATGAAAGACATGCCAATGCAGGACTGGCTCAGCTACGACGGCAAGTACACGCCGACCGCGCACCACCGCGTCGCCAACATCGATCCGTATGGCAGCAAGGAAGACGCGCGCAACTTCACCCAGGGCTGGTTCGGTCCTCACATGCCGGATATGAACCAGACCAATCCCTACGTAGCGAATTACCTTATCCAGAACAATATCTGGTGGATCGAGTATGCCGGCCTGTCCGGCCTGCGCGTAGACACCTACGGCTACTCCGATACCGCCTTCCTGACCGAGTGGTCGAAGCGCCTGCTGGCCGAGTATCCGAACCTGAACATGGTGGGCGAAGAATGGAGCACGCGGATTCCCATCGTGGCGCGCTGGCAGGCCCTGAACGCACCAAGCATGATGGACTTCCCGCTGAACGACGTGCTGCGCAAGGCGCTGGGCGATACCGACGGCACCTTCCGCCTGTACGATGTCTACGAGACCCTGGCGCAGGATTACCTCTACCCTAACCCGTCCAACCTGGTGCTGTTCGAGGGTAATCACGACCTCGCACGCAGCTTCAGCATGGTGAACAGCGATCCAGCGCTGCTGCGCATGGCGCTGGCTTTTACGCTGACCGTGCCGCGCATTCCGCAGTTCTATTACGGAACGGAGATCCTGATGCCGAGTACAGTGAAGGGGCGCGACGATCCGTCCTACCGCCACGACATGCCGGGCGGCTGGGCGGGCGATACAGTGAATGCTTTCACCGGCGAAGGCCTTAGCGCCGAGCAGCGCGAGATGCAGGCCTTCGTGAAGAAGCTGGCCAACTGGCGCAAGACTTCCAGCGCGGTCCGGCATGGGAAGATGATGCAGTACGGGCCCGAGCAGGATACGTATGTGTACTTCCGTTATGACGGCAAGCAGAAGGTCATGGTCGCGCTGAACAAGAACGCCAGGGACGTCACGCTCGAAGCGGACCGCTTCCGAGAAATGCTGGCAGGCATGCGCAGCGGCACGGATGTGATCACAGGCCGCAATATCCCGCTGACTGGCAAGTTCACGCTCCCTGCCCGCTCGGTGCTGGTGCTGGAGGTCCAGTAATGCCGCGCCACACAGCGTGGGCCGCGGTCATTGCGTCGGCCTTCGCTGGCGTCAGCGCGCTGGCGGGCGGAGCGGCACTCGCCAACACCAGCGTCGAACTGCCTTTCGGCGCTTATAAGGCCGGTTTTGCGACGCCGGACGCGCAGGCCGTGCTGCGCCGCTACACGCAATCCACCACCATGCCGCTGCGCGACAATGCGCCGCAGTCGATCACCTTCAGCGAACAGGCTGGCCTGCCCAAGGTCCGCAGCGGCAACATCGCCTTCGATGCGCTGTTCGCGCTGGCGATGACGGAAATGAAGCAGGATTCGGTGCAGGCAATCCGTGACGGCAGCTACAACGGCGGCCAGCCGATTGCGTGCGAGTGCTTCGAAACCGGCGAGAAATGGCATTACGTGTGGACGCGCGACTTGTCCTACGCTGCCAACCTCGGGCTGGCCATGCTCGACCCGCAACGCACACGCAACTCCCTTCTGTTCAAGCTTTCCGGCTACCGCGGCGGCAAACCTCCGCTCGCAGCGGGCAGCGAGGATGGGCTGCAAATCGTGCAGGACACCGGCAGCGGCGGCAGCTGGCCAGTCAGCACCGACCGCGTGAGCTGGGCTTTCGGCGCCGAGCAGGTACTGAAATCCTTGCCTGCCGAAGAACGCGCGCAATTCGCAGCCACCGCCCTGCAAGCGCTGCGCAACACTATCGAGAACGACCGCATCGCAGCTTACGATGCCGCCAGCGGTCTATATAACGGAGAACAGTCCTTCCTCGACTGGCGCGAGCAGTCGTATGCAGCCTGGATTCCCAATGACCTGTCCAGCATGGCCACGTCAAAGTCGCTGTCCACCAACGTCGCCCACTTCAAGGCACTGACGCTGGCTGCCGAACTGGCGCAGCAAGCTGGCGACAGCGAGGCCGCGCTGCGCTACGCGCGTTGGGCTGCTGACTTGAAGCTCGCAATCAATGACCGCCTGTGGCTCAAGGACGCTGGCATGTACAGCAGCCTGGCCGCCGGTCATTTCGATGGCGCAGCCATGCACAAGTTTGACTGGCTTGGCCAGTCGCTCGCCATCATCACCGGCGTTGCCGATGCCGAGCAGGCGCAATCGATACTGGCCCACTATCCGCACGGACCGCTGGGGGCGCCAGTGATCTGGCCGCAGCAGCCGGGCGTGCCGGTGTATCACAACCGGGCCTTGTGGCCTTTCGTCACGGCTTATGGGCTGCGGGCCGCTGCGCAGCATGGGAATGTGGCGGTCGCCGACGCGGCCTATGCCAGCTTGCTGCAGGGTGCGGCGCTCAACCTTTCCAATATAGAGAATATGGAGTGGCAGGGCGGCGATCCTGCCGCACCGGCTATCAATTCACGGCGTCAGCTTTGGTCGGTGGGCGGCTTCCTCGGGATGGTGGTGCAGCAGGTGTTTGGCATCGGCGTTGATGGCGATCGCTTGCACGTCAATCCTTTCATTACTTCGCGGCTGCGGCGCGAATGGTTTGCCGGCAGCGATGTGATCGAGCTCTCCGGCCTGGTATTGCATGGCAAACGCCTGCATATCAAGATCAAACTGCCGCCGGCTGTGGCGCTTGAGGGCTATTACATGCCGGTTGGCGGCAAACTGAATGGCAAGGATGCACGTACTCCGGTCGCGTGGAGTGAGCTCGCGGCAGATAACGTGATTGAAGTGGAAATGGGGACGCTTGTGCCTGGGCGGCGGGGGATTACCTTTGCAGGCCCCGAAGCTGCTTCCACTGCGCCGCCAGAACCCGTCGTCCAGAGAGCGCAATCCGCCAGCGCAGGCACTAGCGCCCGTGCCGCAGGCAGCGCGCGCCCAGGAGCAAGGGAGCACGCCGCGCGAGGCGCCGCCATGCTTCACATCGCGCCGGGCGACGGAACGCAGGAAGGCGCGCGCTTCAACGTGTACCGCGACGGGCAGCTCGTCGCCGCCAACGTCGGCGCAGGCAACTGGTCACCTGGAACGGGCTCGTCCCACGCATCGCACGGTGCCGCGGAAGGCCAAGCCGGCACGGTGAGTCGCGCGGCTGCCGCCGGAGGCACCGCGACCAACATATTTTCTTGCTACGCGGTGGAGGCAGTCTACCCAGCTACGGGCTTGCGGAGCCATCACTCGCAGCCGATCTGCCTCGCCGCGCCAGGCGGCATTGGCGGCGCAGGCAATGAGGCAAGCACGGGCAGCGCAAGCGGGGAGGCAATCGGCGCGGCGGACAGCGTGACTGCTACTAACAACGGCCGCTACAATGTCCAGCTTCGCTACAACAACCACGCCCACCAGATCAACCTCGGCATCACCAACGCCGTGCAGTACCTGCGGCTGCGTGACAAGCGCGGCGCGGTAGCGGCAGAAGGCGTCATCCAGATGCCCCACAACGCCCCCGCCAGCGGCCCCGCATGGTCAACTCCCCTGCCCGCCACGCTGAAGCAAGGCAGCTACCGGCTCGAACTGCAGCCCTTCTACAACATGAGCAGCCTGCAGTCCAACGCCAGCTACACCGACGCCGGCGGCGGCAGCGGCGCGCGCAACCAGGCAGACGTGCTCGCAGCGCGCATCCAGCCCGCTCCCAAGGCCAGCAAACCGCCCGCACACGGCACCCTGCAACTGGTGGAAAGGTTCAAGTCGCCCCAACTGGGCAACGAACGCACCCTCCGCATCTACCTGCCCCCAAGCTACGGCAGCGACACCAAGCGCCGCTACCCCGTGCTCTACATGCACGACGGCCAGAACCTGTTCGACGCCAAGACCGCCAGCTATGGCACTGAATGGAATATCGACGAGGTGGCAGACCGCCTGGTGCGCCAGGGCGACATGGAAGAAGTGATCGTGGTCGGCATCGACAACACCACCGACCGCATCGCCGAATACACGCCCTGCTGCGACCCGAAGCACGGCGGAGGGAAGCTGAACGCCTACGCCGACTTCGTGGCAAAAACCGTCAAGCCCTGGGTGGACAAGCAATACCGAACCAAGCCAGGCCGCCAGCACACGGCGGTGATGGGTTCATCGCTCGGCGGCCTTGCCTCCATCGGCATTGCCCAACGCTACCCGCAAATCTTCTCGATGGCCGGCGGCGTTTCCAGCTCCTTCTGGTGGAACAACCAGGAAGAAGTAAAGCATCCGCCAAAGAAATTGCCGGTGAAGTTCTACATCGACGTGGGAACGGTCTATGACGGCCAGGAAGACAGCGAAGCATTCCGCCAGGCCCTGCTGAAGAACGGCTACCGCGAAGGCCGCGACCTGCTGTTCCTCACCGACGAAGGCGGCCGCCACAACGAGCAATCGTGGGCCGGCCGCGTGCACGTTGCGCTGGCCTGGTTCTTCGGCAAACCAGGCAGCACAACGCCGCGAAAAGCGCCTTAAGCCGGCAAAGCCCGCAAGCTGCGGCTTGAAGACAGCCGCATATGCGAGCTGGCGCTTGCCGACTCGCGCACCTTGAAGACCGACACCGCTTCCTCGAGGCTTGCGGCCTGCTGCTGCAAAGCCTCGGCGGCGGCGGCAGCTTCCTCCACCAGCGCCGCGTTCTGCTGCGTCACGCTATCCATCTGGGTAATCGCATCGCTGATCTGCTCAATGCCATCGCGCTGCTCGCCGGTGGCAATCGCGATCTCGCCAATGATCGACGTGACACGGCGCACGCTGCTGACCACTTCCTCCATGGTCACGCCAGCCTCGCCCACCAGGCGGCTGCCCTCTTCCACGCGCTCGACGGAATTGCCGATCAGTTCCTTGATCTCCTTCGCCGCCGCGGCGGAACGGTGCGCCAGGTTGCGCACCTCCCCCGCCACCACCGCAAAGCCGCGGCCTTGTTCGCCGGCCCGGGCAGCCTCCACTGCCGCATTCAGCGCCAGGATATTGGTCTGGAACGCAATGCCATCGATCACGCCAATGATGTCGACAATCTTGCGCGAAGACTCGTTGATGGCCCCCATCGTCTGCACCACTTCCGACACGGTGGCGCCGCCGCGCACGGCGACATTGGACGCCTCGTCGGCCAGCTTGCGCGCCTGGGTCGCATTCTCATTGTTCTGGCGCACGGTGCTGGTCAGTTCGGTCATCGACGAAGCGGTTTCCTCCAGCGAGCTGGCTTGCTGCTCGGTGCGGGTCGACAGGTCCATGCTGCCGGTCGCCACTTCACTCGAAGCACTGGCAATGGTTTGCGTGCCCATTCGTACGCGGCTTACGATATCGGACAGGTTGCCGCTCATTTGCTTCAACGCCGCCAGCAACTCACCCACTTCATCCTTGGTTCGCACATCCACGTCAACACTCAGGTCACCCGCCGCCACCGTCTTGGCGATATCGATCGCCTGGTCCAGCGGACGCGTGATGCCTTTCACGATCCACCACACGATGACCGCACCGATCACCGTCGTGACGACCAGCACCACCACCAGCGTAATCGTGGCGGAGCGGTTGGCCGCTTCCGCCGTCGCTACCGCATCTGCCGCATTCTTCTTGGATTGCGAATCGATGAAGGCCACGATTTCGTCGATCTTCCTGGTCGGTGCCCGGTCCATGCCGGCAACGGCTTTGTCGACAATCTTGTAGCTCTCAGGATTGGTTGAATCGAACTGCTTTAGCGCGGCCATATAGTTCTTGCCGAGCTCATCGTGCATCTTGATCGCTTCGTCATCCAGCGTGGTTTGCAGGTTCAGCTTGTTCAGCATGCCGGACAGCTTCTGCAATTCGGCATTGGTCGCCTGGCCGCTTTTGACGAAGGCGGCGGAATATTTTTCCAGCTGCGCCGGATCATGGCCACGCACCAGGATGTTCTTCCACTCCTGCACCTGGATCTTGAATTCGACTTGCGCACCGCGCGCGGTGTCGACCGCCTGGGTCAGGTCGACCGAGCGCTGCATGCTTTGCGCATTGCTGGATTTGATGAAGCTGATGGCGCTCCAGCCCTGGTAACCGACCGTCAGTAAGGCCAGCATGAAGAAAGCGCCCAGCAAGGCTAGGCGGACTCCGATCTTTAAATTGCCGAAGTTCATGATTGTTTCCCCTAGGTAAAAAGGCAGCATTATGCCTTCAGGACTGCAATCTTCATCATGCGCCCTAAAGTACTAAAAGCCAAGAAACCTGTTTTCGCTACAACCTAATTGTGGCGAGGGGGAAACTCCATGCGATACAGGTCGGTTTCCCCGCCGGCAAACCGCTCGACAAAGTGCATGCCAAGTTTCGTCAGCAGCCCTGACGAAGCGGTGTTGCCCGGCGAAACGATGCCCAGCAGGCGTGGAAGGCCGACGACATCGCGGCCATAGGCCATCGCCGCCGACGCGGCCTCCCAGGCATACCCCTGGCCCCAATAGGCTGGCAGGTAGGCATAGCCTATATCGGTATCCGGTAAGGTGTCGCGCTTGATCAAGCCGCACATGCCGATGGAAGCGCCATCCTCCTTGCGGACGACCATCCACAGGGAATAGCCCAACTGGGCCTGCATGGCGATAGGACCGGCGAGCAAGGCCGAACGCGCGCCTTCGAGGTCGCGCACGCCCTTGTCGCCAATGTTTTCGAGGAAGGAAGGCTCGTTCACCAGGCGCAGGTAGAACGAAGCATCATCAACAGTTGCGGGACGCAGGGTCAGTCGTTTGGTATCGATCATTGCTCCGGCCAATCGTTAGGGTCGGCCAGGAACTTGTACATCACATACACGTCAACAAAACCGAGCTGCTTGTGCCGATAAGCGCGCGGCAGCGTGCCTATCACGGAAAAGCCGAGCCGCTTCCACAGCAGCACGGCAGAGACATTGGTGCTTACAACGTAATTGAACTGCATGGCGAGGAAGCCATCGCGCCGCGCCTGCTCCAGGCAATGGCGGCCCAGCATCTTGCCGATGCCCACGCCTTGCGCGGCGGGACTGACCATGAAGGAAGCGTTGGCGACATGGGAACCGCGGTCAAGCTGATTTGGCAGCAGGCGGTACATGCCGAGCAGGCGGCCGGTGTTCAGCACGGCCACCCAGGTCTTGATGCCGCGCCCGAACCAGAAGGCGTGACAGTCGTCGCGGCTGGTCTCCGCCGCGAAGTAATAGGTATCGCCGCTCGCGATCAGCTCCTGGAAAATTGTCCACATGGAGTCGAAATCGGCCTCGGTGGCCGGGCGGATGACGATGTCTTTCAAAGCTGCTCCCAACGGCAGGAATGATGCTGAATTTTCATGCATTTTTCCGTGCAAGTCCAGCACGCCCGGAGAGGCGGAAATCGACTTGCTGCGGCCTGCCCGGCAAGGCGAGGCGCGCCGTGGCCGGCGGCGATTCCGCCACTACCTGCCCGCGCCGCACCACCAGGCGCCGGGCCGCGCGCAGGCGGATGGCCTCCACCGGATCGCCCGCGTCAAGCAGCACCAGGTCGGCATGGCAGCCGGGCTGCAAGCCGTATCCTTCCAGTCCGAGGATCTTCGCCGGCGTTTCGGTCACGGCCTGGAAGCAGGCGCGCATCGCATCCTGCCCCGTCATCTGCGCTACGTGCAGGCCCATGTGGGCGACTTCCAGCATATCGCCCGAACCCAGGCTATACCACGGGTCCATCACGCAATCATGGCCGAAGGCGACGTCAATGCCTTGCGCCAGCATTTCCGGCACGCGCGTCATGCCGCGGCGCTTGGGATAGGTATCGTGGCGGCCCTGCAAGGTGATGTTGATCAGCGGGTTCGCGATGGCAGCGACGCCGGCCTCGCGGATCAGCGGCAGCAGCTTGCTGACATAGTAGTTGTCCATCGAATGCATGGACGTCAGGTGCGAACCTGCCACGCGGCCTTGCAGGCCAAGGCGCTGCGTGTGATAAGCCAGTGTCTCGATGTGGCGCGACAGTGGATCATCCGATTCATCGCAATGCATATCAACGCGCAAGCCATGCTCGGCCGCGAATTCGCACAGGATGCGCACCGATTCCGCGCCATCGGCCATGGTGCGCTCGAAATGCGGGATGCCGCCTACGACATCGACGCCCATCGCGATCGCTCGCTTCAGGTTGGCCAATGCAGAGGGGCTGCGCAGCACGCCATCCTGGGGAAAAGCCACCAGTTGCAAATCGAGGTAAGGCGCCACGCGGCGCTTCACGTCGAGCAGCGCCTCCACTGCCAGCAGGCGGTCGTCGCACACATCGACGTGGCTGCGGATGGCCAGCAGGCCGCGCGCGACGGCCCAGTCGCAATACTGCAGCGCGCGTTCAACCAGGGCCTCCTGCGTCAGTTGAGGCTTCAATTCGCCCCATAGTGCAATGCCTTCCAACAACGTGCCGGACTGGTTCACGCGCGGCAGGCCGTAACTGAGCGTGGCATCCATATGGAAATGCGCATCGACAAAAGGCGCTGTGACCAGATCGCCCTCCGCATCGATCTCACGCGCGCCCTTTGCTTGCAAGGCAGAAGCGACAGCGGCGATGCGGCCGTTGCTGATGGCGATATCGATGCCATGGCGGCCATCGGGCAAAGTCGCGTTACGGATTACCAGGTCCATCGCATAGCTCCACAGGTG
>Ga0307408_100002764_pt1 | contig 12187 bp, 10 predicted proteins | sample 322Cmetagenome_FD_202116 | JGI IMG/M metagenome (GOLD analysis project Ga0307408, IMG submission 202116) | Maize rhizosphere microbial communities from greenhouse at UC Davis, California, United States - 322HYB-C-3 | ecosystem: Host-associated > Plants > Roots > Rhizosphere > Soil | place... | reverse complement strand
CTCCCGGCTGATGGTGCCCACCGATCGGCCCAGGGCCCTGCCGATCGCCTGCATGGAGGTCCCTTGGGAACGCAGGTCCGCGATCTTCTCCCGCTCAGGAAAGGACAAGTAGCGGGCGCTAACGGGCTGCTCCAGGGCTTCCAACACCACCGGCGCTGCCGACGGTGGTGGCAGCGCCGGCACCAGCTCCGTCGGGGCTTCCGGTGCCGTAACGGGGGCCGACGGTTCGGCTAAAGCAGTAATCACTTCCTGTTTATACGGTATTTCCGGGGCGTTGGAGCCAATGGCGCGGCCCTTGGCCACACCCGCTCGTTCTCCCACAGATACCCGCTTTTGCGGCTTGCACCGGCCGTGGCAGCCGCTTCCATCCGGCCGACGCCCGCTTCACGCAACCGTAGGAATTCGGCGCGTTTCCCCACCCCTGGGTGGATGGACCGGATTCCGGCGTGACGGGCCCAGCTCACGCACTGCGACCTCGCCAGGCCGAGCTCCCGGGCGGCCACGCTGACGCTGCCCACACGAGCGAGGACGGCGAAGAACTCGTCCTTCTGTTCCTGGGTGGCAGACTGCTTGGCCACCGGATTTGTGCGGGGTTTGCGGGTGACGGCGCCAGCCTTGTAGGCCCAATGGAAGCAGGTTTGGACGTTGATGCCCATGGTCTTGGCCGCGAGGCTCACGCTTCCCAACCGGTCCAGCAAGACAAAGAACTTGTCCTGCTCAGCTTGGGCATATATTTGGCCTGGTTTCCTGCCGGAAGGTCCCGCCCAGGCGCGGCAGGTACTGAGGTTGAATCCTAATTCCCGGGCGGCCAGCGGAATGCTTCCCAGACGCTCAAAGGCCAAGAAGAAATCCGCCCGATCGGACGCGGAGTATCTTCGATAAGCACGCTTCAGGGCCGGCGCGCCGGACGGAACAGGCCTCTTCCTCTGGGGTGATTTTTCCGTTAAGGAAGAACTATTCATCAATGGTGTTTCCAAGGGTGTTGCAACTCCCGGTTTTCAGGGGGTTTTGCAACGATCACTGGAACTCGCCCCTTGTGCGTCTAGTAGCTATTAATGTCAGCAATTACTCGCGTCTGGGTGACTTGGACATCAACGTTCGGCGGCACCTAGTGCTAGTCGGGGCGAATGATGTTGGCAAGAGTTCCTTGCTCAGAATACGAAAGAGATGGCGCAGCCATAGGAACACCAGCCCAGATTGCAGGCGGCTAGTCAGAGGTTGAAAACTGCTTACGAAAGGTCAAATATCGGCGTTGGAGTAGGACGAGTTCAAACACGTGTGAGAACCAGTCGCAGCGCGTTTCTGCCGCGTTTTCGCGTCTGAGGCACAGTAGCTCCCAGGTTTCCTTCGAAGTCGTTTCTCCCGGGATTTGTGCCAGGACATTGGCGCCCCGTCATCAGTCAGTCTGGGAGTCCTGAGCGCATAAAGTTCGAACAAGTCATCATGCCGTGCCCAACCGACGACGTTAGCCCTGACAAGGCAGTCCGAAGAGAGCGACTCAAACGGACCTACCACTCATGGCCCCTCAGCAGACGAGAAGCGGCTCCCCAGTGCGGGGGCCGCTTCTCACAACTACATGTCCGCTGGTGCCTCGCAGGGAGAATAGCGACATTCATCGAGACGGACAGCTCGGAAGCGTAGGAAAGCTTCTCGAAGATGCGAAGTGAAAGTTTTAGGTGTAGGGGTCGGCTATGCCGATGTACTGCGTGCTGGTGTATTCGGCGATGCCTTCGGAGCCGCCTTCACGCCCCAGGCCGGACTGCTTCACTCCGCCGAAGGGTGCCGCCGCGTTAGAAATGACGCCGGCGTTGAAGCCGACCATGCCGAACTCGATCTGCTCGGACACGCGCAGGAGGCGGTTGAAGTCAGACGTGTAGAGGTAGGCGGCAAGGCCGTACTCGGTAGAGTTGGCCATGGCGATGGCCTCCTCCTCAGTGCTGAACGTCGTGATCGGTGCGACGGGACCGAAGATCTCGCTGCGCAGGATCTCCGCGGTGTTGGAGACGCCGGCTAGGACGGTGGGCTGGTAGAAGTAGCCTGGGCCATCCACGGGGGCTCCGCCGGTGACAATCGTCGCACCGGCGGTCACCGCGTCCTCCACCAGGGCATGCACATCCTTGCGCGCGCTGCCGTCGATCAGCGGGCCGACTGTCACGCCATCCTCGGTGCCCCGCCCGGGGCGAAGTGCCTTCATCGCCTCGGCGAACCTGGCTGTGAACTCCTCCGCCACGGACTCGTGCACGAGGAACCGGTTAGCGGCGGTGCAGGCCTCGCCCATGTTCCGCATCTTCGCCGCCATCGCACCCAGCACTGCTTTGTCCAGATTGGCGTCCTCGAACACGATGAAGGGCGCGTTGCCGCCGAGCTCCATGGACGTGCGCAGCACGTTCTGGGACGCCTCGCCAATCAGCTGCTTGCCCACCGGCGTCGAGCCCGTGAAAGAAATCTTCCGCAGCCGGGGATCCTTCAGCAACGGCGCGGAGATGGATGAAGCCGACGACGACGAGACGACGTTCAGCACACCGGCCGGCAGGCCCGCTTCCATCATCACTTGCGCGAAAAGCTGGGAGGTCAGCGGCGTGAGCTTTGCCGGCTTGAGCACCATGGTGCATCCGGCCGCCATGGCAGGGGCAACCTTGCGGGTGGCCATCGCCAGCGGGAAGTTCCACGGCGTGATCAGCAGACACGGCCCCACCGGCTTGGGCTGCACCAGGATCTTGTTCTTGCCCTCTGGAGTGGTCAGGTAGCGGCCGTAATCCCGCACCGCCTCTTCCGAGAACCACCGCAGGAACTCGGCGGCGTACGCCACCTCGCCCCGGGCCTCGGCCAGCGGCTTCCCCATCTCCAAGGTCATCAGCAGGGCAAAATCCTCCGCCCGTTCGGTCACCAGCTCGAAGGCCCTGCGCAGGGTCTCCGCCCTTTCACGCGGCGCCGTCCGTGCCCAGGACGCCTGGACGGCATCCGCTGCATCGAGCGCGGCGAGAGCGTCCTTGCTGGTGGCCGAGGCCAGTGTTGCCAAAACCTGGCCGGTCGCCGGATCCTCCACGTCGAACGTGCCTCCGCCGGAAGCGTCACGCCATTCGCCGTTGATCAGCAGCCCGGTGGGCACTGACGCCAGCAGTTCGGTCTCGCGTTCGGTGATCACAATGGTTCCTTCAGCCACTTCGGGCTCCTTACTATCCGTAGCTCATGAGAAGAACGAGCGTGGGTATCGGGCGGCCAATCACGGTTCTGCTGGACATCCTGGTGCAGTTGTTCAGTCAGGGACGGAGAGTCGGCCGATTTGGGACGGGGCGGTCAAGGGGTAATCCTCGTGCTCTTTGCGCCATGTGCCGGTTTCCAGGAAGCATCCCGAGCACTCAGCCGCACCGAGAATGGGTCTAGCAAGGGTCAGTTGAATGACCCGTCGATGGTGATGCCGCCGTCAACCTTCAGCGTTACTCCGTGGACAAAGCGAGAGTCGTGGCCCAGGAGAAAGGCAATTGCGGAAGCGATGTCATCGGTCTGTGCCAGCCTTCCCAGCGGCGTGCGCCTGAGCAGTTCGGCTTCGTTCAGTGTGCCTTCGCGGAATCCGCTGCGGATCATCTCGGTGTCCACGTATCCCGGGGCCACCGCGTTGACGCGCAAGCCGTGTTGCCCCCACTCCACAGCGAGGGTGCGGGTCATCCCCAGGATTCCCGACTTGGCGACGGTGTAGGCCAAGCGGCCTGGCAGGCCCAATGTCGACCCCACGGATGCGATGTTCACGATTGACCCCTGCGCCGCTTTGAGCAGCGGAAACAGCTCCCGCGACATCAGCATCGCGCCATTGAGGTGGGTGTCGAGAACGGCCTGCCAGCCGGGTAGGTCTGTGTCCTCGGCCGGCTGTCGTCTGAGAATCCCGGCGCAGTTGACCAGCCCGTCCAGGCTGCTGCCCAGCCCGTTCACTGCATCTGTGGCGGCCAGGACGCTCTCCTGGGACGAGACATCAACAGCGATTGCCTGGTGGCCCCCGTCCGCTGGCCACTCGGCTTGGAGTTCCTCGGCCACAGCCCAGGCTTTGTCCAGGTGCAGGTCGGCGAGCAGCACGCGCCAGCCCCGCTGTGCCATGGTGCGGGCAGTTGCCGCGCCGATTCCCTGGGCCCCGCCGGTAATCAGCACCGATTTCATTTGGTCCCGCTTTCACTCTTGGCATTGAGTACATTGGCCACTGCATCCGCCACCTTGGCTGGGGAGAGCCCGTACTTGTCCAGCAGAAAGTCGTTGGGGGCCGACTCGGACCAGGCATCCGCCAGTCCAAGCCTGGTCACCGGCTTGCCCAGCGCCGAGCTTGTGACCGCCTCGGCGACCAGGCCGCCCAGGCCGCCAATGATGGTGTGCTCCTCAACTGTGAAGATGGCAGCATCCCCTGACAGCGCAGTGAGAAGCCCGGCTTCATCAAGCGGTTTGAGGCACGGAACATGGACCACACGGCACTCTATGCCCCGGCCGGAAAGGATCTCCGCCGCGTCCATAACCCGCGAGGTCTGGACACCCGTGGACACCAGCACGGCGTCGTCCCCGTCCCGGAGTACGTGGACGGCCCCCGGCACGAACTCCGGCATGGCGTCAAAAACGGGGGTGACCGCGTCCCGGGCCAGGCGGAGATAGACTGGTCCGTCGTATTCCGCGGCCCAACGGGTGGCAGCCTCCGCCTCGATGTGGTCGGCCGGGGCAATGACAGTCATGTTCGGCATCGCCCGCATGATTGCCAGGTCTTCGATGTCCTGGTGCGTCTTGCCGCTGCTGCCGTTAAGGAGCCCCGAGTAGGCGGCCGCGATCTTCACCGGTGCCCCCGTTTGGGAGACGAGCATGCGGACCGGGTCCAGCGCGCGGTGGCTCAGAAAGACGCCGAATGAGGAGAGCCAGGGCCGGTAGCCCATGGTGGTGAGCCCGAAGGCCACGCCGACCATGTTCTGTTCCGCTATCCCGATCTGGAAGAAGCGGTCCGGGTGGGCGTCCGCGAACAGATCGGCCTTGGTCGAGGTGGCCAGGTCACCGTCGACGACGGCGACGCGCGGGTCGGTCTCGCCGAGGCTCACCAAGGTGCGGCCCCAGATTTCGCGTTGGGCGATCATCGCAACGCTCCTTCCTTGTTCTGCTTGAGTTCTGTGGCGGCGAGTTTGAGCTGCTCTGCGTTGGCCACGCCGTTGTGCCACTTATAGGTTCCTTCGGTGAAGGAAACTCCCTTGCCCTTGACGGTCCGGGCCAGGATGACGGTTGGTTTTCCGCTGGTGTGCAGCGACTGGGCCCGTTCCAGGGTGTCGGCGATTGCCGGGAAGCTGTGGCCGTCCACTTCCAGCACGTTCCAACCGAACCCGCCGAACACCGCGGCCAGGTCGACACCCGACCACGGTTCGGAGCGGTCGAAGCGGTCGTCTGGAGATGCGGACGGCCAGCCATATTGCTGCAGCCCATTGACGTCCACAATGGCTGTCAGGTTGCCAAGGCCGAAGCGCTGTGCCGAATAAACGGCCTCCCACACCATGCCCTCCACCAACTCGCCATCGCCGAGCATGACCCACGTCTGAAAATCCTTGCCGAGCCGCTTGGCTCCGAGGGCGATCCCCACACCGGCACTGAGCCCCTGGCCAAGTGATCCGGTGGAGGCATCCACACCCGGGGTGAGCTTCATGTCGGGGTGTCCCTGGAGCCGCGAATCCCCGTGGTCGAATGTGGCTAGCTCCTCGACCGAGAAGTAGCCGCGCAGCGCCAGCACGGAATAGAGCCCCACGGCGCAGTGGCCTTTGGACAGGATGAAGCGGTCGCGGTTCGGGTCATCCGGATGGTCGGGATTGATGCGCAGCTGCCGAAAGTACAGCGCCACGAGTAGATCCATTGCAGACAGCGGCCCGCCGATGTGTCCGGCTTTGGCCGCCGCCACCGTCCGGATGACCTGCCATCGGCCCTGCCGGGCCGTCTCCTCCAGAAGTTCAAGCTCCTGCTGCTCGAGTTTTGTCATGGATGGGTTTCCTCTCATCGATGGATCCGATATTCTCATCTCACGGACGAACTGTCCAACAAGCGATATAAATACCGTGAACGAAGGAGTTCAGATGCGTGCCATCGTCAGTACCGGCGCCCGCAAGCTGCAGGTGACAGAACACCCCGAACCTCATCCCGCCCCCGGCGAGGTGACTGTGCGTGTGGAGTTCGGCGGGATCTGCGGCAGTGACCTGCACTATCACTCACACGGCGCGAACGGTGCCGCCGTCATTCGTGAGCCCCTCACTTTGGGCCATGAAATCGCCGGCGTTGTGGGATCTGCCGGTCCGGATGTGAACCGTGACGTGGTGGGGCGCCGGGTGGTGGTCCATCCGGCCACGCCCTGCCCCCCGGCCGGATGCGCCGACGGGCAGGGACTCAACCGGCTGCCTTCGGGAACGTACCTGGGCAGCGCCGCCCACTTTCCCCATACTCAGGGCGGATTCACCGATCGGATCGTCGTCCGGGCGGATCAGCTTCGCTTCCTGGACGATTCTGTACCTGCCCGCCGTGCAGCACTGGCGGAACCGCTGGCGGTGGCACTGCACGCCGTCAGCCAGGCAGGCGCCGACTTCCGCGGCAGGGATGTCCTGATCAGCGGTGCAGGCCCCATCGGTTGCCTGGCCGTGGCAGGTGCCCGACGGGCCGGAGCACGGTCCATCACGGTCACGGACCTTCACCCAGCCCCGCTGGATATAGCCATGTCGGTAGGTGCCGACTTCGCCCTCCTGCTCGGTTCAGCCGAGGTGCCGGCCGCCGCCTTCGACGTCGTCATTGAGGCCTCCGGCTCGCCGGCGGCACTCAACACTGCCCTCAAGGCCGTCCGCGACGGCGGGACAGTAGTACAGCTCGGCATCCTCCCTCCGGGTCCCCACGCCATTGACCTGGGGCAGTTGATCACCAGGGAAGTCACCCTGCGCGGGTCCCAGCGTTTCGACGTCGAACTGGATGCCGCCGTCGAGCTCCTGAGCCGGGCACCAGAGCTGGACGCGATCATCACCCACGTCTTTGCACCGGATGAGTTCGCCGAGGCCTTTGAGACGGCAGCCGATTCCAGCCGCTCGTGCAAAGTCCTGCTCGACTTCAGCGCCTAGAGGGCAGCCAGCGGCTGTCCGCCTAGGACAGCCGCTGGCTCATCCTTGCCGATGCATCCCTGAGCAAGTTGGCGAACTCATCGCGTGAGTCGAGAATCTCGCCCCGGAGGCCGGCAACAGAGAGCGCCCAGGCAACATCCCCGGTACGGTCGTGGACGGGCACCCCAAGTGCGGCAATGCCGACCGTTACATCTTCATCGGAGATGCTGTACCCCGATGATCTGATGTTCTGGGCATCGGCTTCGAGCTCGGAGGGCTCCACCAATGTCTTCTCCGTCATCCGTTCCAGGGGCTGCTGAGTCACCTCACGGCGTAGCTCATCGTCGAACGCCAGAAAGACCCGTGAGGTGGCACCTGCGTGCGGGGGCAGTGTTCCCCCAGGGCCGAGCACCAGGAGGCTGACCCGGCTGCCAGGCACCCAGTCCAGACAGACTGTCGACGTGCCGCGCAGAGCGCACAGGTAAATGGTTTGGCCCGTGACTTCATTGAGGTGCTCCAGCTCCGGCCGGGCAATCTCAATTTCCGGCAATGCTCTGAGGGCGGCGCTGGCCAGATGCAGAACTTGAAGGCCGAGTGAGGACTTGCCGTCCTCCGACGGGCTGACCAGTCCCACGTGTGCCAGAGCGTCGACAAGCCGGTACACACTGGCACGGGGCATGTCCAGCCGTGCAGAAAGCTCAGGGATACCCAACTGGCCCTGGTCAGCCAGGAGATTCAACAGCTGTGAACTGTTGGAAAGGATCTTGATGGGCTTGCCCATTTAGGCCACCTCGATGTTTTCACGAACACCGTCAGGGAGAGGGCCGGCGGCGGGAAGGTCGCCGTCGTAGCCCAGACTACGGCTCACTACCTCCGCCGCTGACCGGATGAGGGCCACCGGATCGTAGCTGCCCCCAAACATGCGGTGGGACATGCCGCCGATGGACAGGGCTGCCACCACTCGGCCACGATGATCGAAGATCGGTGCGCCCGCGCCCCCAATGCCGTCGGCCCACTCGCTGGTGGCCACGGCCACGCCGTTCCTCGCCGTCTCGTCCAGCAACACCCGAAGGTCCTTTTCGGACGGAGCGATGGCGCTGGTGGGCGCGGGGAAGTTTTGGAAGTAGCTGTCAACGACATCCTTGGTCTCGAAGGCCAGGATTGCCCGGGGGCCCACGCCCTCCCCCAGCGGCATTGATTGCCCCAACGAAAGTGTGTGGATCTGAACGTCCAGACCTTCGACCCGTTCGATGCACACTGCTTCCAATCCGCGCCGAATGCAGAGGAAGGCAGTCTCCCCGCTGAGCTGTTGCAGCCGCTCCAGCTGCGGAAGGGCCTGTTTGCGGACGTCCAGCTGGGCCTCTAAGCGGGCACCCAGGCGGAGGAACTCAACTCCGAGCCGGACCTGCCGTGGCTTCGACGCGGGCTCCACCCAGCCGATGGCTTCGAGTGATGAGAGCAGCCGGTACAGCGAGCTGGCCGGCTCCCCGGTCCGTTCGGCCAATTCCTTGACGCTGATCGCCCCTGCCTGACCTATTGCCTTGAGGATCGCCATGCTCTTGCTGACGAGCTGCATACCGCCGGACTGCTCATCTTCTTGAGCCACCAGATTCCTCTCACCAGGCGGACAATATAACTTCCCCACGATACGCCACCGCCAAAACCTTCACAATCAATCGCCGATGGTCCAAGCAGTGCGGCCCGGCCCTAAGGGCCGGGCCGCACCGCATCCGGGCTTTTAGATCGAGTCAGCCGAGGAGGTCAGATCCCGTCCCTTGGTCTCCGGGGCGAAGAACGAAGTTCCAAAGCTTATGGCCGAAAGAACCGTGATGTAGGCAGCGATTGGCCACCAGTGGTGGAACGCCGCCATCAGGCCTGCGCAGATCATGGGAGCAATACCGCCACCCAGAACGCCGCCAACCTCCTTCACTGAAGTGACGCCTGCCAGCCGGTAGCGTGAACCGAACAGCTCGGCGTTCCAGGAGGACTCGACCGCATACATGCCGAGGACTGCGATACTTACGGCCACGATGAAGGCCAGGACGATCAATGCCGTGTTACCTGATTGGATGAGCAGCAGTCCGGGAACAGCGAAGGCCAGCTGGGTGCCGGAGAGGACCCTGAATACTGTACGGCGCCCGACCTTGTCTGACAGGTGGCCTATCAAGGGAATGGTTACGTAGGCCACGGCAGAGGCGATCATCAACGCGAAGGTTCCCGTGGCGGCGCCCATTTGCGGCAGAGTCGCTATGTAGCCGACAAGGAAAACCTGGTAGATGGCGGAGGTTCCCGCTTCGCCGACTCGGAGGCCCAGGCCGGCAAGAAATGCCTTCTTGCCCGACGTGAAGACGCCGCCGAAGATTTCCCGGATGGTGGCGTTGCGCTGGCGTTCGGCGACGGCGGTAAACGTCTCGCTCTCTTCCACATGACGCCGGGTCCACAAACCCCAGGCCGCAATGAAAATGCTGACCAGGAACGGGATCCGCCACCCCCAGGTGAGCAGGTCTTCCTTGGGCAACTGGGCTACGAGTACCCAGACGCCTGAAGCGATCAAAGTGCCCGAGTTCGTCCCAATGCAGAGGAAAGAGCCCAGGATCCCGCGGCGGTGAGCCGGAGCGGACTCCACCATGAGAGTCGATGCGCTCGCCAGTTCCGCACCGGCACCGAAGCCCTGGACAATGCGCAACAGGATCAAAAGCACTGGAGCCCAAACGCCCACCTGAGCATATGTCGGAAGCAGGCCGATGGCAGCGGTGGAGAGACCCATCAGCACAATCGTGATAACCAGCACCTGCTTGCGGCCGACGCGGTCACCCACACCTGCGAGGATGAGGCCGCCCACCGGCCGTGCCACGAAGCCGACGGCGTAGGTGGCGAAGCTGGCCAGCATGGCGACGGCAGGCTCGGCATTGGGAAAAAACAGAGTGTTGAATACCAGCGCAGCGGCCAGTCCGTACAGCACGAAGTCGTAGTACTCCAGCGCCGTGCCGAAAGTACCGGCAATGACACTGCGCCTCGCACTCTTTTTCGTGGGCGCCAGCAGTGTGCCTGTGGTTTCTATCTGAGTCATGCTATCTCTCCTTTGAGACGACTACTGCGGATTCTGTCAGCCGACTTTGAGCTGTTCGGGAATGGTGGGGGTGGCCTGCTGCGTGTTACCGATGGACTGCAAGCGCGTTGCGGTCAGCGTGATCTCCGAGACGGTCGTGCGGCCGGGGATGGTGACCGCGGCCAGGGATGCTTCGGCAACGTCCTCGGGCTGAATGAAGAGCTCGCGGAGTTCCTGGGGCGGTGGCACCGGGCGCTTATCCAGAATCGGGGTGTTCACCACGCCCGGGAGGATCGAGGTGATGCGCACTCCTGCCCCGTGCTCATCCCAGCCAGCCCCGCGGGCCAGGCCGATCACGCCTGCTTTGGACGCTTGGTAGGCAGCCCCGGAGTGGTCCGGCCACAACGCGGCGACACTCGAAATGACGACGACGTCGCCAAGGCTGTCGCGCAACTGCGGAAGGGCCCCGCGCAGGAAGTAGAAAACGCCGCTGAGGTTGACTTTGAGCAGGTGGTCGAAGGACTCGAAGGTCAGGTCGCCGAACCGACGCGGGTTCACGTTCTGGCCCGCAGCAAGTACGAGAGTATCGATGGGATCCGAGTCAGCCAGCCCATCGAGTAAAGCCTGGACCGCTGCACCGTCGGCAACATCCACCGAGTGGGGCACCAGACGACCATCGGCAACAGCGACGGGGTCCAACGACTCAAGTACTTCCAACCTGCGGGCGACGGCATGCACGCGTGCGCCGGCCTCAAGGAACCGGTGGACAGTGGCTTCACCAATGCCACTGCTGGCTCCCGTAACCAACGCGGTGCGTCCAGTCATGTCGCCCAAGCGGCGAACATTGCTGTCGAGTTTCAAGATAGTCCTCTTTCCTAAGACGAAGTATGTGGGCCAGCGCTAGAAGCTCAGGCTGACATGCCGCAAACAGTATCGCAGGATGGACAGCAAATTCAATGGGTGATAATTTTTGGAACGCCAGAGGAAGGATGCCATGACGGCCATCAAAAGAATTGACGCTTGGAACTGCCGGGTGCCACTCGACGTTCCAGTCCGCTTCAAGTGGGGCACCATCACCCACCGCGACTATGCAGTCGTCCGCATTCAGACCTCCGATGGACTGGAGGGCCATGGACTGGCAATCAGCCGTGGTGCACCTATCGACGTCGCCGTGGTCGATATGATTGCGCCCCTGATCATCGGCATGGAGGCCGAGGATGTTGGCGCGATCCAAGCGGAAATCCTGCGCCGGACAGCATCCGGAGACCGCCATGGCATCCTCGCGAACGCGCGGTCCCTCGTGGACATTGCTCTGTGGGATATCCGCGGACGAGCAATGGAGAGCCCCATCTGGCGCCTGCTCGGCGGGAACCGGCAGGACGCAGGGGTTCTGCTGGTCGAGGGCTATGAGCTGCCCAACGAGTCGGACGAAGACTTCGCAGCGCGCTTGGCGAAGCGGGCCGCTGACGGTTACCCCGTGCTTAAGCTCGAGGCCGCAGGCTACGACGACTATCGGGTACTTCAGCGCCGCCTGCAACTCACCCGTCAGCTGGCCGGCCCCGACGTCCAGCTCGTCGTGGACGTCAATGGCGCCTGGACATCCGTGCGGGAAGCGGCCGACGCCATCAACACCTTCGCCACAGTCGATCTGGCTTGGGTGGAGGACCCATTTCCCCGCCACCAGCTGCACGACATCGGCAAGTTGCGGGGCCTGGTGGAGACTCCGCTGGCGGCTGGCGATGACATCACCGATCCCCGAGCCCTGTATCGCCTGATCCAGGAGGAAATGGTGGATGTGCTCCGCGTTGACGCCACCACGCTGGGCGGCATCGGTCCAACAGCAGACGTCATCGGCTTTGCCCGCCAGCACGGCGTCACCGTATCAGGACATGCCTACCCGTCGGTCCACCAGCACCTGACTTTTGCCTGGCCTGACATGCCCTGGGTCGAAGCCTTTCCGGACGAACTTCCATTCGAGCCCTCCCACAAGCTGTTGACCCAGTCGGCGTACAGCAGAGTAGTGAACGGCAGGCTTTCGGCACCCGAAGCTCCCGGCCTGGGA
>Ga0307408_100002763_pt1 | contig 12187 bp, 10 predicted proteins | sample 322Cmetagenome_FD_202116 | JGI IMG/M metagenome (GOLD analysis project Ga0307408, IMG submission 202116) | Maize rhizosphere microbial communities from greenhouse at UC Davis, California, United States - 322HYB-C-3 | ecosystem: Host-associated > Plants > Roots > Rhizosphere > Soil | place... | reverse complement strand
CTGCGTAACCAAATCAGAGCATCATCTGCCGCGGGCGAAGAAGATGATGCTCTGATTTGGTTACGCAGGGCAATCAATAGTGAAGGAATAGGTATTGCTCATACCTTGAGGCAAGAAGATTTCAGCACTTTGCACAATTCAACAATATATAAAGGGCTTATAGAAAAGTTAGAACGTAAGATCGATTCATCTGATGTAAAATACGATCTCTCCCTGAAAACAGAATTGAACGAGATTTATAATGAAGATCAGGAAATAAGAAAGTCGTACATCGAGGCAGAAAAAGCTGAAAAATGGGCGGATAAGGATAGCCTCGCAAAAGTAATGCAGAGAGTTGATAGCGTAAACGTTGCAAAAGTATGCGGGATTTTGGATGCTAAAGGTTGGGTAGGGAAAAGCATAGTTGGCGATAAAGGGAATATGGCCTTATTTCTCATTATTCAACATTCTGATTTATTAACGCAGCAACGATATTTACCAATGGCGAAAAGAGCTGCTAAAGTAAAGAATGCACATGGCGGGAATTTAGCTTATCTGGAGGATAGAGTGGCTTTAGGAGAGGGTAGGAGTCAAATTTATGGAAGCCAGGTTGGGACGGATCCTGTAACTTTAAAGTTCTATGTTCGTCCGCTGATCGATCCTGATAATGTCGATAAGCGTCGGAAAGAAGTAGGATTGGATTCACTGAAAGAGTATTTAAAGTATTATGATATTATGTGGGATGTGGAAGTTTATAAGAAGGATTTGCCTAAGTTGATGAAGTTGAATGGGATTAAGGGGAGCAGGTGAGCACTCAAGGTCCTTTGTGGGAGATCCGGTTAAAGACAAGAGTGTTTTTGGGGAGAAATTTTATTCTTTTCGTTATTTATCGGCTTAATTATTTGAGATATATACGCTATAATTGAGATGATAAATGTTGTAGTTAACTTAAAAATGACGACAAAACCGTTAATTGACTTTTTTGAAAATCTTCTGCCTTTAAATGAAGACGAGAAGGCTGTTGTGGTGGAAGCTTTCAGGGAGCGACGAGTTAAAAGAAGGCAATTTATCCTTCAGGAAGGCGATATATGCAAGCATCATACCTTCGTAGTTGAAGGCTGTTTCAGAATGTACATGGTGAACGAAAAGGGTAAGGAACATAATCTGCAATTTGCTATTGACAATTGGTGGATTGCTGATATTGGGAGTTTCTATTCAGAGGAGCCGAGTCGTCTGTACATTGAAGCTTTGGAGAATTCAGTTGTCCTTCAATTAAAAAAAGAGGACCAGATCAAACTATTCGATGATAACCCGAAATTCAACCGAATTTTCAGGATGCTTACGGAAAATGCTCTGGTAAGTGCTCAACGTAGGATTCTCCAAAACATTAGCTCTACTGCAGAAGAGCGTTATCTCGATTTTTCAAAAAGATATCCATTCTTTTTTAATCGAATCTCGAACGTTCAGATTGCTTCCTATCTGGGCGTAACACCAGAGTTTCTTAGCACCATTCGTAATAAGATCGCCAAGTCTTAATCTACATTTAGGCTCTTTCTTAAACTACCTTATAGGTGAATGCGGTTCATCACTTCCATCTTTGTGTCATTGTTAAATCTTAAAAACATTCAGAATGGAAAAGAAAGTAATCGCGGTAATTGGCGCGACCGGTCAACAAGGAACAGGTGTTGTAAATGCTTTAATTAGGGAGGGTTCTTTCAAAGTTAGAGCCATTACCCGGAGCCTGAATAAATATCAAGGCAAGGCTGATGAAGTGGTGCAAGGTGATTTAATAGACTTTGAATCATTAACCAACGCTTTCAAGGGTGCTCACGGTGTATTTGTGGTAACTAATTTTTGGGAAGGAGCAGATGAATTAGCACAGGTAAATAAAGCTGTTAAGGCTGCAAAAAATGCTAATGTGAACCATTTTGTTTGGTCTACTTTACCGAACGTTGAAAAAATCAGTAACGGTCAGTTTGATGTTCCTCAGTTTACAGGAAAAGCAAAAGCTGATGATGTTGTAAAAAATGCAGGATTTGCAAATTATACATTCGTTCAGCCTCCTTTTTACTTTCAGAACCTCACGGGACAAGTAGTGCCACAACAGCAACAAGACGGTTCTATCGGCTGGACCTTACCCATCGACCCCACTAAAAAGGTAATCCATATGGCAGACATTACTGACTTGGGGAAAGTAGTTGCCGGAGCATTTTTAAATCCCGAAAAGGTGGGAAAAGGAAGCTATTTATCTCTAGCGACTGAACTGAATAGTTTTAACGACGTTTTGGACGCTTTCAAAGCTAATGGGAAAGACTATACTTTCAATCAAGTTCCGGCAGAGGTATTTTCCAGCTTCTTTGAAGGAGCAGGAGCCGTTGCCCAGTTGTTAGCTTATTTCGAGTCATACACATACATGGGACCAAATTCCGACGCCCAAGTTCAAATGGCTAAAGAGATTTCAACAGAACAGTTTGTCCCACTTAATGAATGGATTAAATTAAACGCTCTAAAATAGAAAGATTAAACAAGCAAGTGAGAGGAAGACTATCGATATGTTAAACAAAATAGAGGCTAAAAATAATAAAGTTCGCTATAACAGGGTATAAACGCAATATCTAGTACAAAGGATTGTAAAGGACTATCCAATTAAGTCAGTCTTGTCCCTGCAAAGGCTCTCGGAGAGGGTTCTGCGTTTGCAACACAAACTTTTAGGTAAGTCCATAATCGCTTATAGGGAGAATAAATTACAGGAATGTTTCTCCAGTTAATTTTTTTATTTAATTAATTGGGGTTTGCTGAAAAACTCAAAATTCAAGAAAAAATCCTATTAGAACCATAGCCGTACCTCTCATGCCGGCTATGGGATTAAGCATCTGGAGGTGCAATTTATGAAAGGGGAGAAGAGGTAGAGGGCACAGAGGAGGCGCAAAGATCACAAAGAGTTTCCGGCACAGACAAGTTAAGCGAAGTACTATAGACCCTATTTAACCGAAGAATTGATTAGACGAGGTCTGCTTACTATAATTTATTCTATTGGAGATGATATAACATCAGAGGATGTATTTAATTTTGTAACTGAGCATGTGATTGATAATCCTAATCCTTACGGTTGAAAGCCAGACAAAGCCGGACTGTTTTGGCTAAAGGAAATATTACCGAACCAAAGCGAATTAGTGCAACATGGTTTAGTCGATGTCATCGGACAAAATCAACAAGATATAGCGAATTTATAACCCTTAACAGTTGGCACTAAGATTTTTAACTCTATAATTTATGAGCACTAACAACAACGAAATAAAAATAAGCAAATTCCTAAGCCTCGTTTTACGCCACCAGCCCGAAACAATCGGCATTGTATTGGATGAAAATGGTTGGACGGATATAGACAGGCTCATTGATAAATCAGCGCAAGCGGGAATGCAAATCACGCCAGCTCTTTTAAGACATATTGTTGATACCAACATCAAAAAGCGCTTTGCAATCGATGAAAGCCAGAATCGGATAAGAGCCAATCAAGGCCATTCGGTGGAGGTAGAGCTTGGATATAAATCCCAGCAACCGCCGGAAATTCTTTATCATGGAACAGGGATGAAAGCTGTAGATCAAATCCGTCAGTCGGGATTAGAGAAACGTAGTCGACACCATGTGCATTTAAGCAGCGATTATGAAACAGCTGTTGCCGTTGGCACGAGACACGGAAAACCTTTTGTTTTTGAAGTATTAACCGGGGAAATGTATAAGGACAAATTTGAGTTCCTTCTTTCGGAGAACGGCGTTTGGTTAACCGACCATGTTCCGGCAAAATATTTGAAGGAAAACTCCTAAATTGCTTGTCTTTTATAGCTATTTATTTTTCTGCTTTCCTCCACGACTGGGCATCGGGGTCTTCTTCAACCATCACCTTTTAAATTTTAACTCATCATTAACTTTCATCATATCCGCCTAACTCGTAACTTGGCAATTCATCATCTTTTTTTAGTAATGACGCATTTAAACCTTCAACCATCAGTTTTAGAAAACAATCTTATTTCGCTTAAACCGCTTACCGGACAAGAGTTTGAAGCATTGTACGAAGCTGCTTCCGATCCTGCAATCTGGGCGCAACATCCATCTCCCACCCGTTATAAACGCGAAGAATTTCAGCAGTTTTATGATTCTGCGCTTGCCTCAAAAAGTGCGTTTGTTGTTGCTGATAAGGAAACAGGCAACATAATCGGCTCAACACGTTTTTATGATTATAAACCAGATGAAAGTTCGATAGCCATTGGCTACACCTTTCTGGCTACAAAATATTGGGGAGGTAAATACAATCAGTGCATGAAACAATTGCTGCTTGATTATGCCTTCCAAAGCGTTGATTCCGTATTCTTTCATGTAGGACAGAGCAATATGCGCTCGCAGAAGGCAGTTTTAAAGCTTGGGGCCAGCATGGTTCGTGAGTTTATTTGCGAGCAAAGTGCCTCAAAGTCCCCATATTTCGAATTTGAACTAAAGAAGGAAAGCTGGCTGAAGCGGATGCAGAATCAAGCACTTGTAAGCTAATTGTTAACGCTGAGAGATAGTATGTTCAGGACCTTCAAAACTAAGCCGAAAAAAAATGAAAATGTTAGCTGGTTTTTGAATGTGTAAAGAGGGGAAGCTCATTGAGAAATATGGAAAGAATATCGTAATATCGGGGCTTTAAATAATTAATATGCTTGTTATAAAAAACTTTAACGAGTTTGCAGAATATGCCGGAAAAGAACTCGGAGTATCCGAATGGCATAAAATAACTCAGGACCAGATAAATAAGTTTGCCGATGCTACTTTAGATCACCAATGGATTCATATTGATGCTGAGCGTGCTGCTACAGAAGGCCCGTTTAAAGCTACAATTGCGCATGGTTATCTAACCTTGTCGCTTATTCCATACTTGTGGAAGCAAATTGTTGATATCCAGAATCTTAAAATGGAGATTAATTACGGGATAGAAAGTTTCAAGTTTGGTCAGGCGGTGGTTGTAGACAGCGAGGTGCGTTTAAAAACCAGGCTGGCAGAAATAATCGATCTTCGAGGCGTAACTAAGGCAACCATTTTTGTAGAACTTGAAATAAAAGATCAGAAGAAGCCTGCTTATACTGGAAACACTGTTTTTTTATATCATTTCAACAAAGACTAAAATTAATAAACGCAGACAGAGGTTCAAAACGCTGTCTGACGTTTGTGCCATCTTTTGAAAGAAAGCCTCTATGCGTTAAAACAACTGAGGTGATCAATTCTCCCTAACCAAAAGCTTTTCTGCAAATATTTTAAGGGCTTGCTTTTTATCATCTTCAGCAGCAACTTTATCTAAGGCTGATAAGGCTCTTTCTGCAAATTTATTCATCTGTTCTTCGGCCAGTTGACGTACTCCTAAGCGATTATAAAGATCAGTTACTGCATTCACCTTATCTTCACTAACAACATTTTCGGCGTATAACCAATAATCAAGCTCTTCTTTTTCAAGCCCTTCAGCCAGTTCGATTGCTTTGATAAGCAGGAATGTTTTTTTGTTTGAGATAATGTCGCCGCCAACCAGTTTACCGAATTTATCGGGGTCGCCATACACATCCAGAATGTCGTCCTGAAGCTGAAATGCCAATCCAAGATTTTCTCCGAACTGGTAAAGCAATTCGGCTTGTTCTTCAGGTGCATTGCCAATCAGCGTACCAATTTTAAGACTACCACCCAAGAGTACGGCCGTTTTAAGACGGATCATTTCCAGGTATTCTGCAACGCTTACACCATCCAGGGCTTCGAAGTTCATATCAATTTGCTGGCCTTCGCATACTCCTGTTGCCGTTTGGTTGAAGATTGCAAGCACTGGGCGTAGAATGTCATTTTCCACCTCCATCATCAGCTCGTAAGCTTTTACCAGCATTACATCTCCCGAAAGGATAGCTATACTTTCATTCCATTTAGCATGAACGGTAGGTTTGCCTCTTCGCAAAGGCGCTTTATCCATAATATCATCATGCAGCAGCGTGAAATTATGGAATACCTCAATGCCTACTGCCGGAGCAAGAGCTTTTAATACGCTGCCATTGAACAGGTCGCAGGCCATTAATAACAGGGCAGGCCGCAAACGTTTGCCTCCAAGCGACATGATGTACCTTATCGGCTCATAAAGTTCGGCCGGAGAGGAAGGATAGTTGTTTTCTGCAATCTGTTTGTTAAGTAAGTCCTGGAGTTGTGTTACCGAATACATATCTGTTTGTTTTGCGCAATGCCTTTGCCAAAAGAGCTGCGAATTTATAACATTAATTGCTTATTGTTTTGTTTAAATGAAAAGCCTTTTTGGTTAAGATATTCTTTGACGGCTGCCCAAATACGCCCGCAAAGTATTGGCGCATATTCTATCATTTATACAGCACCAGTTTAAAACCCACAGATAAAGCATCGTAACGAATGTTGTTTTTCTGTATGTTTAATTGTAGCTCCTAAACAAAACTACGCAAGCATAAAACTGTTTATCTCATACCTGTACATAAGGATAAATGAAAAGACGAGTTTTAGTATGCGATGATGATCTAACTATTTCCGAAATAGTTGCCCTGGTATTAACTGATGCTGATTGGGAAGTTTATACCCTGCCAGATTGTAATGATATTATTGAAAAGATTGAAGGCATAAACCCGTCTGTAATTTTTATGGATAATAAAATTCCTGACGAGGGCGGGATAATAGCTACTCAGAAAATTAAAAATCATCCCAGTTATCAGGAAATTCCGGTAATTTATTTTACAGCTAATAATGACATTAATGAATTGGCCAAACAGGCTGGCGCAGATTTTATCTTACAGAAACCATTTAATATTGGCCAGTTGGAAGATACTGTTACACATGCTTTTAAAGCCTATAAAACGAAACACTCTGACGCCGATTAGGGCTTCTTTAAACGAAAAAGACTGGCTGAAAACATTTTCTGTTTCCGCCAGTCTTTTTTATGATACTTGCGTAGCGTTATGCCGAAACCTATTTCGATAGAGCAATTGTAGAGTTATCGAACTCCATTATTTGCTGATAAAAATCTACCAGTTCTTCATATATTTCTGGCTTATAAGTGCCTTCGTTCATTTGCATAGTACGCTTATAAACAATCTTGTTGCCGCTGTAATTAACCTCAACAGTGTATTTTCCGAAGGGCTTTTCAATCAGCTTCTTTTCGGTAGAAGCCAGGGCCTTGTAGCCTTCCGGAAGATTGAATGTTGTCAGGTCTTCATCATAGAAACTGCGATTAATATATACCGCATTTTGCCTGTTTCTTACTTCTTTCGGTGCGCTCTGAAACAGATTTATTTTGTTGAGCGGAACATGCAGTTTCTGGTCGTTAATTGTACCGTAATTACTTGATGAAAAGGACAGCGTCTCAATAGTCAAAGGCTTGCCTTCCTTGATCTTGGTGTAATCAAGTGCAGATGCTTGAAAACTAAGCTGCGGATATAGTTCTGCAACTTTCTTCAACTGCTCGTCCTTTGGTTCGTTAAACAGCAGGTCGTGATTGTCGTATTGCGAACCCGAGAATTTAGTAATGATTTTACCTGTAGCCGCACCGCTTGCATCTACATTAAACTCGCTTACCCTGATTTGAGCATTTTCCTGTGTGGTCATTTTAGGAGTTCGAAGAAGTTTGCCGCCATCCGGAGTACAGGCCAGCACAATACGGTCATCGGTAAAATCACCAAGGAAACCAAATGGAGCAAACTTATCCGTACATTCCAGCCAGGTTGTATCGTTTTTAAACGGAAGGCAAAGAATGATATGGTTCCCCTGATTAAGGCTTGCAAAATTGCTGTCCATGTCGCGCTTTACGCTGCCGGCATTAACCACACAATAATACGATTCCACCCCTGCAATCTTAAGTAAAGAGCGGGTATAGTTAACCAGTCCTTTGCAATCCCCATATCCAAACTGGTCTACGTCTGAGGCCGGAAAGGGACGGTATCCTCCAATGCCAATTTGCACGCTTATGTAACGGGTTTTATTCTGAACAAATTGATAAACCAGCTTCGCCTTTTCCTTCTCAGAACTCGCATTCGCTGTTAGTTCAATAACAGCTTGCCGGGTTTGATCTGATACCAGATCTCTGCCCTTTAATAAACTCTCTGACATCCATTTACCATACTCCAACCAATTGCTGAAACTTCCCTTAAGATTATTATAGGCGAAATTCAAAGGGGCAAGTTTTACCATTGGAATAACTTTTTCGTAAGGCGGACTATACGGTTCTGCCCTTATGGCCGCGAAATTGTTCAATTCCCATTGCAGTGTTTTGGCCGAATTTTCGGTACCCGCAACTACTGCTCCCGGGAAATTGGTTTCCTGATGCCTGAGTTCAAAATCGGCTGGATAGGTGACTTTGAGATGGCTTTTTTCTACGGCTACGCTCTCCGATCTCACTGGTGTCCATCTGGGCAACAGTAAAGTTTGCCTGGTTTTATACTCAATTTCGTACTCAAGAGTGTAAGGGTAGCTTTTTATTGCCGGATTAAAATATTTTACGCGGTTATCTTCATAGAGCGAAAAGTCATTTATCCTGCTTCTGTCAACAAAATCTTTCTCAGCAATTTTAGATACCGGAAAGCCAAATTCATTATAAATAATTGCTTTAACCGATTTAATATGCTCTGTTTTGTCATAATAAAAAGCCATTTCTGCCTCGTCAGCAGCCGATTCATTTAATATCGTAATAGCGTATTTTTCCGTCCGGGAAACATCTGAAAGTCCGTTTATTCTGATGTCGGTTTCATCCAGCCTAACAATAGCGCCAGCCTTAACCAGAAGCTGTTTAGGAATGGCCGAAACTGCATAATTAAGCTGTGCTACCATGGCATAGCTGTAAAATAACAGACTGGTAAATAACAATGATATCCTCATATTTTCTTCTTAAAAACAAGGTCGATCTGTTGCGATTGCAGCATTTTATTATACAGCTCTTTTAAGTATGGATACTCTTCCGGCAGATAAATGGATTTGTTTAATTGTGTATGGTTCATGAAAGCAATAGTGTTGTCTTCCATATTTATGCTAGATAAAAATTTGCCACCTCCGTTTGGTAGAGCTAGTCCGATATTTTCTGGCTTGTTGGTAAGTTCGAATTTTTCGGGATAGCTTATTTGCAGAATGATCTTAGTTTCTGCGGCTGAACCCAAATCAATTGGGTAATTCCTTTCAGCCAGTTTAAAGGGATTTTCCTTCAGCTTATCCAAAAAATAAGGGTTTAATACAAAGCGGTCCTTATTGGTTTTGTCGGCAACATCGATCTCCACTTCATAAACTTCAGCCAATGTTTTATCCAGCGAATCAAGATTGCTTATTTCCGGTTTAAGAATTTTAACCCGTGTCATTTGCTGATCTATACTTTCAACATATTCATCCAGCGAGTTGAATTTCTTTATCTTCTGACGTTTCGCATAAGCTTCATATCCCGATGAGAAAATAGAGATAGTACCTTTTGCTTTACCTGTTTCTGCAATATCCAGTTGTAACGTAATTGTTTTGCTTTCCTTTTGGGAAGCCTTTAAATCAATCCAGTAAGATGGCTTAGATAGCGGCATAACTCTTCCTTTGTCGTTAATGCAGCGTAGGGGAAGTAAACCAAAAGGTAAAAGTGGGTCGGTGGCGTCAAGTAGATAATAAGTGTCGCCAATGTTCACTTTACAAATTACATAATCAAATTCGCTAAGTACCGGAAAAAGCGTATTTACCAATCCATTCGCCCGGGTAGAAAGAATTACCGGTTCTGCATTTAATCCCACAGAATTCATCGCAGCAGTAAGACCAAGGTTAATGTCACCTACTTCTCCAACATGCGATTCAAATGCTTTTTTTACACCATCCGAATACTTTCCCCTCATGTTGTTCCATTTAAACCATTTTTGAAAGAACGTATATACTTCCCTGGCCTTCTCAGTTTCATTGCTCATCGTCGCAATTTTTGCGGGAAGTTTATCACTAAAGAAATCCTTCTTTTTCAGCTGAATACCAAAGGCTTCATGAGTTTTTAATTCATGATCTACGTTTTTCCATTCTTTGGTTACCTGTATCTTTGAACCGTAGAAATTGGTGTAATCTGATAACTCAAAGGTCATTGCCGATTTGAAGTTGGAAGCTGCAGTCATGTAAGCTTCTTCTTTAAAGGCCGGGACATTCTCCATAGCGTAGATCATTTTTGAACAATCCGCTTTAAAACCGCCCCCCGGAGTGTAACATTCCTTCTCCAGTTTACCCGTGTTTTTGCTCAGTTTTAATGCACCCCTTAAAGCAATATTATAATTGTAGCAAGCTGGTATGGATGGCGAATACTCTGAATATATTTTCGGTATATCATCCTGAAAATTCCAGGTACGAAAAGTGAAAATATAGGGCGATTCTATTTGGTAGGAGTATTCCACAATACATCCCGGCTTTACATTCGGCATGGCAAATTTCACCAGGTCATGGTATTTGCCCGCTTTATTTTCTTTAAAGATCTGTTTGGGATCGAGATTGCTTTTTTGCAGCAGGCCATTTTCATCCGGATAGAAAGTAACAGCCTCAATGTCTCTTATGTTCTCAAATGAATTAGCATCCTCGTGATGCAATATCACTTCTACCTGGCCTTTATCGAAAGCCTTACTATTAAAAATCTTAATTCGGGTATGATATTTAAAAACCAGGTTTCCATCAACGCTGCTAATGTATGCGGTCCCAAATTCTTTTAACACAACGGCGTTTGCGCTGCTATCTGCATCGTATCTCTTCAACTCAAACTCAGCAGAGCTCGGCTTTCCAAATTCAAAATTGTCCTGAGCAAATACGTAAGATGAGACAAGGCAAAGGGCTAGACTTAAAATTTTTCTTTTCATTCAGATAAGGTTAATAACTCAATTACTGCGATAAATTTCTGAAAAAGATAGCAGAACTTAAATGTTTTTATATTAATGATTCATCGTAGCTACCGTTATGCTAATCGTATAATGTCTGTATAAGATCAATTATTACTCTGAGCATCGCTTATTCGCATTTTTATTTTAACGTATCAATAGTCTTACCTAAAAAATATCAGATAAAATTTATACCTTCTAAATGATTTTACGACATTTGATTTAAATGAAACTTAATTTAAAACGACCTATTGCCTTTTTTGATCTCGAGGCTACTGGCACGAACTTAGGTGTTGACCGTATAGTAGAAATTGCCGTTCTAAAGATCCTACCTGATAATTCACAGGAAATGAAAGTATCCAGGATAAATCCTGAGATGCCAATTCCTTTAGAATCTTCTTTAATTCATGGTATATATGATGAGGATATACAAAATGAGCCAACTTTTAAGCAAATAGGACAAGAGTTTGCCGATTTTCTAAATGACTGTGATTTGGCCGGATACAATTCAAATAAGTTCGATATTCCGATGCTGATGGAAGAGTTTCTTCGTGCGGGGATAAATTTTGAATTGGAAGATCGCAAGTTTGTAGATGTTCAGAATGTTTTTCACCAGATGGAGCAGCGGACTTTAAAGGCGGCTTATACATTTTATTGTGGAAAGCAGATAGAGAATGCACACTCTGCCGAAGCCGATATCAGGGCAACCTATGAGGTATTGCTTGCGCAGTTGGAAAAATATCAAAATACCGAGTGGGAGGATAAAAAGGGTAATAGATCGGTGCCCGTAAAAAACGATGTGGAAGCTTTGCATGAGTTCACAAACCTTAGTCGCCCGGTAGATTTTGCAGGAAGACTGGTGTTTAATGAAAGCGGTATAGAAGTCTTCAACTTTGGAAAACATAAGGGAAAATGCGTTGAGGATGTTTTTGGATTAGAGCCAAGTTATTACTCATGGATGCAGCAAGGTGATTTTCCATTATATACCAAAAAATGTTTAGAGAAGATTTGGGTGCGCTGGAACAACGCGAAGAAGGCGCATGCTGCAGGCGATAATGCTCATAAAAATCAACAACAAGGAGGGCAGCAAAAGCCTTTCTATCAGAAAAAAGAGTATAATCCCAATTATAAAAAGCCAGAAAAATCAGAGCCCATTACCAATGATATGCTCGATCAGTTAAAACTGAAATTTGGCAAATAGTTGTAATAAAAACGATACAAATAAGAGGCTGTCTCAAAAAGGCAGCCTCTTTATTTTAGAATCATATTTGTATAAAAAGAGGTCATTTTCAAGGTAGTCCAGATTGCAATTTTTCTCCATTTTG
>Ga0307408_100002762_pt1 | contig 12187 bp, 10 predicted proteins | sample 322Cmetagenome_FD_202116 | JGI IMG/M metagenome (GOLD analysis project Ga0307408, IMG submission 202116) | Maize rhizosphere microbial communities from greenhouse at UC Davis, California, United States - 322HYB-C-3 | ecosystem: Host-associated > Plants > Roots > Rhizosphere > Soil | place... | reverse complement strand
AAAGTAGCTCTTCGCGCCAGTCGCCGAGCACGTCGGCAGCAAGCCCCGGAACTGCCCGGGTGCCTAGGTTTGTGCGGGTGCCTTCTGCGGTGAGCAGGCGCCCGCGGGTCCTGTCGTCGATCACGGGCGTCGTTTGGGTGCCACTGGACCAGTTCAGGGTCTGTGTGGTCATATCCGGGCCCCACTTGATACCGAAGTTCGTGCTGGGGGTAGTTGCGGACAGGCGTTGTCCGGTTGCCGACCAGAGCCCGACTGCCCAGCTTTCGATTCCCCGGGTGTTGGGGTCGATGTCGCCGATGGTTCCCCTGCCCTGGTCCCGACCAGTGTAGGCACCGAAAATGGGAGAACCGGTGGCGGCATCACGGAGAACGTACCCATAGGGCGCACGGGTGGCATTCTCGTGGACACTGAAGATTTCAACTCCCGGACGGTCCGGGTCGATGTCTGTGACGTGCAGGTGGTCGCCGTGACCAAGTTTGGCGATGGTGCCGGGTGCGGCGCTACCTTCCGGAAGAGCGCCATAGGAGCTGTAGAGCAGCGACCCGTCGTCGTCGATGGTGGCTGACCCGTAGACGATCTCTTGTTTGCCGTCGCCGTCGACGTCGGCGGCACTGAGGGAGTGGAAGCCCTGATTCGTGAGCGAGGCAAAAGCGGGATTAGTGCCGTCCCGGCCGTGAGGAGTGTCGTTGAATGGGTTGTTCATGGGGACCCAGCCGCTATCAATGTCCCATCGCGTGCTCAGCTGCTTGCCGTCCCAGTCGTAGGCGACAAGGTTGGTCCTGGTGTAGTAGCCGCGGGCGAAGACAGCTGAGGGTTTGTGTCCGTCCAGGTAGGCGATGCCGGCGTTGAACCGGTCTACGCGGTTGCCTGGCTCGATGCGTGCATAGGCGTAGTCACCCCACATGAGTCCATCGTCGCCCCGGCCTGGTTCGTAGGCCACGGTCTGCAGTTCCGTGCCCGTGGCGCCATCAAACACTGTCAGGTATTCGGGCCCGGAAAGGATGAAGCCCTGGAAGGCGCGGAGGTTGTTCCGTGCGCTGCGCGACGGGGCGTAGACGTCCATGAAGTGGTCGGCCAGAGCCTCCGCGTCTTTCCGGTTCAGCGGGTAGCTGTACTGGTTGGGGATTCCGAAAGCGGCTTCCAGAGTCGCCGGCCACGTCCCGGCGGCGACTTCCGGATGGGTGGCCCATCCCTGAAACATGTTGACCACGTGTTCGTAGTAGTCAGCGGGACTGACGCGGTAGTCGTCTGCGTTGCTGCGGCCTGCCGCGATATCCTCCGCCAGAAGGGTGACGAACTTTTCACCAATGACCTGGCCGTCCTTATAGGAGACAGTCTTGGTGCCGGGTGCGGTTTTGAGCATGACTTCAGCACGACTGTCCCCGTCGAAGTCATAGACCATCAGTTCGGTGTAGTGTTCGCCGGCCCGGATGTTCGGCCCCATGTCCAGGCGGTACAACTGGGTGCCGTCGGCGCGGTAGGCATCGACGTATACGGTTCCGGTGTAACCCACGAGGGAAACATCTTTTGCGTTGCTTGGGTCCCACTTGACGAAATATTCATATTGGCCGTCTCCGTCGACGTCGCCCACGCTCATATCCCCGGTCTGATAGCTGTAGGGCTCTCCTGCGGGAGTGATACCGTCGGCGGGCTTGTTCAGGGGCACTTCCAAGTAGCCTTGTTCTTGGGGTGTGACGCTGGCGCTGTGGGCGGTTTCCGCGCCGTTGACCACAGGCACGACAGTGTAGGCAGCCCCAGCGGGGGCCCCGGCGTCAAGATAGTTTGTGCTTCCGGTCACGCTCGAGAGGAGTGTCCCGTCCCTGTAGACGTTGAAGTCGGTGCCGGTCAGTCCTGTCTCGGAGGCTCCTGTTACTTCGGTGCCCAACAGTCTCCAGCTCAGGAAAACCCCGTCCGCCGTGCGCGCAGCGATGAGTCCTCGGTCTAGGTTTTCCAATTGCACACCGTTATAGGCTGCACCGGGTGCCGCCGATGTATCGGCTGCGGCGGCCGGCACTGCGGCCGCCGAGGAGCAGGCGATGAGGGCGGCCGCGCCGGCGGCAGCTGTCCGGGTCCGCAGTCTGTGCAGAATCATCATCGATCTCTTTCGTGGTTTCGGGTCAGGAGCCAATGACTCGGCGCAGGTAGTCATTGCTGAATTTTCCGGTCGGGTCCATTCGATTGCGGAGCGCCTGGAAGTCGGGAAGCCGCGGGTACAGGGTTTTCATGAGGTCAGCTTGAGCAACAAACGTCTTGCCCCAGTGTGGGCGGGCGTCGAAGGGTGCGAGCACTTTTTCTATGCGGGGGAGGAGGTTGGTGAGCGCGTCCGGCCGGTTGAGCCAGGTGAAGTGGATTGCAAGCGATGGACGTTCGTAGGCCATACTCAGCCAGAGGTTGTCAGCAGCTGTGGACCGGATTTCACTTGCAATCAGATGTGGGGCAATTTCGGATGCGAGTCCTCGGAGGGCATCCATGGCGGCGGCTCCGTGCCTGCGGTCTACAAAGTACTCCGACTGGATTTCGTCGCCATTGGACGGGTTTGCGTCCACACGGAAGTGGGGGAGACGTTCGAGCCACGGTCCAGGGATTCCACCCTGCACAGTGCGGTTCGCGCCCAATGCCGCCAATTCGGGATCTCCATGATGCATCGCAGGTGCCCCGAACAGCTCTGTCGGGACCTCAGCGTCGACATCCAGCCTGGACTTAACAAGCACACGTGAAGCAGTCGGCTCATCCCAGACAGTAAAAATGCTGACGCTGTAACCCGCGGCCATGACAGTGTCGAGCTCGCCAATCACAGCCTCCCAGGGAAGGTCCCGGAAGACGTCCTGACGCACCTCGTAGGTCGGCTCGATATCGACGGTCAGGCGAGTGATAATGCCGAGTGCACCCAGGGATGGGACGATGCCCGCGAACTCCGGGTGGGAACGGTCAAAATCCAGGACTTCGCCCTCCGCATTGATCAGCTGCACTCCGGCTACGGCAGTTGAAAGGATTCCATTCGTGTCGCCGGAACCGTGGGTTCCCGTCGCCGTTGCTCCACCAATGGAAATATGGGGGAGTGATCCCATGTTTCGCAGCGCCCAGCCGCGATCGTGGAGCCATGATGCCAGTACTCCGTAGCGTGTGCCGCTGCACACCGAAACCGTGCGGGCCTGCTCATCGAGCTGCACATCAGGCTCCAGCTGAACCAGAGAAATCATGGTCTCGCCGTCTGCGATGTCATTGAATGAGTGCCGCGTCCCGACCGCCCGGACCCTGTCGAGGGAGCCGACGATTTCGGCGGCTTCGGAAAGGGACCCTGGAAGGTAGAGGCGCCGCGCACCAAAGGTGTGCGTGCCTGCCCACGTGGTGCCAACATCCGTGGTGTACATGCGTCCTCCATTGGAGCAGTAGCGAAAGATCTGAAGATAGGCGAAACGTTTCGTAATTTCGCGATGTGCGCTACGCTACATTTCATAGACCTCAGCCGTCAACCTACCTACGGCAGTTCGGGGGCTTGAGACAAAAGTAAAACGAAACGATTCGCTGAAAGGGCAATGATGTCCTCCCTTACCCCTGTTGACGTCACCTCGGCCGCGACGGCACCCCTCCGCCTCGCGAGTGGAGCGTCCATTCCAAGAGTCGGGTTCGGAACGTTCGGTTCAGATCGCTACGGATCCCATGCTGTGGCCCGGGCGTTGCGGATTGCTCTGGGCGCGGGTTACCGGCTCATTGATTGCGCCTCCGTGTACGGTAATGAGGCGGACGTTGGAGCTGTTTTGGAAGAGGCGCTGCAGGACGGAATCAACCGCAGCGATCTGTTCGTCATGTCAAAAATCTGGAACGACGCTCACGAGCCGCTGGCCGCCATCGCCTCGGTTGAAAAATCCCTGACCGATCTGCGCCTGGATTATCTGGATGCCGTCTTCGTGCACTGGCCGTTTCCCAACCATCATGCCCCGAAAGCCGGAACTGATGCCCGGGATCCTGCGGCCCGGCCCTATGACCACGCCGCGTTCATGAAATTGTGGAAAGCTCTCGAGTCGCTGGTCGATGCCGGCCTTGTACGCCATCTGGGCACGTCAAACGTCACCATCGCCAAGCTTCAACGAATCTTGGCCGATGCCCGCATCGCACCTGGCTTGAACGAGATGGAGCTTCATCCCAGCTTCCAACAAGGCGAGCTGTTCCAGTTCTGCCTGGACCATGAGATCCAGCCTGTTGGATACAGTCCGCTTGGTTCGCCGTCCCGCCCGGCGCGGGATACTACTCCTGACGATGTTTCAGACATGGATCTGCCCCCAGTTCGGGCAATTGCTGAGGCCAGGGGAATTCACCCCGCGCTCGTGTGCCTGAAGTGGGCGGTCGCGCGGGGCCACATTCCCATCCCCTTTTCGGCGAAGGAGCTCCAGATTGTCGCCAACCTCCACGCCGCGCTCGAAGATCCGCTCACTCCCGAGGAAATGGAGCAGCTACGATCAGCCGAGCGCAACAGCCGCCTTATTAAGGGGCAGGTCTTCCTGTGGCCGGAGGCCGGGTCATGGCTCGATTTGTGGGACGTTGACGGAACCATCCCTGGCTGGAACGGCTATGGAAGCCCCACGCTATGACTTCCACTCCGTATAGTTCGAAGACTATGGCGACTTACAAGGACATCCAGCGGCTTACCGGGCTTTCACTTTCCACGATTTCGAAGTACTACAACGGCGGCAGCGTCCGCCAAAGTAATGGCGAGGCTATCCAGCGCGCTGCCGACGAGCTGGGTTTCCAAATCAACGACTTCGCACGCAGTCTGCGACGAGGTACCAGTCAAACGGTGGGCGTTTTGCTGCCTGCACTGGACAACGGCTTCCACCTCGCAATTATCGCCGGCGTGGAAAAGTACCTGCAGGTGCACGGCGTTGGCGTCATCGTGGTTTCAAGCCACCCCGAAGAAAGACGGCCAGGCGGTGCGGTTGATGCCCTGCGCTCGAAGCGGGTGGACGGCATCGTCGCAGTGCCGTCAGTCCACGATGCTGAAGCGCTTAAACAGGCTGATGAGGCTGGGATACCGGTAGTCACAGTCGACCGCACCTTTCCGGGCCTGGAAACAGATCATGTCCAGCTTGACAACTATGCAGCCGGGGCCATGGTGGCCCATTATCTTCTCGACCACCGCCACAACCGGATAGCCATCATCGGCGGCGACCATTCCGTTCCATCGCTTACCGAACGCCATAATGGCTTCCTTGACGCGCTGGAGCAGCGAGGAGTAGACCGCGAGGAATCCTGGTCCTCTGAAAACGACCTCACCATCGAAGCTGGACGACGCGCAGTTCGGCTACTGCTGGCGCGCGGCAACCGGCCAACGGCCATGTTCGCAGCAAATTACGAATTGACCGTTGGCGCGTTGATAGGACTTAACGAATCCGGTCTGGTCGTGCCGGACGATATGTCCTTCGTCGGGTTCGACATCGCTGAGATCGCCCAAGTGACCCGTCCCCCGATGGCCACAGTCGTCCAACCCATGGCTGAGATCGCCGAACACGCAGCACGCCGGATACTGGCCCGGATGAACAGCTCAGACGCACCGCGGGACATGCAGACCCTTCCAGCTGATTTGCGCACGGGAAGCTCCGTGCGTCACCTCGGACAGCCCGCCTCCACCGCGACCTGAAAGACAAAAATGCTTACCAATGAACTGATCCATCCCCACCTTATCGGCGCCCTCGCAGCGGCCGGACACGGTACCCGCCTCCTCTTGGCCGACGGCAACTTCCCTTATTCCTCCCACAGCAACCCGGCCGCAGAGAAGATTTACCTCAATCTCCGTCCCGGCCTCCTGACCGTCGACGATGTCCTGTCCGCGCTGCTCAGCGCCGTCAACATCGAGTCAGCAACCGTAATGAACTCCGACGGTTCACCCGTTCCGGCCCACACCAGCTACCGGGAAGCTCTCGGGGAGGCAATCCCTTTTGAGCAGGTGGACCGCTACGCCTTTTACGACCTTGCCAGGGCCAATGACACAGCCATCGTCGTCGCCACGGGCGACCAGCGACTCTACGCAAACATCTTGCTCACCATCGGCCTTGCCGGCTGATTGATCAGAATCTCGGAAACAACCTGATGACACCTTCCACAACCGTCGCTCTCCCCGTCTGGGCTCAGGAAGCCAGCCTCGGTATCTTCATCCACTGGGGACCATACTCCGTGCCCGCCTGGGCAGAACCAACAGGGGCTTGGGGCGCCATCCCTCCAGAGACCTGGTTTGCTCACAACGCTTATGCCGAATGGTATGCAAACACCATACGGATTGAAGGGTCCCCCGCCGCCGAGCACCACAAGGCCACCTTCGGGGACGTACCGTACGAGACGTTCCTGGACCAGTGGCGCGCGGAGAAGTACGACCCGGCCTCTTGGGCTGCACTCTTCCAGTCCATTTGTGCCGACTACGTCATTCCAGTCACCAAACATCATGACGGAATCACTCTGTGGGAAGCCCCCGGCACAGCGGACCTCAACACGGTGGTCCGCGGTCCCCGCCAGGACCTTCTGGCCCCCCTGGCGGAGGCCGTGCGTGCCGTTGGCATCCGTTTCGGCGTTTACTATTCGGGTGGCCTGGACTGGGCATTCACCAGCTATCCGCCAATCACATCCATGGAGGAAGTGGACCTTTTCCGGCCTACTGACGCCGCCTATGCCGAATATGCAACCGCCCATGTGCGCGACCTCATCGACCGCTTCAAACCGTCAGTGATTTGGAATGACATCGACTGGCCCGACGCAGGAAGGGCTGACGGGTCCCTGACCGAGCTGCTGGAGCACTACCGCCAGCTTGTTCCGGACGGCATCGTCAATGACAGGTGGGGCGCGGACGTATGGGATTACCGCACCAGCGAATACTCCCACGACACACACAACGAGTCCGGGATCGGTTGGGAGCATAATCGTGGGCTTGGCTTCTCCTTCGGCTACAACCAGATCGAGAACCTGGAGCTAACCATGTCCACCCAAGAAATTGCCAAGCTCTATGCAGATGTCGTCTCACGCGGCGGTCGGCTGCTCCTCAACGTCGGCCCCACTGCCGCAGGGGAAATACCCGATGTGCAACTTCGAAGCCTCACCGGCCTTGCGCCTTGGATACAAAACGTCAAACCATACACAATTCAGCGCCGCCCAGCTCAACCGTCCGATGACATCAAGATCACTGGAGACGGCTGGTCGCGCGCCTGGGTCAGCGGTAAGAACCTGGTCGTTATTGCTGACGATTTTGAGAAAGTCAGAATAGATGCGGGCGCCCTCGAGGTGGTCGCCATCAGCCTCCCGGTCCAAGACGGGACTGACTGAGGACAACAGCCGGTCGCAGGTGATGGTGAGCGGCGAATAATGCTGCTCACCATCTCCTAAGCCAGCCCGCCCCATCAATCTCCTGCGTGAGGAGGGCAACGAATAGGCAAGCCGCGCGGACGCAAAGAGTCCAATCTAGCGGTCACCGCGCGAGGAAGAGGGACACTTCATGGAACCAACCCCCCCAGCTGCAAGGCGAGCTGGTATCGCAAGGAAAGAGTCGTCAATTGACTAACGTGACGATCAAAACCGTTGCCAAGCACGCCGGAGTTTCCACGGCTACGGTTTCCCGGGTTTTGAGCGGCAACGGACGTGTGTCGCCCGAACTGCAGGAGGCCGTAAGGCAGTCAGCAGAGGCGCTCAACTACTCGATCAATGCGGTGGCCATTGCCTTGCGTAGCTCCCGCACGGCCACCATGGGCATGATTGTTCCAGAAATTGACAGTCCAGCCATGAGCCGCCTAATCCAGCAGGTAGTCAACGTCTTGGAGCGAATGGACGTCCACCTTATGCTTTCCAGCTCACAGCACAACGCCCGGCGAGAACGGCTCGCGCTCAAATCCCTCATTGCACGACGGGTGGACGGACTAATTGTTAGTCCCGCTGACAGCTCCAGTGATCTCGACGTTCTGGCAAGCACCGCGCTGTCCATACCGATAATCCATGTCCGCCAAGGGGCAACACGATGGGACATCGAATCAAGCAGGTTAAGGCACGAAGCGGTAATGAGGCGTGTGATAGACCATCTAAAATCCCAGAACCCGGCGGCAGAAATGGTTCAGTAGTCCGCGATCCCAAGGAACTCATACGAACAACGAAGGAAAAACCGTGGTGAATGGTGATGAAGAATACCGCATCCTCAGCTGTGCTGAGTTGCGTCCGGGTGAATTCATTGAAGCACGAATCAATGACCGGCTTCTCCTCCGCGGAGAGGTCGCAGAGATAATGCCCTCACAGGAATTGCTTTGGATTCGCGAAGAATCATTGGGCTGTCGCCGTCTTTTGGATCTTACTGAAATCGACATTTACAGAATTCAGGGTTCAACCCCAGGCCTCTAATCAACAGGAAGCCTCTCAGCGGCGGCTGTAGTGGCGCCGCTGAGAGGCTTCCTGTTCTATAGCGGTCTCTTTCCCTTAGGAGCCTGCCTCCCGCTCCTGGTCTCGAACCTCGCCTTCGCCAGTTAGGGTGACGTGTTCGGCGGCCAGGTGGTTGCCCCGGGACGTGCTCGACTGCGTCGTCTACCGCGCCGAAGTCGCCGCCCTCAAGACTTCAGTTAGCCCCTCAAGCATCCAACAAGGTCAGCTCGCCTGCCATCGAAGACGACCAAAACGGGGAAAGATAACCACATCAAAGTGGCTCGATTGTCGCCACTCCCTTTTGCCATCCCCACAAGGTCCGTAGCGTCGGAATTACTCAACGGGAGACGCCACCCAAAGCAACCCCTTTTGCTATGGATTTATTAAAGATCAGATAGATGATCACCAGGGGGATGGTGGCGAGTGTCAACCCCGCAAACATTGCCCCGGTGTTATTGCTGAATTGACCTTGAAAATCAAGCAGTCCCACGGGAATCGTACGGCTGGACGGAGTCTGCAGCAGAACGATCGCCAGCTGCGTTTCGCCCCAAACAAAGAACCCGTTGACCATCCCGACAGCGACAATAGGTCCTTTCGAGAGTGGAAGAACGATGCGAGTGAACGTGGCAGTGATACCCAAGCCGTCGAGGGCGGCTGCCTCTCGGAGTTCACCAGGGAAGCCCATGTAAAAGCCATGAAGGATCAGTACGCATGTAGGCAGACACAGGGCGACGTAGACGACCCCGAGCGCCCACGGTGAACTGAGCAGGTTCAGGGTGCTGAAGGCTGAGTAGTACGGCAGCAGCAACATGATCAGGGGCAGGGTGGTGGCAACGAGGAATGCACGAATGATTGCGACTCGAACACGTGTTGGAGTCAGCGTCGCGAAGTAGGCTGTCAGTGCTCCAAGCAACAGCGAGAACGTGATCGCCACGACAGCAACGACGGCTGAGTTGAGTAGATAGGTGGAAAATCCTCGCCCGCCGCTTGGTCCGGTCCAGGCGTCAAGGAAGTTGGTTGGATTCCATTCGGCGTTGACTACGCCCAGAGGGTTGGTAAATATATCGGTGTTCGACTTGAAACCGAGCAGAATGATGAGCAGGAAGGGCAGAGCGGCCAGAACAGACCACACTACCGCTGTGATTTGTGCTGCTGTGCCGGCGGGGGTCAGGCGTTTTTTAGTCATTAGTCGTCCGCTGCTTTCCTGGAGCCGAGCCACTGCCCGGCGAATCCGACGGCCAGGAGGATGACGCCACCGATAACGCTTATAGCAGCAGCCATCCCGAAGTCACCAAATCGGAAGGCTTCCTTATAGACCTGCACAGGCAGGATGGTTGTTACGTCGCCCGGGCCCCCTTGGGTCATGCCCCATACAAGAGTGAAGCCGTTAAAGGCCCAGATCGCTTCGAGCAGGATGATCATTGACAGTACTGGCCTAACCAACGGCAGGGTGATGAGGAAGAAGCTCCTGACTGGTGAAGCACCGTCGAGGGAGGCTGCCTCGTAGGTGGACACTGGCACTTCCTCCATGGCCCCGAGAATAACCAGGAACGCGAATCCGGCTCCCTGCCAGATCGCGACAGCGATAATGACGTACATGGCCGTGGATGAATCGGAGAGCCACGCGTGGGTGTCACCCAGTCCTATCGCACCCAGAAAAGCGTTCACGGCTCCAGAACGCGGCTGAACGGAGAGGCTCCAGAACACTGCGACCGCAGATGGCGGAGCGATCGCCGGAAGGAACCAGACGATGCGGTAGAAAGCACCGCCGTAAATTTTTCCGCTAATCAAGGCGGCCATGATTGTGGCGATGATGCCGATGCCTGCGGCCGTGCCGATGCCGAGGAGTATTGAGTTCAGCAGTGAATTCAGGAAGCTTTTATCGGTGAGCAGCTGCAGGTAGTTATCGACTCCGGTAAAGCGACGCTGGCCAATGCCTGACCATTGGGATAGTGAAGTCTGCAGCAGGTCGATGACAGGAAGTCCGAAGAAGATGATCAGGACGGTGATCCCTGGTGCAAGCATCAGGCCTATCTCCCGTGAAGCCCGGCGCGTTGTTTTCCCTGCTCCGCGTAGGGGAGCAGGAGGATTGCTCGTTGCTGGCGAGGTGTTGGCGGTTATCGTCATGAAGTTTGTTCCTTTGCGAAGCGTCGCTGTCACCCGCCCGTTCGCGCGGGTGACAACGACGATCTCCTACCCGTTCTTGGCTTTGAAGTTCTCGAACTGTCGTTGCTGGTTCTGTCCCAGCTGGTCGAGGGAGACCTGGCCGCCCAAGTACTTTTGGATTTCGGGGTCAATGAAGGACTGACCTAATGAACCGGGCAGAATGCTGGTCCAACCCGTGGTGGTTCCGTTTCCTGAGCTGAAGGTAACAATTTCCTGGACGACCTCGCCGAGGGCGGGAATATCGGCGGCTTTGACGGTTTGGACGGAGGGGAGCGAACCGACGTTCTCGGCGGCGTACTTTTGCACCGCATCGGAAACGTAGAGTTCCAGGAAGTCCTTTGCGAGGTCCGGACTCTTAGCCGTTCGTGGTACTGCCAGGGTGTCCCCGGCGTAGACGATTGGAACGGTCGGTTTGCCAGAGGTTTTTCCGGGGAGCAGCAGCCATCCATAGTCGAAGGGCAAATCGGTTTTTTCGAGGACAGAGGGTATCCATGTGCCCCCAAGGAACATCGCCGACTTGCCGGAGGTGAAGGCTGCTTGTGCCTGATCACCATCCTGGCCCAAGACCCCTTCCTGGAAGACACCTTTATCCGCCCAGCCCTTGAATTGCTTCACGGAATCCGTGAACTCGGTGCTCGTGTAGGGAGTGGTCTGCGTTTGGCCGGACTTCCAGGAATTCTTGAAGTCATTCAAGGCCTTGTCGGATGCGTTGGCCTGAAGCTGCCCGTCGACAAGCCACCCCCACTGGTAACCGGCGTTCCCGCCCATCGCGAGTCCATCGAAGCCTGCGGTTTTGAGTTTCCCAATGACGTCGTAGAGCTCGTCGTTCGATCGAATTTGATGATCCGCCGGCTCTGTGATTCCCGCCTTCCGGAAGGCGTCTTTGTTGTAGAAAACTACGTTGTAGAGGGTCGTGTCGAACAGTACGACATAGGGGGTGTCGTTGGACTTGAGAGACGTGGCCATCGACGCCTCGTAGCGCGTGTCAAGGTCAGCGTTTTCCCAGACATCGTCGAGAGGTAGGAGCGCGTCTGCCTTGAGGAGGTCCAGGTACGGTTGAGCATTTGTCGGGACCAGTCCGATGTCGGGCGCGTTTGTGGATGCCATGATTTGCGCATTGGTCGAGCTCTTTTGTTCTTCCGTAATCGTCTGCAAATCCACCTTGACGCCCTCGTGTGAGGCCTCGAACTTGGACGCCGCATATTGAAAGGCTGGCAACTGTGCAGACTGAACTTGGACGACCAACGTTTTCGACGCGTCTTCGCTGCTGCCCGAACCGCAGGCGGAGAGAGCCAAGCCCGAAAGCGTGACGGCAGCAATGATGCCAAGGCCCAGTCGCGAACGGCGGAGGCCGGGACCCTTGATGGTGTCTTGCATATGTCTACTTCACTTCCTCAAGCAGGGTGATGGGTTATGTACGGGTGAATAATTGCGAGCTAGCCAGCTTCCTGTTGCTGGCTTGTTCTTGGCGTATGGCGCACTTTCAGGGACGCCGGTAGGCGCAGGGATGCGACGTCATTTGCCCCAGCCTCGAAGGCTAGTGGTCCCGGCGACGTATACGATCTACAGAACCTCCAAAAGCGCGCTGAGCACCAAAACGAAACGTTTCGCCTTTTGTGATCAGAGTTACGTTATATTC
>Ga0307408_100002759_pt1 | contig 12200 bp, 10 predicted proteins | sample 322Cmetagenome_FD_202116 | JGI IMG/M metagenome (GOLD analysis project Ga0307408, IMG submission 202116) | Maize rhizosphere microbial communities from greenhouse at UC Davis, California, United States - 322HYB-C-3 | ecosystem: Host-associated > Plants > Roots > Rhizosphere > Soil | place... | reverse complement strand
AATTACACGGTAGAAACGGCTCTGGTTGGCGACGTGGTTGTTGCATTTACTAATGATGATGGCGGCAATGCAGATGTACGTATCGATTACGTCAACGTCAATGGCGTAACCCGTCAAGCAGAAGTGCAAACAGAAAATACTGGAGCTTGGGGGGATAACCGTTGCGGTGGCGGTGCGCCCAGCGAATGGTTGCATTGCGAAGGTTACATCAATTTCGGTAGCGTCACGGGCGAACCTCGTTCAAGCAGTTCTTCGGTCTCCAGTAGTTCGTCATCAGCTGGCGGTACTGGTGTCGGTTCGGCCGGCTGTGGCGCCCCGGCTAAATTAACGAGTGGCCGTCGTACCATTAACGTTAATGGTTTGAACCGCGAATACGTGTTGGATATCCCGAGCAACTACAACCAGAACAATCCCTACAAGTTGGTTTTCGGTTGGCACTGGCGCGGTGATAGTGCGAACGATGTTGTAGGCCAAGGCTACTACGGTATGAAAAGCCTCTCTAATAACAGTGCGATTTTCGTTGCGCCTGATCGTGCCGCCGGCACCGACGGATGGACAAATGCCAATGGCCGCGACATAGCTTTCTTGCAGTCGATGCTAACCCAACTGAAGTCATCCCTGTGTATCGACGAAAGCCGTATCTTCTCTACCGGTTGGAGTTACGGTGGCATGATGTCATTTGCAGTGGGCCGCGAGTTGCCAACCACTTTCCGTGCTATCGCGCCTGTATCAGGTGCCTTCTTGACGCCTCATGTGGATAGCGGTTCAGCTACTGCGGCCTGGATTGCGCACGGCAATAACGACACTGTGGTAAGCCATAGTTCTGGTGTTCAAGCCCGCGATGCTTATCTCAGAGCTAACGGTTGCTCTAACACGACTGTGCCGGTGCAGCCATCTCCCTGTGTGGAGTACCAAAACTGTTCAGCAGGTAAACCTGTTGTCTGGTGTTCGTTCAATGGTGGGCATTCGCAGCCTTCATTCTATAGCTCTGGAGCATGGAACTTCTTTAATCGGTTCTAATTGCCGTGAGGCGTCTCGGTTTAGTGGCTGCGGTATGGCTGGGCTTTAGAATTTCAGATCAAAATGTTTCAAAAATGATTTGAAAAAAATGCGGCGGCCACTGGCCATCACAACACGATGCAGGCCAAGCAGAAAGTTGGATCCCACAAGAAGCTTGGAGATTTATCAGCCAATTTTAAACCCGCTGTTAGTCGTAAACCCCACCTTTGCCCAGCTATATGCTGGGCTTTTTTTTGGAATTTTTTCAGTCATAAATGAGTAGGGCGGTAATAAGCTGTAATTATTGTTGGCGCAGGGTTGTGTAATAGTCTTTACTTGGCCTTTGGGGTTAGCGGATCAGTACCCATTTTTAACCAATGGCACAATCAAGGTAGGTTGCTGGTGAGTTTACGAACCGCAACGGCTTTTAAGGGCAGTAACGTGCCCAAAGCGGACTTTAAAAATTAATTCTCTTGCCTAGCGCTTCTAACTTTTGGGGTTAACTTGATGGACTTTAATAAAGGTGCAAAATTCATAAGGGCCGATCTTCATATACACTCTTATGGGGATTCAGGTTCGTTCGATGTAAAGGACAGTCGAATGACACCTCAAAATATTGTGGACACTGCGCTAGCGTCCAATTTAAAAATTATTAGTATTACGGATCACAATGAAATCTTGAACAGTAAGGCTGCAATCGATTATGCGGCAGATAAAGAAATTCTTGTTGTCCCTGGCATAGAAGTGAGTACCACACAGGGACACCTTCTTTTATATTTTGAGACTTTTCAAGCTCTTAGGTCGTTTCATGGAAAACTCAATATCTCCGAGGATAGGGAGCGCTGCTCACAAGGTATATTAGAGTGCTTAAATCTAGCTGCTCAATATAATGGATTTGGCATTCTTGCTCATATTGATCTGGATTCAGGATTTGAAAAGACGGTAGGAAGATTTAATTCCCAAATGGATGATTTATTCTGCCATGCCTCATTGCTTGGTCTTGAAATTAGCAAGAAAGATAGCTTTGATTTTTTTACTGATAATGATGCTGACAAGAACAGATCAGCGCTAATCAAAGAGCGAAGAAAAAGACTCGCACAACGTGATGAAGTAATACTTCCTAAAGTAATGTCTTCAGACTCACACACCATTGATAAGCTTGGAACTAACGCAGAAGGTAACAAGAAGCTAACTCGTTTCAAGATAGACGAGCTAAGTTTTGGAGCTTTGCGCATTGCTCTAACATCTTACGATTCAAGAGTTAGAGTTGAAGATGTAATTCCTGAAAAAATTCCGAAATTTTTAGGTGTATCCATTAAAGGAGGAATTTTACACGATCAGACAGTTAGTTTCAGCGACAACCTTACATGCATAATAGGAGGCCGGGGGACGGGTAAGTCAACCTTAATGGAAATTGTACGTGCGGCTTCAGGAAACGAATCTACAAAAGCGGTTATAGACAGCGATGTTTGGCCAGATGATATTACTCTGTTTTACGAAGATGAAACAGGAAAGGTTGTAGAATTTCGGCGCTCAAAAAATGACTATACATACAACCATTCAGATGGGCATGACGGACTTCAAGCAGTACCTATTGAATGCTATGGACAAAGTGAGACAGCAGATACAATAAAGAATAGTGATGATGAGCCACAAGCTTTATTGGATTTTTTAGATGGTTTTATAAATATTGAGCACCTCAAAAAAGAAGATGAGAATATATGCAACTTGCTCCTCAACAATCAAAGCGAACTTGGAAAATTGCGAATTGAAGTCGCTGCTATAAAAGATACACAGAGGCAACTCCAATCACTTAAAGAAAAGAAATCTAGATTAGAAAAGGACAAGGTAGGTGATCTTGTTAAATATCAAGTCGCACTTGTTAAAGAGAAGGGGCTTAGGAGCGACCTTACTGATCAGCTTAAAGCGCTTGTTAAAAACTATCGAGAAGTTCTTAAGAACACGGATCTATTTGACTATTTTAACAACTTAACCGATGAAGAAATCATAGTAGGAAAAAACCAGTTTTCTGAGGTTAGAAGACTGGTCAATGAGTTCTCAGGGATAGTTTCTAATAAGTCTGATGAGTTAAATATTGCCTTAGAGGAAAAAATAGCTCTTCTAAAAGTGCAGCTTGACTCATGGAAATCAAAAGAATCTGAAATACAGGATGAAATTGACAAAAAGAAAAATGAGTTGGAAAAAGCAGGAGTTCCCTTTGATATCGGAAAAATTAATCAAATTGCCAAGGATCTTGATCACTATGAGAAGCGCCTTAGAAAGCTTGAAGCAGATAGAATTAAATTAACAGAAACAGAAAGATCTAGAAATGAACTGTTAAAGCAGCGAGTGGAGATAAAAAATCAGATTTATAAAGCCCGTTACGCATTTACCCTTCAAATAAATGAGAACCTCAAAAACTCAGTTGATGGTTTATTTGTATTAGCGAAATACAGCGAAGGGTGTTATTCACCAAGTTTTGAAGAGTTTGTTAAGCAGCTAATGGGATGGAGAACATCACAGGTTAAAAAGGCTGAATTAATTGCCTCAACAATGTCTCCCGTAGTCTTTGCATCTGAAGTTAAGCGAGGAAGAAAGGTACTTTTTGAGCAAATATTAGATAATGATAGAAAACGCATATTCTCTGACGACGACATTAATTCCATTATAGAGCGAGCAAAAGAAAATTATTCATACGAAGAATTTGAGACAATTTCTTACGAGGACAGACCCCATATTTTAGTGACAAAGGTTGTAGAGAGTGAGGGTAAAATAAAAAATATATCAAAATCTATTTCAAAGCTATCATTAGGGCAACAGCAGTCAATTTTATTGGCAATACTTATCCAATCTAAAAATAACATTCCGCTCCTTATTGATCAGCCAGAGGATCATTTAGATAGCGAGTTTATATACAAAACAATCGTAACCAACCTAAAGAAAATTAAGGAAACAAGACAGGTGATTATTGTTACTCACAATGCGAACATTGCAGTTTTGGGTGATGCCGAATTGATTATTCCGCTAAGAAGTACAAATGAAAAAACAACAATTATTAATAGCGGATCTATTGACAGAGAGTCAATCCAGAAGGATTGTTGTGCAATATTGGAAGGTGGGGAGCGAGCTTTTTCGCATCGACAAAAAATATATTCTCTCTAAATAGGGTGACTGATCAAGGGAACAGGATTTTATATTTGATTGGTTATGATTTTAAAGCTGATGTCCGCTCTTGGCCGAAAGTTGCCCCATCCTTACTTGTAGCTGGTTGATTGAGTCCACCTAATGAAACTATTACTTTTAGTATTACATTTAATGCTTTTTTCAGGATGTGCAGCATACGATGAGTGGAGAACGGATAAGGATGTGAAGAAAATGCGCGCAGAAGCACTAAAAAAAATTGACGTTGATGCGTGTAAAAGATCTGGCGGAAAAATTGAAGGAGTAGGTATATTTGGAATTCCCTCCTGCGTGGTGTACTACCAAGACGGAGGAAAACCTTGTAGGTCAGATAGCGACTGTGAGGGTATGTGTTTTAGCCCTGAAAATACAGCAGCCACAGCCATATGTGAGCGCAGTGAGCATGATCGTTTTGGCTGTTATAGCGCGGTTGAAAATGGAGAATTGCATTATTCTATCTGCGCAGATTGAACCTATTAGTTGAGCTGTTTCTTGATGCCTGCTAATGGCCGGTTTGCGACAATCGAAATCATGAGAGTGGAATTCGTGCCCAACGCGGATGTTCAGATCTGTTCTCTAGATATACGGCCTATGGCCTATGTCGTTGAATAAGCTGTTAGGCCAATAATATATAAATTTACTTTTAAGGTATAAGCATGGAAGTTCAAGGTCATATTAAATTTACGGTTATTGAAAGATCATCAGAAGAAGTTATATCTGAAATGCCAATACAGCCAGGTATATTGAATCCTTTTGGTACTGTTAATGCGGGCGCTACTTTGTGGCTTGCTGATGTAAACGCATCTGTACTTGTTCTTGAGGGTGTTAATCCTGAGAAAGGTATGAAAGGCTTTCCTTTGGCAATAAATATTAATGCCAATTTGCTAGGGAATAATACGGCTGGAGCGTTTGTGGCAAAATCAAATTATGTCAAAAAAGGTCGTACTGTTAGTGTGGTTAAAACAACGGTTACTGATACATCTGGTAAGTTAATAGCGGAAGTTACAACAAGCCATGTTCAGTCAGCTTAACTTTTATCGCACGCCTTACAAGCGACTGAGGTAAAAAATTAATGTTTGCGCCACAAAGTGATTCTATAGCCACAACCCTGATTTACACGCGGTAATTAAGGATATGATGCATAAACTTAGGTGAGTTACCCCGCGCGCTTAGGTCACCTGTATCTTTTCTATAAAACGAAAATGACGTGTATAGATTTTTCTGGAAAACATAGTTAATAAAAAAGCGCGATTAACGTCGCGCTTTTTTATTTGGATTTATTAATATTTAAATCCATTTAAATAACTTCGCACTAGGTTCAAGACGCTTTGCGCTGTGCGCTTCCTTCAGAGGTAGAATGAATGTCTTCGGCACCGGCACGTTTATAGATATCTTTCACCGAGTCTACCTGGTCAGAATTGTCTGTGTGAACAGAGATCAGTGAATTACCACCTTGAATTTTTCCATCGTACAGTTTGGCTTCATATTCAGGTATGCCCATTCCGATTAAACCACCGATCACTCCACCAGTAGCACCACCAACAGCTGCGCCTCCGAGCGCCGCCATTATAGGGCCTGCAGCAATAAATGGGCCTACACCCGGAATTGCCAAGCTGCCGATACCTGCTAGCCAACCCAGTGCAGCACCTGCACCCATTCCCGCAATGCCACCGGTAGCGGCACCTTCAGGCATTTTGGTATTTTGTTCATGGGCGAAATCCCGCGTGCCTGATTTGTCGGCAAAAAGTACGGAAATTTCTGTGTTAAGAAAACCAGCATTCTTTAAACCACCGACGATGGTTTCAGCTTGTTCGCGAGTTTGAGCAATACAATAAACTGCATTTTTCATAATAAATCTCCAAAGGTTTAGTTGGTGTCGATATCTAATCGGTTATCAATACTCACAACCCCCGCGACGTTGCGCGCGAGTTCTTCTACTCGTTTTTTTTCATTTGCATTCTTTACTGGGCCGCGCAAGGTAACTACGCCTTTCTCCACCATAATTTTTACATTGTGAGCCGCAGTCGAGAGATCGTCGTCCTCTACAATTGCACTGCGCACAGCCGCTAAAACCTCAATATTTGGCTCAGCGTTCGATTGATTTTGTGGGGTTAAGGTGGCCCCACTTTTATCACGGGCGTTCAAATCCGTATTGTCAGCATTTTTTGTCGCTGTACCTTTCATCACTGATGACATCGCAGACGACATAGATGATGAATTATAAGTAACGTTATTCGCCGCCATTGCTGTTGCGCTGCTGAGCACAAGAGCAAGTCCCAATAGTTTTATTGATGTTCGCATCATTTATCTCCAGTAGTGAATGAGCGGCCGCCAATTTGCAACCTGCTGTGGGCAGTCTAAGCGTAGAAATTTTATTTGAATGTTTGGTAACACACATTGAGGCCAATTTATATTTATGGTGCGGAAGCGAACGGACTAAACGTTAATTTGGAATTATTGTTTAGTTTCGTCTGTGTAATGGTATATACAAAATGCGCTGAGAGCTGCGTGAAATGGCATTGTGATCAACCAAATGGCGATTTTTCTGTTGCCGCAATGGCTATTTGAGACCATGAAAGATGTTAATAGTGAAGGAGTTGCGCAACTTACCTATCTGCAAGTCTTTGCCGGAAATCGTTTTTGGTTTTAATCATTTAAAACTGGCACAGTAAGTTTCTTTCGCTGGCTGCCATTGTATTTTTTCTATTTACTTGCGGCAAAAAGGATCTCCCGAATCCAAACCGGTGGATGCGCCACACGATGAAACGGGAAAATAAAAAATTCGCGCCAACTGTTCCCACTTCCATTCCAAATTCCTCCAACAAAATTGATGAAATCAGCTCCATAGAACCTGATGCGTCGATGTTAATTCAAATACCTTATTCGCTAGATGAACTTATCGCCATCGTTAACCTGCCATGGAATCTTGCACTTTCCATTCTGCTTGGGCAGTCGTTAATACTGACCAGCATCACTCTGGGGCATGAAGGTAATATGGCGAATTGGGATCATCTAATCGGCTCATTAGTAATCACTGTAACTGTGTGCGCTACAGCAGAAGTTGCCCGTCCATGTGCCGGGCTTTTTTGCTGATTTTTAAGTAATGAATGGGCAGGGCATTAATAAGATGTAATTCCAGGTGGCACTTAATCCTGCAATAGTCTTTAATTGGCTTTGATTTGTATGACTGCCTCGCGAAGCGGCCGCCAACAGGTAGGGAATTACCGGTATGTTGTGAAGGGTCGTGAGATAAGGTACCACCGAAATACCAATTTTTTAAAATCCTAAACCAATTTTAACTGTTTGATATTTATGCAATTATAAGTCGCCGTAGTCTCGCATCAGAAATGATATGCGGTGGGAGGATATACGGCTGTGGCCGTCTAATTAAGTTGTTAGGCAATAATGATGAAAAATGAAGAATTACATATAAAAGAAGTGTACGCATATTTCGGACTTGCCTCTTATATGGCTCAATGTTTAGAACGATCTATTGCAATGATTCTTATCTTCGTTCATGGCAAGGGCCCCACCGAAATAACCAGAGCAGAGCTTGATGAAGTTCTTAATAAGAAATTTAAAATGACAATGGGTCAATTAATTAAAGAGCTTATAAGTGACAAAAAGTCTAATTTTTTAGGGGTAGATTTTGATTTGGCATTAGAAAAAAGAAATTGGTTAATGCATAACTATTTTTATGAGCGTTCAGGTCATTTTATGACGCCAGAAGGTCGCAATATAATGCTTGTTGAGTTGACTGAACTTAGAGTTTTGTTTGAAAAAATTGATAACATTCTTGAAGAAATAGTTTCTGAAAAAGTTAAAGAGTTTGGGGTTTCAGAAGAGAAGGTGCAAGAATATATAACCAAATCCTTGGCGTTTTAAGCCTAACGAACTGCACTAAAAAAATATTAATCGAAAAATATTAAATTCCATGAGTGTAAAATTTATGGTTTCAAAGAGTAAGGATTACTGAAAATGCTTTTGTGGTTAATTATTGGATGTGAAGTTGGGTTTTGGATATTTCTGTTTTTAGGTTTATTTTTTCGTTACATTTTAAAACTCCCAAAAACCGGAACAGCAGTTTTACTTTGTGTTCCTTTGCTTGATCTCATTCTGCTTTTGGCAACTGCTATTGATCTGCATAATGGGGCTGTGGCTGAATTTGCACATGGGCTTGCTGCTGTATATCTCGGGTTTACGGTGGTTTATGGATCTGGCGTCATTAAATGGTTGGATGAATTAGCTGCAGGGCGGTTTGCATCAACAAATAAAAGGGAAAAGATTGAGCTGTATGGTTGGAGTTATGCCCTTTATGAATGGCGCCAATGGTTTAAGGGCGTTTTAGCGGGCGGTATTGCTTCTTGTTTACTGCTTGCCGCGATTTTATATGTTGATGAGCCAGAAAAAACCGTTCAACTGGATGACTGGTTTAGCTATATTTTTTGGGTTTTAGCAATTTGGTTGGTGTGCTGGCCTTTGTGGTATAGCTTGTTTCCAAAGCGGCAGACAAAACTATAACTCTGTTCTAGTGCCTCATGCTCGTGAGGATTATTTATGCAAATACTCATTAAAAAACACAATACTGACTCCTAAGTAGCAGTCAGTATTGTGTGTTAGTGGATGAAATTATTTTTTAAGTTCGCCGGTAGGCTCTATATAAGCACGTGTGGCGAGTAGCCAGCTGAAATCTGCACCGGCGCGTTGTGCACCTTGGTGGCAGTTCATGCAGCTGTCGTATTGGTGATAGGTTTCCATTGTCACGTTCGCCAATTGGCATTGCGGGAAAGGCATGCCACCGGCTTGTACTTCGGTGCCGTCTTCACAGCCAAAATCGCCATCGGTAGGGGTTTTGGGTGAAATAGAAGGCAATTGCGGCCATTGGCTGCCAATCAGTTGATAGTGCTCCCACACAGTGCCTTTGAGCATTTCGCGATACATGTTGTTCATGCCAGTGGTGGAGTAATCCTGTTCACCGGCGGCGGGTTTGGGCGTATCGGGAATTTGGCTTAAACGCACAACGTTAATTGGTTCGGGATTAAAATCGGTAGCCTCAGGCACGCGATTGGAGCCGGGGTGTGCCGCCGGATTTGCGCGCAATACGTGTGGATACTTTCTATAAAGCTCCGGATCGTAATAAGAGGGCTGCATGTCCTTGGGTGTGCTTGCGTCCTCGCCCAAATTATCCACCTGTTCAAAAGTAGCCCAAACCCACTGCGGAAAATCCGGTGTTTTTTGTGCTATGTGAAAGCCTACCAGACCAACAGTAGTCGGTTCGCAGTCGCACACAATCATGCTGTTGGGTTTGTCGGTACAGGTGTTTGGAATGGAAACCAGTGCATTTTCCAAGGTGAAAAAACGCGAGTGGAATTTTTTATCCACTTTGCGTAAATCCCGCCAAGCCGCTTTAACTTCTATTACACCTGCAACCTCTTCACCATTGCCAGCGGGCAGTGTAATGCCATCGGCTGGCCAGTTACTTTTGTTGTAATAGCCATTGCTGCGCACAAAATCGTATTCCACTTTATTCATGCGCACTTCATAGCGCGTAAATAAACCGGTTTGATCTGGCAGCGGGCCGCCAAAAGCTTGATCCAGTTCGTCTGCTACTGAGGTAAATTTAGAGCCGGTAATTAATACCGGGCGTGTGTCACCCGCTTTAATATTGCGACATACGGCGGTGCCGTTGTTTTGCTCCCAAGCGATAGGTTTGTCGCCATTTTGCGGGAATAAATCAAACGCCGATTTCCACCCCAGCCACACTGGTTGTAAATCGTTGGTGTATTTACCAAAGACTTTTGCATCCTGCGGTTTATAGGGAATGCCGTGGGATTGCACCTTGCTGGGCCACATTAACGCAATAAAATTTTGCCAATTAAAATAATCAAAGAAGGGGCGCTTCACTACACCTGATGCCGCAAAAGGCTGCGCTGGCACTTCATTGAGTGGTGTGCCGCTAATGGTGGGTTGCAGATTTTTATAAATATTTTCTTGTGCGATTGCACTGCCAGTAGCAATGGCTAAGACACTAATTGCCAATAATAATTTTTTCATTATTGCACCTCACAGGCGGCAGCAGCTTTGCCTTTTGCTTTAAACAGTGACCACTCTTGCAGTGCGATTTGCATTTGCAGTGAGGTGTCCAGGTTCATGGCGTCCGGATAATTGCCACCGGTATAACCCTGTGGAAATTGAATGGTTTGGAAATATTCCACATTGTCCTGACTGTATTGCTCACAGATGCCAGGGAAACCAAAAATAGGTGGGCCGTAAGCGCCAGTGGCAAAAGTATTGCCTGCGGTGTTAGCAAAAGCGCCACCGTGACAGGACATGCAGGAACTGAGTTTGTTATCTACTGGGCCAGCGAGGCGACCATTACAACCAAAATGTTCAAAGGCGCTAATGGATTCATTCAACACACTCTGGCGTGGTGCAATGGATTCCGCTTTCGGTACGGCGGGGAATGTCCAGGGGTCCATACCCCATTGCAAACCAACGGGCTGTAAATTGTCCCACACTGTTTTACCTGGGCCGTTGATATAGGCAAAGGTGCCATACACCCAGCGGCTGGGTGAGCGTTCATCTACTACTGCTACATCCACTTGCACCAAACGCACTTCTTGCACTTTACGTTCACAGGAAAATTTGTGGTTGGTTTCTACGTGGCGATCTGCCTGCCATGCAGGGCTGCCCGTTAAATAGGGAACATCTGTTGGCGTTGCAGTGGTAAATAAAAATTTCACCACCACAGTGCCTTGCATAAACGGCATGCCTTTGGTTGAGGTAATGCCATTAATGGTTTCGATATTGGGCGTGCCTTTTTTACTCCAACTTTGGCCGATGGTGTAGCCGCCATAGTTGTTGTACATGCCGACCGCCCAGGTTTCAAAACCGGCTTGAGTTCCCGTTTTGGCATTGGGCAGCCCGTGTAAACCCTGACGCTCTTCGCCGTAAAAATCGCTGATTACTGCAGTGCGTTCATTGGTTAAGCCGTGCACATATTCGCGTCCGGTGTGTTGGTCAAATGCCATCCAGGGAATGTGAAACCATTTATCTTTGCCATCGACCTGAGTCTTTAAACCTTCTGCATTATTCAGGTCCAGGGTTTGACCTTGTTTCACATAATTTAAAATACTCATGATGTATTGGTTATATACCGAATTTTTTCCCCAGGAGGGCACCCCGGCGGCGGAAAAATCGGTTTGCATATTTAAATCAATCGCAAGCCAGGGGCATTCAGTGGCAGTGCACGGCGCAGGTTGCTGTTTGGGATAATTGTGGCTCAGGCTAAATTTAGGGCCTTGCCAGTCTTTTGGCGCGGAAATGGCAGCATCGCGATAGGCTTCGGTTTTGGCGTTTTCGGCGAGAGTGGTATTGGCTGCAAAAATGCAGGCCAGTGCAAATAAAGTACGTTTCATAACACGGTCCTTATTGATAATAAAAATATTCGCTAGTCATTAAAATATTTGGATAAGAATGATCAGGATTTTTAGCGCGCGATAATTTCCAAATAGGTGTTGTACACCGCATCGGCGTTGGCGCTGAGTGCAACGTCAAGCGGATGGCCGCGCTGGTTGTCTACAATGATCATGCCGGACTTATCGTCTTCCTCATTGAGTTGTTGCTCAACGCGCAGCGACAAGGTTTGGGTGGTGACCAGTGAAGGGGTAGTTAATACACAGGCGGCGAGAGGGTCCCAAAAATCCAGGTATTTCCCTATACCGCCTTTAATAGTGCTGCTGGTTAATACGGCGTAGAGAAAGTTGGTGGCGGGGTTATTGATTTGTTTTATTTGTGCAACAAACGCATCGGTAATTGGCACTTGTTGGGTTGCGTTTAAGGCAACCAAGGTGACGGGAATGCCACTGGCAAAAATTTCTTCGGCGCCACGTACATCCACAAAAATATTCCACTCTGCTACTTTGTTGGTGTAGTAGGGCGTGGGTTGCATGGTGGCCTGAATGTTTCCCTGTGCGCCTTCAAAACCGGGAGGGGTAAATTCCGGTAATAAATTTCCGCCA
>Ga0307408_100002758_pt1 | contig 12202 bp, 9 predicted proteins | sample 322Cmetagenome_FD_202116 | JGI IMG/M metagenome (GOLD analysis project Ga0307408, IMG submission 202116) | Maize rhizosphere microbial communities from greenhouse at UC Davis, California, United States - 322HYB-C-3 | ecosystem: Host-associated > Plants > Roots > Rhizosphere > Soil | place: USA... | reverse complement strand
CGTTGCTCTACGGTACGACGCCGATCTTCCTCGAGCAGTTCGCGCTCCGACATCTCGAGGAGCTGCCGCGAGGCGACGAGCTGGCGATCGCGCTCCGCACGACGACACCCGCCGAACCGGCATCCGAAGCAGCGCCGACGACGTGACCGGCGAGCCGATGCGAATCCACCGCGCGCTCGCTCGCGCGGGCGTCGCGTCGCGGCGAAAGGCCGAGGAGCTCGTCGCAGCCGGCCGAGTGCAGGTGAACGGCGTCGTCGCGCGCACCGGACAATCCGTGGATCCTGCCGTGGATCGCATTACAGTGGACGGGCGTGAGCTCGATCGGCCACCCGCATCGTTCGAGTGGATCGTGCTGAATAAGCCGGCGGGCGTGATGACGACGAAGTCCGACCCGGAGGGACGCCGCACCGTTTTCGATCTCGTTCCCGATGCGCCCGGTCTCACGTATGTCGGTCGGCTGGACTACCTCACGGAAGGCGTCCTGTTGCTCACGACGGACGGCGAGGCGGCGCACATCCTCACTCACCCGAGCTCGGAGGTCGAGCGGACGTACGTCGCGACCGTTCGTGGCGATGTTCGCGCGGCGGTCGTTGCCGCGCGGCGAGGTGTCGAGCTCGAGGACGGGCTCGTGCTGCCACGTGCGGTCCAGGCGCGACCGCTGGGCAACCGTACGTCGGAATTCGAGATCACCGTTGCCGAAGGCCGCAACCGCGAGGTTCGACGGGTTTGCGAAGCGCTCGGTCTGGAGGTCGATCGGCTCGTGCGCGTGCGTTTCGGGCCGGTCGTGCTCGATCGTCTCGAATCGGGGGCCACGAGAGCGCTCTCGGGCCGCGAGCGGCACGAGCTGGAGCATCTGATCGGACGCCCGCTCGGGCCAAAGGCGCCCGCCCGGCGTCGACAAGAGGGCGAGCGTCCTCCAAGGGAGCGACCGCGGCGTGACGCATCGCACGGACGAAGACCAAGGAAGCCTCGGTAACACTGGTGACGTGACCGGCGGAGCCGAATCGCTGGTTTCGTGTATACTCTGCAGACCGGACCGAGAGACGACTGGCGGTATTCTCGATCCGGTCCCGAACTTGAAACGGCGAGCTCGAGCAGCGAACGGTCCCTGGATCGAGCCCATTACCCTCGGAGCGAACGGTGGCAACACAGGTCTCCTCGCAGGCAGACATGGCGCTGGTGCAGGGCGTGCTACGTCAGGTTGGGCGTCGCGTCGTCGGGCAGGAGTACATGGTCGAGCGATTGCTCATCAGCATACTGACCGGCGGCCACGTGCTGCTCGAGGGCGTGCCGGGCCTCGCGAAGACCCTAACGGTGCGAACGCTGGCCGAGACGATCGACACGACGTTCCAGCGGATCCAGTTCACGCCTGATCTGCTCCCGGCCGACGTGTTAGGCACGCAGGTGTTCGACCAGTCGACGGGACAGTTTTCGGTGAAGAAGGGACCGATCTTCGCCAACATCATTCTCGCCGACGAGATCAACCGCGCGCCGGCGAAGGTCCAGGCCGCGCTCCTCGAGGCGATGCAGGAGAAGCAGGTCACGCTCGGCGGTCAGACGTTCAAGCTCGAGGAACCGTTCCTCGTGCTGGCCACGCAGAACCCGATCGAGCAGGAAGGTACGTACCCGCTTCCCGAGGCACAGGTCGACCGGTTCATGCTCAAGCTCCGCGTCGGGTATCCGTCGCGGGATGAGGAAAAGGAGATCATGCGGCGCATGGCGGGCGGCGACCCGATCCCCGTGCAGCACGTTGCGTCCCCAGTGACGATCATGGACGCGCGTCACCGGATTGCCGAGCTGTACATGGACGAGCGAATCGTGGACTACATCGTCGAGATCGTCCACACGACACGTTCGCCGGCCGAGTCGGGAATGAAGGACCTCGCTCCGCTGATCGAGTTCGGTGCCAGCCCGCGCGCGACGATCGCGCTCGCGCAGGCCTCGCGCGCCCACGCGTTCTTGCGCGGGCGAACGTTCGTGACGCCGGAGGACGTGAAGTCGATCGCGCCTGACGTGCTGCGGCATCGCGTGCTGACGACGTACGAGGCCGAGGCGGAGGAAGTCACGAGCGACACGATTGTCGCGAAGATTCTGTCGACGATCGAAAGCCCGTGAATCGGGAATCGGGAATGGGGAATCGGGAATCGGGAAACGGGAAGCGCGACGCCGAGAAGGTTTCTCCGGTCGCGTTCGAGACGCCAGCGCGCGCGCGTCACGCACTGCGTACGCCGCCCGCGCCACCACGTGTCGATTCCCGATTCCCGATTCCCGATTCCCGACGGGGCGTCGAGCCCGACGCCGCTCGACAACGCATCACGCTAGGGGTCCCACCCGAGATCCTCCGCCAGGTCAAGCTCATCGAGCTCCGCACTCGCGGGCTCGTGAACTCGCTCTTCAGCGGCGAATACCGATCGGTGTTCAAGGGGCAGGGAATGGAGTTCGCCGAGGTGCGGGAGTACCTGCCCGGCGATGAGGTGCGGTCGATCGACTGGAACGTCACGGCGCGAATGCGCCGGCCGTTCGTCAAGCGCTACATCGAGGAGCGCGAGCTCACTGTGATGCTCGTGGTGGATCTCTCCGGGTCCGAGCGGTTCGGTACCGTTAGGCGCTTCAAGAGCGAGCTTGCCACCGAGCTGGGGGCCGTGCTGGCGATGTCCGCCGTCCGAAATAACGACCGCGTCGGCATCATGCTCTTCACCGATCGCGTCGAGCACGTCGTGCCGCCGGCCAAGGGACGCCGCCACGTGCTGCGCGTCATCCGCGATCTGCTGGTGCACGAGCCCGTGGGACGCGGGACCGACATTCCCGGCGCGCTCGAGTACCTGCGCGGGATGCTGCGACAGAAGGCCATCATCTTTCTCGTCTCCGACTTCTTCAGCGATCAGCTCGAGCGGCCGCTGAAGTTCGCCGCGCAACGGCACGACGTCGTCGCCGTGACCATCGAGGACCCCAGCGAGGAGTCGCTTCCCGACATCGGTCTGGCGCGACTCGTCGATCCCGAGACGGGTGCGACGATCGATGTGGACACGAGCGATCGACGGGTTCGCGAAGGCTACGCCCGGATGGTGAACGAACAGCGAGAGGCTCGGCGCCATCTCCTGCGCCGCCTCGCGATCGACGAGATCGTCATGCGCACCGACGGCGGATACGTAGAGCCGCTCATGCGCTTCTTCCGGTCGCGCGAAACGCGGACGCGACGCCGATGATGGTCGCCGTCGTGCCTCTCGTGCTCGCGCTGCAGCAACGGCCGGCGCAGGCGCCGCCGGTGCCGCCGACGCCGCCGGCCACGGCGGTGCAGATGGGCTATGCCATTGAGCCCGACACGGTGACGGTCGGTGACCCGTTCCGCCTAACGGTGCGTGTCCACGCGCCGAAGGGTGCGTCCGTCGATTTCCCTGCCGGCCCGGATTCGGGTGCCGCAGTCGATGCGCTCGATCCACGACAGGAGCGCCAGGGACCCGACACCACGGCCCTCGACGTCACGGCGACGTGGCGCATCGCGGCCTGGGACACGGGCACCCTGCCCCTGCGGTTTGGCGACATCGTGGTGAAGCTCGACAATCGTGAGCGGCGCATTCCGCTCAGCGCGCTGACGGTTCACGTGAAGAGCGTGCTGCCGGCCGATACGGCCCAGCGCATTCCGAAGCCGCAACGCGCGCTCTTCGAGTTCGGACGACCATGGTGGTACTGGTTGCTCGCTGCGCTCGCGGCGATCGGGCTCATTGGGCTCTTCTGGTGGTGGTGGCGCCGCCGCCGAAAGCGCGGGCAGGGTGAGGTGGACGATCCGTTCGCCGATGCGGAGGGTGAGTTCGAGCGCGTGGAGCGTCTCGGTCTCGTGGAAGCGGGCGAGCGCGGTCGCTACGTGGCGCTGATGGTGGAGATCCTGAGGACGTATCTCTCGCGAAGCATTCCCGACGCGCATCCGTCGCTCACGACCAACGAGCTGTTGATCACGGTACGAGACAATCGATTCGTGCCGGTGAACCGCCTGGCGCTGGTGCTCGCTGACGCGGACCTCGTGAAGTTTGCGCGCCGCGCCACGACGGCTGAACGGGCGCGGGAGCTCGGCACCGAGGCGCGAGGCATCGTCGCCGCCGTACACGCCGCGGAGTTGAAGGCGGCGGAGGAGGCCAGGCTTGCGGCCGAGGCGATGCCGAAGGAGCGGGCGGCGTGAGGCCGGCACTGGATCACCCGCTGCTGCTCGCGCTCGCGGTCCTGCTCCCGATCGCGGTCATCGCGCTCATCATCGGCGGCTATCGGCGGCGTCGCACGAGGCTCGCCCGCCTCGGCACGCCCGCGATGATCAACCGGCTGGTGCCGCCTAACGCCGCAGTCCCGCCTGGTTGGCGCGCCACCCGGGTTGCTCTCGCGGCTGCGCTCGCCGGAATCGCGATCGCCGGCCCGCGGTGGGGCATTGAGCGCACGGTCGTGCGGGGCGAAGGCGTCGACATCGTGCTGGCGGTCGACGCATCGCTCTCGATGATGGCCACCGACGAGCGCCCGAACCGCCTCGAGAAAGTGAAGCAGGAGATCCGCCGTCTGCGTGCGGCATCGCCGAGTGATCGGTTCGCGCTGCTGGCGTTCGCCGGGCGAAGCTACATCCTCACGCCGCTCACCGTCGACGACGCCGCGCTCGATCTCTTCCTCGACAACCTCGATCCCTCCGTGGTGGGTCAGGCCGGCAGCTCGCTCGCGCGGGCAATTCGCCAGGGCACCGACCTCCTCGTCGCGACCAAGGGCGGCAGCGACCGCGCCGTCGTGATCTTCAGCGACGGCGAAGCGTTCGAACCGCCTGAAGATGTCGTGGAAGCGTCCAAGGCGGCCGGCGAAGCCGGAGTCAGCGTCGTGACGGTCGGCTTTGGCACCTCGGCGGGCGCGACCATTCCCATTCGCGAAGGAAACGCGGTCGTCGAAAAGCGTGATCCCGAAGGCAACATCGTGATCACGAAGTATCATCCGGAAATGCTGCGCGCCGCCGCGGAAGCGGCGAACGGCACCTTCATCGATGCCAGCGAGAGTGACAAGGCGGCAAAGGTGAGGCGCGCGCTCGTGCAATTGCGGGGCGTACAACGGGCGGTCGAGGCAGGCCGTACACAAACGCCACGCTTTCAACTTTTCCTGATTCCCGCCGTGCTCTTACTGCTGCTCGACACGGGTCTTGGGGAGCGTCGCGGACGACGACGGCGCTCCGCAGCCGCTGCCGCCACCGCCGCCAGTGTCCTGCTCGCCGGCGCGCTGTCGCTCGCGCCGATCCGAGCTGCCCGCGCGGATGATGTCCGCGACGCAGCTCGCGAGTACGCGGGGAAGCGATACATGCGCGCCGCGGCACTGTACCGCCGCGCGCTCGAGCGTGGCGACAAGCGACCCGAGGTTCTCTACAATCTCGGCACGTCGCTGCTCGCGGCGGATTCGCTCGCGTCGGCGATCGAGGTGCTCGAGCGAGCCGTAAAGGCCACCGATCCGGAGGTGAAGTTCCGCTCGATGTTCAACCTCGGGCTGGCGCATCTCAGGCGTGGCCTGGCTGCCAAGGGTGACTCGGCAACGCCCTCGCTCGATGCGGCGCTCGAGACATACAAGCGGGCGCTGCTCATGCGATCCAGCGACGGCGATTCGAAGTGGAACTACGAGCTCGCGCTCCGAAAGAAGCAGCAGCAGAGCGGTGGTGGTGGGGGCGGCGGCGGAGGTGGCGGCGGCGGTGGCAGCCAGAACCAACCGAGTCCTCCGCGTCAACCGCAGTCCGACAAGCCAAGCGGCGGCTTGGGCAACCAGCAGGCGGAGCAACTGTTGAACAGCGCCGAGCGCGACGAACGGAACGTACAGGCGCGGAAGCAGCAACAGAATCGTCCACAACCACCACCGGGCGGTAAGGACTGGTGATCGCGCCGCTCGCGGGCATCGCACTCCAGATCATCGTCACGGTTGCCGCGCCGGACACCATCACCGTCCGGCAGCCTGCCACCCTGACGGTGCGAGCTGTCGTGCGTGGTCCCGTCGCGCCCACGATTCACCCACCGCGGTTTGCGCCGCTGAATGGGTTCCGCGTCGAGGAATCCACGCGGGTGGACGGCGGATCGATCTCGCAGGCGATCGTGGAGCATCGCTATCTCGTTGTCGCGGAGCGGGCGGGCGTCGTGGTGCTGCCCCCGATCGAGGCGAACGTCGGACCCATGACGGGGCGGTCGGCCCCGGTGCGCCTAACGATCATCAACGCGCCGCCGGTTCAGGTGCCGGCGGTCGTGTCACGATCCCGGCTCGATCCGGAAGCCGGTGTCAACTTCCACGCGCTCGTCACCCCGGACACGGTCTACGTCGGCGAACAGGCAACCTACCAGGTCGGCGTGTTTCTGAACGACGACGTTCGCTATCGTTTGCGCCGAAACCCGGAGTTCATTCCGCCCGAGCTGCGGTCGATGCTGGCCTACGATCTCTCGGCTCCGCGGTCGTTCGTCTCGAAGCGCGTCATCGATGGCCGGCACTACGAAGTGCACGTGTTTCAGCGCGCACTGTTCCCGCTCACCGCCGGGCGGTACGAGATACCCGCGGCGCGCCTCAACTACTCGCTGCCGCTGAGCGCGAGCTTCTTCAGTCGCGAAGAGAGCCACCAGCTCAAGTCGGAGACAGTTCCGCTCGTCGTCATCGATCCGCCGGCCGCCGGGCGTCCGGCCGATTTCGGTGGGGCGGTCGGACGGCTTTCGCTCGAGGCCCACGTCGACACCGGCACGGCGAAGGTTGGGGATCCGCTCGTCCTCACCGTGCGGGTGACCGGGGACGGGAACGTGAGCTTCTTCCCGAGGCCCGAAGTGCGCGTCCCGTGGGGGCAGCTCGTACGGGCCGAGGAACGCGTGCAGCTCGACTCGAGCGCAACCGTCGTGCGCGGCGCGAAGGAGTTCGACTGGGTCATCACACCGGCGCGAAGCGGTGAGGTCGAGGTTCCACCGATCCGATATCCGTTCTTCAATCCGTACACCGAGCGCTATGAGTTGGCGGTGACGACGCCGCAGCGGGTTTCGGTCGCGCCCGGGACATTGGTCGCCGTGGATTCGGCGGATTCGGCGCGACCGGTGCTGCCGCTGCGCCGCGTTATGCTCGCTGAGACGGAGGCGCCGCTCTCGAGAGCGCGCGGGTTCTGGCTCGCAATGCTCGTCGCACCGGTTCCGGCGGCCTTGGCCCTTGCCGTGCGCCGCCCCCGCGCGCGGCGCGTTCCAACTGCCGCGGCCCGATTGCGGAAGCTCGGACGGCATCATCACGCGGCCGTGCCTGGCGACGCCAGCGTACTGCGACGGACGTACGCCGCAGCGCTCGCCGAGCGGATAGGCGTCGCCGCCGCGGAGCTGGCCGACCGTCGCGCGCTCGTACGCGCGCTCCGGCGAAACGGTGTCACCGCGGAGGCGGCGCAAGCAGCGGACGAGTTGCTCGGCGAGCTCGATTCCGCCGTGTACTCCGGGTCCGTAACGAGCATCGAGGATGGAGCCAAGCGCGCCATCGAGGTCCTGCGTCGCGTTGACGAGGAAGCGAGGCCACGCATCCTCTACCGCTCGTCGCGCTCGCTCGCGTCCGTCGCCGTGCTCGGGCTCTCGCTCGGGGTTGCGCAGTCGGAGCCCACGGCGCGTGAGTCGTTCGACCACGGGACCCGTGAGTACGAAGCGCGTCGCTTCGCGAGAGCCGAACGATTCTTCGCCGACGCGGCACGCGCCGACCCAACGTCGCCGGACGCGTGGGCCAACTTCGGGACCGCCGCGTGGGCCGCTCGTGATACCGCTGCTGCGGTGATCGGCTGGCAACGTGCCCTTCGACTCGATCCGCTGTCAGGAGACGTCAGGTCACGACTCGATCTCACGCCGGGGTTCGGCGGCAGCGCGTTCGCGAGTGTCCCTCCGCTTTCGGAGTCCACCGCGGCGGCCGTCGGCGGCGGGGCGTGGTTGCTCGGCTGGTTGGTGCTCGCCGTCGGTATCTGGCGTCGCAAGGCGGCATTCCGTTACGCCGCGTATGCGCTCGGTATCATCGCGGTCGCGAGCGCGATTGCGGGCCTGCGAGTCCGTGAAGCGTTCGATGCACGGCGCCTTGCCGTCGTCGTGGACGCTGACCGCCTCCGTTCGCTGCCCGTGCTTGGAAGTGAGCCTGGCGCGCCGGTCCTCATGGGTGAAGTGGCGCGCACGGTCCGCGAGGAGGGCGTGTGGTCGCTCGTTAGGCTCGGCGACGACCGTGAGGGCTGGCTCGAAACCGATCACCTCGAGCCCATCGCGCGACCCTGGGCGAACGGACGGCGATGAGCACCGGCAGCGCGAGCGGCACGGACCTTCGCCGCCCGTCGCGCATCGCCATTCTGCCTTCGGCCGTCGCCGACCAGATTGCCGCGGGTGAGGTCGTCGAACGGCCCGCGTCCGCCGTGAAGGAACTGGTCGAGAACGCGCTCGATGCCGGCGCGACCACGGTCGAAGTCACCATCGAGGATGGCGGTCGCACGTTGATCCGCGTCGCGGACGACGGCTGCGGCATGGATCGCGATGAGCTGCTGCTCGCGCTCGAGCGTCACGCCACCTCGAAGATCCGCACGGCTGCGGACCTCGTCGGCGTGTCGAGCTTCGGATTCCGGGGGGAAGCCCTGCCGGCGATCGCGTCGGTGTCCCGCATGGAAATCTCGTCGGCAATCGAAGCCGGGAGCGGCGCAATCGTCCGTGTCGCCGGTGCATCGGTCACGGACGTTTCGCCGACCACACGGCGCGCGGGAACGACCGTGACGGTCGGCCAGCTGTTCTACAACGTACCCGCGCGACTCAAGTTCCTGCGAAGTGCGCGTTCGGAGTGGCGTGCCGTGGCGGAGTCCCTGATTGCCACCGCGTTATGCAGGCCCGACCTCCGGCTCGGTGTCACGAACGACGGCAAGAGCGCGCTGACCTTGCCACCGGCGTCATCGATACGGGTCCGCATTGCGGGCATCTGGGGCGGCACGTTTGCGGAACGGTTCATCGACGCCGATGACGTCAGTGGGCCGATCCACGTGAGCGGGCTGGTCGAGCGCCCCGCGGACGTTGGTACGGCGAGCCGCCGCGTCTACCTCGCCGTGAACGGCCGGCCGGTCCGCGACGCCGGAATGGTGCGCGCGGCCGAGAGTGCGTACCGGTCAACGATCTCGGCGGGCGTTAGGCCGTCGCTGTTCCTCGAGATCGTGCTCCCGACTGATTCCGTCGACGTGAACGTCCACCCGGCCAAGGCCGAGGTTCGCTTTCGCGATCGGTGGCACGTCGAACGAGCGGTGGAGCATGCGGTACGTCGTGCCCTGGGCGAACCGGGCAGCGCGGCGTTCGTCGGCGGCGGCAGGACGTGGACCTATGCACCGATGCCCGCGCCCGCTCACCCGGTGGATGTCGAGGTGCTGGAGTCGCGCGCTGCGCCGGCCGATGGGCTGTTTTCCGGCGCGCCTAACGCTGACACCGGCACCCTGGACGGCGTGCCGCCGCGCGACGCTTCAACGGTCGACGTCCCCCCGCTCGTGCAGCTCCGGCGGACCTACCTCATGTTCGAGCGCGCTGAAGGGGTCGTGCTCATCGACCAGCATTCCGCGCACGAGCGAATTCTCTTCGAACAGTTCATGAACGTCCTGGAGCGCGGCGCCGCGCCATCGCAGCGGCTCCTCTTTCCGGCCACGCTTCATCTCGGACCCGCGGAAGGCGATGCGTTCGAGGCGAACCGCGACACGCTCACGAAGCTTGGCTTCGAGGTCGAGCCGTTCGGAGGACATTCGATCATCGTGTCGGCTGTGCCGATGCCTCACCCGCGGTTCGACGCGCTGCGCTGTCTGCGCGATACGCTCGACGCACTCACCGGCGATCGCGTCCCCAGCACCGCGGCGCGCCACGAGCGTCTCGCAGCGACCGTCGCGTGCAAGGCCGCGATCAAGGGCGGCGACCTCCTCTCTCCGGCGGAGATGCAGGCGCTCTACGTTGGCCTCGCCAACACCACGTTACCCGCCCACGACGTGCACGGCCGATCCACGATGGTGCAGATCACCTGGGATGAGCTCGATCGGCGCTTCGGGCGAAAGTAGCGTTCGTGTCATATGCGGGCCGACGGGCGCGGGCAAATCGGCGCTCGCCACGGAGCTCGCTGAACGATACGGCGCGATCATCCTCAGCGCGGACTCGCGACAGATCTACCGGGGGTTCGACGTTGGCACTGCGAAGCCGACTACGCGCGACCAGTCGCGCGTCCCGCACCGTGGAATCGATGTCGCCGATCCGGGGGAGCGTTACTCGGCTGCCAGGTGGGCGGACGAAGCGCGCTCGTGGATTGCGGACGCACGTGCCGACGGGCGACTGGTCGTCATTGTCGGCGGAACCGGCTTCTACCTTCGGGCGCTGACAGAGCCGCTGTTCGAGGCGCCGACCGTCGACGCCGATCGGCGAACGTCGTTGGAGAGCGCGCTGCAGTCGATCTCTACCGAAGAGCTGCGTCGCTGGTGCAGGGAGCTCGACCCTCCACGTTCACATCTGGGACGAACGCAGCTTTTGAGGTCCGTGGAAACGGCGTTGCTGGTGGGCGAACGGCTCAGCGACCTGCATCGCAGCAGGGCGCGAGCACCAGGGGTTCGGGCCCGCTATCTTGTTGTCGATCCTGGGCCCGACCTGGCTGCCCGCATCGAGCGACGGTTCGACGCGATGATGGCCGATGGCTGGGCAGAAGAGGTCGAAGCGCTCGCGCGGCGTGTGGACGCATCGGCGCCGGCATGGAAGTCCAGTGGGTACACGGCGGTGCGTGAAATGGTCGCGGGACGCATGACTAGGGAAGCCACCCGAGAGCGCGTGATCATCGAGACGCGCCAGTACGCGAAGCGGCAGCGAACGTGGTTCCGGCATCAGCTGGACGAATCGCTGACCGTGCGCGTCGGTCCCGATGGTGAGCCCGCCGTCGAAGTGGCCCGAGTCTGGTGGGAGGGGAGGAGCGAGTGAAAATCGGCATCACCTGTTACCCGACCTATGGCGGATCCGGCGCCGTAGCGACCGAGCTCGGTATCGCGCTCGCCGCGAAGGGGCACGAGGTCCACTTCATCACCTATCAGCAGCCGTTCCGGCTCCCGTCGTTCCTCCCGCGTATCTACTTCCACGAGGTCGACGTCGGTCGCTATCCGCTGTTCGAGTACCCGCCGTACGACCTTGCATTAGCCGTTCGCATGCACGAGGTCGTGAAGTCTCACCAGCTTGACCTGCTCCACGTGCACTACGCGATCCCGCACGCGACGAGCGCCTGGATCGCGCGCGAGATGCTCCGCGAAGCCGGGTCGGACGTGAAGGTGATCACGACCCTGCACGGAACGGATATAACGATCGTCGGCCAGGACCCCTCCTTTCATCCGATCACGAAGTTCTCGATCGAGAAATCGGATCGCATTACCGCTGTCTCCCAATACCTCCGACAGCGAACGTTCAACGCGTTCGGCTGCGCGGGCTGCCAGGTCGAGGTCATCTACAACTTCATTGATCCGGACACCTACAATCGATCGAAGTACCCACCGCTTCTGAGCGAGCAACTGAACGGCGGTCGACGCGTGCTCATGCACGTATCGAACTTTCGGCCGGTGAAGCGTGTCCGTGACATCGTGCGGATCTACGCTCGCGTTCAGGAGGCGGTGCCATCGGTGCTGGTGATGGTCGGTGATGGCCCGGACCGGGTCGAAGCCGAGGCGGAGGCGCGCACGCTTGGCGTCGATCAGACGGTGCACTTTCTCGGAAAGATCGATGTGGTGGCGCCGTTGCTCGCCGGAGCTGACCTCTTCCTTCTCCCTTCACAGAGCGAATCGTTCGGTCTGAGCGCGCTCGAGGCACTCGCGTCCGGCACTCCCGTCGTTGGCAGTAAAGCGGGCGGCCTCGTTGAAGTCGTGAAGGAAGGTGTGACGGGCGCGCTCCGCGAAAGTGGCGATGTGGACGCGATGGCCACCGCATCCGTCGAGATCCTGTCCGATCGTGATCGGTGGCAGACCATGAGCCGCGACGCCGCGGCGGATGCGCGGGCGAGGTTCTCGCGCGACGACATCGTGCGGCAATACGAGGCCTTGTACGAGGATGCTGTTCGGTAGGTCAGCGGCTTCGATTCTCGCGCTGGTACGTTGGGAGAACGCGCTGCTCTCCGTTGCCGGTGTCGTGCTCGGCGCGTGGTGGGCAACCGGGCGTCCGAACGAGCCGGAGACCGTCGTGATGGCCGGCGTGGC
>Ga0307408_100002756_pt1 | contig 12208 bp, 13 predicted proteins | sample 322Cmetagenome_FD_202116 | JGI IMG/M metagenome (GOLD analysis project Ga0307408, IMG submission 202116) | Maize rhizosphere microbial communities from greenhouse at UC Davis, California, United States - 322HYB-C-3 | ecosystem: Host-associated > Plants > Roots > Rhizosphere > Soil | place... | reverse complement strand
CGGTGAAGCTTCTTTAAAAATTGTTTCATCCAATTCAAAAATATAAAAAATCCTTACTTTCGCCACCGTATGGAAACAGTTGTAAGCGGTATTCGCAGCACCGGGAAACTACATTTAGGAAACTACTATGGTGCAGTACAAAATTTTGTAAAAATGCAGCATGAGTATAATTGCTACTTTTTTATTGCAGATTATCATTCATTAACTACGCACCCAACACCGGAAAACCTTCATAACAACGTTAAACAGGTTTTAATCGAGTACCTTGCTGCTGGCATCGATCCTGAAAAAGCTACAATCTATGTACAGTCTGACGTACCGCAGATTGCTGAGCTTTATCTTTATCTAAACATGAATGCCTATATGGGCGAACTGGAAAGAAGCACTTCTTTTAAGGACAAGGTACGTTCGCAACCGGATAATGTGAATGCAGGCTTACTTACCTACCCTGTGTTAATGGCGGCAGATATCCTGATTCATAAAGCAACTAAGGTTCCGGTTGGAAAGGACCAGGAGCAACACCTTGAGATGGCCCGTACTTTCGGAAATCGCTTTAACCGCTTATATAATAATGAGTATTTCCCTGAGCCTTTTGCCTTTAGTTTTAGCGACAAGCTTGTTAAAGTGCCTGGCCTTGATGGAAAAGGAAAAATGGGTAAATCTGAGGGCGAAGCCAATGCAGTTTATCTATCGGACAGCCCTGAGGTTATTCGCAAGAAGGTAATGCGGGCGGTAAGCGATAGCGGCCCTACAGAAGAAAATCAGCTTAAACCAGAACCAATTCAAAATCTGTTCGACCTGATGCGTGTAGTTTCATCCGAAGATACTCACCAATACTTTGACGACCTTTATAATAAGTGTGAAATAAGGTACGGCGACTTTAAGAAGCAATTAGCGGCCGACATAATTTTGGCAACCGAATCTGTTCGCGAACGCATTAATGATATTGCAGCAGATACAGAGTACCTAAGCAAGGTTGCTAAACTCGGTGCGGACAAAGCCCGCGAAAGCGCATGCAGGACGATAAGGGATGTAAGGGAAATTATAGGAATTAAGAGTTTTTAGGCGGTTGGTTGATACAGTTAGCTGATAGCTGATAGCTCAAGGTAGTAGCGGTTAGCAGTTAGCTGATAGCTCAAAGCTAATAGCTATCAGCTAATTTATCTTTTTAAAATTTTACATTTACAGCATGCATATAGCCATAGTTGGAAATATCGGGGCAGGTAAAACCACTCTTACAGAGTTACTAGCTAAACATTTGGGATTCGAACCTCATTTTGAAGCAGTTGACCATAACCCCTATCTGGAAGATTTCTATAATGATATGAAGCGCTGGAGCTTTAACCTTCAGATCTACTTTTTAAATAGCCGCTTTAATCAGATAAGAGAGATTACTTCTTTGCATAAAAATATTGTTCAGGACAGGACTATTTATGAAGATGCCTACATTTTTGCTGAAAACCTGCATGAAATGGGCTTAATGACCTCCAGAGACTATGAGAACTATAGGGGTATTTTTGAAAATATGACCTCGTTTATCAAGGCTCCTGATCTGCTGATTTATCTCAAAGCCTCTGTTCCTACGCTGGTAAGCAATATTCAGCGCCGCGGCCGCGAATATGAGGCGGGAATCCGGTTAGACTATCTTTCCAAGCTGAATGAAAAATATCAAAAATGGATTGGCGGCTATAACGGAGGCAAGTTGTTGGTTTTAGATAAAGATAAACTCGATTTTGCCAACAACCCCGAGGACCTGGGTTATATTATTCAAAGCATTGAACGGGAAATAAACGGCCTGTTTTAAGCAAACTTTAATTAGTAAATGATGGAGGCAACAAGCATTAATACCTCAATGGAAAAAGAAAAGCCAAACAAGATTTTAGGTGTAATACCTGCACGTTATGCCTCTACCCGTTTTCCAGGAAAGCCCCTGATAGATATTAATGGAGCAAGTATGATCCAGCGGGTTTATCAGCAGGCAGCTAAAACAATTAATATTGACGAAGTTGTAGTAGCTACTGATGATGAACGTATTCTATTGCATGTAAATGAATTCGGCGGAAGGGCAATATTAACCTCGGATAAACACCAAAGTGGGACAGACCGCTGCGCTGAAGTTGCTCAAAAGCTTCCGGGCTTCGACATTATTATCAATATACAGGGCGACGAACCTTATATAGACCCTCGCCAGATTGATGCCGTTTGTAACTGTTTTGCAAGTGCGGATACTCATTTAGCTACTCTAGTAAAAGCTATTAAATCTGAAGAAGAGCTTAATAACCCGAATTCTCCGAAGGTTGTATTAAACAAATTTTCGGAAGCTATTTATTTTAGCCGATCCACTATTCCTTATGTGCGCGGCGTCGAAGTGTCCAAGTGGCTTGAGAATCATACTTTTTATAAACACATTGGCATCTATGGCTATAGAATTGACACCTTGCTGGCAATTACGCAATTACCGGTGTCTATTCTTGAAAAAACCGAAGCTTTAGAACAATTAAGGTGGATAGAAAACGGCTATAGGATCAAAACGGCGGTTACAGATATCGAGACAATTGCTATCGACACCCCAGCAGATTTAGAACGTATCTTATCTCAGGGCAAATAAGACAAAACAGAAATTTAACCTTTATGTAATTTTCAATTCCCTAATTGTCGAGCCTGCTTGCTCGAAAATTCATTTAAAACACCCCTGATAATTAGTAATTCTCAAACTGGCGTTCAATATTTTTACTAATCTAACATTACATACTTTATTATTTTTATCTTTGCGGCCTATCGACAGAAATCGGGGAAACATTTATTTATTTAAGAACGTAGAATCGGCTCTGTCCATCCAAAACAGGAGACAGGTTAGATTAGGGAAAGATAAGATGAAGAAAATTTCAATCGTAAGCATTATTGATGATGATGCCCTGTTCCAATTCTCAATAAGAAAGATATTAACCGCTACAGATGCAATAGATAAAGTTTTACAGTTTGCAAATGGTAGTGATGCTATTGACTATTTTTTAGAGAATAAGACCCAGGCTTCAAATCTTCCGGACCTGGTGTTCCTGGATTTAAACATGCCGCTGATGAATGGTTGGCAGTTTCTCGATAAGTTTTTAGAACAAACATTTGCAAAGAAAAATATCATGATCTACATCTGTACTTCTTCTGTAAATAACAAAGACCAGGAAAAATTCAGGAGCTATTCAGAATTAAAAGGCTATATAATAAAGCCACTACATAAAGCTGAAATATATGAAGTTTTGGATAGGGAATTGCACCAAACATACCCTATTACCTATTAAAAATTAACCGGCAAAGCTTTCCAATCACAGCTTTGCCGCTTTAATCAGAGTGCATTTCCATTAAAATCTATCTTGTATTCCTTGGAATCGGCATCGGTGAGTAGTATGTAGCTGTCAAAGATTTGCACCTCATTCTCTCCATTGTTGTTTACAAAGATATCATTGCCTGTAAAGCTCCATACCTCTTCACCTGATTTGTTAACTCTAAACACAGATGATTCACCTCTGATTAAAATATCACCTTCCAGCCAATAAAATTCAAACAGGTCAAATGGGCCAGGTTTAAATCCCCATTGAAGGCCAAGGTCCGGGACCGAATAACACAAAAGTGAGTCGCCGCAGCTTATGAGTAAATTATTGTAAAAGCCGGCAACTGTACCTCCTTCATCATTATTTTCAAGAGAATATAAAAAAGTAGTGCCATCTAAAATCAGGATTTCCTCTTTGAGTAGTTTCCCTTCCTTAAAAACATCCACTTTTACTTCCGACTGGTAAAGCCCCTCCACTTCCGTCAGTTGCAGTTGAAGCTGAAAATTATTTATTTGAATTTCTTCAATATCGTGTACCATGATTGATCTAAATATTCCGCCGAATTGATTTAATTTAAAGACACGTACATTTCGCATTGTGTAAGCCAAAGGCCCTTTATCTTTCGCCACATGGCAGAATAGTTGCCATGGAACTTATCAGTTTTGTAATTCCAGGTCCCTTTTTCCCAAGCCATATCTCCGGCCGCATTAATTGTAATTTCATCTGGCAAACGCTCAAAAACGGGACTACTATGCTTAAACATATATTTCCAGTCGGCAATAATTTTTGCTTTACCTTTAGAAAAGCTGCCATCTCCGGCGACTTGAACAAAATCATGCATCCAAAATTTGGCAACAGTATCAACGTCCTTTCGTGCAATGGCAGCATTAGAAGACAGCCTGGCTTCGTGAATGGCTAATACTTCGTTTTTAACGGAAAATGAATCTGAATTAAGCATGCACAAAGGTGCAATTTTTAAATTAAGTCGCCTTAAAGGGCATCTAATAAACCCGGCGTTCTTTCAAAAAAAACAATCAATTATTCTACCGGGTAATAGTGGATTAGTTTTTGATTTACAATACCCAGTTAACACATAAAACCTATGAAAACAGTCCTTCTAGCGATATTTACATTTGCCGCATTATCATTATATAGCTCCTGCGGGGGCGGAAACCAGGGCGTTAATGAGTCGGGTTCAGCTGATTCAGATTCCATGATGAATACCGACACCCTAATGGTTGACACCGCTGGAGGTGTTAATACCGTCGATACTACCGGAAATGGCAACACAGTTGGCGATTCCGGCAAAGTGCCGGTCCCAACTCAATAACACGTCTTATAACCCACTTGCCAGAACCAGCGGCAAGTGGGTTATCGTATTTTTATAGCGATTCAAATTATTTGGCCTGACGATCTTCACGATTGCATATCCCCTTCTCAGAAATAAACAAGTATTACTTTCATTCAAAATCTTTAATTAATTTACAAGGCTAATTATTAACTATGGCTTTATTACATCTTGCTAGCTGGAACGTAAATGGCATTCGTTCCATTATGAAAAAGGATTTTGTTAAAGATATACACACTCTCAACCCAGATATTCTTTGTTTACAGGAAACGAAAGCTGGTGCAGAGGATGTGCGGTCGTTATGTGAATTGCTGCCAGAATACAAGGTTTACGCAAATTCATCAAAAGCACGCAAAGGGTATTCGGGTACGGCTATCCTTACAAAGTTTGCTCCACTTAGCATTACCTATGATATGAATATTGAGGAGCACGACCAGGAAGGCAGGGTGATTACAGTAGAGTACGAAAACTTTTATCTGGTGACTGTATACACGGTAAATTCCGGCGAAGGTTTAAGGCGCCTTGATTACCGCGAAAAATGGGATTCCGACTTCAGGGCTTACCTCCTAATACTGAGCCTATCCAAGCCGGTTATTGTTTGCGGCGATTTAAATGTTGCGCATACGGCAAAGGATATCGCCCGAGCTAAAGAGAATTATAACAAATCAGCAGGTTATACTCAACGTGAGATCGACGGATTTAATAAATTATTGGACGAGGGTTTTGTTGATTCTTTCCGCCACTTTTATCCAGAAGAGATTAAATACACTTACTGGAACCAGTTGTTTAATGCACGGGCACGCAATACAGGCTGGCGCATTGACTACTTTCTGGTTAGCAATAAACTGATTAATCAGATAAAGGGCGCGGATATTTATAATGATTTGTTTGGCTCGGACCACTGCCCTGTAGGCTTGCATATTGAGATATAATTTGCATTTATTGATCTATGGAGAACTTCTTTAGGCCAATGTCATTTAGTTAAGGAATGTTGGATGAAAAATCTAGTAAAATGTGCTACCCTCTCTGCCTTACGGCATCTCTCCCGGAGGGCGAGAAAGCCCATTTCACCCTTACAAATCGCCTAACTATCGAACTCCGGGTCTTAACTAAATGACATTGGACTTTAGGCTTAATAAAAAAAATCGTAAAGTTTAGGATTCAGGAAAATCTAGAAAAGCCGTCAGTTAAAAAGAAATAATAGAAAAGCCACCTAAAGGTTAAAGAGCGTGGCTTTTCTATTTGCTTCTACAATTTAAGTTTCAGGCCGCCGTTTACCACAAAACCATCCAGAGGTGCATAAATATCTTTAAAAACTGGCTCGGCTAAACTGCCTGTATAGATGTTCCCAAACCGGGTTTGCCGGGTATCGGTGAAGTTTTCAAAATTGATGTAGATAGAAAAATGCTCCCATAGCCTCTCAACCATAAATCCGGTTGTCCAGTAAGGCTTTCCGTAACTGCCATCACTTAGCTTTTGCTTGCTGAAATAGTACGCCTCAGCCCCTATCTTCCATTTCTCTTCGAGCTCATACATCAATACATTATTCAACCGATGCTTAGGAGTTAGCATTGCTGCAGCAAACCTGTCATTCTCATGAAGTTTAGTGTCGGTAAATGTATAACCCAAAAACAATTTAAAATCATGATAAGCCAGCTTTACATTCGTTTCCATTCCCTTGGTATCGATATGGCCCGCACTATTAACTAAGGCGTAAGTTCCGTTTGCAAGAGCATTAAGAGTAAGCGGATTGTTTAGGTAGGTATAGAAGAACAGTTGATTAATGTTAAAAGAGATTGTATTGAAAATTGGCGTACGGAAATTTATATCAGCATTAAGCCCATAGCTACGCTCCAATTTATTGAGCGCTGGGCTAACAGGCTGAACATTTCTAAATTGTATTCGCTCGCTATCTTCAGTAAAAATGCCTGGAGTTTTATATCCAAAACCACCCCCAATGCGAGAGTTTATTTTTTTGCCAGCCTTAAATAATAGAGAAATCCGCGGTAGCACAGCCCAACCAAAATCATTAACATAATCAGCCCTTAAGCCAGTTTCAAGCTCGATCTTTGGGTTTATATGTCTATTGTTCTGCACAAAAGCACCGATAGTGTTTAGGCTGTAACTTCTATCGAAGCCCTGCAAAGTGTTCTTTTCCTGAAACTTATCAGTCCATACATTTATACCTGCTATCCATTCTGTAGAGGGCAGGTTTAAGTTGTAGGTAAGCTCGGAAAAGCTGGCATATTGCTGCCCGTCAAACAGATAGTTAGGAATACTTAGCTGCCTGTCAAAATAACTCAGGCTATTTTTGATTGCGAAGCTACTTTTATCATTAAAAGAGTGTTGCAGGGAAAACTGGCTTGAAACCCGGGCGGATTTATTCCTTTCGAAATAGGTATGTGAGTTTTCATCTTTTCCTTCTATAAAATGCAGATCGCCGCCGATACGATTCTCAGTACTACTGTTAAGCCCAAAACTCAGCCTTGTTTTATCATTCAAATAAAGAAACAGCTTCGGATTTAAAGTATATCGCTCGAACTCGGGTATAGCTGTTAAATCAATCCCAGCCGGGTCATAAGCTTTATTGCTGTTTCGGGAGGCAAAAAGCGTGAGCCCAGCCTTGCCGAAACGTTGTGAATAGAAACCATTAATATCCAATCCCTTAGCTGAGGTTGCGTTAAGCTGAAAATTAAGCTCGGGTTCGTCGCCGGGCTCCTTACTAATAAGGTTCACCAGGCCAGCAATGGCACCGCCTCCATACAAAGTAGATGCCGAGCCCTTCACTACCTCTATCTGTTTCAAATCTAAAGGAGGTGTTTGCAACAGTCCCAGCCCACTGGCCGCACCAGAATATAATGGGAAGCCGTCCTTTAGTAATTGAGTATAGCGGCCGTCGAGCCCCTGTATCCGGATAGCCGAGTTGGCACTCGTAGCTGATGTTTGCTGGGTTTGAATCCCGGTACTTTCGCTTAGAACCATCCGGATGTCCCCCGGCTTCATGTTAGCTTTCTCTTCCAATTCCTCGCCGGCAATAAATTCTACACGGGTAGGGATATTCTGGATAGTGCGGCTTGAGCGCGTTGAACGTACTATAACTTCCTCCATTATTTCGCTTTCAGACTTTAAAAGCACAACAAGCGTATCTATGCCTGCAAGTGGAAATACCAGTGTATCAGCCCTTTCGTCGTAACCCTTTAATTGAAATCTGATCAGGTGTTTTCCTGCTGAGATATCGCGTAATTCTGCGTAGCCCCGAATATTCGTTTTAGTTGTGCCTATGCTGCCGAGTATCAGAACTCCAGTCAGAGGATTTTGGTTATCAGCATCTTTTACGCTGATTTTTAGAGTGTTTTGGCTCAAGGCAAGCACGCTAGAGAGCATTGCCAATAGCCAACAAAAAATATTTTTCATTGAATTGTTAAGGTTAATACTTGAAAATTACGGTGTTAAACTTCAGTATTAAGCTAATTTGGGCGGCTGCCAAATTGAAAGGTAAATTTCCTTTGCGTACAAATGGTTATAAGAAAAAAGGGAGCGCTTACCGGTTACAGTTACCGAAGGTTTCACTTCGGTTTTAGTGCTGAAAACCATAAAGCCAGTACAACTTGAACAAGAAAAAAACGGAGAACAGCCTAAGCAATCAGGATCTTTCGAACAATCTCCTTCCTTTTTTTCAATGAGGCATTGCTTTCCATTGCTATCTAAATGTATCTCTTCACAACACGGTTTTGCTGCGAGAAACATCACATATACTGACAATATTATGCAGAGCCATTTCACCTTGCAAATATAAGCCTGAGCCTAAAGCAAAAAAAAAATCTCATAAAAAAAATGTGTCCGGGCAATAACATGGCAATCAAAGAGTTATAGATTAAGTGTTATAAATTAATAATAGGAGAAAAAATATAAGAAAAAGCTGTACTTGGTTCATCTAATAATTAATAAAAAGAAGATCTATGAAAAAGTCAGTTTTTGTTTTTGCATTCTCAGCATTTGTATTTGTGTCCGGACAATTGTTAGCGCAAGGTACGACTACCGCGCCTAAAGATTCTACGAAAGCAGATACCGTTAAAAAAGCCTCCGCAGCTACTACAAGCCAAACCCAGCAGTCTACCGATGTTGTAGAGGCAATTGCAGGCTCAGGATACAACACTACCCTATCCTCCGAAATAAAAAATACTGGCCTGGACACCAAATTGAATGATGGCCAGCAGTATACTGTGTTCGCCCCTAACGATAAAGCTTTTGCTAACAACAAAACTAAAACCGATGCTCTATTTAAAAATAAGGCGACAGAACAAAAGGTACTAAAAAACCATATTGTAAAAGGCCGTTACACTAAAGATGAAATTATTAAAGCCTTAACGGCTAATAAGGGTACTACTACATTAACCACGGTCGACGGAGATAAGATAACACTTAAGGTGAACTCCTTTAAGCACCTGGAAATCTTAGATAGCGACGGTAATAAGGCAGAGGTAACTCAATTTGACTTACAAGGCAATAATGGCGTTGCCCATGTTGTAGACAATATTTTATTAGCCCAATAGTATAGAAAGGGGCAAAAATAAAAGCCGCCCGGCATTTCATTCTCCGGGCGGCTTTTATTTTAAACGGGTTTTAGCTTATGTTCTTCGAGAATCTCCTTAAAGCTCTTCGCTCCATCTGAGGCGACCTGAATAATCTCGTCAATAAAGGCCTTTCCCAAAAGTCCTTGTGGCATCGACGGATCTGGAGGCATGGGAAATCCCAATCTTAATCTGCATAAAAACTCCGCGCCACATTTAGGGCAGCTGACATAGCCGAATTCTATCTGGGGTATAAATAAATCAATGGCATTAGCATCATCAAAATCGTGCAGAGTTAAAAAACTGTATTCACTGGTAGAAGGCTTAAATACCTTCACCCCACCAAACACTTTAGATAATTCGTCAAGAAATTTGCCGGAGTAAAATCTTGTAAATAACTTATCTACCAGGATATAGTTTTTAGCCTGGCTATCCTCTATTGACACCGTTGATGCACATTTCTGGCAGTTAAAAGAAATGTTCCAATAACTGTTATAGGAAAACTCTAAGGGCAGTTTGACCCTTTTATACATTCCGTGTTCTAGCACCCCGTTTGGTACTTCAACCAAAGGGGTGCCAAATAGTGAATAATCAACTTCTAAGATTTTGCCAATTGCTTTTATCATTGAACCTCTGTATTAACCAGGCTTGGGTATTTGCCGCTTGGCGACTTTTTAATCGTGATTTTAATGTAGCCCAAGGATACTAATTTATTCCATGTCATAGGATAGCCGGTTGATGGATCTTTTGGTATCTTCCACATCGTTTGTTTTCCGCCGCCAACTTGGTTAAACCAGGGAATGATGTCTGCTGTTTGCCCGGCAAATGGCAAATCTTTCAAAACCTCAATCTCAAAATAGAAGTCATAGGCATTTTCGGGCTGGTTTAGCGCCCTTTGGCCGAAGCTATAGATAATATTACCAAATACCGGGCTCGTAAAATTACCACCCAAAGTTGGCGATCCTTGCCCGGTGTAGTTACCTATTGCTCCACTGTATCTGTCAAACTTGGCGCCTGCTTTAATTGTGGTGTTATCGATAATATTATACCCACCATTAGCTGGAGGCCAGCCACCATTTAAATTATTCTTTTTGAATAGGGACTCAAGTTCCTTCCATTTTCCAAGCTTGTATAAAACAAATGCCTGGTTTCTAATAGCCTTACTTACGGTATCGGCTTTATCATAAGAGGCTGCAAGTTCGTCGGCTGTTTTATAAAACATTTTCTTAACCGGCGGAATGTTGCGTGAGAATGCTGCCGTGGTAATAAATAATACGGCAGTAAAAACTGATAAGAATTTCTTCATACTTAAAGGTTGGGTAATAAATTTTTCACAAGTATATTAATTTTCATTTAGGAAAATTAATTACTGGACCAAGTTTAAATATCGAGCTTAGTATTTCCACGATAGATCTCTCCTATCGTGGAAATGACAAAATGCTTGATTCTAATAAGTAAAGAAGTGCACTCACAGTTTTAACAACCGGTTTCCTGTTTATTTCTCGGATCGCCTGGCTTCGTTGTTTTTAATAATGCTTTTATCTTTGAGGCGTCAATTTCGGGGCGGTTTATAAATCAGGGCGCTGAAGGAATATAATATGAACAAGATCTTATTGGTGCTGCTGGCAGCCTTTGCTTCGCATAGGGTTTATAGCCAGGCAAGTGATACAACCTTACATACCATCAGTATTAATGCCGCTGGAAATGCAAACAAGACAAATGGTGGCGATTCGTACATCTTAAATAATGGGCTGAAGCTTAGCATTCAGCGGAAGGAATCTATCGCATTAAATTTTAACAACGTTTGGCTCTATGGCAGAAATGATTCAAGGCTCACTAATAATGATTACACCGCAACTTTTGATGTAAACCTTTACAGGCACATAAGAGGCTTTTATTACTGGGGATTAGCAAATTATACCACCAGTTACTCACTAAAAATTGTTAACCAGTTACAGACTGGCGCTGGCATTGCATATAACATCATTAAAACGCCTGATTCCCAGTTAAATATTAGTGATGGAATACTATTTGAAACATCCAGCATCAGGCCCTCAGTCCACGTAACAGAAGACTACCAAACCTTCAGAAACTCTTTACGGCTTACCTTTAAATACACCTTTGCGAAAAAAATAACCGCAGATGGAACTGGCTTCCTGCAAAACTCGCTTAACTATAAAAACGATTACATTATCAGGGCGAATGCTGGTATCGGATTCAAAATCAATGACTGGCTAATGCTAAACACTGCTCTGAGGTATAATAAACTTGAGCGTACAAAAAGGGAAAACCTTTTATTAAGCTATGGCATCAGGGCCGAAAAGTCATTTTAATCATCATAGTATACTTCCACGACAGATATAATATGTTCCATATCACATTGCATTTCCTGGTTCCAGCCCTGGTTTGTTATATTTTCTACAGGCAGGCTTTCTTTAAAAGCTGGCTAATCATGTCGGCAACTATGCTGGTGGACTTAGACCACTTGCTAGCCAATCCAATTTACGACCCCAACCGTTGCAGCATTGGATTTCATCCACTGCACACAACTTTTCCGGTGATAGTATATATGCTTCTCACTCTTTCTAGCAAGACGCGTTTAGTGGGACTAGGACTGGTGATTCACATGGCTTTGGACTATATCGATTGTTATTGTTAGGCGGCATTATTTAGTTTTTTGGGCAGGCAACCTCGGTATTGTAAACAACGTACCTATTAATAAAACCCTGTCTATGAAAAACTTACTAAGTAAACGGATCTTTACTGCCAGTGCAGTAGCCGTAATTTTGTTGTTTACCTTTTCAGCATGTAAAAAGAGTAAAAAAGACGATGTTGACCCAATAAAACGGGTAAGCATCACCCTAACTGGAGCTCAAGAAGTTCCGGCAAATTCAAGTACGGGTACCGGCACCGCGCAGATAGCTTACGATCCAACTTACAAAACAATTAACTACCAAATCTCC
>Ga0307408_100002755_pt1 | contig 12209 bp, 8 predicted proteins | sample 322Cmetagenome_FD_202116 | JGI IMG/M metagenome (GOLD analysis project Ga0307408, IMG submission 202116) | Maize rhizosphere microbial communities from greenhouse at UC Davis, California, United States - 322HYB-C-3 | ecosystem: Host-associated > Plants > Roots > Rhizosphere > Soil | place: USA... | reverse complement strand
CTGGACGGCGCGCTCAAGAGCTGGGCAGTGCCCAAGGGACCCTCCCTGGACCCGAAAGCCAAGCGCCTGGCCGTGCATGTCGAGGATCATCCGCTGGATTACGCGACGTTCGAGGGCAGCATCCCCGAAGGTCACTACGGAGCTGGCGAGGTCATCGTCTGGGACCGGGGTGTCTGGATTCCCCAAGGGGACCCCCACGAGGCCTACGCCAAAGGCCGGCTCAAGTTCGAGCTGCAAGGCGAAAAACTCAGCGGCCTGTGGAACCTGGTGCGTACCCACATGCCCGGCAAGCAGGAGCAATGGTTCCTGATCAAGCACCAGGACCAAGCGGCCCGCCCCGAGAGCGAATACGACGTGGTCCAGGCTGAGCCGGACAGCGTGCTCAGCGATCGTACCATCGTGCCCAAGCGCCGCGGCAAGGCTGCAGCGACCAAAGCGGTGAAGCAACCGGAAAAAGCCGCCCAGCCGAAATCACCCACACGCACCTCGAAAACCACCCTCAGCGGCGCAGTCGCCGGGCCACTGCCGGAAACCCTCAAGCCGGAACTGGCTACGCTGGTGGAAAGCGCGCCCGACGGCGAATGGCTCTATGAGATCAAGTTCGACGGTTACCGGGTCATGGCTCGCATCGAAAACGGCGACGCCAGGTTGTTCACCCGCAACGGCCATGACTGGACCCATAAGTTGCCCAGGCAGGCCGAGGCCTTGGCCGCGCTGGGACTGGATTCGGCCTGGCTCGACGGGGAGATGGTGGTCGCCGACGAGGAGGGCGTGCCGGACTTCCAGGCCCTGCAAAACGCCTTCGAGGCCGGCAGCAGCGGCAAGATCGCCTATTACCTGTTCGACATGCCTTATCTCAATGGCATGGACCTGCGCAAAGTGCCGGTGCAGGAACGCAGGGCCGCATTGGCCGCGGTACTGGAGCCCAACGAAAGCCCCTTGCTACGGTTCTCCGATGCCTTTGAGGAAACCCCCGATGCGCTGCTCAACAGCGCCTGCCAGATGAGGATGGAAGGGCTGATCGGCAAGCGCGTCGGCAGTGCCTATGTGTCCAGGCGCAGCAACGACTGGATCAAGCTCAAGTGCAAGAATCGCCAGGAGTTCGTGGTGGTGGGCTTCAGCGATCCCAAGGGCGCGCGAAGTGCCTTTGGTGCCTTGCTGCTGGGCCTGCACGATGCCGACAGCGGCCAGTTGCGCTACGCCGGCAAGGTGGGCACCGGGTTCAACGAAACCACCCTTAAAAGCATCTACCAACAACTGCTGCCCTTGGAGACGAAAAAGCCCGCCGTGGTGAATCCGCCCACCGGCTACGAAGCCAAGGGCGTGCACTGGCTCGAACCGACGCTGTTGGCCGAAGTGGCCTTTGCTGAAATGACCAAGGAAGGCTCGGTACGCCATGCGGTCTTCCACGGTTTGCGCGACGACAAGCCGGCCAAGGACATTACCCAGGAGCTTGCCAAACCCGTGAAGAAAGCCACTGCGACGAAGAAAACCAGCACCCGGAACGTGCCTGAAGCGACGCCGGCCAAGAGCAAGTCGAAGACAAAAGCCAAGACGCCGGCCATGGACGGCAAAGTTCGTATCACCCACCCGGACCGGGTCATCGACGCCAGCAGCGGGACCACCAAGCTGCAATTGGCCGAGTACTACGCCAGCGTGGCTGAGTTCATCCTGCCGGAACTGGCGGACCGCCCGGTGGCCTTGGTCCGGGCGCCGGAGGGTATTGCCGGCGAGCTGTTTTTCCAGAAGAACCCCGAGCGCCTGGCGATTCCCGGTATCACCAGCTTGGACAAGGACCTGACCGGGCAACCGGTGATGATCATCAATAACGCCGAAGCGCTGATCGGCGCGGTGCAGATGAGTACGGTGGAACTGCACACTTGGAACGCCACGTCCGTCGACCTGGACAAGCCCGACCGCTTCGTCCTCGACCTTGACCCGGACCCGGCGCTGCCTTGGAAAAGCATGGTCGAGGCGACGCAACTCACGTTATCGGTGCTCGATGAGCTGGGGCTCAAGGCGTTCCTCAAGACCAGCGGCGGCAAAGGCATCCATGTGGTGGTGCCGTTGACGCGCAAGCTGGGTTGGGATGAGGTGAAGGGGTTTAGCCATGCGATTGTCAGTCATATGGCCAAGTTGCTGCCGGACCGGTTTTCGGCGGTGTCCGGGCCGAAGAATCGGGTAGGGCGGATCTTTATCGATTACCTGCGTAACGGGTTGGGCGCTACCACCATCTGCGCGTATGCCGCTCGGACCCGGGAAGGGCTGCCGGTGTCGGTGCCGATTTTTCGTGAGGAGGTGGCGGAGCTCAAGGGGGCCAATCTTTGGAATGTGCACAATGTGCATGAGCGTCTGGCGGAGGTAGGGCATGAGCCTTGGGCTGGGCTTAAGAAAACGCGTCAGAGTATTACGGCTGAGATGCGTAGGCGTATTGGTATGAGGAAGGTTTAAGGTAGTGGGGTGTATATCCGTTACATCCATGTGACTGAACCCCCGCCATCGCGAGCAAGCTCGCTCCCACATCGGATCTTCGGCAGCCATAAACTCATGCCCACCCAGTCCCCCTGTGGGAGCGAGCTTGTTCGCGATGGGGCCGGCATATCCAACATCTTTATTGCCTGAGAGCGCAGCCCGACTCAATAAACCTGCGAACGCAACAACTGCTCAATCGTGTCAATCAGCTCATCATAGGAAACCGGCTTGCCAATGTGCTGATCAAACCCCGACTGCCGGGACTTCTGCATATCCACCGACGCCCCATACCCCGTCAACGCAATGGCCGGAAGGTGTTTGACATGGGGCAACTTGCGCAATGCCTGCATCAACTCATGCCCGTTCATCACCGGCATGCCCAAGTCAGAAATCACCACATCGAAACGGGCGTCCCGGGCACTTTGCAAGGCCTCTTGCGGCTGGTCGAAGGCGAGGACTTGGGCGTCTTCCATCTCCAACAGCAGCTTGAGGGTGTCCAGCACTTCGGGAGAGTCATCCACCAGCAGAACGGTCAGGCCGCTCAGGCGACCGGATTGCTCACTGCTGGGCGCCTGCCTGGTTTGTGGTTCCTCCGCCTTGCTCAACGGCAGGCGAATGGTAAACGTGCAGCCTTTGCCCAACCCATCGGACTTGACCTCCACGCTGCCGCCATGGGCCTCGGTCAACTGCCGCACCAGGGACAGGCCGATGCCCAGTCCTTCGCGTTGATGGGTCGCATGCTGCGTCTCGGCCTGGCCGAACAGGTCGAACACTTCGTTCAAATGCTCGGCTTCGATGCCCACACCCGAGTCCTTGACGTCCAGCCGTGCCATGCTGCCGTCCTGGCTGGCGATCAATTGCACGCGCCCGCCGTTGGGGGTGAATTTCAGCGCATTGTTCACCAGGTTCCAGATGACCTGCTCCAACCGTGTCGGGTCGGCGTTGACGATCAACTCGCCGGGCCCTTCGGGCAGTTCCAGGGTCACCTTGTTCGGGTGATTGTCATTGATCACCACCGTATAGATGTCCTGAAGCACCCGGCCCAGGTCCACCGCCTGGCGCTTGAGCTTGAGCTTGCCGGTGCGCACCCGGGCCACGTCCAGCAGATCGTCGATGATCCGCGCCTGGCTGGTCACCGCGTCACAGATGGTATTGACGGCCTTGGCCGCCGCGCTGACGGTCTTGGTCACGGGCAAGCGCCGAAGCAATTCGGCGTTGAGCTGGATCAGGTTCAGCGGGTGCTTGAGTTCGTGGGACATGACCGCGAAGAACTCGTCTTTCAGGTGACTGGTGTTCTGGGTCTCCATCAGCCGCTGGGTCTGTTCTTCATGCAGGCGCTTGTGGCCGGTCAGGTCGCGGGCGATTTTCACGTAGCCTTGGAGGTGGTCGCCTTGCAGCAACGTCACCTCGCCACTGCAAAAGAAGCGGCTGCCGTCCTTGCGCAAGTGCCAGCGTTCATCCTCACTGCGGCCATTGGTTCGTGCCAGCCGCAACTCGTTTTCCGGCACGCCGTCGGCACGGTCCTGGGGCGAGAAGATGAAGTCGTAATAGGCGCCCTCGGCTTCGGCCTTGGAGTGGCCGAAGATCAATTCGGCGCCCGTGTTCCAGCGGGTGATCACGCCGTGTTCATCCAGCAGGATGATCGCGTAGTCCCGGGTGCTTTCGGCCACCAGTCGCATGCGTTCTTCTCCCAGGCGCAGTTCCTCCTCGGCCGCCCGACGCTTGCTGATGTCGATAAAGGTCAACACCGTGCCGTCGATGTGGTCCTCGCTGGAGCGGTACGGTAGCAGGCGGGCGATGTACCAACGGCCATCGTTGCTGCTGACTTCCCGTTCGATCATGTTCAAGGATTCGAACACTTGTGTGGCGTCCGCCGCCATGTCGGCGTAATCCAGGCGATGGGTGATGTCCAGCAGCGAACGCCCGGTGTCCACCGGCAGCATGCTGAAGATTTCCGTCGCCCTTGGCGTGAACCACTTGATGCGCACGCTGCGGTCGACGAACACCGTGGCGATGTCGGTAGAGGCGATCAGGTTGGTGAGGTAGTCATTGATCTTGTCGGTCTCTTCGACCTTGGTCTTGAGCTCGTAATTAACCGTCAGCAGCTCTTCATTGATCGATTGGAGTTCTTCCTTGCTAGTCTCCAACTCTTCGGTGGCCGAGCGCAGTTCTTCGTTGATCGCCTGCATTTCCTCATTGGAGGCCTTGAGTTCCTCGCTGGAGACCTCGGCCTGCTCGATGGTGTCCTGCAGATGCAGTTTGGTGCGTTGCAGTTCCCGCTCAAGGTTGGAGAGGACTTGGTTTTCGGTCTGGTTGGCGTTGGATTCAAGCTGTTCGGTCGCGTCGACTTCCACTTCTTCGAAAACGACCAATACGAAGTCACCGTCGGACTGGTCATCGCTATAGGGCTGGGCCAGCAGATCTACCAGGAACCGACGGCCATCCCGTTCAAGGTTGACCTGACGCGACTTGACCGCCTGGCCACTCTGGTTGACCTGGAACAGCGTGGTGCGGATTTCCAGGCGCAACTGCGGATTGATCAACGTCAGCAGATTGCGCGACATCTCGCCGCCGACATGGCGCAGGAAGCGGCCGGCGCTTTCGGACATGTGCAGGATATCGGCGTTGGCATCGACGATCATGCTCGGCGGCGCGGAGCGCTCGATGGCGCGCAGGTGGATGTCGGCAAACGAAACCTTGCGTATCGGTGGTGCCAGGGGCGTTGTTGGGGAGGCCGTCGTGCGCACGTAGCCGCCGCGGGGCATGGTCGGTGTGCGACGGCTGCTGGCGGTGCCGTATTTGCTGCGGAAGATCCGGTTGCGCTTGTCCACCGGGGTAAACAGTTCATGGCAGGCATCGGCCGATTCCGACGAACCGAGGAACAGATAGCCGCCTGGTCGCAGGGCGAAGTGGAACATCTGCAGAATTTCGCGCTGGACCTCGCGGTCGAGGTAGATCAGCAGGTTGCGGCAGACGATCAGGTCGATCTGCGAGAAGGGCGGATCCGACAGCAGGTTGTGCTTGGCGAACAGCACCCGCTCGCGGATTTCCTTGCGCACACGATAATTGGCGCCGTCCTTGAGGAAATACTGGCGCAACCGGGTCGGCGGCACGTCGGTAACGATCGCCTCCGGATAGGCGCCGCTACGGCCAACGGCGATGGCTCTTTCGTCGATGTCGGTAGCAAACACTTGCAGCTTGGCGGGACTGGCGTCGTGCACCAGTTGATCGCTGACCAGCATCGCCAAGGTGTAGGCCTCCTCACCGGTGGAACAGCCTGCCGACCACACGCGTACCTCGTCCGGAGGCACGCTGCCGGGCTCGACAGGTTTGAGCAGGCTGGGCAGTACGTCCCGCTCCAGGGCCTCGAAGGCTTCACGATCACGGAAGAAGTTGGTGACACCGATCAGCAGGTCGCCGAGCAAGGACTTGGTTTCATCCGGGTGGTTCTGCAGGTAGGCGTAGTAGGACGGCAAATCCGCCTGGGCGGTGACCTGCATTCGTCGCTCGATACGGCGCAGCACCGTGGCGCGCTTGTAATGCTTGAAATCGTGACCGGTGCCAGCACGCAGTTGCATCAGGATATCCATCAGCGACTGTTCGGCTGCGACGACCTCGCGTTCCGAGGAGGGCTGCTGGGCGTGGATTTCCGGGTCATTGGCGGTGGGCAGCCGGATTTCCTGTGCGTTGCTCCACAGCTCCAGCAATTTCTGCGGTATCTCCGCCACTGGCAGCACCAGATCGACCATCTGGGTATCGATGGCCGCCTGGGGCATGCCGTCGAATTCGGCGTCCGTGGGGGATTGGGCGATGGTTACGCCACCTTGCTCCTTGATCCTCGACAGGCCCACGGCGCCGTCGGAGCCGGTGCCCGAGAGCACCAGGCAAAATGCCCGGTCCTTATGTACGTCCGCCAGGTCACGAAAAAACAGGTCGATGGCCACGTGCCCGCCCTGGCGCGGTTCGGCCGGGGTGACATGTAGATAGCCATCATTCATGTGCAGGCTTTGGGCGGGAGAGATCACATAGACGTGGTTCTTGCGGATCGGCACCGCATCGGTGACCTGCAGCACCGGCATCTTGGTGGTTTCCTGGATGATCTTGCCGGCCAGGCTCTGATGATCGGGCGCCAGGTGCAGAACGATGACGAACGCCATGCCGTTGTCCTTGGGCATGTGCTCGAAAAATTGCTTGATGGCCTGCAAACCGCCCGCCGAAGCGCCGATTCCCACCACCGGGAAGTTCAGGTCACTGGGGCTCAGCTCTCGTCGCTGCGGCACGTTGGGAGAGCGTTTGCTGGATGATGACATAAATACTTGGCCTTAAAGGGCGGGGCAATCCAGTCCCGCCACATCGAATTCAGGGGGCAAAAACTCGCAGGATAGTCCGGTTGCACGTAGATTGCGAAGACCGCGCACTGCGAAGCCGCCGTCACTGGCATTGTGCGCCCCGAAAATACCCTCAGCCCACCGGCACGCGCAGATATTCCGGCTGCAGGTAGTTGAACCAGAGCAGGATCATTTCCACCAGAATCGTCACCAGAACCAGCAAACCCACGCCCCAGACACTTGCCGAGTACAGCAGGCCTTGTTCTTTCTTGAGGCCCATGAACTTGGGCAATCCGACGAACAGCAGGAAGGTCGAGTAGGCCGATGCCAGCATCAGCACCGCTACGGCCAGCCAACGGCTCGGATACAACCCGAAAATCCCGGCGAGAAAGTAGGGTGTGGCCGTATAGGCGGCGAAACCGATGCATTGGTTGACCGTGGGGCGCACCTCGAAGGTGCGGGACATCCAGCGGATGAACAGCCCCATCAGCGTGACGCCGACCACGATGGTCACGTACAGCAGGGCGCACAATTGAAACGCGCTGGCACTGCTGAGCCGGACCGTTTCGTTTTCCGCCAGGCTCCAACCGGTCCAGGTGGTGCCGATGAAAAGGCACACCGCAGGGATCAGCGCGAGTAACAGCAAGTGAGCCAGGTAATGGCGTGGATGGGCCTGTTCCTGTTCGCGGATGTCGGCCCAGGCGAACTCAGGATGCGTGAACAGTTTGACGAAAGGTGCAGACATGACGACCTCCTGATCAGGACGGCCTCTGCATGAGGCCCATGTAGGTTTGAGGTACGGCGACAGACAGGGGTTTCATTTATTTCCAGCCTCTGGCTGACGATGCGATGAAGGGAATGAATCACACCGGCAGGGGTCAACCCATCAGCATCCCTGAAGGACCGTATGCCATGACCGTTGCCCAAACTCTGGTTGATTACATGCGCGAACATGACCTGCGCCTGACCACGGCGGAGTCCTGTACCGCCGGGCAGATCGTCACATTGCTGGCCGAGGTGCCCGGCAGCGGTTCGCTGATCGAAAGCGGCTACGTGGTGTATTCCCCTGAAGCCAAGCAGCGCTTGCTCGATGTCAGCCCACGCACCATCGAGACGTTCAATCTCACCAGTCGCGAAGTCGCCGAGGAGATGGCGCTCGGTGCCTTGCGCGATGCCAATGCCAATGTAGCGGTGGCGACCACCGGCTTGCTTGGGCCCGACGACAAGGACGGTATCCCCGCCGGCACCGTCTGTTTTGCCTGGGCGTTCGAGGTGAACGGCCAGCGTGCGCTATTCAGTCGTCGCGAGCGGTTCTTCGGCAGCCGCAGCCAGGTGCAATTGTGGGCCGCCGAATACGCGCTGCAGCAACTGCCCAGCTTTCACCGGCGCGCCCTGGCCGGTGAGCGCCGATAGGAGGCGACCATGACCGATCAAGACGAGCAGGACGACCACCGCAGCCGCCAATTCCCGGTGCGCGAAGACATGGTTTTCCAGCACAAGGTCTGGCGTTTCGAGCGAGTGGGCTGGTACGTATTGGTGCTGCTGGTGGTCCTGACCTTGCTGGGCCTGTTTTCCCGGGGGCCGTTGAGCGACCGGGAGTTGTACAGCAGCGACGGCAGCCTGGGCGTTGAATACCAGGCGTTCCACCGCAACGGCTCGGCCAACACCCTGACCCTCCGTCTCAAGGGGCAACCCAACGCCGTGCTGGAAGTCGAATTGGGCGGCGATTGGCTGGAAGGTTTCGAGGTGCAAGCGCTACAACCGCCACCGATGCGTTCGGCGGGCGCAGGCCAGGGCATGACGCTCTGGGTCCAAGCGGATAAGCAAGGGGAGGCCAGCCTGTACCTGTCATTGCTTGGCGAAGGCTTCGGGACCTATCACAGCCGCATCACCACACCCGGCGGCGCCATGGTCAGTTTCAAACAATTCATATTTCCTTAGGTGACCTATGGATTCGGTACTGCGAGCCGCCGCGTTGTACGCGGCATTGATGGTGTTGTTCAAGATCGCCGGGCGACGTTCCCTGGCCGAGATCACCACCTTCGACTTCGTGTTGTTGATGATCATCGGCGAGGCCACGCAACAGGCGCTGTTAGGCGATGACTTCTCGATGACCAACGCGCTGATGGTAATCGTGACGCTGATTGCCATCGATGTCGGCTTTTCATTGCTCAAGTTGCGCTCGCAGTGGGTTTCCCGGCTGATCGACGGAGGCCCGACCATCATCGTCGAGGACGGGCGGATCCTCCGTGGTCGGATGCGCCATGCCCGGTTGATCGAGGCGGACATCATGGAGGCCGCGCGCTCCAGCCAAGGCATCGAGACTCTGGAGCAGATCAAGTTTGCGATTATCGAGCGTAACGGGAAGATTTCGGTGATTGCCAAGGAACCATCCTGAGTACTGTCGCCGTACGCTTTGATCGACTGGCTGGGCACAGTTCACTGTGGGAGCGAGCTTGCTCGCGATGGGGGAGGCCAAGCACCGTCTATAGCGGCTGGTTTACCGCTATCGCGAGCAAGCTCGCTCCCACAGGTAAAACACTGCGCGTGGGTCAGAGCATCGGCTTGCCCCCGGTAATACCATAGCGGGCTCCGGTGATGTAGCTGGCTTCGTCCGAGGCCAGCAGCACATAGATCGGCGCCACTTCAACCGGCTGGCCAGGACGGCCGAGGGGTGTCTGCGAGCCGAAATTCTGCACTTCTTCCTCGGGCATGGTGGCCACGATCAGCGGCGTCCAGATCGGTCCCGGCGCCACGCTGTTCACCCGGATGCCCTTGGGCCCGAGCATTTGCGCCAGGCCGCCGGTGAAGTTGGCGATGGCGCCTTTGGTGGTCGCATAGGCCAGCAGCGTCGGCTTGGGCATGTCGGAGTTGACCGAGGTGGTGTTGATGATCGAGCCCCCCGACTTCATGTGCGGCACAGCGGCCTGGCAAATCCTGAACATCGCAGTGATGTTGATATCGAAGGTGCGTACCCATTCCTCGTCGGGAATCTCATCGAGGGTTTCGTGGGTCATCTGGAACGCGGCGTTATTGACCAGGATGTCGATATGCCCGAAGCGGGCGACGGTTTCATCGACGATCTTGCGGCACATGCCTTTGTCCGCCAGGTCGCCGGGCAGCAACAGGCACTGGCGTCCGGCTTGTTCGACCCAGCGCGCGGTTTCCTTGGCGTCTTCGTGCTCGTCCAGGTAGGCAATCGCCACGTCCGCGCCTTCACGGGCGAAGGCAATGGCGACGGCGCGACCTATGCCGCTGTCGGCGCCGGTGATCAGGGCGATCTTGTTCGCCAGTCGCCCGGAGCCGGTGTAGCTCTGCTCGCCGCAGTCCGGGTACGGGTCCATTTTGCGCTGGGTGCCGGGTACCGGCTGGCTTTGTTTCGGGAAAGGCGGGAAAGGGTAATCGGCCATTGTCGTTCTCCAGTTGGGTTGCGATGGAGGGTGGACTTTGGTTTTTCTGGCGGAGTTCGGTCGGATTGTCTTGTCAGTCGATGAGCGTGCCGAGGGCTGTTTCGTCGGTAAATAGACCGCATCGGACGAACATTGGCGGTCGCGGTATTCTCCAACCCACGTACGGGTTTGAAAGAGGAGCAGGGCCATGTTCAGCCACATCCAGATCGGCGCCCGCGACCTGCCGAAAATGGTCGCTTTTTATGATGCAGTCCTCGGCTGCCTGGGACTGGAGCGCATCGAGGGCGAAAACGATTCAGGCCCACCGGGGGAAGGCTGGCGTCAGCCGGGCAAGCACTGGCCCCAGGTATTTGTCCAACTGCCGTTCAACGGCTTGCCCGCGACCTGGGGCAATGGCATGCAGGTGAGCTTCGCCGCCGATTCCCCGCAAGTCGTCCGCGCCGCCTGGGAGCAGGCGATGGCCATGGGCGGTACCGATGAAGGCCCGCCTGGCCCGCGGCCGCAGTATTGCGAAGGCTATTTTGGCGCGTATTGCCGCGATCCGGAGGGGAACAAGCTGTGTTTTGTTTATGCGCCGGATATGCAGGAGTGACGCGATTGTGGCAGATGATCGTTGTGGCGAGGGGATTTATCCCCGCTGGGTTGCGAAGCAGCCCCAATAGACAGCGCACGAAGTCAACCTGACACAACGAGTGACCTGTTTTTAGGGCTGCTTCGCAGCCCAACGGGGATAAATCCCCTCACCACAAGTGTTGTCACCGGTTGGATCAACCCCTGGCCTTCAGGCTGCGCTCCATCCGCGCAATCCCTTCCTCCAGCAGCGCCCGCGGGCAGCCGAAGTTCAGGCGCACGAACTGCCCGGCATCGTCACCGAAATCCAGCCCGGCACTGAGCCCGACCTTGGCTTCCTTCAAGAAGAACCCCTGCGGATCATCCAACCCCAACCCGGAGCAATCCAGCCAAGCCAGGTAGGTGCCCTGGGGCACGGTCATGGTGATGCCCGGCAGGCGAGTGTTCACCGCCTCGACCAGGTAGTCACGGTTGGCTTGCAGGTAGGCTTTCAGGGCTTCCAGCCACGGGCCAGCTTCGCTGTAGGCCGCGCGGGTCGCTTCCAGGCCCAGGGCATTGACGCTGTCGACCATGCCGGCCCGGGCGCCGTTGACCCGTTCGCGCAACTTGGCGTTCTGGATGATCGCGAACGAGGTCTTCAGCCCAGCGATGTTGTAGGCCTTGCTGGCGGACATCAGGGTGATGGTGCGCTCGGCAATCGCCGGGCTGAGGGACGCGGTCGGTATGTGCACGCGGCCGTCGAAACACAGTTCGGCATGGATTTCGTCGGAGATGATCCAGGCGTCCTGCGCCAGGCAAATGTCGGCCACGGCCTGGAGTTCTTCACGCTCGAACACCTTGCCCAGCGGGTTGTGGGGATTGCTCAGCAACAAGGCGCCGCCGCCCTGCAGCGCTTCGCGCAACGCGGCCAACGGCGTATGGAACTCACCGTTGAGCGGGATGAACGGCAATTCCACTTTGTTCAACTGCCAGTGACCCGGGGCGTGGCGCAGCGGCGGGTAGTTGGGCACCTGAACCACGACGTTCTGCCGGGGTTCCACCAAGGCATGCAGCGCCATGTTGAAGCCTGGTTCCACACCTGGCAGGAACACAATCTGCTGGGGCTCGACGCGCCACGCATACTTGTCCCACAGGTCCGCCACAATGGCTGCACGCAGATTGTCCTGGGCGACGCTGTAGCCCAGCATCGGATGTTCGAGGCGCTTGTGCAGCGCGTCAATGACCATCGGCGGGGCGGCGAAGTCCATGTCAGCCACCCACATCGGTAGCACGTCGGCCGGGTAGCGGCTCCATTTGGTGCTGCCGGTGCCGTGGCGTTCCAATACGGTGTCGAAGTCGAAAGTCATGGGGGTTCCATCAGTCAGTCATGCGATGGCGGACATCATAAAGCAAAGGCCCGCGAGAAAAGCTTCGTGGCGTAGTGCCACTA